>Ga0163161_10001175_pt1 | contig 19652 bp, 29 predicted proteins | sample S45metaG_FD_129847 | JGI IMG/M metagenome (GOLD analysis project Ga0163161, IMG submission 129847) | Switchgrass rhizosphere microbial communities from Kellogg Biological Station, Michigan, USA - S4-5 metaG | ecosystem: Host-associated > Plants > Roots > Rhizosphere > Soil | place: USA... | reverse complement strand
TTCCAGACACCTTCAGGTATCTGCTTTCTGGCACGCTTGGAGCGCAGGGCGGCGAGTGTGGTGCCCAGGATCTCGGCCATCTGCGCCTCGGGCACCTTGTCGCCAGTGATCCCGTCGTTTAGCTGTTCTGCTGCTGCCATACCTACCTCCCGCCGCCCACAGTGGGCCGCGCTGTCTTGATGATGTGGATTGCCAGGCCAAAGGTAATCAGCAGCCAGGCGCAAGTGCCGGAGAAGGCGTAGAGCAGTGCCTCGGTGGAGCCGGTGTCGAGCAGGTAAGGCCCGGCCCAAAAGAACCAGCCGAAGGTTCCTACCAGGTACAGCAAAGCGCCCAGCAGTATCAGGGTGAGTTTCATAGCGAACATGGGGTGTCCTTGCCGCGCTGGGCGGCTGAAGGTGGTTGAATTACAGGGCCATTTCGGCCTGGGTTTCTCGCTGCCAGATCGGGGAACTGTTGTGCGACTCAATGCGGTCGGCGATGACGTTGGCGCGTTGGCCGGCAGTTGGTGGGGCATACATGCCGAACCGGCTGATGCTTCCACCGTTCACCGCGGCGTTGGTGCTGTCGGCTGATGCGAAGGGCAGATGCTGGAATATCGCGGGGTCGAGCATCCTGAGGCCGTGTAGGCGACATGCTGGTCGGCCTTGGTCGTCGCAGATTGCATCCATAGCTGAACCCATCCGCTTCCACCAGGCCGCTGTCCCCGGGTGTGCCCATTGACCCGAACTGCCGATGGCCACTGTCGGCCAACCGGCGGCGAGGCGCTGCAGCCTTTCCAGCGATTCGTGCAGGTGCCATACCGGCACGCCGCGCAACTCTCTGGGCCAGGTTTCCATAAGCGCATCGTTGGCAGCCTCGTCTCCGTCAATTACATCCGGAATGAGTGCCCAGTCGAAGCCTGGGTGCCGGTGCCATTGCTCAACCCAGGCGGTGTATCCGTCAACATCGAGCTTTCCGCCTTTCTTCCAGACGGAAAACGCGCCGTTGTCGAACACAAACGACTGGCACACATCGGCAACAATGCCCATGTCGTCCTGGCGCGGGAATGGAACCAGAGCATGCCGGCCGGCAAGGAACCGGGCGCCATCCTGGCGAGTGCCGCCGACCGGCGTGCCGTGGTATGCAATCATCCGCTAAGCCTCACCGTTTCGATTTCGACGCCCTGGTGTGTGGCGATGATGGTCTGATCGCCGCCCAAGGATTCCGCCAGGCTGTCGGCAATCTGTTCATGCCAGCCTTTGGTGATCAGCGCTGTCGTCGCCTTGATGTGCTCGACGCGAATCATGGCGCTCGAGCGCAATTCCAGCCGGTAGAGGATCGTTTCGCCGTCGGAAGGGCAGACGGCTGCGAAGGTGTGTCGATAGATGTTCACGCGCATACCTCGCCCGCCGCTCACCGGCAGGCATGTAGGGGGATTGGGATTTGATCTGTGTTGAATTACTATCTTCGGCCAATAATTGATGGACGGATCCAGCCTATGAACTTGAATGAATCGCTAAGAAGCGCCGCCCACAGTGGTGCTTTGTTAACTCAACGCTCCATAGCTTTTGCGCGCTCTGAAATGAAGGCTTTTCTGGGTTGTGCTCTAGGCTGCTATCTTGGCTTCGTCGTACTATTTCTCCTGAAAGCTGATCCGGAGACGGCGACCTTCGGTGATTTCCTCAATGTGATTCATTCTTCTTCGAAAATTGCCGCTTCCTTCATAGCAGCGGCGCTCTCGGTTGCTCTAAGATCGATGTTTACAAGAAAATGATGGGTGGCTTGGCGGTGGATGGACTTCGCAGCCATGGCCCAGGCCCCTTGTAGATGAAGACGTAGGCGAACCAGAGGGTGGCGGTCACAGTGTCACCCGCTTGAACTCGACCACCCAGACCCACGGGTTCGTTTCCCAGTCGCCGCCAGTGGACTCCCACAACTCCCGCCATGCCGCCGGGTACCAGTCGCGGTAATTCGGTGATACGTCATCGCTTGCGAGTTCCGGCGGACACAGCAGGCCTTCCGCCCTGATATCGGCGCGGCTGATGTCCTGCAACCGCTCGACGCGCACGTAGGTGATCTCCAGCAGGATGCGGCACGCGGCGCGAGGCATGTGAATGCTGGGTTTGTACTTCAGGCCGAAGTCTTTCCTCGCATCGTCACTGTGTGACCCAGGTCGGCAGTCAGCAGCGTAGGCGTATCGCTGGAGTGGGCCGTTCGGGTCTGGGCGATGCTCGACACCGGTGCCGCGCAGATCGACGAATGTCTCTCGCACCCACAGCCGCTGTCCCGGCACGCCATACGGGCAGTTGTTGCGTATTTCCTCCGGCCCAATTTCATTGCCGGAGAGCTCGCAACCGAACGCGCGATCGATGAATGGAAAATTCACCGGCCGCCGCGTGACCGTCTTCCGGCCTTCCAGGATGGCGCGCACCATCGGCGCTGAGAACAGGATCGGCCGTTCCTTTACTTGAGACATGAGTCGTCCTTGCCGCTATAGCGGCTGATTTTGAAGTGAGGAGGGATTTTTCTTTCGGCCTATCGAGTCAGGAGGTATTGTCCATAAATCCCCTAAAGGTCAGCAAAAAAATGGATATAGAGTCGACGGTTCTTGCTATCAAACGCGCGGAGCAAGTGCTTGATACCGCTTATTTCGGACTGAAAGTATTGAGAGCTGGCGACCCGTCGGAGAGGTCGGCAGGATTAAGAAATGTGCTTGTTTTCGGAAGATCGGTAACGTTTGTGATTCAGAATTTGAAATCTATAGTCGGTGAAGCAAGGTTCGATGGCTGGTATTCGCCTCTTCAAGATCAAATGCGCGCCGATCCATTGATGCGGTATTTCGTGGAAGCTAGAAACAATTTGGAGAAACAAGGCCGTCTTGATGTTGCTGCCTCAGCTTCTATCAATAGTTTTAGTGGCAGTGATTTTGCCAAATTAGAAAAACCGCCATTTGAATCAACATCGTTTTTTATGGGCGATCAAAATGGTGGTTCTGGGTGGGAGCTGGATCTTGGTGGCGGAGAGTCCATCAAGTATTACATCAGCATTCCAAAGTCTATAGGTGAGGTCCGTCAGGTATTTCATGGACTTCCTGAGAATATTCCTCAAGAGCTCAGGGATTTGTCTGTTGATGAGTTGTGCGGAATTTATCTCGGTAAATTGACAGACCTCCTTACGGCAACCAAGAGAGAATTCCTTCTAGGTCCAAAAGAGCGGCCGTATCTCCGGTTAGTTAAATAGCGATATTTTGGCGAGCGGCTGACTTTGAAGGGGGAAGGGGATTGTTTGACCTTGACCCTGGAAAAGGCCGTGGAATGTGCTACAAGTGAGATGCCGCGCATGCGTTTCAGGTATTCGTTGTTGGGGTGTTGCGCGGCAGACGCTCTATCATTCTGTTGGAGCGGGCTCTCCTGCTGTGAGCATTGATCGGTAGGCTGTCGCATTTAGCCGCGAGTTAAAAACTCCCTTCCTCTGGGCTACTAACTCAAAGCCTTGGTCTGCCGATCATCTCTTCTGATTAGCTTCAAGCGGTCCCTGTTACCCGGTCAAGGGTATTCACAAGCGCCAAAATGAAACGTTCATATGTTTGAATGTTTCCGTCAGCTTGCGGAGGAACCGCATGGGCTGATTTTCCATTTCCCGATGTAATCGTTTCACCCAAAGGAGCTACACCATGCAAGGAAGTATTAAGTTGAGAAATTTCGCGTTTCTGTTGATCCCGCTCGTTGCGGCCTGTACCACGACTGACCGAACCCGAGAGGGCGGGGCACAGATTGAAAGCGCACCGCGCGTTCAGGCTGTTCAAGCAGTTCAATTCGATAACTGTTCGGTGGGATGCCCTACCGGTGGCAGTCCTGTGACGTTGAACCGCCAGGCGTACACGTTGAACAACAACGGTTCGACAAAGTTTGCGAACTGGGTGTCGTACAAGATCACCAAGGAAACACCGGCAAGCAGCCGCCCACGTAACTGGAAGACGGACCCGGATATTCCCGCTGGTGAAACGCTCGACCCTGTGGACTACAACGGCGCAAACGTCGCGCTCAAAGTCGACCGTGGCCACCAGGCAAACCTGGCATCGATGGCAGGCGTCCCCGACTGGCAAGCCCTCAACTACCTGTCTAACATCACGCCGCAGAAAGCTGATCTCAATCAGGGCCCCTGGGCGCGCCTTGAAGACCAAGAGCGCAACCTCAGTAAAGAAGCTGGCGTTGATCAGGTGTTTGTCGCCACCGGGCCGCTCTATGAGCATTTTGTCGGCACACTGCCAGGCACGAACAAGGTCCACACAATCCCCAGCGGTTACTGGAAAATCATCTTCGTGGGCAGCTCACCTGAGAACGGTATCTATGCTTCGTTCGTGATGAATCAGGAGACGGTGAAAGGGGCCAACTTCTGCGACTACCAGGTGACTGTGAACCAAATTGAGGAACGGTCTGGGCTGACTTTCTGGAGCAATTTGCCTCAGGAGGTGCAGACAGCTCTGAAATCGAAGCAAGGGCAATTGCCGGCGCGGATTGGCTGTAAGTAACTGCCACAAGTGCGCCAAGGGAGGCTGTCGGACTCGGCAGCCTTTTCCTTCAAAGGCCTAATTCAAACAGTATCTGCATCTGCCTGGCGAAACACGGGGAGAATGCCAGCCTGCTCGCGTACAGCTTTCATGCCTTCCTCGTCATAACCCCAGATGTTGCTGTCGTCGAACCGCTCGGGCCCAAGGTAGCCAGGGTGCATCGGCTCGCCGGTGCGGATGTAATCCCGGAACCCTTCGACCAGCGACCGAAGCGTGCCGCCATGGCTGAACCCAGGCCACCGGCCGCCCCAGTTTGTTTTGTGTGTGAATATCCGCCGCGCGCTGTAGTCATCGATGAACCAGACTTTGCCACGCTGATCCACTTCCATGCTGGCGTAGCGATCGGCGACCTGGTTGAAAAAGAACCGCCGGCCGTGGGCGCCGATAATCCGTATCACTTGGTTGAGCTGCTCGGTGCGTTGTTGCTTGAGCATGAGTTTGCTTTCTGTAGGCATGCGGAGTCCTTGCCGCTATAGCGGCTGACTTGGAGGGGGGAGATGGGGGGGTAGGAAACTTGGAAACGACGGGGTTTCGACTACATTGTTCAGTAAAATTACAGTGGCGTATCAGCAGTTGCTAAGGGGGCGGTAATGAGTAAGGAGCATTTCGAGGTTTCAGGTTTTCTTAGCGAGGAAATCAAGGACCAAATAAAATTATTTCAAGCTTATACGGGCGAATTGTTTGCAGCTGCAAAGGATATAAATTATTTAATTATGAACCTAGTGGTCGAGGCAACAGAGGCAGCCAAAACAAACTCTGTTTCCCCAGAGGCCGTTTCGGTGCGTTTACTGTTGAGGTCTGCCGTAACGTTTCAAAGTGTTATATTGCTTGCTGAGCGTGGCATAGTGGCAGATGCAAGAACTCTCGCGCGTAGCTTGATTGAAGATGCATTTATGATTGCTGCGATATGCTCGTCTCCTGCAGAGTTTATGGAGCTGTTTAAGTCGGATGCTAAGGCTTCTCAAAAAAGGCAAACGGCTTTCGTTATAGATCATAAGCTTGCAGAAGGTGAAACTCTTGAACGCTTAAAGGAAAAGCTGAGTGAATTTGAACCGAAACTAGCACCTTTTGTGATGAAAAATTTGGCGGCAATGGGGCCATTGAAAACACTATATCTACTGTACCAGCGACTCAGCGACGATTCTGCGCACCCCTCTGCTACAGCACTTAACCATCATGTTTATAAATCGCCTGACAAAAGCGGATGGACATATTCATGGCAGGTTGCGGGAAAGGAGGAAACCTCTGCGACGCTACATTCGGCCTTTCAAGGCATTGTCCCAGTCGTAATAGGAGTAATGGACTTGCTTAAACTTGAGACCTATCGGGAAGATTTGAATTCTATTCTCAAACGAATTGAATCTGCACCTCCTAGCAAAAGGTACGTTTAACAGATAAAAACAATAGATCACGGGAATTCACAACCGTCATGCCGAGGCGTTCGGCGATCAGGACTTCCAGGCGGGCGCCTTGCGACTTCTCCCAGTCCGGGAGCAGGGCGATCACTCCTTACAGTCCAAGGCGGGTCAGGTCGTAGGCCAGGTAGCCGGCCCACTGCGCGCCCTCGACGATGCCGTGGTCTGCTGGGTTTTCGACTTCGTAGCCCAGGGCGCGCAGTTGGTCGGACACGGCGCTGAAGGCGGGGTGGTTGAAGTTGCGATACTGGTCATGGGCCGGGGACGTAGGCGCGGTTGGCGCGTGCGGAATGCAGGGTTACGCTTGGCAGCACGTACGCCTCGATGCGATTAGCTGCACGATCAACCGGAGCCTGAATGAATGGTGGCACAGTCTCGCTCGCTGGCGGGACCATCTGTGTCACTGCGGCGATCATGCCGATAAGCGAACAAATGATGAAGCTGTGGATATCTGGCTTGCGGATTTCTATAGGTATCGGAATCCTCGTCGGGCCGGAGTGTGGAGGAAGAAAGGTGTCGGAGGGTGGTGTTTTGCCACTATGAGTATCCTGTTGATTTTCCGATTCATGCTAAGCTCGAGGTAGAACTGCGAGTATGCAGACATGGAAGCGCAGAAATAGGACTCGTTAATGGAAAGTGATACCACTAAGCTTTTATTAGACTTGAACTGGTCGCTAGAGGAATTATCAGAGGTTACACATAACTATACTCGAGTTTATGGTTTTGCCTTTTCACTCTTGGGGGATTTACGAGGTATTGAAGAGCGAAAGGTACAGCTTGTATATAGTAAGTTCCCCTGGCGAGGTGGCTATAGCACGGTGCATTTTTTTAACAATCTCTTTAAAGGCATCCCCGAGAACGGCAAGCCCGAAATTGAAGAGATAAAATACGCCTCTCCTGGCCACATTGAATTGGCTGTTATTCTTGAGGCCGCGATTCATGTCGGCGTTATGGTTGCTGCGGTTGCTGTCTTGTACAATGCAGCATCTGAAACTTATAAGAGTTTACATTCACGCTCATCTCAAATGAAGCTATCTCAAGTCGACGCTTCTAACGACCGAGGAATGACTGCTGCTCAAACCAGTTTTGTAAAGGATGCTTCTGAAAAAATGGAGCAGGTTTTGGGATTGACCGAGCAACAGCGCGGTGTGCTAGAAGCGCGTGTTGATGGTAATAAATTAATGAAAATGAAAATTCTTTTTTCGGTTTTTAGGAGAGTTGAACCTCTGGCCGAAAAGCAAGCGCAGAAGAAGTTAAAAATTCAAACATCACCAGATCAAGTTCTTACATCTGATGAGTGACCGGCATCGCATCATGAATAGCTTGGCTGAGTGGGCAGTCAAGCTTGGCTCTATAGCGGGTTTGGCTTCATTAATTGCCGGCATTGCCGGTTATGTTCAGTTCATGTTTATGTTCGAACGGATTGGTGCATCCTGGCTTGTCGATGCAATTCCTACTGAATATCTTGTCCGTAAAGGGGCTATGGTCTTCATTAATATTATGATTGGGCTCGCGATTTCATGTGGGCTTAGTCGGACCTCCATTGAAAAAAATTTTTTACGCCGATGTATGGCTTTCGTAGCATGTTTTATCACAATAGTCTCAGCTATGTTTGCACTTTATTTGCTTTTCGATTTGCCCTCAAGGTATTCGCCTTCTGTATACTCGATGGGGCAGGTTATCGGTTTTTTGTTGGGAGTCGCAGTAGGCTGTTACATGTATGATTTAGTTTTCAATGAAGGCTTTAAATCTTTTGGTATGGCGCAAGTCGTGCAAATGTTTTTATGCGTGGTGCTAGTTGTGTATACGACTCCTAATATCACAGGAAGGGCTAAAGGTTATGAGCTGTCTTCGGGAAGCCTAAATAGCTTGCCTGTGGTTTATTTGAAAGGTATTCCAAAATATCAACTCATTGAAACTATTGGAGATAGTCTGGTGGTTTTTGAACTGCAGAGCAGTTCTCCACGCAAAGTCTCTATAATAAAATTTGGGGAAGATGTTTCTGTGGCACTACAGAAGTGAGCAAGATGAGCTAGTATGTTGCCTTTATGTTGACCCTGGTCGCTCCGTTTGATGTTAATCGGAAGAGGTAGGCCTCGCCGACTGGCGTCATTCGTTGAAGTGGGGTATTACGGGTGACCGGCATGGAGCCGGATCAAGGAGAGCGAGATGAGCGAAGAGCATCGCAAGCTGACTGGAATACCTGATGAGCATGAACTCAAGCACACCAGCTCAAAGCGGGAACAGCGCAAAGGCCGCGATACCGACATCGACTATTACGATGAGCTAAATGAAGCGGGAGAACTGCTGGCCAGCTACGAAGTACGGGACAGCATGTCGATCTACCCGCCCCAAAGCACGACGTTGACCTTCAAAAAGCTTTGATGAGGACCGTCAGATTGCGGCGCGCTTTAGCTGATCTGTCAGTTGAGTAGGAAGGTTGCGCAGCGTTAGGGTGCCGCCTTCCTCGTCAAACTTGATCTTGTCACCCAGCAGGTGCGCTTCGAAGCTGATCGACATACCCTCAGCACGGCCTGTGAAGCGCCGGAATTTGTTGAGGGTCTTCTTGTCAGGCGGCAGTGTCTCGGAAAGCCCGTAGTCCTTCGCCTTGATGAAGTCATAGAAGTTCTTCGGGCGGTCTTCGTCTATCAGGCCCGAGAGTTCGTCGAGCGTGATCGGCTCCCCCAGCTTGGCCTGGGCCATTGAGTAGCTGACCAGCGTGTGCGTCTTCTCACGGGCTGACTCTTCTGGCAGATCCTCGCTTTCTACAAAGTCGCTGAACGCCTTGAGCAAGGTCCGGGTTTCGCCTGGGCCGTCGATCCCCTCCTGGCAGCCGATGAAGTCGCGAAAGTACTCGTTGAACTTGCGGCCCTGCTTGCCCTTGAAATACGAGATGTACTGTTTCGACTGTGGGTTGTTCTTCCATTCGCTGATGTTTATGCGCGCAGCCAGGCGGACATGGTCCAAGTCCAGGCGCTTTACCGTCATCAGGTGAAGCTCCTCGGTCATAGTCACCGCTTCGGTTTCCTGCACCAGGGCGATGACCAGGTAATCGGTCATACCTTGCTGGTAATGGCAGAAGAGCGCGTGCCCACCGGTGGAAAGGTTCGATTCTTCCATCAGCCTGGTCAGGTGTACGACCGCGGTGGTACTGAACTCCAAGAAGGTGGAGCCGCCGGCCAGGTACCCGCTAAGCCAGCCGCTAAGTGGGTGAGCGCCCGACTCCGCATGAAAGAAGCCCCAGGCCTTGCCGGTGGCGGCGTTATAGCTTTCGTTGAACTGGCTCATCAGGTCATCGCGGGCCCGGCTCTCTACTTGCTCGGCACCGCCGAGGAAAAGAACGGCCGGGGTGCCGTCTGGCTTCTTGTCGATCTTGTGGATTGCGCTGTGAAGTACGGGCATTGCGTTTACCTCAGGTAGGCGCCGCCCTCCGTTGACCGGTGGTGGCAATTTGGTTTGGGTTGGGGTATTAAGTTGAATTGAATTCTTTGTTTATAAGGCGCTCATGATGAGACAGTACCCATCTAAAGAAGAACTTGAGAAAACCTTAGGCGCACCTATCGGTTTTGGTATATCTGATGCTGCAATGAAGTTGCGGCGTAATCTTCTGCTAACGTCGGTAGTGATCATCATTCTTGTAGCAGGAGAAATTCAGCCCGGCGCTGATTTTTCGTTGTTGGGTGTGAAGCTGACAGGTGTGACCCCATTTAAGTTAATGGTCGGTCTTGCTGTAATGCTTGGATATAACCTGATTCATTACGTCTGGTGTTGTTATGAATTTTATTCTGAGTGGGCAATCCGAATTACAGGGACCAAGCTTGGGTTTGTAACCGGGGCGAAATGGGCCTCTGAGGGCGCAGATTACCCAGACGATCCTAAGCAGTCGTCATTATATACTTGGTGGTTGCAGGAGGCGCGATCAATGGGCGCATATCGTGAGCTGCTCGTCAAAGTCGAGGATGGGTTGAGAAGTCTGAATGGTCATGTTGACGAGTTACAAGCAAAAGACATGTCAACTGCTGGAACTGTTAGTCGCTCTATACAAGAAGTTAAAAGCTCCCTAGATCAAATACAGAGTTCTGTTGAGTCGTCTGAAGGCGTCATATTGAGCACCCGTATTCCTGTTTCTTTGGAGAGGTTTGATAATCGCTTTAGACTTCTGCTCAAATCCCAAAATATTCGAATCGTGTTAATTGAAATTGGGCTTCCGCTTGCAGTCTCGGCGTTCTCTATCGTTTATCTCATCAGATTTTTCTTTGATCAGTAATAAAAGGAGACGGTGCGTATTGGTGTTGCTCGACGCTGACTAGCGTCCGTTATGGACTTGGTCAGGATTCGTCGCCATCGTCTTCGGCGTTCATCTGCAGCGATTCGGCAAATCCTGCATGCCGTAATTTGCGCGCCACGTTTTCCGATATGGTCAAACCGTGGCGCTTAATTTCGAGCATTCGGGAAGATGCCTCACTGCTCAGCGAGTGGGCATGTGCGATCAGTCGCCAGATGGTCGTGCGGTCTTTCGTCTCGCCCAGTTCGGCGGTGAGCGCTGAAAGCCGGTCACGCATTCCCTGGCGAAAGTAGTGGCGGATTATGTCGGACGGGCCTTTGACTTTCGGCGGCGCCGGAGGCAGATCCTCGGCCCGACCATTCAGCACCAGAAGTTGCACCGCCTCGCTGACTTCCTCGACCTCATGCCAGCGCATCAGATCGTCGAGCATCTTCCGGGCGCCATATGGCACCGTGTGCCGCAATTCCTGCTCGCCCAGCTCCTGCCGTTTCTCGGCAAGCCTGGCCGTTCGTTCTTCTTGGGTCACAGCCATGGCCTACCTCTTCTATTCCGCTGGCCGGCAGTGCGAGCCAGGTTTGACGTTTGCGTTGCTGGATGCGGGCTATGCGGCGCATGAATCGACCTTCACCTGGTGCCAGGCGCCGACGGCTTCGAAGATCTGCGCGGCGTGCGCCTCGTCCAGCGATATCGCTTCAGGGATGGCGATCCAGCCCGAGGCCACCATCTGGCTTTGATTGGCCTCGTCGCGCAGCTTCTTGTAGCAATGCTCGATCACGTCTTCTAGGTGGTCGGAGAGGTAGTTACCATCCGGAGCGACCTCCACCGACTTGCTGTAGCGATCGCCGCGGGCGTCGATACACAGGGCGCTGAGGTAGATCGTCCACCGGTGGGGGATACCGCAGACGGCCTGGCCAATCTTCCCGGGCGCGATGTTCTTCAGCGACTTGTAATTGATCATACGCTGGCGGCCGCTGGGGTCGATGTTCACCACTGCGACGTGATTGGATGCCAGCAGCGAGCGGCACGACCGGGCGAGGCGGACCTGCAGGTTATGTGGCTTGCGCTTGCTCATAAAGCCTCCGCGAGTTTGCGGAGTGCGTTACGCTCAGTCCTCGAGATCGGCGGCTTGCGGCGCTTGAGGATGGTTTCGGGATCGATCTTGGTGGAGCGCTTCGGCGGTGGCGGGTTGATCTTCGGGCTTTCGCCTTGGTATATCGTCCCGCCGGCGGCCAGGAACTGCGCGGTGCGCTCCGATATAGAATCGGCGTGCTGGCGTTGCTGCTCGACCAGGCTGAGGTGATTGCTGATCATGGCTGCCTCACTTAATTCTGATTGAACTGTCGCCGCGCTCCAGGTGAGCCCATTTCGGCTCTTCAATCAGCTCATGCTCGGCATCTTCGCCGGCGGCCATGCGCTTACGGACAGTCTCGTTATGCTCGCGGATCTCCTTGAGCTTGGCGGCAATGGCCTTTTTGTCCGGAGCAATGCTCGACTTCACAGTGGTTAACTCGTCCGGCACCGCGTCTTCGTTGTCGACGATCACGCGTTCACTACCCATCGCTAGAGTGATGGTGAAGAGCGGACGCTTGATCGACTTGATGTTTGCGGCTTCCATGTTGCGGCGCAGGTAGTCGCTGATTTGCGACACGCTGTTGGACTTGATCCGCTTGAGTTCAGCCAGGCGCTCGATTTCGTTGTCGATGGCCGTCACGTCGCTTTCAATGTTCCGGCGCAACATGACGATGTTGTCAGCCTTGTCGTTGAAGTCGCCTTGCACTTCGTCCATGGCATGCTGAAGAGCCTCTTTCAGGCCCTCATCATCGGTGTCGGCCATGGCCTGGAGCTCAGCCAGCTTGCCGGTCAGTGCGTAGAGTAGAGTCATGCTGCGTCCTCAGTCGATTTTTCCAGGGTGGCTTTACGCTCTTCGAACGCCCGAGTGATCCGCGCGATGAAAGCCGGCTCGTTACGGCGGGTTGCCTCACGAATGAATTTCACGTTCAGTGTTTTCAGCTCGTAGGCGGTTACCGCCTTGCCGATGGTCTCGACAGCCGAGGCGAGCCAGTCAATGCGCTCCTGTTTTTGGCGCAGAATCTCGGCGTCTTTGTCTTCAGCCTTCTCGATCTTGAATTCTTCGGTGATGGTGTCGACGTAGGCGGGGTCGTCGAACATGCCCATGTAAATGTCAGCTGCGAAGCCCAAGGCTTGCAGGCACTTACCGATGCCATCGGTGAGGGACTTTTTCGCCGTATCCCAGTCAGTAAGGATTTTCCCCTGCTGCAGGTATACGAATGGTGTGTGGCCGTACTGCTGGATTGTGCATTTCTGCCCGGCCTTGCCCGTGTACCAAAGCTCTACCTTTACGGTATGCACCTTCGCGCAGATCATTGGCGCTCCAGGCCACTCTTTCGTTGGCGCCTGAAGGGGCGCGCCTTCGTCAAAGCGATCCTCAAGAACTGTCCAGCCCCAGCCTTCACCGCACGGGCCAAACAGCTCTGTGGCCCGATGCATCAGGTAAGTGGGCCTGATGGCGGTACCCTTGAAACCGCCTGCGCCGGTAAATTTTTTGGTGACATCGGGGTCGGTAGTTTCGACCTGATCCCATATTCTGGTGTTCTCGGACATCACTTGTTCCTCCAGCCGTCAGCACGCTTGGCCAGCTCCTTGAAGGAAGCCGCCGGCAGCCTGCTCATGTATTTTTTGTTGTCGCGATACCATTCTTCCAGGGCGGCTTTGGGCGTCTGGATGGCAACGACGTGGGCGACCTGCTGCTTGTATGAGGTCGAGTTGGCCACTTGCGAGTGGAATGTCCGGCTCACCACTACGGTGTTGGTCATTCCCTGCTTGACCAGGTTGTTCAGTTCTTCCTGGGATTGAACAGCAATTGCGCCTTGGTGCTTCTGCTGGAACAACCTGTAGCAGGCCTCCCGTACAAGCTCGGTACTGCCGTACTCGACGTATTCAACGTCCGGGATGCCCGCCTCGATCTTCTTCGCCACTTCATCCAGGCGCCCGGTGTCGATCCAGGCGTTTTTAGATACCTGTTTCAAGTCCCAACCGCTGACCGTCTGGCGATCACGCTCAAGCTGCAGGTGTTCAGGGAGGATGTCGTAGCCGTAGGTCAGGTCGGTGTCGCAAACAAATAGCGTGCCGACATAGAGCTTTCCGGGCCTGGAGGGCAGGATGTGGCCGTATTTGGTGCCGATCACGTCGCTCATTGGTGGCTGCATGCGCAGACACATGCTGCGGATTTCCGCCTCGTCGTCATCGGTGAGGCCGGAGACGACGAATTCAACACCCTGATTCTGCCGGTGCGCCGGGGTCTCATTGATGCACAACACTTCGGCGTCGAACTGGTCGCTATGCCGGAACTCAGGCACCCACTGCTTGTTGCCGTTCCAAACCTTCACGTCGTAACCGTTCCGGGTCAGCACCAGCAGGGCGATTTTGTAGCCCTCGCCGAAGCTGCCGATGGCATCAGTGCGGTCAGACTTGGACGTGCTGCCCAGCACCAGGGTGCTGGCCTCCAGCCTTGCAAAGCGGCTGGTGATGAACAGCTGGCCGTCAGTGAAGGCGTATTCGAAAGGCGACTCACTATCCAGGGCGTTCTGTACCAGCTCCCGGATGGCTTCTTTCAGGCCCCAGTGGCGGACGTAATCGCGGGACAGGGGGAGTTCGTAGGACTTGGAACGGATGCGATCTGCAATTGCTGCGAGCATGGCGATACTCCCGCGCCATCCTTGCGGGGCGCTGTGAGGTGTTGTTTATTGAGTGATTCGATCAGCGAGGGCGCTGAGCAGCATCAGGAACGTAAAGAGGGCGATGACAGGGAAGGCGCCGCGCCAGATAAGCATTCGCCTGGTCCGCTGGTGGGAAGTCAAGGCCGAATCCTCACCGCAATCCGACCACCTTTCATGGTTGGCGCTAGGCGCTGCGGCAGATCCCGCACCAGGTCCTCACGCTTGCGACCTATCAGCTCGTTGAAGGGAAGGCCGAAGCCCAAAATGGCGATGCGGCGCTCAACTTCATCGAGCTGCTCGTCGATCAGTGATTTAACCGGTGCGGTGGTCATGCGGCCTCCTTGCGGAGCCTGGTGATTTTCAGCAGGCGCTGGCAGTAGTGGTTGAATTCGTCGACGGTGATTGCGTCGCCGGTGAGCATGTTTGTGATCATCCGCACTACGACGGCTTGCGCGCCTGGCTCGCTGCTGGGATGCTCAAGCGCTTCAAGCGCCTCATCGATCAGGATGTGCGGGCTCATACATCGGCATCCACGTCGTCTTCGCGCTCTTCGCGTTCCGCCGCTACAGCGTCTTCGGCGTAGGGCCGCAGCAGCGCTACAGCGATCTTCTCGACCGCTTCAATGGGCTTTTGCTGGCCCAGCAGGTCGGCAGCGTGGGATCGGGCATCGCTCTGGCTGCCGAGCATTGCCGACAGCAGGAGGCGGGCAAACGAATCACGCTGGTCCAGACCGTCGATCTGGCGCTGGTTCAGGTGGCCTTGCAGGACCGTGCAGAACCGGTCGAACGTTACGACCTGCGGCTGGCCGAAGCGCCGCTTCCATTTGATGTCGACGCCGCACACTAGGCGCTCTGCCGAATGCTCAAGCCAGTCAGTCACCTCGTCGCTCTCGCTGACCTCTGGAGGCAATTGAGCGTCGTAACGCTCTTGGCAAATCTTCAGTGCTGCGTTCATGGTCGCCTCCAAAGTGGCGGGTTGTTCCCCTGTATTCGTCAACACTCATGCCTCCCGCTGGTTGCCGATGGGCGCGGGGGAGGAGTGCTGACGTAATAGAGGTGGGGAGGGTGGTTCCGCATGTGCGAGCTGCTGCTACCTTTCGGCTCCCTCCCGGTGGGATGTGCAGTGGTCCCCGGGGAGTTATGTTTTCCGCGCCTCCTACCGAGTCATTCGCCAGTTCGGTCAACACCTCGACACTAGAATCACTAACTGGCGCTCAGTACCGGCTGATTGCTACTCTGCCGGTATGATCAGGGATTGGGGGGAGGGGCACATGGATGGCGATAAGCTCGAGAGATTGATGCTCATAAGAAACTCCGGCGTGGGCGAGACTGCGCCGCACGTGCCTGGACATGGATTCAGTGAAGAGTCGAAGCAGTATTTCTCTGATTGGGCTGCCAGCAGGCGCAAGGAGATCGGAGAAGATACCTCCCAGTCTTCGGCATATAAGGCTGACCATGAGCTTGATAACCTAACAAGAGAGCTTCGCTCGGAATTTGCACGGCTCAACAAAATCATTGAGCTTCGAGAAGTCGCAAAGCAAAAGGGCGCGAAGCAGAGTCGTAAGGCTGCTAGGGCGGCGATTAAAGAGGCAAAAAAAAATAGCAAGACAGCTAATAAACCAAAGACAGTTTCACCGCCAAAGCGAACGAAGCCTTATATCAAGGAGCCCGAATCGAAATGGATCCGAAAGGTCTGTTGGCGTTGTGATAGCAAGTTTTCAATTCATAACGAATGGCAAAAACCGCCTACGCTTTGCCCGGCGTGCACCAAAGACATAGACGAAATTCATCTAAGTTCCGCTCCGCACCGATCCATGCCAAAGGGGTGGGTGCAGATCGTTAGCGGGGGAGCGCCGGGAATGGGTAAGCGTCGATAACCGTTTTCAGTTGGCTTCCGAAAGCGCCCGATGCAGGCGCTGACGCGAAGTCTTCTAATGGCCGACTTCCCGCTACTGGCGTCGGAAATCGGCCTTAATCTCGTTGGTGCGCATCCGATACAACCTGGCCCTTGTCCAGTTCGCACTCCATTGTTCCTCCGGCCGCGACCCCTGTCCGCCGGAAAACTAGATTTGGCGCTTTACGCTGCACGCCCGGGTCAGTTGCCAACCCTCTGAACCGTTTAGGCCGGTTCATCGCTGCCTTTGAATCTGGGCCGGTGGTGATCCGGCAAGGGGTATCGCTAAAGATCGGCGCAGGTTTAGCTGCTGGCCGGCGTTCTTCGTTGCTGGCTTGAGGTGATAATCACAGAGTGTGTTTATCCTGTCAACACGAGTTGTGTTTGTATTTTCCATGATTGAATCACGCTGTGTGGTTTTTATAGTGGAATTGAGAAGGACGGGGTGGTGGGCCCGCCTGCTGGCGTGCTCAATTTAGGAGTCGCAGTACTCGCGCCAACCGATCCTGACGGCACCATCATCCAGATGCTCGATCCTTATACCAGCGGTGTCGCCGATGTCTCGGATGACCTGGTGCCAAGCTTCAGGGCTTTCGTCGTCGCGCCTGGAAACCTCCACCAACTGAACCCGCTGTACCCGCGGGGATGCGATCAAGCGTTGCAGGCGGTGGCCTACAAGCTCGTAGGACTTTCTCGGTTTCGGTTTGGGGTAGGGGGCCTGGATCATGCTTCGCTCTTTTCGAAAACTGTATGCATACACAGTATTTGTACTGACATATCTTGGCAATAGCGCAGCAAGAGGATTCATGCATAAATGCATATTTTTCACTGTACTTTCTGGCGGGCATGAAAAAGCCCGCTGAGTGGCGGGCTTGATGGGTAATGTTTTCGGTTAGGTCTGGCGGGGCACCCAATACATTTGACAATGGATCTCATAATTGTCGTAAAGCTCAACCGCAACAGTTTTAGCGGATTGTTCGCTTTCGAAGGGGCCGGTGATGACTGTGTTCCCATCTACCGCCAGAACGGATAGTGCCAGGTCTCCAAGCACGCCTTCAACCCGGCTTAAGTCCCCCGGATGGGCTGTTATGCGAACCGTCCAGCCTTGAAAAGCGGACTTGAGAGCCTGATCAGAAAAGGGCGGATATTTGCCACTCACCGAATCCCTGTAGACGATCTCGCTGAAAAGCCTGGGGCCGTCGCGCATCGTGATGAGGGCTTGGTTGGCTTCTTCCTTTGTTTCAAATGGGCCGGCACCCACGGCCAGGCCAATCATAGGAACAACCGGGAGGCCGGTGCTGGCGATGGCTTCGATTGTCCGTCGCTGTTCTTCTTCGTCATGGCAGGCGGTTGATGCAACCCATCCGTTTTTCAGTCTTGGGGCACGCGCTGGCTCAATGTCTCTCCCGCAATGCTTGCACTTTACGGCAGCCTTTTTGATGGTCTCGGCGCAGAACGGGCAGTTGCGGAGGTCGATAGTCTTCGCACCAGCGGAATCGCCTGATGCTTCAACCCAGCCCTTACGAAGATATGAGTTCGTCAGAATGCCGTTGATGCCAATCGCATACCCGATGGTCACCAGGGGGACAGCGATGAACATCCCAGGGCCGCCAGTCAGAACGGTGACGCCTCCAACCAACAACAGCCAGATAAAAAAGTGGCCCCACAGTTCTTTATAGGCAAGGTAGAAAATCCCGAAAAAAACAACCGCGAGCCACGACATCCCGCCAACACTTTCAATGTGACCGTTAGCCGGATTCCTGAATTCTCGTTCCATTGGATCCCTCCAGTAATTGAGCACGCAATTTACCATTCGTGGCGCACAGCCACCGTTGACTCGCCGGGAAGTGCCATTACGACAGTTCAGCCGCTAGAGAGGGCTCAAGGAAATGCTGTGATCGCCTGGGCCAGTTGAGCGTCCGACATCAGCGGCGGTGCGGCGTTGGAGCGGTAGTATCTGGAGGCTTGCTCAAACCGCGCGCCGCGGATCTCGCCATCCGAACCAATGAACGCCAGGGCGTCGGTCTTCGCCGATTTGAAAACCTTTGGCGGCTCAGTCGTGAGGGATGTGGTCGCCCCAATTAAAATGGTTGGCGCGGAAATTGTGAGAAATATCCCGGCAGCGATAGGGTTGGCGCCATCACCTGATACGGCCTGCGTGCTGGCCGATGCCAGTAGGGCCATCGCCAGGGTCTTCCATGATTCCATTCTTCGAGGCTTCCATTGCGATCAGAGGGTGCCACCATAGCAGAGCAGGGCACTTGCTAGAAATAAGAAGCCCGGCGCTTGGCCGGGCTTTTGATCAGGAGCAGGTTCCGCCCTTATGGTGCGATCCTGTTCCACCTGTTGGGTGAGTACCTTTTGGGCACGCCGAGGCGGAAAAGGAAGCAATCGAAAGCAGGGCCACCAGGCCAATCACGGCGATTTTTTTCATAAAGCCTCCATGCACTGCGGAATGCAGTATCAGGGCATCGGCGTGCCGAGATGTTACTTGAATGAAGAAGCCCGGCGCTGGGCCGGGCGCGATGATGGCTGCTTATGCTGCTACCGCCAGGGTAACAGCTCTCACAAGCACCAGGATCTTCACATGGCGGCCTTCAGAAGCACTTTGCATTCGGCGTCGTATTTTTCACGCAGCTTGGCAGTGCTAGCTGGCGTCATCCGCCCTGGTGTCTCTTTGTGCAATTCCACCATTTTTTGCGCAACTTCTTCCTGAGCCTCCGGGGTATAGCCAGCATGCACCAATAGTACATAGGAGGCTCTTGAGGACTGACTGCGGCTTATGTCTGGCTGGTCACCAGCTACTGAAAGCACTTCGTAGTAGGCCGCGCAGTGGAGATCTCTCTCTTTTGGGGTTTCTGCTTGGGCGGTTAAGGAAATGCAGGTGAATATGGCGCAGAAGGCCAGTGGCATCGAGGATAGGCGCATGAAAACGAGTCCATTCGAGAGGGGCGAAAATTTTATCAGCTCAGATGACAGAAACAAGAAGCCCGGCGCTGGGCCGGGCTCTTCGATACGCTTATCTGCCGAGTGCTTTTTTCACGCCGTTAATAATGTCTGCCTTTAAAGCAATCGGGTCAATTGCCATCGAGAGCACTGTGTGGCAGTAAGGGCAATTGATGGAGATTCCCTTCCAGGATTGACCACCAAGCTCTTTGATATCAGGCGTACTAAAAGTAGCGTAGGTCAAAATCTTTTCGCATTTTGGGCATTTTCCGTTCATATGACTTTCCTTTTTAGCCTTGCTAATTATTTTTGCGAAAGGATGCTCGAACCCTAAAAGCATCAGTAAAACTTCTGTAGTGCCTGTACAACGACGCCTACAATCCGGCAATTCTCATCCACGGGTTCAATCGGGTATCCAGGATTTAGCGGCTTCAGGAACAGCCGACCTCCGTCGCTGACCAGCTTCTTGAATGTCGCTTCGTTACTGTCTGGCAGCTTGGCCACGACCAGCTTACCTGGTGCAACCTCAGCCTCAGTGTCCACCAAGATCAGAGTGCCCTCGGTAATGCTCTGGCCGGCGGGCGCCGTCATCGAGTCGCCTTTGACTGTCAACCAGAAAGCGGGGCCTTTGGCGTCGTACTCCGAAAACTCATACGTGTCCGAGATTCCGGTCGGGTAGGGCTCAACAGCTTCCGCCCAGACGCCTGCGGCAACCCAGCTGACCACTGGGTAGCGGAATGATTTGGTGGGTTGGGCGGTGATTGAGATATTCGAGGGGCTTTCGCCAGGCAAAAGCAACGCTGCCGGATCGACTTTCAGCTCATGGG
>Ga0163161_10001174_pt1 | contig 19671 bp, 22 predicted proteins | sample S45metaG_FD_129847 | JGI IMG/M metagenome (GOLD analysis project Ga0163161, IMG submission 129847) | Switchgrass rhizosphere microbial communities from Kellogg Biological Station, Michigan, USA - S4-5 metaG | ecosystem: Host-associated > Plants > Roots > Rhizosphere > Soil | place: USA... | reverse complement strand
TCCCTAACGGGGTTCGGTGCACCAGTATTACTGATGCGACGGCTAGCCCGGTTAGCACATGACTTGTCTAGATTGCATAACCGGGCCATAGGTCAATTATAGCGTGACTTTCTGTTCATACCTAGTGATATGAGTTGCGACTTTATATGCGTCTATTGACATCGGGTTAGATACATATCTGATTTTTTTGGTTTGGAATCAGCTATTACTCGCAAGAATACCGCCGGCAGAAATAGCCGGCGAGTTCCTAGCTATGAGTCGACTGCCGGCAGAATTGACCCGGCAGACTAGCAATTAGATATCCAATCCCAAACTAGCGTGCGAGTAATGACTAGCAGAATTAGCCGGCTAGTCCGCAAATCGAGTCGCTAGCTAGTAGTCCCTATTCCGATTCCGTAATAGCTATTGACTAGTGCGGGAATGGGAATGTCTAGACGCCGTTCTAACGGGCGGGAATGGTCCGGGCGGGTAGACGTACCTAGCGGGTACGGCGGCCCGTTAGACGCCGTTCTAGACATGCCATCCGGCCGGTTCCCGCTAGTCACGCCGTTAGATATGACGCCGTTAGACGGCCCTAGGCGGGACGCTACGGGCCGATTAGCCGTGGCGGGTACCCGCGTAGGGTCGCGGCTAGAACGGCCGTTAGAATCGATCCTACGCGGCCCGTTAGACATACCGAAACGACGGAACCCCCGAACCGATTAGGTCCGGGGGTTCCGTCGTGACGGTCGCGGGTTAGACGTCCGTGTCGGTTGATTCGACCGCGACCGTTAGACGTGCGCCACGCGGCGGCCCGTCAACGGGGGTCACGTTCGGAACCGTCATGTCACGTCCGGCCGCCGGGAACAAACGGGCCGCCACCGCGCCATCCGACAAACCGGGAACCGTTCCCGCGATTTGCGCGACCGTTAGCACGGTGCCGAACGGAACGTTAGTCAACGCGGAAACGATGATGTCGGCGACGTTATTCGTGTGCGCGGCCCGACCGATCCGGGCCGATGCGATACGGCTAACGGCGTCGGCGTTCGGCCGGTTAGACATGTCCGATGCGGCGGCCCGGACATCGGCCGAATCGTAGGCCGAACGGTCGATACCGTCGGGGGTGACTAGGCCGAATGCCAACATGTCCGCCGCCGCCCGCAATTCCCGCACACGGTTAGCGATGACTACCGACACGGGGGTTTCCGTCCGGGTGTTCGGCGTAGTCACTAGGGATTTCCCGTGTGACATGTATGCGGCGGCCGATTCGATATCGCCGCTAGCGATAGCGTCCCGCATGGCGGAATCGCACGCCGAACGGATAGCCGATTTCGCGGCCCGATCGGCCGCCGCGTAGGTGGTGACCGGGAACCGGGCCGCCGCGATTTCGGCCGGTGTCGGGTAGGTGAACACAACGGCGTCGGTCGCCGTAGCGTCCGGGGTAGATGTCGATTTCGACATGGTAGGACCGCCCATTCCGGGGTTATGGCATGACGGTTCCCGCACGGTGCGGGTAACGAATGCGTCGGGTGCCATGTGTCCATTGTGCGCCTAACGGGGACCGAACGGGGACCGATCTAGGTAACGATTAGGTAAAGAACGACATGACTTGTTGTGACCAATCCCTACCCAACGTGACGGTACCTAGCGTAGTGACTCGCCGTTAGTTCTAGCCCGGTAGATGTCACCATGAGTAGTCACCCGATGTCACGCTAGGTGACCCCCGGATAGGGACGTGATGACTCGGCACGCAACTAACGATTGGTCACATGTCTAACGGGTGTTCTGCCGGGTGACGTCTGTTAGCTAACATCTGCCGGCGTCATTCTAGTTACGCCTCGTTACGGTTCTACCGGGCTACGCCTCGATTTGATCTTGTGACACGATCGGCCCGATAGGGTCCGCTATCGGTAATAAGATCAAATGACTTGCCGGCACGGGCTGGTTGTTGAGTCTTCAACAATCGCCCCGTCAGTCGTTCCGCTTTCAGCTAATGACTCGGCAAACGACTGCCGGCGATGATCTTGGAAAAAATCCAGACCCCCCCTCGCCGTGTGCGCCTCTTACCACCTGCGATATGAATGAAATTTTCTGATTATTTAAGGCTACAGAACGACTTTATTTAGTAGATGTTTCACTGATTCCATCCAGAATGAGGTTCACAATGGGTAAAAAGAATATCGTAAACAGATGTCTACGCTAGATATACGCTAGTCTACGTTATTGTCTACGATAATAACTGCAGGTCATAGGCATATTAGGGCTAGTTATAGGGGTTTCGTAGACACTACCCATCCCCCTAGAGGGATACTGGCACCTTTTACTTAAGGCCTTCCCCCGAGGTCAACTACCCCCGTTGGCCGGTACTTAGGGGGGGGTGTCTACGAAACTACAAAAGGGTTTCGTAGACACGTTGTCTACGATATTCCCTGCAGGTCAGCGCGATGTTGATCTTCAGGAGTTTCGTAGACAACGGGTGTCTACGATATTCATTCTGTCTACGAAAACCTGTGTCTTTTGTCCGCTTTGTCGCTGACTATATCCCTCTAGCCTGGTACTGGTGTCTACGATATTATTGGGATAAAGCTGACGCGAGCAGGTTCTATGGTGAAGGCCCGATAGTAGCGAATGCTTGACTTATCTCGGGGGATAAGGGGATGATGTATGCATCGCTCGCGCCGACGTGGAGGACTTATGAACGGGAAGAAAACTGCTGTGGCAGACTACAACATTCCCTTGGACAGATTTAATCAGACCGAGGTGCTGATCGTCCAACTGGTCGGGGAAGGGCTCTCAAACGAGCAGATCGCCAACCGACTGTATGTCAGTATGCCGGTGGTGAAGAACCACCTGACCAATATCGCCCGCAAGATCGGCGAGGGCAAGCGCTACATGATGGTGATGTACTTCTACAGGCGAGGCTTGATCTCGTGAAGCAGGAGTCGGTAGATACTCTGCTGCGCAGGTGTGGCCCGAATCAGGGTGTCAGTATCGCGCACTACCTGCCTTATTGGGACGTGGTAGTAAGGCGAAACGAAGCTGGAAAGCTCGAGTACATCGTCACAGACAGTAGTACTCTCAAGCCGCATCGGGTCTACGGCCCGACTACACAAGCTGACGCTGACCAGTGGGCAATGACTACTGCGCTGCTGTTTATGACAGTAAAAGGCAGCCTGATATGAGCCCTGGCAACACTGCCGTCAGGTTCTGGATCAAAGACGAGGACGGCACTACCACTCATCCGGTTACTCATGACGAGTATATTCACTGGTTGGAGGACCAGCTTTGCGTCGCCTTGTGGACTTCTTCAGTGGCGCAGGAGGCGCTTCCAGAGGGTTTAGAAATGCAGGCTTCGATGAGGTCGTTGGCGTTGACATTAGACCACAGCCTCGATATCCGTACAAGTTCATTCAAGCTGACGCTATGGAACTCCTTCTTAACGAGGCATTCCTCTCCGAGTTCGACGCCTACCACCTAAGTCCACCGTGTCAGCTTTACAGTCCTACCAGATATCTGGTACAGGGGAAGGGCAATCCTGATGACCTACTTCACGAGGTTATCGACCTTGCGGTTGATTGGACAAAGCCGTGGTCGATTGAGAACGTCGAAGACGCTAAGATGGGCAAGACGTACCACGTCTGCGGCAGCATGTTTCCTGAGCTGTCTGTTCGTGGAGGTACTCGCCAGCTACGCCGTCATCGTCAGTTCAAGGTTAACTTTGACATTCCTACTTACTATTGCCATCATAATGGCCTCAAAGCCATTGGTCTATTCGGTGATCTTGGAGGAGTCGGGCCGCCCCCTTCCTACACGGAGTGCCCCAAGAACCTTGACGAGGCACAACAACTGATGGGGATTTACTGGATGACTTACAATGAGATGAAGGAGGCTATTCCGCCCGCGTATACCCAGCATGTTGGACGATACATGCTCAAAGCGCTAGAATCAGCAGCCTAGGAGGCACCATGCGCAAGATCGAGTTCAAGGTCGAAAAAGATGGCGAGATCACCTTCCAACCCGTGGCCGGAAACGGCGAGGGCCAGGGGATCAGTGAGCCGTACAGCAACCTCTCCAATGTCAAGCGGGGTGCCCACGACCTGCTCGGAGATGACGAGGAACTGGAGTTCGTCAGGGTCCTCGAGCACCGCGACGACGATCGAAAGAAGGACAAGAAGTAGATGTCAAGTACCGATAACTAATTTCTAATCCTGCCGGAAAGCTGGTGATCAGAGATGTTAATCGTGCTACTTGTCTTTGCAGCAGTCGTACTCGTCAGTGTGTTCGGCTTCTTCGGCAACAATAAGCGAAGAGGTAACGACTCAGACGACGACAACATCTACTACTCGTAAAGCATGGCACCGCGGGGAAAGTACAACGTAGGTTTCTGCTCGTACTGCGGAAGAGACATCAGCCTTCGCAAGAAGGATCAGAAGGCTTGGCGTCACCCCAGCCCGACCGACAAGTACCGCCAGTGCCCTGGTACTGGCGAGTATCCCTCGATGATCGTGAACGCAGATGAGTCTATAACCGAGTTCATACCGATCATTGTACGCGATAAGCCTGTCGAGGTATACGTGGAGAAGGACGAGCTGGAGATCGATCCAGTCACTGGCAAGAATCACGCCGTCTCTACGATGACTAGGATCGAGTACGATAATGGAGTCCTGGGTCGCGAGTTCCCCGTCTACACCGAGGCTGGTACCGTCATTGGAAGAGCCCGCGTCGAGGTCGGTCGGATCGTGATTCTTGGCCCCAAGTGGAGTCAGAGGCCGGCATGACGAATCCGATAGCAGTGTTTCGTACTCAGCGTCGCCTCAAGGAAGGGCTAACCCTTCACCGTGAGCATGACGAGGATTACGAGCCTGACGGTGGAGCTGTTTGGGTCTGGTGTCCCGGTTGTGAAGAGGCACATCGCTTTCAGGTGATCCACGAAGGCGTTACACCGTCTCAAGGTGCTCACTGGGATTGGAATGGTAGCGTTGAGTCTCCATCGTTTGAGCCATCTTATCTGACCTGGTTAGGCCCTGATGCGACTCCGACTTCCAGATGTCACAGCTTTCTTAGGAATGGCCAGTGGCAATTCCTCAGCGACTGTACTCATAGACTAGCCAATCAGACCGTTCCGATGGTCCCACTGCCCGATTGGCTAGTCAGATAATGCGCCCTCAGCGACGTTGGGTCACGCCACGGCGGCTCGCTTATTGGGCCGTGCCCAATCCCACGCCCCGTCCAAAAGAGGATGATGGGTCATCGGGGGAGGTGAGAGAAATGGACCGAGGTTCACTCGCAACTTGGGCAATCGCCGCAGTGTTGCTGCTTATTCTGCTCTTCGGCACGAACGTCGTGCATTAGAAGGGCGAAAGGGCTCTCTCCGGAGTCACAGAACAGCCCCTGGAAGCTCAAGCTATCCAGGGGCTGTTCGCTCTTAGTGGGTTAGCCAGTACTCAGTCTCTTTGCACCCTCGGCACCAGCCTAAGAACTTGCGAAGCCTGTGCCAGGTCATGCGCTCACCGGCTCCGACCTTACTAGCCTGTGCCAGACGATGATCTGGTCGAGTAGTTCATCTCGCGCCTGTGCCTCCGTGGCCGGAAGTCGAGTAACCTCCATACCCTTCTTCGCCTGACGTGCAGCATGGCGCTCACGGCCCCTGTCTCGCTCAGCTTTGCGACAGAGCGGCCCGCGACAGCCCTTAGCATAGGTAGCTCTCGTGGCATGAGTTCGTCCGTCGAAGACCTTATCGATAAGTTCGAAGAGGATATCGGCGTTTTCGATCTTTTCTATCTCATCCCACATAACTGTACCTTGTCGTTGGACGACCGGGGCCTTTCATCACTTGAGCGTCGAGTTCACCAAGGTCACACATATACTTGAGTGTCTTGGCTATGAGGTCGATAGGATACTTCTTGCGCTTCAAGCGCTGGTTCAGGTCCCGCATCGTGATGCCGGTACCTTTGTTGTCCTTGAAGGCCTTAGCGTGACGAAGAATCTCTTCTCGAACCTCATGCTGTAGGCTATTTCCGATCTGGCCAGCGGGAATCGAATAGCAGTCGATGATGTATGAGTACATTGCGATTGCATCTTCGACAGATTCGATCGGTACTGTCTTGACCTTGCGGTTTGCCGTGAAAAGCAGTACCAGCTTCTTCATCAGCAAGTCCATACGGACTAGCAGACCTGATCTATCGCGCTTCTTGTCAGGTTCGATATTGGAGTGGAAGAACTTTGTAAACAGTTCGTGCGCTTCGTCACTCCAAGTTACCTGCTCGGAGGTTCCGAACGAGCCGGCCCAGCCGGCGACCTCTAAAAGAGGCGCAACTGCTGGTTCGATGTCGATTCTGATTCCTCCGATGGCGACCTTTTGCTTTTCAGGTCCTGCTGCAAAGATCCAGCGATTGAGGAAGCCACTATCAGCATCGCCTCGGGTGAGTAGCGTGCGGATTGCACGGGGTTGAGTGGTAGTGAGAGCTGACGCGAATGGTTCACGAGCTTCCTTAAGTCCGTGGGTCATTGAGCTTGTAGAGACACTAGATTCCATGTCGTACAACTGCATAAGTACAGGCTTCGTCACGTTTCCCTGACGATTAGAACGCCCTACCAATGCGGACAACTCATTGAAGTCGATCATCCCACGAACCGGCGCGTAAAAGGCAATAGCCTTTGGGTTCAGCGGGTCAGGAATCGGCTTGCTGAAGTTGTGGATGAGGACCTCGGCTGAGCCCGGTGAAGATACTTTGCGTATGCCTTTTGATAGAGGATCATCCCAACGATGAGGTAGAGCCCTGTCAAGCAGGCGATCAAGATGATAGCGAGCCTTTGACTTACCAGCGCCGGAGTGACCAAGAGTACAAACAAACAGATTGCCGTATACTGGAATAAGATCTTCCAGAGTAACGTCTCGACCGAGTGCAAAACCCAGCGCCAATAGGCCATTCCAGAAATGGTATTCTTCCGGTACATCATCTTGTGATACCTGCTTCATGTATGAGTCTAGGAACGTATCCTCGGGCACGATTGTTCGCCAGTCGAACGCGGGGAAGGTGATATCCTCGTCGTCATCGAATAGGTCAACAATCTCAGCGTCAGAATCCTCGGCAGGAGGCTCGGCTGCAGGGGGTGTTATGTCTGGCTTGTCGGTTTTGTCTACCGCAGGAGGCCCGACATGCACCTTGGGTGGTTCTGGTGGTGGTACTAGTACCTCTCCCTTGATTCCGGGAGGTGAGATGAAGGTATAGCCATAAGACTCGGCCATATCCTTACGCAACTTGTGGAACTCTTGACCGTCCTTGTAGCCAGGAACGTCATATCCAAAGTGGTATGCAGCAATGTCATAAGTATCTCCACCCTCTTGGCAACCGCCGCAGAACCAGACCTGCTTATCAGTGTTGATCCAGGCTGACGGGTCACGGTCGGCGTGATCCGGCTTCGGGCAAGAGATCTTGATACCCTCGGTGCGCTTGTTACTTGCATCGATAGGCGACTTGTTACACCACTTGCGGTAAGCATCTCGGATATCGATACTAGAGATCAGACGATCTAGCTCTTGATCCTGCTCGGTGTAACTGTCATCAGCCTGAGGGATCAGGTCCGCGTCATGGCTGGGCTCCGGTTCTGGAGCTAGGCGTGCTGCCTCTTCTGCGGCAAGCCTGCGGCGCTCTTCCAGCTTCTGCTGGAAGATAGACTTGTCGCTCACGCGCTGGCGAGCCAGTGCTGCGTAAGCGCGTGGACCGGCTCAACCGGCTGTAGGACCGCCATTGGTGCTGTCATGTCGATAAAGAACGTGGGGTCCTTTGGATTTCTCAAGTTCTTTCCCAGAGGTAGGCGCATCAGGTTGCCAAGATCCTTGCCCTCTAGGCTGTTCTGCTTGGGAAACAGCTCGATAGACAGATTCTTGAAGCCGTTAGCGGGATCGTCATTCTCATCTTGAAAAAAGTTCACACCTCGGGTGGGCTTGAAGCGTCCCAAGCTGTCCAGTACGATCATCGCACCGTCTCTCGCATCCTCGGCAGGAACGGAACCAGTGAAACCGTATACATGAATACCTTTTCCGCCAGAATAGGCGGCGGCAGTCTGGATATCCAGTTCTTTCTCGATCGCTGTCATCAACAGATGCGCGAGAGTACGGAACTGGTACTTAATGAAGCTCCGCTGGTGAACGTATTGGCGTACTCGCCAATCTTCACGCGGGGTAGAGGGCTGGAAATCAGACCACTCTTCATCGATGGGCAGCCAACCGATCTTCTCGAGGTCGATATCGAAGGCGAAGAGCTTTACCTGATCGGAGGCATCGAGTAGGTAATGTCCAAACGTACTGGAACCTGCGATGTGGCTGTCCAGTGACGCTCGATCCCAAGGGTGGTAACTGCTATATCCACCGTCACTGGAACGGTCACCGTGAGGCGTGTAGATGACTGTGCCATCTTGCAGTCTCCTTTGGATCGCCTTAACATCTCGCCTCTGAATGAACATTTTTGCGAGGAGATTGGCTACTTCTGTTGACACCCGTTCCCCCAATTCAGGCCCAGATCAGTCGCGTCTGCCGGGCCGGATAGATGGTCGAAGGGATACCCTATCCCTTCGCGGGCCGGGGGTCCAGCGCGGCCCCGATAGGGGGTTGTCGGCACACCTTTCCTCGGGTACACTCCGCGTGACGCCCGCACCCGTGCGTCTGACGGTCCCCACCGAGTCGCGTCCGGTGGGGACCGTCGTAAGCGGTGCTTGACACCCTATCGTGCGCGTGCCTACTGTCATCGCATGACCACAGAAGTCTGGTTCCGCAATCCAGACAACTACATTCGAGAATTAGTCGAGTGTGGCGAGTACAAGATTGCCTGGGACCGGGGACTTTTGGTCAAGAAGCGGATCGATCCGATCAAGCACGCTAGCCTGTTCTTCGGTCAGACTTATCCGTACAGACTTCTTCTCGTTGGCGAGCAGGGTACTGCCGAGTACCGCCCTGGCGATGAAATCGACAGCCCCACCGCAGTCTATCCGACCTGGGAGTATGGAGATGAGGCCTCTCTCCTGGAGGAGATTGTATCGCTCCCGGTTGGAAAAGACCCGGAGATTTGTAATGACACGAAGGTACGTCCTGACGAGCGACCCGTCCTCGGTCAGGAACATCGAGTCGTTATCATCAACCCGCCCAACGCCACCACCGGACCAGGACGACAGTTTCTCAGATACCTGAAGGAACTCCAGGAAGAGTATCCTGACTGTATTCTGCATGTCCACGGCCTCTATGGCTGGAATGTAGCCTTTGGCATGGGGTTCCGTGCCGCTGACATCGAACCTCGTACCCCGGCTCAAAAGGGTAAGGTTACCGTACCTGCCGGCCGTGAGATGAAGTATGAGGCTGTACAGAAGCATCCGCAATGGTGTACTGTTCTTGGGTTTAAGCCTGTTGATCTCGCTATACCTCGGAATCGCTGCATGTTTAATATTAAGTCTGCTGTATGGGCTGGTAAGAATTACCTTGAGCTGAACAAGTTCAAGACCAGCGGATCACAGCCGGCTTTGGAGATCGACACTCCTGACAAGGAGTATCTGCCCGCGACTGCCGAGTCTTATAAGAGTAAGGGCAAGATTCAAGCAGGCGACCAAATGCTTTGTAACACCTGTAGCCTACAACTGGACTGTAAGTACTATCGGGAAGGGGCGGTGTGTTCCGTGCCTGGAGCAGAACCAGCACCGCTGGCAGTATTCTTCAAGACCCGCGACAGCGATATGATCCTTGAAGGACTCAGTACGATCATGGCGACCCAGACCCGGCGCCTTGAGCAGGGCATGAGAGACGAAGAGACGTTCGGGGAGTTAGACCCCGAGGTCACCAAGATTCTTAATGGACTGTTCGACCGGGGCGTTACACTTGCTAAGCTGGTGGACCCCTCGCTTCGAGGTGGTCCGAAGGTAGGTGTCTATGTGGGAGCTGGAGGACAGGCTCAGGTTGGTTCTGGTGACCCGAGGGTATTTGTCGGTGGGGTCATTCGAGAGCTTGAAGCTCGTGGTATCCCGAGAGATCAGATCACTCCCGCCCTTGTTCAGACTACGATAGAGGCGATGTCTCGCCCCGATGCTCGTCGTCAGGCAATTGAGGGCGAGGTCATCCGAGTGGATAACGAGAAGGCCTCGTAGTGTTCGACCCCGCTGCGATTGCTCGAGAAACGCAGTTCCTTCTTGACAACCCTCAGTTTCGTGAGCGACCCGCGTCGATTACTGAGTTTCTTGGTGATGGCTACCTCGAGATCGAAGATCGAGTTCGTCCAGGTTTGAAGGAAGCTCTTGTAGCAATCTTCGGTGAGGAAGTAAATCCGAAGAAGATCGCTGCCGTTCAGCGGGCTATGCTGACTGGCGCGATCGGAATTGGCAAGACAACCTTCAGCTCGATTGCTATTCCGTATATGGTGCATTGGGTCGCTTGCCTCCAAGACCCCCAAGGATGGTACAACCTGCTGCCCGGCTCCCGCATCGCTTTCATGCAGATGAGCACTAGTGAGGACCAAGCTAAAGAGGTTGTGTTCGGGGACATCTTTGCACGAGTAAAGCACTCGCCTTGGTTCATCAATAACCTCCCGTATGACGAGAAGTTCAAGAATCAGATCAGATTCCCTGGTGACCTGTGGGTTCTTCCGGGTGACTCGGCTGAGACTACCTTCGAAGGTTACAACATTCTCGGTGGCATTGTAGACGAGGCAGATAGCCACAAGCGTACCAAGGAGAAGGACTACGGCGAGCAGGGATACGATACGATCAACTCTCGTATCGAGTCTCGTTTCGAGGATCAGGGTCTGATCATCGTCATCGGTCAGATGAAGAAGATGAATGGCTTTGCCGCGAAGAAGTACAAGGAACTTAAGAAGGACCCACAGGCGCATACTGTTCGTATGACGATCTGGGAATCTCTCGGGTGGCAGAAGTTCCTCAACCCTGATGGAACTCGCAACTCGTTCTGGTATGACACGCGGCGCAAGGAGATCATTCCGACGGGAGTTGCTGGCCTTGTCAAGAACGAAAACCTTATCGAGATTCCCAACGTATACCTTCCGAGCTTTAGGAACAATCCCGAGAAGGCCCTCCGTGACCTTGCCGGAATCCCGCCCTCCACGGAAGATCCCTTCATCTCCCTCGTGTCAAAGATCGACGCCGCGAGAGATCGCTGGATCGAAACTCATGGGAATGTCTCGCCGGTCAAAGACAATCCGTCACGCCCTGAGTTCGAGAAGTGGTTTCGCGCTGATAACGACCCAAGGAAGCGAGTGGTCCACCTGGACCTCGCCTACTCAGCCGAGGGTGATGCCTTGGGGTTCGCTATGGGACACATCAGCAAACTTGTCGAGCGGGATGACGAACTCAAGCCATACATCAGTATCGATTGTCTCGTTCGATGGAAGGCAATGCCTGGTACAGAGATCTTCCTAGGAGATGTTAGACGTGTCATCTATGACCTGAAAGAAGAGCGCAAGTTCCGAATCCGACAGGTCACGATGGATGGATTCCAGTCTACTGACACGCGCCAGCAACTTCAGAAGAAGAAGTACCTTGTAGAGATGGTCAGTGTAGATAAGTCTACGCTGGCATACGAGGATCTTCGTGATGCTCTTTATGAGGATCGCATCGAGTTTCCACCTTATATGACGTACTACAACAAGGGTGATACAGAGCGAGTGGAGATTCTGATTCAGGAACTCCTCGGCCTAACCCATGACGGTCGTAAGGTGGATCACCCTACTGACGGCAGTAAAGACGTAGCGGATGCCGTTGCTGGCGTAACGGTCACGCTCATGGGTGACAGGACATATAGGAAGGGTGTAACCTCCCTAGATGCGGCACGAGAACGCCGAGATGAAAACCAAGCCACCGGAACAGATGGAGATTATTCTACCGTAAGTAAACTCCCCTCTCTAGCAGGACTAGGACTTCAGGCTCCTATTCCTCCGTCTAGCGGTATGGCAGGGGCGTTTGGTCTTTCGGTTCCGAAGCGTCTCCAACCTTAACGAAGGGCAAGCGGTGCCACAGCTTCTTGGGCCGAACGGTAGGCCGATCAAGGCTAGTGACTTCACGAACAAGAAAGCTCCCCCGCCTAAGACTGGAGAAGCATTCGGTCAGTGGGCTGGAAGCGATGCTGACTTCGCTCGACTCCCAGGAGGCGGTGTAGTTCAGTTCGACCTCAGCAAGTTGACTCTCCCTGACTTCCGAGCGATGCGTGACCACTACCAGGTTAACGCATCTCTGTCGGTTCTGACCTTCATGCTTCACCAGGTCGACTTCCATGTCGAGTGTGAAGACAAGAAGATTGCCGATCTTTGTGAACGTCAACTTCGCGAGATCTGGACACCGCTTAACAGGTCGCTGGGCACGGCTAATTGGGCTGGGTTCTCGCCCAACGCGCTGAATTGGGAGAACGACACCGAGCTTCGCGAGGTGCGCCTTGACAAGATCAAGGACTTGTACCCGGAAGAGTGCAGGGTTCACTGGAAGCTGGTAGACGGCTATGCGCCTCCCGGTTTCTCGCCACCTAAGTTCAAGGTGTTTGACGGTATCCATCAGAGCCCTGGACCTCTCACCTACGATGATGAAGGAAGAATCCGTCGTGGTTACTCCTGGCCCATTCCAGTCGAAAACAGCTTCTGGTATCCCCTCCTCATGGAGAACGGTGATTACTCCGGGCGTAAGTTGCTGCGTCCCGCTTTCACTTCCTGGTTCTTCTCCGTTCTCGTCCACCTCTTCGCCAACAGGTACTATGAGCGCTTCGGCGAGCCCACTCCAGTAGGCCGTGCGCCTTACGACGAGGAGTTCCCCGGTACTCCTACTGATGGTGAGCCATCATACGGTAACGTCAAGATGCTGGAGATTCTTTCTCAGCTTCGTAACCGTGGAGTTGTCGTTCTTCCGAATGACCGTACTCCGACTGGTGCTGGTACTGCGAGCGAGTTTGACTACACGATCGAGTACCTCGAGTCGCAGATGCGTGGTGCGGACTTCGAGCGGTATCTCACCCGTCTGGATGAAGAGGTTAGTCTCGGTATCTTCACTCCGATTCTGCTTATGCGTACCGCTGACGTTGGCTCGTACAACCTCGGCGTGGGTCACATGCAGATCTGGCTCTGGATGCTTAACGCTATCTGTGGCGACCGCAAGCAGTACATCGACAAGTACATTCTTCGCAAGATGACGGACTACAACTTCAGTCCAAAGGCGCCGTCGCCAAAGATTGTCTTCAAGAAGCTTGGAGACAACAACATGGACATGCTCCAGGCAGTCATTGTCGAGCTAATTAAGAACGACAAGGCGAAGCCAGACCTTCAGCAGCTCGGCGAGCTGGCAGGGTTGACACTGACTCAGGTTAAGCAGCTTGCGGACAATCCTACTGCCGATGCACCGCCTACTGACAACGCGCCTCCGACGAACCTTGCAATTCGCACTGCTACTGACATCATCGGCCGTGTCCAGCCTCAGATCGAAAACGCTTTCCGTGACGGGAAGTTCGGTCCTGAACTTAAGGTGAACATGGGATACAAGCGTAAGCTCGAGAAGGCGCTTGAAGCCGAAGGCACTCCAAACGCTGTCTCGTATGTTAACAGAATGTACGAGAGGATGGATCGCTGGGTCCAGGACGTTTGTGCTCTTGGTCCTGACGAGATCAGTGGACCAGACAGTTTCATGGATATGTTCGAGAAGGTGCTGACGGTTGAGATCGGCGCGCTTCCTTGAGAAGGACTCAGCATGAACTGAGATGCTTCTGTGCTCGGAAGCCTCTTCTTGCTGTGTACGGGGTTGACGAGAACACCAAGCTGTATGTCCATATCAGGATTCACAAGCAGAGCCGAATCTACGGTGAAGTTCTAGTAACTGAAGGTGTTGTCCAAATCCACTGCAGAGAGTGTCTGCGGTGGCATCGGATTATCATTACCCAGCCAGGCAAGGCTCAGCTCGAAGAGACTGAAGTACCCCCGATGGTGGCTACCGTCTAACCCTCCATGCTTGCGCCCGCGTGCGCCCGCCCCGTAAGGTCTGGTCCGACATGACGAACAGCACTGGTACCGTCCCCCTGGACGAACTCCTCTCGCAACTACCTGCCGGGCATGTGGGTCGGCAGGTTGGTATGCGTGCTACGAAGGAGCACAAGAAGGGTGACGACTGGTTCCGCGTTGATAACGCCCACGTCGAGAACGATGCTGAAAGTTCTGATCCGGCGAAGGTTTATATCTTCGATGAGATCGGCATGTGGGGTACCAACGCTCAGGACTTCATTAAGCTGGTTCTTCAGATCGACAAGGATCAGATCGAACTTCATCTGAACTCCCCCGGCGGGTCGATGTTCGATGGAGTCGCAATCTACAACGCACTCAAGATGCACAAGGCTGATGTCAGCGTCTATGTGGATGGACTTGCTGCTTCTGCGGCTAGCTTCATTGCTCAGGCGGGTGACTCGATCATTATGACCGAGGCAGCCACCATGATGATTCACGACGCTTCTGCTTTGGCTTACGACAATGCCGACGGAATGCGTAAGACCGCAGACATTCTCGACAAGCTGAGCAACAACATCGCCAACATCTACTCCTCGCGTGCAGGTGGCACCTCGGATGAGTGGCGAGCCTTCATGCGCGAGGAGACGTGGTACAACGCTCAGGAGGCAGTTGATGCTGGGCTCGCGGATCAGGTCGGTGGGACAAGTGACGACGTTAAGAATGCGTGGGATCTTTCGATCTTCAACTACGCAGGACGAGACGAAGCACCCTCTCCCCTCGAGGTCAAGAACAAGGTCAACCAAGTTATCAACAAAGTCAAGGAGACTTCCGTGACGGCAAAGCAGCCGAAGAATAGCACCGAGGGCGAGGTCGTTCCGGAGACTCCTCCGACTACGCCTGAGACTCCTCCTGTCGAGCCCGAGACGCCGCCGGCTGAGGGTGACGAGCCCCCGGTTGCTCCGGTTACCGAGCCGCAGAACAAGCTTGTTGGCCCTGTGACCGTCCGCTTCGCGGACGGCACCTCGTCCAGTGACCCGCAGGTCATTCAGTCGCGCATCACTGCGATGGAGACTGCGCAGCACGAGGTTCAGGTCAACAACCGCAAGGCCTTCGTCGCTTCGCTGGCCAGTGGCCCGCAGCCGAAGGTCCTTGCCTCACAGATGTCCCAGCTCGAAGAGTTCGCGCTGGAGCTTTCGCCGGAGATGTACGAGAAGTGGACGGCCTCTTGGGATGCTGTGCCAGTCTCGTCAGTCCTGCAGCCCCCTTCAGTAGTGCCGCCCGCCGGTGATGGTTCTGTTACTCAGGCTCAGGATCGCATCGAGGTTCTCAAGGGCACCATCAAGAATCACAAGGATGGTGGCATGAGGCCCGAGCAGATCATGCAGACTCAGAGCTACAAGGACCTCATCGCACTCCAGCCCGACTTCAAGCTCTAGGAGACTCACACATATGAGTACCTTCATCAAGGGCGGGTCGACCACCACTCCTTTCGGCAAGCGCGAGTACCTTCGGAGTACCCGAGGGAACAAGTACGAGTCGTACACCGTGGCTGCATCGACTGTGCCTGCAAAGACCATCGATGGTAACACCGAGAAGATTCTTCAGCCTGGCACCGTCATGGCGAAGATCACCTCCGGTGGAGAAACGGGTAAGGTTGGTCCGTTCCAGGCTGGTGTCGCTGATGGTCGTCAGACCGTCGCCAACATCGTTGGCCTGAACGACACCTTCCTTCCCTGGCAGCTCATCGAGCGTGACGTGGAGATCGCCGTCATGTACATCGGTACTGCCGTCCAGGGTTGGTGCGTGGAACTCGATGCCGGTGGCCTCGAGATCACACTCACTAACACCACCGCCGACGCGATGAGGTCCACCAAGGGCCTCGACGTGACCTTCAAGTAGAGACAGGAGTATAACAGATGGCTACTTCTGTCAACCGCCTTGTCCGCAAGGAGGTGGCACTCGGTTCTATCCGAGAGAAGCTGCCCCCGAACGAGCACATCGGTCTGCAGATCGCCCCGTTCCTGGACGTTGACTCTGACGATGTGATCTTCGATTACATCAAGGGTGGTCTGTCTGAGGGTCTGGCCCCGGCTCGCGCCGAGGACGCCGAGGCTGAGCTGGCCCTGAAGGATGATCTGGCCTACGGTCAGGGTCGTGCCGCTGTCATCGACTGGTCCCTCAAGGACCGTTACGCTGCCAGTGACGTGACGCGCTACCGTGACAGCCTCCTCATCTCTCAGGCTGTCGGAGGTGTTACCCAGGAGCTGAACTTCAACTTCGTGGGTAAGACTCAGGAGGACTTCGAGAAGCGGCTTGCCCGTCACGACGCCCTGCGGCGTCGGAAGCTGGACAACCGACTCGAGAGCCTCGTGATGACGGCTATCGAGACGAGTGGCTACACCTACAACGACGGTAAGATCAAGTTCACCGTCGCCTACGGTCGCCCCTCGGACCAGACGAACATCGCGCCCGCTGGTGGTCTGTGGGGCCTTACCGCCTCCGACCCGATCGGCGACCTGCTCGCCGTTCAGGACCTGGTTTACAGCCGGGTTGGCCTTCGTCCGACTCGTGGTATCATCTCCACGCGAGTCCTGAACAATCTGTGGAAGTCGAGTCGGTTCCTCGCGGCGGTCGGTATGCCCGTCGTCGGTGGTACTGCCTCGTCTCCCCTCGACCCGAACTACCTGGGCCTCAACGGGTACAACCCGCGTGGCGCTCTTGCGGTGGTCGAGCAGGCGACTGGTATCCGCTTCACCATCTATGACGGATACTACAGGTCCCGCACCTTCGGTTCGCAGACCTGGACCACCACGAAGTTCCTCTCGGACAACAAGGTCTTCCTCCTTCCCGAGGAGGGCATGAACGACGTTCTCGGCGATGCCGGTCGTTCTGCCACCGGCCCTGTCACCGGCGTCTTCGATGAGACGGAGATCGGCTTCGCCAAGATGCTGACCTCGCCTCACCCCGAGGGCGAGTGGAGCAGCGGGTTCTACGAGTGGGAGGACGAGAAGCGCGATCCCTGGGAGCACGTTCGGGGTACCGGCATCAAGGCCTTCCCGGTCTTCCCGTACATGGAGTACACCGCCAGCCTGACGGTGCTCTAACCACCTGAGAACGGGGGACTGGCGGTGTGACCGCCGCCAGTCCCCACCCTCACAAGAAGGAGAAGCAAGTGGCAAAGCCAGCCGAGGGTGTTTCGTACACCCGGCCGACGAGCCAGGTGGATCTTGAGCAGCGCCTGGCCGACAACTTCCGTTCCGACGCCGGTAGCAGTCCTCTGGACTCAGACGACAAGGCGGTCAACCCGACCGAGCAGTCTGACCAGTTCGCCGTCGAGGGAAACGACACTGACGCCTACGTCAATGTCTCGGAGGAGTACCGTACCTATGCGAACGACACCGAGAAGCCGTATGCATTCGAGGGAGTCGAGGGTGACGCGGTTGCGTTCCAGCTTGATGGTCAGTTCGCCGTCGGTCAGGACGCTCCCGCTGAGGTAGTCACCACCCAGGGAGGCGGCTCGAACTTCGAGACTGTCACCACCCATGAGTCTGGTGCCGACCTTCAGCCGAACGTCGTTGACCGCGAGAAGGTCGCTGAGGCCGTCAGCAAGGACGACGCTCAGGGTGAGACGCCTCCTGCGATTCAGCAGAAGGTCGAGACGATCACCGTCGACCCGAAGTCCAGCTAACAGCATGACCTACTGCGGCACTGACGACCTTCTCGTGGGAAGTATTCCGATCCCGGATTACCTCAACCCCGAGAAGGTCGTCAGTGACGCGGCAGATGAGATCGATACTTATATCGGCTTTCGTTACACCACGCCTGTAGTTCTCGCAGAGACTGCTGAGAACCGACCGGCCATTCTGCTTCTTAAGCGGATCAACAGCCACCTTGCATCGGGGCGCCTTCTTATGGAAGCCGCTGCCTCAAGTGAGAACGTAGAACTCAATGCTTACGCCAAGCGCCTAGTTGATGAAGCTCTTGCTGCTCTGATTGCGATTAGAGACGGTGAGATTATCCTAGGCGATGCGCCGATTCTTCCTGGAACTGAAGCGTCCGCTACTGGCCCGATGCAGTACAACAAGGACTCTCGCTCGATGGTTGACGCCTTCTACGATGACATCGTGTGGGCTCCTATTCCGACTGTTCCTGTTCAGGTGTGGCCCATCTGATGCCCGCATCAGCGCAGGGCATGTCGATTCAGCTTATCGGAGATGTCGCCGGTGTCCAGAAGATGTTTGAGCACCTGGACAGTGCGCTGAATCCAATTGCCATCGCAGCATTCCTCGGTGCTGAGATTACACCTTATCTCCAGGCTCGCGCCAAGGCTCGCTTCTCGGGCGAAGGCGACGATGTGGTTGGAGGCTGGCGTCCTCTGTCTGCGGTCACCGAGAACTTTCGTGCAACAGGTCGTGCACAGGGTATGTGGGCTGTTGGAGACGCTCATCCGATCAACGTTAGAACGCACCAGTTGGAACAGTACATCACGAGTGGTATCGGCAACGTGTCGCCAACACCTTCTGGTGCGATCTTGCAATACCCGAATCCGAGTCGTGTTACACGGACCCTTCGCGAGAAGATCAAGACTGCGCAACAGGGTAAGGCTCAGCCTAGAACTCCCCCGCGTCCAGTACTTGGCGTCAATGAGCGGGACATGACTTTTCTCCTACTCTCCCTTGCATCTCATATCAAGAAGCATAGGGTGATGCCATGATTACTGCAACCACTCCAGTCTTTCCAAACAACGTGATCGACATTACAAAGACTCGAGTAGAGTTGCTTGACGCTGATCTGAAAGTCTTTCGGCGTCCCCTTCGTGATACGGACCCAAACCAGTCTGTCGGAATCTTCGCTACACAGTGGGTTCCTGATGAAGAGTCACACGAGATGCTGGGTAACGCTCCTGGGGGTATGGGTTCTTTCCATGACCCCTCGATAGATCGTTACCTTTGTGCGGTTCAGGCGTTCGTCAAGCACATGGATGAAGAAGTAGGACTGGCTACGCATTCGGTCCTATCGGAGATGCTACGGACCATGCTGTACCGGGATACGGCCCTGCGTGTAGGGTTGTCCTCGCTGGCCACAGAGCTTAATGGGGTCAGAAAGCGTACAACGAGGTGGGGCATCAGTCAGCAGAGGTATTTCAGTAACGAACTAACTGGCTCATTTCTATACCTGTCCACCTTGGAATTCTGGCTAGAGACGGAGACGACCTAGTGGCAACGGACGAGAAGGAAGTCGAGAGCCTTCGTAAGGCTGTTGACAAGAAGCGTGATCAGCTTGAAAAGGCTCGACGTGATCGAGTCGAAAAGGAGCAGGGACTCTCCAACGACATCGAGTTGGCACAGCTCAAGGCTGAAGAGGCCCGTCTCGACGCTGCCATTGCTGGCGAGAAGCAGTTCTCAACCGTGAGTGCCGTTCGAGATGGAGCATCCGTTCCTCTCGAGCAGGCCAAGGATGAGATGAAGCTCGCTCTTGCTCAGCAGGAGGGTGTTACCGCACTCGCCGAAGCTGATGCCGCCGCACAGAAGGCCGCGGCCGACGAAGAGAAGAAGGAGAGCTAAGACATGGGCTTCTCGTCCCAGGCCGGTCAGACCATCCTTCGTACCCAGGCGGTCGCAGGAACCTACCAGGCCGACACAGGTACAGCCGGCGTCGGACTTAAGCTTCGAAGCGGATCACTGAGTCCGACTCGAGAGCTTCTGATCCCTGACCCCGAGATCGG
>Ga0163161_10001173_pt1 | contig 19671 bp, 20 predicted proteins | sample S45metaG_FD_129847 | JGI IMG/M metagenome (GOLD analysis project Ga0163161, IMG submission 129847) | Switchgrass rhizosphere microbial communities from Kellogg Biological Station, Michigan, USA - S4-5 metaG | ecosystem: Host-associated > Plants > Roots > Rhizosphere > Soil | place: USA... | reverse complement strand
AACACTTTATTTTTTTGTCACTCCTTTTCATTCGGAAACTGCACAGCTCGAAAGTTTTAAAACCGCGACTATTTTTGATTGCTTTCTTGCCATATTGGGAGGTTTTGCATGGTTTTTAGGAATTGTGAGAAAAGAAGCAATAAAAGTAATTGCTGGAGTTGCCGTTTCTACCGCATGTATTCCTCCACTTTGCACCGCCGGATTTGGTATAGCCAATGGTAATTGGGAATATTTCTGGGGAGGATTTTATTTTTATCTTATCAATTGCTTTTTTATCGGAGTCGGAACGTGGATATTAAGTATTGTATTGGGATATCAAAAATATTACCTCCAAAAAAACAAAATCAGAAATCACAAAATGTCCCTATTTATAAGTCTGATCTCCGCTGTAATCCTTATACCAAGTATTTTGCTGACTAAAAAGAAATGGGATAAAGAAAAGCTTAAAGAAAGATCTGAAAGTTACATTAAAACAATCCAAGAAAATCATCCTGAATTGGCAATCATTAATCACGAAATTTTTGAAAGGAAAGACGAAAAATTTTTAAAAATTACATTGTTGAATGATAGTTTAACAATCAGTAAAGAACGATTGGATGAGCATAACGATCTAGTTAAAGATATACATTTGATTTGGCAATACTCGCCTAAACAACAGATTAAAGAATCTCCTCAAATGAAAGATATGCAGACTCAGATTTCTGAATTAAAGCTGGAAATAGAGAGAATAAAATCTAAAAATAATAATAACTGATTCTAAAATTTTATATTTACTAAAAAGTTACCACATGCAGTTTCAAGGACAAATTTTAAAAATGACGAGTTTCAACGATCAGCCGATTCAATATTATTTAAATCTTTCGGGAGATTTGATTCATATGAACGAATTGTTGGGCAAGGAAATAAGCATCAAGCATACAGGTTATCAATGTGTACATTGTGGGTTAGATAAAACGATTTACAGAATGGGTTTCTGCAAAAGCTGCTTTTTTGAAAGTCCGTATGCAAGCGACACGATTATCCGTCCGGAACTTTCTACGGCTCATTTGGGAATCGGCGAGCGTGATCTGGATGTGGAGAAGCAAATCCAATTGCAGCCGCATACCGTATATTTAGCTTACACCGGAGATGTGAAGGTGGGCGTGACGAGAAATACGCAAATTCCGACACGATGGATTGATCAGGGCGCAACATTTGCTTTACCGATTGCACGAACTGAAAATCGCTATGAAGCCGGAATGATAGAAGTTGCCCTAAAAGAACATCTTGCCGACAAAACCAACTGGCGAAAAATGCTGCAGGATGATTTTGAAGATGAGGTAGATTTGGCAGATTTCCAGCAGAAAATTAAAGAGTATTTTCCGGAAGATTTCCAAAAATTTTATTCTGAAGGCGAAAATATGTGGAAGTTTGATTATCCTTTTTCAAAACCGGAAAAAGTAACTTCTTTTACGCTTGACAAAAAACCTGAATTTACAGGTAAACTTGTTGGAATTAAAGGACAATATTTAGGTTTTGAAGGTGGTAATTTTATGAATGTAAGAGGGCATGAAGGATATGAAATTGAGCTGAATGTGAAGAATTAAATTTTAAATATAATTTATGAATAAACCATGGGTTAAAAAGCTCTTAATAGGTCTTGGAATTTTTTTAGGACTTATCCTGATTGCAAATTTTGCGATCAATATCTGGCTCAAAACCCAGCTTCCTGATTATATTAAAAAAAATACCGATTATCAGGTTTCCTACAAATCTTTGGGTGTAGATTTGGGAACCGGGAATATTTTTGCGACAGGAATTACCGTCAATAATAAAAATCCGCAGAATGTCAATATCATGGGTTTTCAGGGAACGATTGATACCTTAAAGGTAAGTCGTTTTGGAATTTACGATGCTATTTTTAATAAGACAATTAGTTCAAATGATTTATTATTGGCAAAACCCAATCTGAATATTATTCTGGCAAAACCTAAAGACAAAAAAACGGATAAGAAAACAAACCCGATCAGTTTTGAAAATATCAGAATCAGCAGCGGAACCATTCGGGTTTTTAAATATACCAAACAAAAATTATTAAGCGTAAATGGATTGGATCTGATTGTAGAAAATCTTCAGTTGAACGAAGAAACGGTAGAAAATAAGCTTCCTGTAACTTTTGATCACTACAGCATTAAAGGAAAAGATATTTTCTTTCAGCCGGATAATATTTATAACTTAAAAATTGCAAAAATCACAACGACAAACGGACAGGTTTCAATAGATCAATTCCAGCTCGCTCCAATCAATGATTTTGAACATTTCAAAAAATCATATCCAAAGAAACAGCAACTAATTTCTGCGTTGATTCAGAAAATTGATTTTAAAGATGTCGTTTTAAAGGATAACAAAGTTTCTTTGACCAATGCAACTTTTCAGAATCCGAATATTTTAATTTATACCACGAATGCAATTCCTGATGAAGTTAAAAAACCTCTCAATTTCGAATTGAATTTAGGCGATTTTAAATTAAATAATGCTGTTATTCAGATCAATAAAGCAGATGGAAACAAAATGTTTTTTGCTAAAGATGTTAATTTAAATATTAAAAATATTGAATTCAGCAAAGAAATTTCTGCAGAAATGATTCCTTTGAAATACAAAGATTTTAGTTTTTCAGGAAAAGATATTCAGTTTTCAAATCATCAGGATATGCAATTCGGAAGTATCACTTTAAGTCCGAAAAAAGGCGATATCAGAAATATTTCTGTAACTCCAAACCAATTGGGTTCAGGGAAAACTACGATGAATCTTAAAGCAAATCAAATCACTTTTAATATCAATAAATGGGAAATCGTTGACAAAAAACTTAATCTTGATGTAAAAGATGTTTTGGTGAATCAGGTTGACGGAACAATTACAGCGGGAACCGTCAAATCTGATAAAAAGTCAGATTTCAACGGGATACAATTTCCGATTTTGGTCAGAAATGTCACTCTGAAAAATTCAAACTTAACTTATGATTCGAAAAATCAACCGTTACAATTCAGAGATCTGAATGCAACGATAAAAGATATTGAACTGACAGAGAAACCAAAGAACGGAGGTTTGGCTGTAAAAGTGAAAGATTATAATCTGACAGCCAAAAATTTTGCCTACAAAACAAAGTTTTACAACATGACTGTTGCAGCTTTAGCATTGGATAAAAATAAAATAAAGATCGATCTGTTTTCAATGAAACCGCTTGTTTCCAGAGCTCAGTTTATCAGAATGATTCCTGTTGAAAGTGATTTGTATGATTTGAAAGCAAATCAGATAACCGCAGTTGGAAATTGGGATTTATTTTCAGAGAATAAATTTTTACACGCAACCCATATGACAATTTCGTCTGCCAATGCGAATATTTTCAGAAGTAAAATTCCGGCAGATGATCCGAAAGAAAAGTTATTGTATTCCAGATTATTGAGAAACATCAAAATCCCGATGTTTATTGATCTGCTTCAATTGAAAAATTCGGTTTTAGAATATGAAGAAGATACGCCAAAAAGTAGCGGACCGGGAAAACTGACGTTTACCAATTTTAATATGAACGTCAAAAACCTGAATTCTGCAAAGATGAAAGGAAAACCTACGCAGGTTGATATAAAAATAGATTGTACTTTCATGAAAACTTCTTTGCTTTCTGTGAATTGGGGATTCAATACGGCAGATCAGAGCGACCGTTTTACGATTGCAGGAAAGCTCAACAATATTCCGGCAGTTGCATTGAATGCTTTTGTTGTTCCTTATATGAGTGTTACAGCGACCGGAACAATTCAGGAGATGTTATTTGATTTTAAAGGAAATCCAAAGGGAATTGGTGGAACTTTTAAAATAAAACATAAAGATCTTAAAGTTTCTATTTTAGATAAAGACAGCAAACAGAAGAAAGGAGTTTTGAGTGCAGTTGTGAATATTTTCGTTAAATCTGATTCAGGGAAATTTCCGGAGTCTGTAGAAGTGGAAGACGTTGAAAGAGATCCTACAAAATCATTCTTTAATCTTTTCTGGAAAGGAATTGAAGATGGTTTGAAGAAAACTTTAATAGGAATCAACGTTGATAAAGCTAAAAAGACTGTCGAAAAAACTAAAGAATCTGTAAAAGAAGTAAAAAGTACAGTAAAAGAATTGAAAACCTCCGTAAAAACAGCTGAAAAAGATATTTCTAAAGCTGTTTCAAATCCTAAAAACGAAACGGAAAAGCCAAAAGAAAAGAAAGGGTTATTCAGAAAAGTATTTAATAATAAAGAAAAAACCGAGACTCAGTAATTCTCGGTTTGATATTGTTATTTTAGGAATATTGATTTAGAAATCATACTCATCACTTTCGTTTATGGGAATATCTCGAAGAAAAGTGTCAAATTCATGACCGGAGTAATTACTGTCTGCACCGTAAGAATCAATGATAATACCTTTGTTGCCTGAATTGTCTTCAAGTACATATAAAACTGCGTTATCGTCCGGATTGCTGTCTCCTTCAAATCGGTAAGTTTTTAAAATTGTCAGTTCTTCAGGTTTGTAATTCTTGTCAGAATCTTCGTACTTCATTTCGTTCGCCTCGTTCATTCTGAATTCTCTGTGAATGCCTCTTTCTCTCAGCCTTTCCATGACCTGGCTCAAAGTGGTCATTCTGTCAATGTTATTCGGATTTTCCATAATATTATTTTTTTGATTTGTTTCGTACTTTATCAGTACAATTTTCAAACCACAATTTATCGGGACACAGATATTTGATGACAGGAAATGAAGCTGAGATTAACAAAGATTAGCATTCCTCAAATGTAAAAAGGTACACTATTTGCTTCACTTATTTACAAAATTGTACTAAATTATGAAAAAAGAAGTAGGAGTTTTACTGGCAGGAGGAGTAGGTCTTTTGGCGGTGCTTAGCTTTTTAAGCGTAAAAAAAATATTAAGTAAAAAACATAAAAAGTATAGTGAATACTATTCTGATCATCACAGACATTTTGATAAAAAATATGACGACGACGATCATGGAATAGAATATTATGCTTTTAAATAAGAATAAATAGTAAGAGAAATAAATTTTAAAAAAAGTCCGACATCATATTTTGATGCCGGATTTTTTTGTGGAAAACTTTCGTGTTAAAACTCATTATTTTCGAAACAAAGCGTTATAATTTTACACAGGAATGCAGAACGAAAACATCATAAAAGGTCAGGGAGCGCAGCGAAACGTCATTAACCGTTTCGACAGATTCACCTTTGAGCCTGAAGATGAAGATTTTGAAACTGTAAAAACCACTTTCACAGAAGTTTTCCCGAAAACCATTGTCAATCTGGTGAAAAGCGAAGATTTACCAATGGAATATTCCATGAATCCGTATCAGGGTTGTGAGCACGGATGTTCTTATTGTTTCGCAAGACCCACCCATGAATATTGGGGCTACAGCGCAGGAATTGATTTTGAAAGAAAGATTATGATCAAGAAAAACGCTCCCGAATTATTGGAGAAATTTTTCAGAAAAAGAGGCTACAAACCTGAACCGATTTTACTATCCGGAAACACCGATTGCTATCAACCTGCCGAAAGACAGTTTGAAATTACAAGAAAATTATTACAAGTCTGTCTTGATTACAGACATCCTGTCAATGTTCTGACAAAAAATGCTTTGGTGTTGAGAGATATGGATATTCTAAAACCAATGGCTGAACAGAATCTAGTTTCGGTCTCACTAAGTATCCCGACAATCAATGAAGATTTACGAAGAAAGATGGAGCCAAGAACGAGTTCTTCTAAAAATAAACTGAAAGCAATAGAAGTTCTTTCTGAAAATGGAATACCCGTAAATGTCATGGTTGCCCCGATTATTCCGGGATTAAATAGTGATGAACCTTTAGCTATTTTAAAATCCATTTCAGAAGCGGGAGCTCAAAGTTTTGGGTATACTTTGGTGAGATTAAATGATACGGTTGAACCTGTTTTCATAAAATGGATAGAAGATGTTTTTCCCGATAGAGCGCAAAAAGTTTTAAACTTAATTAGATCAATGCGCGGCGGAAAACTGGGCGAAAAAAAATATTTTGAAAGACAGAAAGGGGAAGGAAATATCGCAGAAATGATTCACAATACGTTTAAAATCGGTAAAAAGAAATATTTTAACGGGAAAGAGTTTCCTAAACTTTCTACTGATGGTTTTACAGGAACAAGAGAACAACAGTTGAAGTTGTTTTAAAATAAAAAAACCGCTCTTGTAAAGAACGGTTTCTTATCATTGCTGATCAATTTTTTAAATAGAATCATCCGGACATTTAAAATCTTTACTGCAAGTTGCACACACGACAACGCCATTGCAGTAATACATACAGAAATCCGGTTCCGGAGATCCTTTGATTCCTCCTGCTCCAGAGATTGATTTTAATTGGTCTTTGCTTAATTTTTTTAAATTTTTCATAACGTTTTGTTTTAAAATTTGATGGTCTGGTAAAGATAATTAAAAATTGGTTATGTTTTGTTTTTGTTGAAAAAAAATTGAAAACAAGTTTATGCTAAACATCAATTATTCCTAAACTAATTGATTTTTTCACAAGTCCCGCAATGTTATTCACCTGAAGTTTGTTGAAAATGTTTTTTCGATGCGTTTCTACAGTATGTTGACTAATGTAGAGTTTTTCGGAAATTTCGTCGGTTGTAAATCCTTTACATATGAAATTGATGATTTCCTTTTCTCTTTTGCTTACAATACTTATATTAAAATCATATTTTTCAGCTGTCTGAAAATCTTTGTGAAAAACTTTTTCATTATCCAATACAATTTTTTTGATGCTTTCAATCAGTATTTCAGAATTTGTGTCTTTAAGCAAATAACCATCAACTTCAGAGGCAGAAATCATATTAGAATAAGAACTCATCACCAGTATTTTTATAGTGGGATAAATTTGCCGCATCATTTTGGAAAGCTCAATACCATTGATTTCCGGCATTGAAATATCCGTAATCAATATGTCGGGTTTTTGAAGCTTTAAGTTTTTTAATAAATCGGAATAATTGCTGAAGGCATATATTACTTCAAAATCATCATCCTGTTCCAAAAGCATTGTGAGACCTTTTAAAAAAATGAGATGATCATCTATGATGGCGATTTTTATTGTATTTTTCATAATTTTAGTTCAATAACTATAGACGTGCCTTTGTTTAAATCAGATTGAATATCCATTTCCCCTGATATTGTCTGTAATCTTTCCTGAATATTTTTCAGACCGACTCCTTTTATGTCGATTTTGAAACCTATTCCATTATCAGTGATAATTATATTAATATCGTTCAGATGTCTGTTAATGGATAATTCTACTTCCGTTGCTTTTGCATGTTTAGAAATATTATTCAGTAATTCCTGTAAAATTCTGTAAATATTGATTTTGTTTATTTCGCTTAGGTCATCAAGTGCATCTTCCGGATAAATATGCATCTCAAAACTGAATTCATTTCTTTTTCTGTAATTTACCTCCAAACCTAATAAAAGATCTTTAAGGTTTTTGTCTTTAAGATTATTGAGACTCAGATTATGCGAAATCTGCCTTATTTCCTGAAATACATCAGAAAGATTGTCCTGAATTTTTTCTATATTTTGATTACTAAGATCAGCATTCTCTTTAGCTAATAAAAGTTTAATCCCTGCCAAATCTCCTGCAACACCATCGTGAAGATCTTTTGCAATTCTGTTTCTCTCAAAATCCTGACCTTTTATCAAAGCACTCATTTCATTAAGTTTTTGATCCTGTATTAGTTTTTGTGTTTCCTGATTATGATTAATATTTTCCTGATGTCTGAGTTTTTTCTCAAACTGTGACTTTTTATAAACAAAATACAAGATTCCGATCAATATCAAAATAAATAAAAGAGAGCTGATCAATACTAATTTGCTTTTCTTCTCCTGATATTCTTTTTGCTGATTTAATAATTTAATCTGATTGTTTTTTTTATCAACTTCATATTTGGTAATGATTTCGTTGATGTTTTTGGCTTTTTCTACACTGAAAATACTGTCATTTAGTTGATGATATATTTTTTGATATTGATAAGCTTTTTTGTAATCTCCATTCTTCTCAAAGGCCTCCTTAAGATCATTCATTAAAGCAATTTTATGATCAAAAAGAATAGTTGGATTTTGAGCAGTTTTTTCAGCCTTCACATAATTATTTATAGCTTGGGGATATTGGTTTTGTTTATAAAAGTATCCTCCCAAGTTATAATAGTATAAAAAATATAAATTTGAATCACCAATATCATTAATTAATTTTTTGACAGCGTTAAGATGTGATAAAGTTTTATTATAGTTTTTGTATTTATTATTGCTCATATATAAAAGTGATAAATTGATATGAACATCATATTGCCATTGTCTATTATCAAGTTGGTTTGCTATTGAAAGTCCCTTATTAAAATAGTATAAAGATGAGTCTGGCTTTCTTTTTCTTAAAATAACACCTAAATTATTGCAGCTACCAAAATGTTCAGCAATTAATTCTTTTCTATTTGTGAATTGATAATCTTCTTTATAGTATTTAATTGCCTGAACAGAGTCTCTTTGATATAAAAAAAGATTCCCTAAATTTTTTAAAGTAATACTTTTCTGGCTAAGACCATTTTTTTCTGATATTTTTAAAGATTTCAGATATAATTGTATTGCAGCGTTATAATCACTTTCGTTATTTTTAATGAATCCCAACTGATTATAAGCTAAAGCAAGAGTTTGAAAGTTATTTGATTCTATAGCTATTGGTATAGATGCATTGATATAGTTCAAAGCTTTTTTAATATCTCCTTTTTGATAAAGACAGTATCCCATTCCATAATATCCTCTTGATAAGTAAAATTTATTGCCTTTACTTTTACTAATCACTTTTATTTTATTGATGTAATAAATGGCAGAATCTAAATCTTTATTTAGACTGCTTTTGTATTTTGTAAGTAATAGTTCTATCTCAGGATCTTTGTTTTGACCAAAGAAAAATATACTGCTAAATAAAAAGATTGCTATAAAATATTTCATCATAAGAAGTAAATATACCATATTTATGGTATAGGATACAAAATCTTTTTAAGAATATATTTGTATGAATGAAACAATACAAGTTATGTTAAAAACAACACTATTTTTTTTATTTGGATGCTCATTATATTTGGGGCAGACCATTAAAGCTACACGAATATCTTCTAATCAAACTGATAATAGTGGATATAGTGGCTTTTCTGCAAATCGTGAAACAGCAGAAGGAGTTAGGGCTCAAAATTCTGGTGGAGGTGAAGGAACAGGTCCTAATAATCCTCCCACGACAGGATCTACACAACAACAAGTAAGGAGTGATTTAAATGTTTACTTAAACCAAGGTAATTTAAGTGTGTCCATGAATCAGCCAGATAATAAATTCAACAGATATATGATATATGATGGATCAGGAAATTTGAAAAGAGATCAAATAATTTCTGCAACAAATTCTTATACTGTGGATATATCTAATCTAAGTTCTGGAAATTATGTAATAGTTGTTAATGAAACACCATCAAATACGAGTGTATCTAAATTATTTCTTAAACCTTAATGAACTATAATGAGGTATTACAGAAGCTAATTTCATTAATTATTAATCAACACACATACACACAAATGTCTATATAAAAAAGCGTACTCCGAAAAGCTTAAAAAAGAGTAGGGAAAATTAAAACAACTATTTTATGAAAAATCTAAAAAAAATTTCAAGAGAAAATTTAAAATCTATCAGTGGGGGATGGGTAAACTGCGGTGGTCCATTTCCGCCGGCACTTTGTAAATGTCAAAGAGGTCAGCAATTATGTCCTGATGGAAAATGTATTTCTATTAACGAAATGTGTTTATAAATTTAAAAAATAAATCTATCATGAAAAATTTAAAAAAGCTTTCAAAAGAAAATTTAAAATTAATCAGCGGTGGGATGATCAAATGTTGTACTACTTATCCTCCATCATTGGCAAGATGTTGTAATACCCCATCTAGTATGAGTTGTCCACCACCATGGGTAGAAGGTAGTTTTCCGAGTGGATGTTAACATAAAATTAAATAAAGAGATATGAAAAATCTAAAAAAATTATCTAGACAAGAATTAAAGTCTGTAAATGGAGGTGTTGCTGGTTGCACAACTAATATTACAGGCACAAGACCAGCACAGAATTGTCCGTGTAATCCTCATACACATTTCAATTGCAGTGGTGTTTGTAAACTTATAGGTGAAGTATGTTTTTAATTTAAAATTATTATTATGAAAAATCTAAAAAAGCTTTCAAAAGAAAATCTGAAAACAATCAATGGTGGAATGAAAGATTGTATGAGACCTACGCAAGATCCGGATGTAATTTGTACATCACATGGACCAGGTTGTGCACAACCACAATGCAGATATTAAATTAAACTCAAAAAATTCTATTTATGAAAAATCTAAAAAAATTATCAAGAGAAGACTTAAAATTAGTAAGTGGTGGAGTAATGGAGTCAATTATTAAATGTTGCAAAATGAAAACTTGCCCCACAAATCCATATTGTTTTAGAGTTATAACTCCTGTTTAATATTTCTTAGTTCCTAAAAACTTGTACAGCCAGGCAGGCCAAATGATGTAAAATACGATGTGTTTTTAGAGAACAAAGAGTAACAGATCAGAGTTAATAATTTATAATTAAAAAGTTGAGAAGCATTACGTTTCTCAACTTTGTATTTGTTGTAAGATTATAAAATTTATTTCTGAGTTTTCAAAGCTGCATTCTCTTCTTTTAGATTTTCAATTTCTTTTTTAAGAAGTGAAATATAGTCTTGAAGATTTTCTACAATAGAATTTGGAATGTTATAATTATGAATATAACTTCCAGATTGATCATGTAAAGTCGAATTATCATTGTGAACAATACCTGAGGGTTTTTCTTCTTTTATTTCTTCAACAGGAACATCTAAAGCATCAGCAATTTTTTGCCATTCTTCATCATGAATTCTTGTTTCACCCCGTTCTTTTCGGAAATAATTAGAAGTATCTGTAGATAGTATTTTTGCCATTTTTTCTTGAGACATATGTGTACAGTGCAGGAAAATAGATATTTATAGCTGATCAGCAAAAATCCCATGTCAGGGATTGTATGACCAAAAATTAATTTTATACTTAAATTTTTACAAAATGAAAAATCTTAAAAAAAATTTCAAGAAAAGATCTGAAAAACTTAGTAGGTGGAAAACAATTATCTGCAGGTATTGAAAGCTTAAGTGATGGTGAAACAGTTGAAAAAACTTATAAATGTTGCGACAGAATTAATGTTTGCGGTGGATGTGGTTATAGCAGCAATTGTCCTTCAGGTCAGTTTTTACGAGGTTGTTTTTAAAATCAATTAAAATTATTGAGGCTGTTGAATAATTATTTAACAGCTTTTGTTTTAAATAAAAAAATATAATGAATACAATTAAAATCATCATTCTTATTTTCATATCAATTAATATTTTTGGTCAAAACAAACAGTTTCTCTACGAACACAAATTTATTCCTGATTCTACAAACGTGAAAAATATAGAGAAAGAAATAATGGTTTTGAATATTAATAAAGATAAATCAGAATTCTATAGTTTTGAAAAATACAAATCAGACTCAACAATGAATGCAGATTTCAAGAAAGGAGTTCTTTCGATGCCCTTTAGTAAAAAAATGAATAGTGATAGAGTAGTTAGAGCTATTAATACTCAAAAAATTGAATTTATTACAATTGTTCCAGATTATAGATATTCAGTGAGTCAAAATATAGATTTAAAATGGAATGTCTTTGCTGAATTTAATAAAATTTTAGGATATGATGTACAAAAAGCAACTACAGAGTTTGGAGGCAGAAAGTGGATTGCGTGGTTTGCAAAAGAGATCCCTATACACAGTGGTCCGTATAAATTTTTTGGACTTCCGGGATTGATTCTTAAAATAGAAGACACTCACAAAAACCACATTTTTGAACTTAAAGGAATAAAAGCCACAAAAGGAGATTTTATTTATCCTTACGTGAATAATTTTAAAGATATGAAAATCACGTATCCAAAATATGTGAAAATTTATAAGAATTTTCGAAAAGATCCGATGGCAGGTTCGGTTGGGGCTTTTCCAGACCAAACGGATGCGAATGGTGTTTTTCATTCGGGAGAAGAAGTTTTTCGTCTATTTGAAAAACAAGCACTTGAAGAGTTGAAAAAAGATAATAATATTATCGAACTTGAATTACTTAAAAATTAATTATTATCTTCATAATAATTAATAAACACCAAATCAACGTATGAATTTCGACCAACTCATAGACCAAACCAAACTAAGATTAATAATTTATTGTTACTTCAATACTACTATTTCAAGTGATTTTCTTCTAAAACTTTACGTCATTAATTTTAAATGAGATTACAGTAAAATAACATAATCATGTTATTTTGTTTACCTTTTACAATCAATAAATTTGGCTTTTTAAAAGAGATAATATAATTTAATTTCCCTCAAACTCAAATAATAACACCAATCAATTTATGAACTTCGACAAACTTGTAGACCATTTCAAACTCGACAAACAGGAATTCTATTTCCAGTTCAATTCTCACCCAAATTATCCTTCTGCATTAGCTTTTAGTGATACCCTCAATTTTTTGGGACTAAAAAATGATGCTTACGAATTGGATAAAGAATATTGGGACGAATTGCCTGAAGAATATATGGCTTTGGTTGATAATTCGTTTTCTTTGGTCAAAAAGAAAGGAAACGATTTTACGATCTATTCAGATAAAGTAAAAACGCTGAATAAAGAAGAACTATACAAAAATTCAGGAGATTTTGTACTTCTTTTTGAGAAAACAGAGAATGTTAAAATAAAGTCTTTTTTCAACTTTAAACCCATAATTTATTTAGTTTTTGGGATTATAATTCTTTATTCGTTACTGCAGTTTAGTTGGTATGAAAGCATTTTCAACTTACTGTCTTTGGTTGGAGTTTATATTTCGTTAGAACTTTTCAACCAAAAATTTGGTCAGGAATCTGCTGTCGTCAGTAATATTTGCGGTGGGGCTGCGAATAGTTCTTCTCAAGGTTCATGTTCAAAGATTTTTTCTTCCGATAAAACAGATATTTTGGGATTAAAACTTTCAGATTTTAGTTTAATTTATTTTTTGGGAATTACATTTGTCGGTCTTCTTTTTCCACAATCGCAGGCTCTTTTGAGGATCTCAGCAATGATTTCTATTGTAGTGATTCTCTACTCTTTTTATGTTCAGGCTTTTGTTGAAAAATCGCTTTGCAGAGTATGTCTGGTGATTATTTTTGTTTTGCTGGCTCAGATTGCGATCAGTTCTTTCTATTTTAGTTGGGAAATAAATTTACCTGTTGTCTTTACGAGTGCCATATTATTTATTTCTCTGTTTTTTACGGTTGCTTTCTTAAATAATCTCATCAATCAGAAAGAAGAACTCAAAAAATCTAATGCAAAGAATCTTAGGTTTAAAAGAAATTATGACCTGTTCAAACGGGAACTTACCGATAAAGAAAAAATTGAATTTACAGATCAACAGACATTTTTCGTAGGAAACAAAGACGCAAAACTTCGCATTTCTGTTGTTTCTAATCCCTACTGTGGATTCTGTAAAGATGCTCATAAGATCGTAGAAGATTTGTTGTTACAATATCCTGATGAAATTTCTGCACAGATGAGGTTCAATTACTCTGGTGAAAAGGCTGATGAAAAATATACTCAGCTTATTTCAGATTTTTTGAATATTTATAAAAACAAATCACAGAAAGAATTTTTAAAAACTGTTGATATTTGGTTCAAAAATAAAGATGAGGGTGAAATAAGGAGAAAATCCGGAACAGAAAATCCACAAGAACTTACAGAGATTATTCAGATGACGAAAGAAAACAGTTCCGCCGGAATAACTTTTACACCGGTCTTTATCATTAATGGTTATCAGTTTCCGGATAAATATGACCGTGAAGATATTCATTATTTTATCAGTGAATTGATTGAAGATGAAGATTTTCTGTCTTGATTATTTTCATTTAAATAAAATTGTTTAATTTTAAATTGATTAAAAGCGAGATCCGAAAAGCTTAAAAAGAGTAGGAAACACCAAAATCAATTTTTATGAAAAATTTAAAAAAAATCAACCGACAGGAAATGAAAACGATTCAGGGAGGTCTTACCTGCAAAGGCGGACAACTTTGCCTGATCGACGGAAAATGGAAATGCATGCCTTACGATGGATGCGGTGGCGGAAATCAGCCATAATTTAATCATCAAATCAAACTAAATTACAGTATTATGAAAAATTTAAAAAAAATCTCAAGAAATCAGATGAAAGACATTAACGGTGGAGCTTCAGGTTGCTCTCAAGCATGTTGCCCTCCTCCTGGAATAAAAAGATGTCCTAATGTTATTTGTATTATCGCATGTCCCGTAGAATCTTAAAAAGTAATTTTATGAAAAATTTGAAAAAATTAGCAAGAAACGAAATGAAAGAGATTCTTGGAGCTGGGCCAATTATTGGCTGCTCAACAGCTTGTTGTCCTACAGACGGAAGACCAAGATGTCCGAAAATATATTGTCCGGCTGTTGTTTGTCCGCAGTATGTATAACTTTCAATATTTTTCTGAAAAAAAGTTCACAGTTTAAAAAAATCCCTTATATTTGATTTATAGCGGATTCCGAAAAGCTAGTAGAGTAGGAAAAATAAAAACAAATTATTTATTATGAAAAATTTAAAAAAGTTATCAAGAGAAAATCTTAAAAATTTAAAAGGAGGAGGAAAACCGCATTTATGTCTAGATATACGTGACGTAAGCAATTGTTATTCTTCTTATGACGAATGTAGAAATCATTCTGGTAGCGGTTGTTCAAATACTATACAGTTTTGTGAACAAACATTATACTGCATTTGGTAATTACATTTAAAATATCTTAAACTAAGACTGTATTTATACAGTCTTTTTAATATAAAACATTGAAAAAAAAATTCCCCTTTTACCTGCAGCCCGACTCAAAAGACTGCGGTCCCACATGTCTCAGAATAGTCAGCAAACATTACGGAAAAAGCATTTCCTTACAACAGATCCGTAACCTTTCTGAAACGACAAGAGAGGGAAGTAGTTTGCTTGGCTTGAGTGATGCTGCAGAAGATTTGGGCTTCCGTTCTTTGGGAGTGCAGATCGATTTTAATACTTTGGCTGAAGAAGTTCCTTTTCCCTGCATTGTACATTGGAATAAAAATCACTTTGTAGTTGTTTACAAAATTGATAAAAACAACGTTGTTCATATTTCAGATCCGAGTTATGGCTTGATCACTTACACAAGAGAAGAGTTTATCAAAAGATGGATTGGCGAAAATGCCAACGAAAATACAGAAGAAGGAATTGTATTGATCCTAGAAACCACTCCTGCATTTTTTCAGACCGAATTTGACGATCAGGAAAGTAAAGCAAGCTTTTCTTTTCTTTCAAAATATCTGCTGAAATACAAATCGTTGATCGTACAGTTGGCGGTAGGATTGCTTGCTGGAAGTTTATTGTCGCTTATCCTTCCTTTCCTTACCCAAAGTATTGTGGATGTGGGGATTCAGAATCAGGATCTGAATTTCATCTACTTGGTTTTATTGGCACAAGTCATGCTATTTCTTGGCAGAATGGGAATTGAAGTGATCCGAAGCTGGATTTTACTTCATCTTTCTACAAGAATCAATATTTCGATCATCTCAGATTTCTTTATTAAATTAATGAAACTTCCCATCAGTTTCTTTGATACAAGAATGACAGGAGACATCATGCAGAGAATTAACGATCATCATAGAATTGAGCAGCTTCTGACGAATTCTTCTTTAAATACATTGTTTTCGTTAGTCAATTTGATCATTTTCAGTATCGTTTTGCTGTTCTACGATTACAGATTATTTGTTGTTTATCTGGTCGGAGCCATTTTATATATAGGATGGATTACTTTTTTTCTCGGAAAAAGAAAAGAGCTTGATTATAAAAGATTTTCACAGGTTTCTCAGGAACAGAGCAAAGTCATTGAGCTGATCAACGGAATGCAGGAAATCAAAATGCACAACGCAGAAAAGCAAAAACGGTGGGATTGGGAATTTTTGCAGGTTAAATTATTTAAACTAAGAATAAAATCTTTGTCTTTAGAACAGTGGCAGTCGGTCGGTGGAAATTTCATCAATCAGATGAAAGATATTTTGGTGAGTTTTCTTTCTGCCAAATTGGTTTTGGAAGGAAACCTGACTTTGGGGATGATGCTTTCTGTTCAGTACATTATCGGACAATTAAACAGTCCATTACTACAATTGATTGATTTTATCAAGCAAACTCAGGATGCCAAAATTTCTTTGGAAAGACTGGGCGAAATTCACGATAAGGAAGATGAAGAAAGCAAAGACGAACAATATGCTACTGAAGTTCCCGAAAAAGATATCGAGATCAGCAATATGTCTTTCAGATACATTGGTTCGGATGTTCCGGTTTTTGAAAATTTAAATTTAAATATTCCTTATCAAAAAACGACGGCCATTGTCGGAGCAAGCGGAAGCGGAAAAACGACGCTTTTAAAATTATTAATGAAATTTTACGAACCTAACGAAGGCGAAATAAAAATTGGAAACACCCAGATGAAAAATATTTCGCCGAGATTCTGGAGAGATCAGTGCGGTGTTGTGATGCAGGAAGGTTATGTTTTTAATGATACGATTGCCAACAATATTGCGGTAGGTGAAGACTATGTAGATAAACCAAAACTGAGAAAAGCTGTCGAAATCGCCAATATCAAAGAATTCATTGAAGGATTACCACTAAGCTACAACACAAAAATCGGAAACGAAGGACTCGGAGTGAGTGGCGGACAAAAACAAAGACTTTTCATTGCAAGAGCAGTTTACAAATCTCCGGAATATATTTTCTTCGATGAAGCAACTTCTGCTCTGGATGCCAATAATGAAAAAATAATCATGGAAAATCTCGAACAGTTTTTTGAAGGTAAAACAGCAATTGTAATTGCCCACAGATTATCGACCGTAAAACATGCCGATAAAATTATCGTTTTAGATAAAGGTAAAGTAGTTGAAGAAGGTAATCATGCGGAATTGGTAGCTTTAAAAGGCGAATATTACAGACTTGTTAAAAATCAACTTGAATTAGGAAATTAAACCAATCCTTTCAGCGTTTCAAACGCTGAAAGGGTTTAGTGGAAAAAAGGAAATGAAGAAAGACATTTTAGACAACATAGAACTCCGCTCAGAAAGCGTTCAGGATATTCTCACAGAACCGCCACATTGGATGTTCCGATGGGGAAATACGATTATATTTATTATTCTATTGCTTATTCTTGGGATGAGTTACATTATCAAATACCCTGAATTTGTTCCGGCTCCTATCGTTGTGACGTCGCAAAATCCACCTGAGAAAATTGAGGCAAGAAGCAGTTCGAAAATCGAAAAGATATTCATCAAAGATCATCAGAAAGTAAAGAAAGGTGATGTAATGTTGGTTTTGCAGTCTACAGCACATTATGAAGATGTTTTAAAATTAAAGAAAATAGTAGACTCTATCGCTTCAGATCAATTGCTTTCTTTTCCCGTAAATGAAGTGTCTCACTATAAATTGGGTGAATTGCAGGGCGACTACAATAGTTTTGCAAAAGCATTCCAAGATGAGAATTTATTTACAAGATTACAACCGTACGCTCCTGAAAACCTCGCTGCCAATCAAAGTATATCAGAGTCAAAAAACAGAATAATAACTTTAAGACAACAAAGAAATCTTGAAGCTGCAAAAACGGAACTTACTCTAAAGAATTACAAACGTTCGCAAGAATTATTCAATCAGGGAGTGATTGCTGCGGTAGAACTTGAAGGTGAAAAACTGAAATATCTTCAGGCTCAGCAAAATTTAGAAAATATCAGTATTTCTTTATCACAAATGCAGGAAAGTATTTCGAATCTTAATAAAACAAAAAGCGGAACGGCGATCAATACGGAAAAAGATAAAATCACCTATTCGTCTCAGACTTTGCAATTATTTGAACAGTTGAGAAAATCTCTGAAACAATGGGAACAAAGCTATCTGATCATCTCTTCTACAGACGGAATGGCAAGCTTTCAGCAGTTTTTTGGAGAAAATCAGTTTGTAAAAGCCGGAGATCCTATCATCTCAATTTTGCCGGATCATACAGAACAGTTAGTTGGAAGAATGTCTGTACCCACGGCAAATTCAGGAAAAATTATTCCGGGAGAAAAGGTTTTGATTAAATTAGACAATTACCGTTTTCAGGAATACGGAATCATCGAAGGCAAAGTTCAGAATATCTCTCTGATTCCCGATGACAAAGGAAATTATTACGTAGATGTTGTATTGCCTAAAGGTCTGAAAACTTCTTATAATAAAACTCTAAAGTTTGATAAAGAGTTGAGAGGAAACGCCGAAATCGTTACTCAGGATTTAAGATTGATTGAACGATTTTTCTATCAGATCAGGAAATTATTGGGGTATCAATCATAGAAAAGGAACTTAAAAAATCAACCCTTCCAGCGTTTAGAACGCTGGAAGGGTTTTTTTATTAAAAAAAACGCCTAAAGCGGTTTTCAAATTATTTTTTAATCAATCCCAATTCTATCAATCGTTCATGTAAAAATTCTCCTGCGGTTGTATCTTCATACAATTTAGGATGGTTTTCATCTACACAGTTTTCAAGGGCATTCAATGGCATTTCGCTCACCGGATGCATAAAGAAAGGAATGGAATATCTTGAAGTTCCCCACAATTCTCTTGGCGGATTAACCACTCTATGAATCGTAGATTTCAACTTATTATTGGTATGTCTCGAAAGCATATCTCCAACGTTGATCATCAATTCGTCCGGTTCTGCAATCGCATCGATCCATTCGCCTTTGTGATTCTGAACCTGAAGACCTTTTCCCTGAGAACCCATCAAAAGAGTAATCAGATTGATGTCTCCATGAGCCGCTGCTCTTACTGCATCATCGGGTTCTTGAGTAATTGGCGGATAATGAATGGGTCTTAAGATAGAGTTTCCTTCTGCAATTTTATCATCAAAATAAAATTCTTCAAGACCAAGGTACAATGCCAAAGCTCTCAAAACATATTTCCCTGTTTTTTCTAGCATCTGATAAGTTTCCTTACCGACTTCGTTATATTTTGGAAGCTCGTCTACAATGACATTGTCAGGATATTGGCTTTTGTATTTTGAATCATCAGAGACGTACTGTCCGAAATGCCAAAACTCTTTCAAATCCCCTTTTTTAAATCCTTTTGCAGTTTCTTTCCCGAAACCGACATAGCCTCTTTGCCCTCCAATTCCGGGGATCTCGTACTTTTGTTTGGTTTCTGTGGGAAGTTCAAAGAAGTTTTTCACTTCTCCATAAAGATCACCTACGAGTTGGTCATTGAGGAAATGTCCTTTCAAGGCAACAAAACCAATTTCTTCGTAAGCTTTTCCGATTTCATTTACAAATTTCTGTTTGCGTTCCGGTTCACCCGAAAGGAAATCACGCAGGTCTACACTAGGTATTTTATCCATTTTATAGAAATTTTACGTGGGGCTAATTTACAGTTTTTTTGAATTAAATGATTTCAGAATTCATAATTTATATACTAAATTT
>Ga0163161_10001172_pt1 | contig 19679 bp, 16 predicted proteins | sample S45metaG_FD_129847 | JGI IMG/M metagenome (GOLD analysis project Ga0163161, IMG submission 129847) | Switchgrass rhizosphere microbial communities from Kellogg Biological Station, Michigan, USA - S4-5 metaG | ecosystem: Host-associated > Plants > Roots > Rhizosphere > Soil | place: USA... | reverse complement strand
TACACGTCCGTCCAGCGACAGCTCGCCGACGCTCATCGTGTTCTCGATCGATTGTCCGTTCGTCAGGTCGCCGTTCGCGCCGAGTATTCCGAGGGCGACGGGCAGATCAAAGCTCGCACCCTCTTTTCGCACATCGGCCGGGGCGAGATTGACGGTGATCTTTTGTACCGGAAAAAAATACCCGCTGTTGCTGACAGCCGCGCGGATGCGTTCTCGCGACTCGCGCACGACCGCATCCGGCAGCCCGACAATGGTCATATTCGGCGACTGATCATTCTCATGCGCCTGCCGCATGTTGACCTCACTGTCAACCATCAGAGCATCGATCCCATAGACCGCCGCAGACCGCGTCAAAAAGAGCATAGCCGGAAGAAATTGAATACAAAAAGATTAGGCAAGAGTCTAGCGTATTTGTGAAAAAACGAAAAGCCCCCCGGAAGCTGGCTATTGGGTAATTCGTCGTTCGATCCGTCTATCAGGGATAAACCACATCAAAGCGACGAGCAGGTAAATGGCGTGAGAGATGTTTTGCTGGACAAAAGCGAGGCCGATCGCGATCACATAGAGTGCGAGCGAGATCTTGCCTTTGATATCGGAGCCGACGGCCTCGGCGAGCATGGCGTTCTCGCCCTGACTATGTTTGGTGAGCTTGCTCTGCAGCAGAGTGTACGATATGGCGCACATCAAAAGGACGACGCCGTAAACGGCGGTGGGGAGCGGCGCGAAGTGATTTTCGCCCATCCAACCCGTCGCGAACGGGATAAGCGACAGCCAGAAAAGCAGCAGCAGGTTTGCCCACAGCACCTTGCCATTGACCGTACGCGTGGCCTGGAGCATGTGGTGATGATTGTTCCAGTAGATGCCCAGATAGAGGAAGCTCAAAATGTACGCCAAAAAGACGGGCAGCAGCGGCCTGAGCGCTTCGAGATCGGCGCCGTGCGGTATCTTCAGCTCCAGCACCATTATCGTCATGATGATCGCGATGACGGCATCGGAAAATGCTTCAAGACGGGTCTTGTTCATCAGATCGATTTAACCACGGAATATCGGATCAATCCACCATCCCATGTTGGGGGAAGATCGGAAAGAGGAGAATTAGAACAATCTGGTGCGATCTGCCGTATTTTCATCAAACAAAAAGATGGCCCGGGCTCGCCGTCGAACTTTGTATTGATGTCATTTGATGCTAAAGTTTGCAGAATTTCGTATGATTATGAGAGTCGAACCCGGCTTTTGAGGAATTAATGAGAGAGACCATCACCAATCTTGTCCTGTTTGTTTTTCTGTCTGTAGCCTTCTCGTCCCTTTCCGGGTGCACGGGCACCACATCGGGCAACACGGCGGGCAATAACGCGCCGCCTGCGCCGCCGAGGGTCGAGTCTGATTCCAAGAACTCGATCTATCCGCCGATGCCAGCCGCACTTGCGAGTTCAGAGATCGAGATGCTCGACGGGACCAAGGTAAAGATCGGAGATAAGAAGGGCAAGACGCTTGTTCTGAATCTGTGGGCCCTGTGGTGCGGTTTTTGCCGCGACGAGATGCCGCACCTGGACAAATGGCAAAAGGAGTACGGCAACAGCCGGCTCGAGATCATCAGCCTCGACGTCGGCGACCAGTCGACCGGGGCTCCGGAACCTCTCGACGCGATAAAGAAGTACTTGGCGGACAACAAGCTCGACTATACGACCGGGCGCATCGGCGGCGATTCGCTTAGGCAGTTCTACATGGTCACCAAGAATACGCCCATCCCGCAGACCATGATGATCGACCGCGACGGCCGTCTGCGGGGCGTGTTCATCGGCGGCGGGCAAAAGAATATCGATGCGATGAAGGCAACCCTCGATAAGATAATGAACGACTGACTCGGACATTTACCCGCTGCGGTTTAGCTCAACACCCTTGGGAACACGCGGTTCGGCCATGATCGTCCTGAAGCTCGCCAAGCTCACCAGGCCCGGCGCCGACCGCTTCGGTTTATTCACAAATTTCTTTTCAGTGTAACGGACGGCGGCCTTCGATTGGCCGCGCGCATCGCTGTAGAATGCAGCGAGCTCGGCCGCCTCGATCAGGGTCGTATGCGGGACGTCTTTGCGGCCCGCGCGGCGGATGACGACATGCGAGCCCGGATAATCGGCAGCATGCAGCCACAGATCGAGCGAGCGGGCAATGCGAAATGTCAGATAGTCGTTGTCCGCGGCTTTTTTTCCCACAAGAATCTCAAGCCCGTCTGAGGAAACGAACCGCCGTGCTCCCTTGAATGCCGTCTCGATCTTTTTCTTGCGGATCTTTGTCGACGGCTTGCGGGCGGGCTCGATGATCAATAAGAGAAATTCAGTATCTCCGGCAGCGGCAGCCTCGCTGATGTGTCCGAGCGTTGCCTCACCCCTTGAGATCGCATCTTCGGCCGTGGCCATCCGGTGTGCGATCACCTTCACGCCATTTCGGGCCTTTGTGTACTGCCTGAAATAGCTTTCGGCCACTTCGCTGATGGCCTTATTTTCATCGCCTTCGATCTCGATCTCGGGGGCCGTTTCGTCAAAATAGTCGACCACAACAATGCGGCCGTCCCGTCGCGTCGCGTTGCCGGCGTTCGCTAGCAAGAGGTCGCCGTAGCGCTTCCACCGCTCGGGATCGCCGTGCTTTTCCAGGTCGGCCTTGAGATTGGCGATCAGCCGGCGGTGCTTTGCGATATCGCGCTCGACTTTTCGACGGGCCGCTGTTGCGAGTTGTTCGATGTCTGGCGTTGTTGTGCCTTCTGCGCTCATCGGTTTGTATTTTACGCGCAGAAAAGGCCCGATGCCGCGGCACCGCGCCCAATTCAATGACTGTGAATGTCTAAAATTCTTTGACCATGATCGTTCCCGACAACAGGTCATGCACGGCACGGCTCTCTTCATTGAAGAAAGCCGTCACAAATCCCGCGCCGGCGAGCGGAAACGAAAGGAGAAAAAAGAACGAGTTGACCGCGGCCTGCCGCAGCGTCGGATACTCATTCTCGACCGCGTCGACCAGCTCAAGCGAGAACAGCCGCATTCCCATCGTCTTGCCAAAAAAGCCGAGGCAGGCGGTCATATAAAAGAAGGATACGACGGCAAGCGTGCCCAAGGCTGTGAGCAGCGCCGGTATTGTCCACCAGTTCGTCGTCGAGAACGCCAGCGGTGACAGGGCCAGCATCGATACAAAACCGGCGATGATCATATCAAACAACCCTGCCCCAAACCGCATCGAGAACGGTGCGAGGTCGTCGATCTCATCGGCCTGATCGTCGGCCGTCATTTCCGGTTCCTGAACGTGCGTAGTCTTGATCTCGATCCTTGCCGCTTCCGGAAAATCGAGCTTCGGGGCGATTTCGTCAAGCCTCTCAACGCGGGCGATGACGGGTTGCTTGATAACGACAGTTTCCGGCTCGGGCTGGCAGATCGGCGGCAGCTTGTTCGTGTCGCGCTTTTGCACGACGGGCGGCGGCGGCACGAGCTGCGGTTTCGGCTGCGGAATCGTACGTGCAGCCGCGGCCGCGGCTGCAGTACGAATCGTCGGCGAAACTACGCCAAATGAATGCGACGGCTTTGCCTTCTGCGGTTTTGTCTCCGGTTTGTTAAAGGCCCGTTGCGATGCTTCAATGCGGCGAAGGGCGTTGGCGACGCGCGGATCGGACGCTCGTGCGGGTTCATTCGCGATAAGTGGTGTGGGCTTTGCTGCCGTCGCGACGCTCACAGACAATTTAGGTGCGGCAGCCGCAGCGACCTGTCCGCCTTTTCGCTGCTGCACTGCGTTCTGCAGCTGAATGCGCCAATCAGGCAGCGGGGCATTTTTGTTCTGAAATTCGACCAGCGTGGGGCTCGTTTTTGGTGCGACAAGGCCAGCGGTATCTACACGCTTCATTTTAGGAACCGGCGTCGGTGCCGCGATCACTGGTGGAGCGGGACGGGGTTGGGCTTCGATCTTGGGAGCACCTCCCGGTGTGATCTTGGTCTGTAATTCTTCGCGGACGGTATCACGCATCATGGCACCGCAGGTCGGGCAGATGGATAGAGTCGGGGCTAAACTCCGATCGCATACCGGACAGTTCATAGGCTTTGCAGGTTACTTATTTGAAAAAGCTGACAGCGAAAATGCTAAAAAACTACCCGAATACTATCAGAATTTACTTTAACTCGTCAATAGTAAAGCGCAGTGAACTTTAAACTTTTTGCGTTGTGAAAAATCTGTGGGAAAGGTCATAGGGGCTGTCTGCCGGCAAATCCGTCCTCGGTCTCGTGCCACCATTCGATCGAATCACCCTCGTCGAGCTGCCAGCACAAAAGGACAACGCGGTCGCCGCGCAAACTCGGAAAATCGATCAACCCGCGTGTGTAATCCTTGATCTCGACACCCAGATCGGCAACCTCGGTCGTCATCTTGCCGACCTGATACAACGCCTTTACATAAGCCGTGCCGCCCTCCATTCCACCGCCACGATCTGACGCTGCGGCCGCCAGATGAGCGTCCCGACCGTAGCTTTGAATTCGCTCGTAGAGGCGTCGGATCGCCTCCAGTTTGGGAACGATCTCGGGAAGTAATGCATTGGCTTCGTCGGGCGTAAAGATCTTCATAGCATCGTTTCTAGTTTGCCCTCGGGACCGACGAGGGTCAAGCATTTCTCCCGTGAAAATGATAAAATTGCGTTCTCTTGCGAGGCAACCTCTATGTCCGAAAGGCCGGCGTTCGACCCGCAAATACAAACCGAAAACATCGCTTTCGATCCCGCAGTCATGATCGCCTGCGAGCGCTGCGGCCGAAAGAATCCGCCCAATCGGCTAAAGTGCATTTATTGCGGCACCGAGTTAGCCATTCCGATTGCGGATGCGATTTCGATCAAGCCCGCGTTGCGAAAACTCGAGCTTTGGGAACATGGTTTTAACCTGATCATTCGCGAAAAAATGCCGCAGCCGGGCATCGCAGACATCGCCGATCTTCTTTCAATGGACGCCGACGACGTGAGGGCGATAACTGAAGCCGACACGCCGTTGCCGATAGCCCGGGTCGAGAGTGAAAAGGAAGCGTTCATTATCCAGCAACGGCTGTCGCAGTTCGGCATCGGCTGCACGATCGTCAGCGATATTGACCTCGCGGCCGACAAGCCGCCGGTGAGGCTCGGCCGGATCGATCTTTTTGACGGGCGTATCGTCTTGACGGATTTCAATTCGGGGAAACCGATCGAGGTAGATGCCAGTGAATTTGCGCTCCTTGTTCCAGGAATGATCACTGCCAGCAAGGTCGAATCGCTCCAAAAAAAACGCCTCGGCGGCAAGACGAAGTTGATCGACGAAACCGCGTCCGCATCTGATGAAATGCTGCTCGATGTTTACACGCGGCACGATCCAGGCGGATACCGCATACACCGGGCGGGCTTTGATTTTTCCTGTCTAGGTAAAGACAAAGCCTTGCTCGCCGATGAAAACCTGCGGCTGCTGGCCGCGCGGCTTAAAGACAATTGCCCTAACGCGGCGCTCGTCAATAATTACTCGGCCGTGCGCCGGGTGCTCGATCTAGTGTGGAACGTGGAAAGCCGCAAAGACTCCGCCGGTCTGCGACGTGCGGGTTTTGGCAAGGTCGAATTCGGCTCGACGGCATCGACGAGCAACCTCAACCAGGTGACCAAATACTCGCGCTTTCAGTGGCACCTCTTGTGAATTCAATGGCAAAAAGGAAAAGAGAACGTCGCCGAGATCCCAAAGGCGAGCGTCAGGACATGGCTCCCGCGACTCGGGACGAGCAACTCGTCTACGGTCTACTTCCGGTCCTTGAGGCGCTTCGTGCCGAGCATCGTCGCATCGATAAAGTGTTGATCGCCGAGGGCGCAAAGGAGCATCGCATTTCGGAGATCATTGAGCTGTGCGGTTCGCGTTCAATTCCCTATTCACGGGTGCCTCGTGACGCCTTTATCAAGCACGTCGCTGTCGATGCGAACCATCAAGGCGTTCTCGCATTGGCTGCGACGGTAGATTACGTCGATACCGACGAGATCCTTGATAACACTGGTGAGACGCCGCTGGTCTTGCTGCTTGACGGCGTCGAAGATCCGAGAAACCTAGGCGCGATACTTCGCGTCGCAGAATGTGCGGGCATCGCCGGCGTGGTCATCCCCGAGCGACGCGCCGTCGGGTTGACGGACACGGTTGCCAAATCGTCGGCCGGTGCGATCGAACACGTAAAAGTCGCGAAAACAACGAACCTCAACCGGTTCATCGAAGAACTCAAGCGTCGCGACATCTGGGTTGTTGGATCCGCGGCCGACGCCGAGACGGAATACACAAAATGGGATTGGACACGCCCGACGGCCCTCGTACTCGGCGGCGAAGGAGGCGGGCTTCATCGGCTGGTCGCCGAGAACTGCGATGTGTTGGTAAAAATACCGATGTATGGAAAAATAGATTCTCTGAACGTATCGGTCGCCGCCGGCGTAATACTCTTTGAAGCTCGACGGCAGCGATCCAAGGAAGAGAAATAAGTATGTTTTGCCCAAAATGCGGTGGACAAAATCCTGATGAAGGCAAATTTTGCCGCTCGTGCGGCAGCGACCTGGGCAACGTTTCGAGCGCGTTGTCGGGAAACCCGCAGCCGCAGAGGCTGGTCAATCGCAAGGGTAAACCGGTCCATTGGGAAGGTGCAATAACAAAGCTTTTTACCGGCCTTGCTTTCCTGACGGTTTCGATCGCTCTGGCATTCTCAAGGAGCGGCACGGACTGGTGGTTTTGGCTGCTGATACCTGCCTTTGGTGCGCTGGGAACTGGCATTGCCCAATTTGTTCAGCTGCGAAAGGCTGAAAAAGGCCAGCTGACTTACACCGGGGCCTCGCAGCAAAACGTTATTCCGCCGACGCAGAATGCTGCCCTTCCACCGCAGCAGACCCAGTGGGCCGCTCCTGAATCGCGCTACAAGACCGGCGACCTCGTCCCGCCCAGCGTCGCCGAAGGCACGACCCGCCATCTCGAGATCGACAGGGAAGGCCAGACGATGACGCTGCCTAAAAAGTAGTCATTTCCTGATTATCGCTCGCGCATTTCCCGAATTCGCATTCACATCATAAACGCGGATAGTCACGGCAAATTCGCCGGCAGCTCTGAGGGGTATTTCGATCGTGTATTTCTCATGCGGGCTGTCCGAAATGCCGTCGTCGGCATAGACCGGCATCCAGTCGCCGCCGTTAACGCTGTATTCAGCACGGGTCAGATAGCTGGCAGTGTCGACAGCGTCAAAAGTAACACGGCCCTTGTCGCCCACGACCTGCGGTGTGCCGGCGGTTACCGTCGGCGCCGTGTTGTCGATGTCGATCGGCTCGGTAAGTCTGTCGCCCGATAAGGCAAGCGACGTAGGATTTGAAGGCGTGTCGCGGGCGACAATCTTGAAAACATACTGTCCGTCCGCCAATGACTGACCGTCGATCGACATGAAGTTCTCACTCAGATCGCCCCGCAGCGATTTGAACTCGGCGTCGCCGGCCTGTTTGTAATAGACGTCATAGACCAGCTTGTCGCCGTTCCTGTCCTCAGCCGTCCATTGCAGAGACGTCGCGCCACGCTGGTAAACCTTTCGAGGCGCAACCGCGACGACCGGAATGCCAAAACTCGCCGGGTCCATTCCCGACAGCAAAATGTTTGGGTCGACCTGCGCCGGCGGATTTGCCGCGAGGCCGACGTTTGTCGGAAGGACATTGATAGACAAAATCTCGGGAGCAATGTTTCGCGGAACGAATGCAACATTGACCTCTGACAAGCGTGTGATGTCCGACATCGGCTTCAGGACCGCTCGCCATTGCAGAAAACGCGCCTTCGGGCTTACGATTGGAAAACCCGATGGCTCGGTGCTGCCAGCGCTCCACGGACTCCACGTCTCGTCAGGTTTGTCGGTGTTGCCGCTTCGAGTCTGGATCGACACCATTCCATACCCGCGCCACCAGATGCGACCCCAGGTCGCGGTCGTTTTTGCATCGAGGACAGACGACTCATACGTTCCGTCGGCAACCGTTTCTGGCCCGATACGAAACAGCGAGCCTTGATTGCTCGATGTTGCAAAGAGGCTCTGGCCAGCTTGGCGGATGGTTGAGATCTGACTTGCGTCGGTCTGCAGGGCAAGTGTCTCGCGCCCATCGTTGGCGATATTGTAAATGCGGCCTTTGTCCGAGGTGCCGACAAGAACGCCGGAGCCCGTTTTGTGAGCATACAGAGAGAACCCCGTGATAGTTGATGACGTCCACAAGATGTCCGTCGAGCCATCAGGCAGAATGCGGTAAACGGCGGACTTGGCACCTGTTAGGTCGTAACGGCTCTTGGCTGCGGGCTCGGCGGCCGGTTTTTCCGCAGATACGGTTTTTGCCTCGGCTGCGGCCGGAGTTGTCACAGGTTGGGGCGGCTTTGCCGTGGCGACCGATTCGCCCAAAGCAAGCACATAAAGCGAGCCGTCAGGACCGATCTCAAGATCATGAATTTCGCGAAGCGGCGAATCGAGAAGGCCGAACACCTTCCCGTCGGCGCCAAAACGCATCACGAGGCCGTTCGGGTCGGTTCCGGCATAGAGGTTCCCCTGTTTATCGACGGACAGCGAAATGATATGCGTTTCGCTCGTGTCAAAGAGAAGCGACGATTCGGGCAATGCATTTGCGGTTCGAACTTTGTATATCTTGCCGCCATCGCCGGTCCCGACCACGAGGCTGCCGTCGGGCAAAGCGGCAAGCGACCAGATATATTTTTCCTTTGGCTCAAAATAGACATCAGCCTTGCCGCTCGGATCGACGCGATAGACCTTGCCGTCGGGCGATGTTCCGGCAAAAATTTCACCGTTTTTGCCGATCGCTAGCGACGTCACATTCATTTCGACAAGGTCGGTGAGCAATGCTCCTTTGCCGGCGGCGTCGACCTTGAATACCTTTCCATCGCCGCCTGTTCCAAGATAGACATTGCCCACTGAGTCGACCGCGCTAGACCAGATAAATTGCTGGCCCGTTTTGAAAACCTCGGTCAGCTTTGATGCTAGGGTGATAGTCCCGTCAGAACCTATAGAAATACCGCGGGCGTCGCCCTTCAGCACCTCGGCCTTCGTGTTGACCGACCAAACCTGCGGCCCTCCGGCATGGGCAGGCAAATATAGCCATATTAGAAAAACTGCAAACAAAACCTTGTTCATGATATCGGAAATGATGATAGCAGATTGATGACTTAGTCTGCGGAACGAACGGTTGCCTTCGGCTTACGTACCTCTTCTTCACGAAGCTCTTCGGCGTCACCGGTGATAAGCCGGGCGCTGCGTTCACGCGTTAGATAGGCCCAGAACCAGTCGAGCATGACGGCGAGTCGATTGCGAAAACCGATGAGGAAAAAGATGTGCAAGAACAACCACATCATCCATGCGATGAACCCGCGAAACTTCAATCCGGCCAACTGCGCGATGGCTTTTTTGCGGCCGATCGTCGCCATCGTGCCCTTGTCCCAATACGTAAAGTTTTCCCGCGGCTCGTCTTTGAGATCGCGAACAATATTCTTCGCCGTGGCCTCGCCCATCTGCATAGCGGCGGGTGAGACGCCCGGTACGGGCTCGCCGTTCTCCTGTTTGAGGAAAGCCATGTCGCCTATGACGAAAATGTTCTTGAATCCCCTCAGCGACAGGTCCGGTTCGACAAAAGCACGGCCTGCTTTGTCGATCTCCACACCTAAGGACTTGCCAAGCGGTGAGGCGGCGACGCCGGTCGCCCACAGCACGACATCGGCGTCGATCCATTTTTCGCCGACCTTCACGCGGCCGGGCTCGACGTCGGTTACGAAGCTGTTCAAGAACACCTGAACGCCAAGCGACTCTAACTGCGATTTTGCGCTGTCCGACAGGTCGTGGCCGAACGTACCGAGTATGCGGTCCGATCCCTCGAAGAGCATCACGCTCGCCTTGCGCGTGTCGATCGCTTTGAAGTCGATCGCCAGCGCCTTCCGCGCGATGTCGGCGATCGCACCGGCCAGTTCGACCCCCGTCGGGCCGCCGCCGACACAGACAAAATTGAGTTGTTTTTGTTTTCCGGTGAGGTATGCCTCACGCTCGGCAAGTTCAAACGCGAGTAAAACCCGCCGGCGGATCTCGACCGCATCCTCCAGCGTTTTCAAACCCGGCGCGGTTCTTTCCCAGTTGTCATGGCCAAAATACGAATGACGCGCACCGGCGGCCACGATCAGATAGTCGTAACCGATCTCAGAACCGTCGGCGAGCATGACCTTGTTGTTTTCCTTATCGAAGCCCGCGGCCTCGCCGAGGATGACCTCGATATTTTTGTATTTGTGCAGGATGCGCCGTATCGGCTGCGCGATCTCGCCGGGCGAGAGAACCGCCGTCGCGACCTGGTAGAGCAGTGGCTGGAAGACGTGATGGTTCTTGCGGTCGATCAAAGTCACCTCGACCGGTTTTTTGGCAAGCGCCTTCGCCGCCCACAAGCCCGCGAAGCCGCCGCCGATGATCACAACTTTTGGTTTGTTGTCCACCATTCGCCTTATGAATTGCCTCCGGCTTTAGCCGGAGGAAAAGTATCCCCCCAATAGCTTTTGGGCTTTGCCCCAACTTTTTTGGCTAAAGCCGAAGTAAGCGAGGGTGTCTCTGACCTCCGGCTAAAGCCGGAGGCAATTCATGGAGCTAAGCTCCAACAAATCTCGCATACAGCGATCTCGCCGCGGCCACATCATCAGTTCCCTTCACGATCGTCCGGCCATCGCGAAAGACTGTCAATTCGTTCTCACCTGACATAAATCGCAGCAGGTACTCATTTTGCTTTACGTCGGCGATCGATCCGAGCCGCTGGGCCATCGAAGCAAGGTCGATCTCCGTCGGCCGCGGTGGAGCGATCTGGACGGCGTTTCGGCCGCAGAGGACAGCGGCGAACTCCTGTACATGGGCGTCGAGGAATTCATAAATGTATTGTCCGCAGCACTTGCAGTCGGGGCTCGGTTTGTCGAGCTTTATCCGCTGCCGGTCGTTCGCCCAGACATCGAACTGCAACAGCGAGCGGTGCAGCGAATCAGTGTCGCCGACAAGAAGTTTCAATGCTTCAGAAACCTGTGTCGCCGCCACAGTCGCGATTATCGGCATTATCACACCCGCCGTGTCGCACGTCGGCGACGAGCCGGCGTCGGGCATATCGTCAAATATGCACCGCAGGCACGGCGTCTCGCCGGGAATGATCGTCATCGTGGTGCCGTAGCTCGACACGGCTGCGCCGTATATCCATGTCTTGCCGTGCTTGACGCACGCATCGTTTAGAAGATAGCGGACCTGGAAATTATCGGTGCCGTCGATGACCAGATCGATGCCGTCTATCAACTGCTCAACATTTGAATTATTGACATCAGCGACGATGGCCTCGACATTTATTTCGGAATTGATCTCCGCAATGCGCGTCTTTGCCGCAATGGCTTTTGGCAATCGCTCGGCTGCATCTGATTCTTTGAATAAGGTCTGCCGCTGTAGGTTTGTGAACTCAACAAAATCACGATCCACGATCCGCAAATTGCCGACACCTGCTCGTGCGAGCATTTCGGCCTGTGCCGCCCCGAGAGCTCCGCAGCCGACGAGCAGAACACGCGAATCGAGGAGTCGCTGCTGCCCTTCACGCCCAATCTCGCGAAATAGAATTTGCCGGCTGTAACGATCGTTCATTCAAATAACGATTTCACAAACGTGCGGATGCCGTGTTGCTCGTTCTCATCCCACATGCCGCCGACACGTACCGTTTCGTCCTGAATTCCAAGCTTTCGCCGTTCTTCTCGCAGCTGGTCTCGTTCGGCCGCCAGCTCATTCTTCTCGCGTTGCCGGGCCAGCTCCATTCCGCCCTTTTGGATAAATCCGATAATCGATGGCAGTTCGTCGGCGTCGAACCAAACGCCGTCCTGTTTACAGATGTCGACGATCACCCCCGAAGCCCGGGCGAAATTATTGCGGTTCATCAACTGGCCGCAATCCGGGCACGGAACGTAGTTTATCTTGGTCAGCGGCTGACCTTTGAGCGTCCGCTTATCGAGAAAGCCGAGAACGGCAGACTGCCTTTCCCGGTCGGCGCAAATTTCTTCAAATGACGCGACATCGAGCCACAGGCCGTCGCATTTTGTGCAGCTTCTAAGCGAAGTTTCGCCGATCCTGTTGCTCTCGAGCGGGACGCGGCAACGCGGGCAGTCGCCTTCCTTTTCGTTGAGGCTTATTTCAACTGGTGCGGCTATCGCGCCGCAGTGATCGCAAAACTTTGCGCCGACGAACATGAGCCCAAAGCATTTCGGGCAGGCCATCGTCTTGAGCCGCGTTTTGCAGAATTGGCAGCGGCTGCTGTCGCTCGCAACACCGGCACCGCAATTTGGGCAATTCAGGCTTTCGATGCTCATATTACTTCGCCATCCGTGCCAAAGCCGCCTCTCTCATTACCACGATCGGCGCGTCGCGGCCTGCCCAGGTCTCGAACTGCCTTGCGCCCTGTTCGATCAGCATTTCGATGCCGCCCATCGTCGGAATTCCTGCCTTTTTGGCCTCGCGGAGCAAAGGTGTTTCTGTCGAGTTGGTCACAAGATCAAATACTAATTTTACACCTTTCAACTCGTCAGCCGTGAGCGGGCTATCATTCTCAAGCGGCCCTTTCATCCCGAGCGGCGTCGCGTTAACCAGGACATCGAAATTTGAAATTTCAGATCTCAAATTTAAGATGGTGCTCGTAAAAGCACGGTGCTGAGATGCAAAGGCGTCAGCCTTCGGCACGTCGCGAGAGAAAATGTGCGCCTCGGCCTTCTCCTGCCCGAGCGCGTATGCACAAGCACGCGCCGCACCACCCGAACCGAGGACCGCGACACGAGCTCCGTTGAGATCGCTGAATTTCTGTTTTAGCGGCGTTATAAATCCGTGAGCGTCGGTATTGAAGCCATGCAGCTTGCCGTCGTTGTCGATCTTGATGGTGTTGACCGCTCCGATCTTTTCCGCGGTCTCGTCAATCCCATCGAGATGTTTCATCATTGCCTGTTTGTGCGGCATCGTGACCGCAAAGCCGGCAAAGTTGAGCTCGACGTCGCGTGTCGCGGGTATGACCATCCGCGTCATGAAAGCGTCGAGGTCCTTTGCCAGCAGCGGCAGAAAAACGGCATTTATCCCGGCCGCCGCGAACGCCGCGTTGTGCGTGTAGGGCGACAGCGAGGTCGAGACGGGGTCGCCAATCACGCCGTAGACTTTTGTGTTTTGGTCGAGGTCTTTGACGCGATAGACGTCAAAGAGATCTTTCGCGGAAAGTTGGCCCTCCGCCGTTTCTTTTCCGTCATCCAAGGCTGCATAGGTGAGATAGGCGCCGTGTGCGGGACCCAGAATACGTGTCCACTTGCCCGCCTCGCCCATGGCGATGGGAATTATCTCCTTACCGGCCGCCTTGGCCGTCGCAAGCAACTTCCAGATCGGTATCGTGTCAATGACATCGTCCGCTCGAACGGCTATCTTGACCGCATCCGTATCGCCTTGGCTCAGACGTTCAAAAATCTCGTCAAGATCGTCGGGCACGCCGTTCAGGTCGTGAAATGAGACGATCCGAAACGGCCACCCGCGTGCAATATCGATAATATCTTCTTCAACATCGGCTGCCCAGAAGCCCGATATTGGCGATTGCCAAAAAGCTCTTCTTTCTTCGAGCGTCAGCGAGTTTTTGCCACCCTGCTCCGGCGAGCGATATGTTGCGATGAGCGGTTTTTCAAATTTGAGATTTGAAATTTGCGATCTAAGATCCTCAAGATGGCTTGGCCGCAAAACGTCAAACCGCACTTCGATGACATCAGCACAAGGCTCGGCCCGACGGATACTTTCGATCATGTCATCCGCCGTCTCCGCCGCGACCGAAACGCAGATCTTCCCGTTATTCACTGGTCGAATCCTTTAGTCTTGTGACAACACTCCCCGCGGCCACCAGGCAGATCACCGTGCCAAAGGCAGTAGCGACAATTACGGGCGTGTTTGAGCCTTGCTTGACCGCGATCGCGGTCAGGGCCCAAGCGACGGCGAGCGGGAAGAGATGATTGTTTAGCTTAAAACTAACAAAAACAGCGGCAGCGGCGGCACAAACAATACTGACAACGGCAAGGGTGAGCAAGATCCCGCTTCCCAGGTTTGTCGCTAGGATATTCAGGTTCACGAGCATCGCGCAGGTTATCCAGCCAAAATAAATACCGAACGGTGCCTTGACGAACGCCGCATCGCGAAATGTGAGGGGTACACTCAGACGCCGAACGATCTCAAACAGCACGGCGGCCAATCCGACGATCAGCACAGCACATATGCCGATCTGCCCATGATGCCAAAACCAGATCCATGCGCAATTGAGGACACAACTTGCAAGGTACAGCCATCGTATGTTCTTAAAGCGCCCATCCGATATCAGCTGGTAAATACTGAATGCCACGAGCCACAGATAGATCAGGCTCCAGATCGAGAAGGCATACCCGGCAGGCGTTATCAGCGACGGGTGCCGCTCGGAGATGGTGGCCGGTGTCACGCCGTTGATCAGCCCGAGCGCGGCGAGAGCGTTAACGCCGATCGTTACGATGGTGGCAACGATGACGAGCAGGCCGAGCATCCGATCGGCGGTACTTGGGGTCTCAGGCATTGGTCAATTATCTCATTCGGGGGCGGAATTGCCCGTCCAAAGCGTTGCTAAATTCACGATTTCGTATGAAAATAACGGAAAACGTAAAGATTTGTAAATCTAAAAGGATGGCGGCCAATAAGTTTACCAACCAAACGCTGCCGAGACGCGTCATAAGCACGTCTGGCACTGCGATTGCATCTAGAACAGGCGGACGCACTTTCCCTCTTTCCCCGTGGAGCGTTAATAGAGCGAAAGAGGAAAAATGAAGCGATGAAGATCTTGACGAAAATACTATTTATATGTGCGATGACCGTCGGCCTTGCGGTGACCGCGTCGGCGCAGAAGGACGGCGGTAAAAAGCCGCCCAAGCCACCGCCGCCGGTCGTTAACCCGGCTCCGAGGCCGCCAAAGGATTCGGACAAGCCGAAGAGGCCGGGGCACGAAGCCGTTATCTTCAAGCCACGCGCAGGCGAAGAAACGGCCTGACGATATTCACAACTGAAGACGACGCGAAAGCAGCTCGATAGCGGGCTGCTTTTTTTGCGCGCCGTCCTGCGGTATATTTGGCGAAACGAACCGTATCTCAAGGAGGCTTACCAATGCTGCAGATCCCCTCGCTAAGGACCGTTGTTCTTGTCATTCTCGCGCTTGTGTCGTTCTCGGCGGCTCAGTCCGTTGACCCATCGCTCTATCAGAGTATGAAGTGGCGGATGATCGGCCCGTTTCGCGGCGGCCGCACGGTAGGCGCACAAGGCGTTGCGTCGCAACCCAATGTCTTTTATATAGGCGTCAACAATGGCGGTGTTTGGAAGACGAACGACGCCGGCCGTACTTGGAAGCCGATATTCGACGACCAGCCGACGGGCTCGATCGGCGACATTGCGGTCGCCCCGTCAAACCCCAATGTCGTCTACGTCGGCAGCGGCGAGGGCCTGCAGCGGCCCGACCTATCTACAGGCGACGGGATGTATAAGTCGACCGACGCCGGCGCCACATGGCAGCATCTTGCCTTGCGCGACGGCCAGCAGATCGCGTCGATCTCAGTTGACCCGAAAGAAGACAACCGTCTGTTTGTGGCGGTTCTCGGCCATCCATATGGTCCGAACACCGAGCGAGGTATCTATCGCTCGACTGACGGCGGCCGGACATTCGAGCGTGTTCTTTACATCGACGAGAACACGGGTGCGATGCAGGTCGAGATCGATCCCAAGAATTCAAAGGTCGTCTATGCCGACATGTGGGCCGGCCGGCAAGGCCCGTGGGAGAACGGTGCTTGGCAAGGCAAAGAGAGCGGCCTTTTCAAATCGACCGACGGCGGCAACACGTGGAAAAAACTGACCAACGGTCTGCCGACGATCGAGCAGGGTCTCGGGCGGATCGGCTTTGCGATATCGCGGAGCGAAACCAAGCGGCTCTATGCAACAGTCGATGCGCAGGCAAAGTTTGCCGGCATCTATACATCGGGCGATGGCGGCGAGAGCTGGACCTTTGTTAACGGCGATCCGCGTCTCTGGGGACGCGGCAGCGATTTTGCCGAGTTGAAAGTACATCCTACCGATCCAAATACGATCTTTTTCGCAAACGTCTCGTCAAACAAATCGACGGACGGCGGAAAGACGTTCACTGGGTTTAAGGGCGCGCCCGGCGGCGACGACTATCACCGCATTTGGATAAATCCGGAGCATCCCGAGATCATGCTTTTAGCGGTCGACCAGGGCGCGACGATCACCGTCAATGGCGGCGAAACATGGTCCAGCTGGTACAACCAGCCGACGGCTCAGTTTTATCACGTGATCACTGATAATGATTTTCCGTATCGCGTCTGCGGCGGCCAGCAGGAAAGCGGCTCGGCATGCGTTCTGTCGCGGGGCAGAACAGGAGCGATCGGCGCATGGGACTGGGAGACGGTCGCGGCGGAAGAATACGGCTACGTCGCCCCCGATCCGCTCGATCCAAATATTGTTTATGGCGGCAAACTGACGCGCTTTGACCGCCGGACGCGACACGGCCAGAACATCATGCCCGAGGCTGTGCGGTCGGGGAAATATCGATTTTTGCGCACCGCACCGGTCATTTTCTCGCCTGTCGATCCGCATGTTCTTTTCTTTGCCGGAAATGTGCTATTCAAAACGCTCAACGGCGGCCAAAGCTGGACGGTGATCAGCCCCGACCTTTCACGAGAAAAATGGGAAGTTCCCGACAACGTCGGCGTCTACAAAACGCCCGAGATGTCGACAATGCCGCGCCGCGGCGTGATCTACACCGTCGCCCCGTCGTACAAAGACTTGAACACGATCTGGGCCGGGACTGACGACGGTCTCATCCACATCACGCGAAACGGCGGCACGACATGGCAAAATGTGACGCCACCGCAACTGAAGTCGTGGACAAAAGTCTCGCTCATCGACGCCGGACATTTTGACGCGGCAACGGCCTATGCCGCGATCAACACCTTCCGGCTCGACGATCTGCGACCCCACATTCTGCGAACGCACGACGGCGGCAAGACGTGGAAGGAAATAACTAATGGGCTCCCAGATGGCGGCATCGTCAACTCTGTTCGCGAAGATCCAGTGCGAAAAGGATTGCTTTTTTGTGGTACCGAGCAAGCCGTCTATTTTTCGACGGACGACGGCGAGAACTGGCTGCCGCTGCGCCTCAACATGCCTGCGACGTCGGTCCGCGACCTCGTTATCCATCAGGACGATCTCGTCGTCGGCACACACGGCCGCAGCTTTTGGATACTCGACGACGTCACGCCGCTGCGTCAGATAAGCACCCAAACGACTTCCCAAGATGCCGTCCTCTTTACGCCGCAGCTTGCGACACGTGTGCAGCGCAGTTTGCACACCGACACTCCGTTTCCGCCGGAGGAGCCTGCCGGACAAAATCCGCCCGACGGGGCCGTCATTAATTACTACCTGAAGGCGAAGTCGGCAACGCCCATAACGCTCGAGATCCTCGACGAGTCGGGCAAGTTGGTGCGGAGATTCTCGAGCGACGACAAACCGCTTGACGTGGATTGGAGCAAGATCAATCCGCCCGATTATTGGGCACGGCCGTTCGAGCCACTCAGGAACGAGCGCGGAATGCAGCGGTTCGTTTGGGACCTGTTGTATCCAAACCCGCCGTCCGACCGCTATGACCTGCCGATCTCAGCCATCTATCGCGACACACCATACATGCCGCAAGGCCCGGCCGTGATGCCGGGGACCTATTCGGTGAAATTAACTGTGAATGGCCGTACATATACACAACGGCTCAATATCCGGATGGACCCGCGCGTAAAAACACCGCCAATGGGCCTCCGGCAACAATTTGAACTGTCTTTGAAAGCCTATGACGGGATCAAGCGAGTGGACGAATTGTCGGCGGCGGTCAAGAAATTCTCCGACGATCTCGCCAAGGCGAGAGCCCTCGCCAGTACCGATGCACAAAAAACGCGACTCGACGCTATCGGGCAAAAGATCAAACTGCTGACCGATGGCCCACCGCGTAAGCCCGGCCAGCCGCTGCCGGTCGATGAATTCCCTCTGGACCGCCTGCAGGACGCTTTTACCACGTTGCTCGGGCTGCTGCAGGACGCGGACGTCACACCGAGCACGCAGGCGGTGCGAGCATCGGCGGACCTTCAAACCGCGCTGGCACGGGCCGAGGCTTCCTTCAAAGAGATCAGGGCGATGATGTCGCCGATGTGACCTAGTACCTGAACGCCGCCGGCGTCGGCCGGTCGCCGGTGAGGCCGAATTGCATGGCGAAAAACCCGCCGTTCGAGCTGTTGAGCCGGTACCAGATGCCGCTTGATGGGCGAAAGACACTGATGTCCGCCCTCCCGTCGCCGTCGTAATCGGCCGCCGTCGGAATGTCCTCCGCGACGCCGAACTGCGCCGCGTTGAATGAGCCTCCATTGCCGCTGCTGAGCCAGTACCACGTGCCGTTCGAGGGCCGGTAAACCGCAATGTCCGTCTTTGCATCACCGTCGAAGTCCGCCGGTGTGACGAGATCGGTCGAAAGCCCGAACGGGACCGCGGTAAAGTGATGCGCCGGGTCGATGAAATCGCTCGAATAGTACCAGGTACCGTTCGACGGCCGGAACACTCCGAGATCTGCACGGCCGTCGCCGTCGAAGTCTCCGGCCACAGGCTTGTCCTCGCTCGTGCCGAAATGGGCGCTCAGCAGACCGTTCGTCGTGCGAAGGACCCACCACGTCGCGGTTGATGGGCGATAGACGCCGATGTCCGCTCGGCCGTCGCTGTCAAAGTCAGCCGGCACGGGAAGGTCCTCAGCTATCCCAAAGTTCAGCGCCAAAAGCGTTCCGTTCGTGCTTCGCAGAATGTACCAATTGCCCTCGGACGGCCGATAGACAGCTATGTCGGCCTTGCCGTCGCCGTCATAATCGGCTGGCGTTATCTTGTCTGTCGGCACGCCCCAGTGAGTCGCCGAAAACCCATCGCGCGATCGCTGCAGATACCAATTCCCGTCCGAAGGCCTGGACACCGATACATCGGCCCGTCCGTCGCCGTCATAGTCGAACGCCGCCGGACCCGCCGGTCTCATCTCATAGGCGTGTGTCTGCCCGTTGTAAACTCCGGTACCCACGATCACTTTGCCGTCGCTGATCCCAAGTGCTGACGACGACGTGTTCATCGACAGGTCCCAGCCGGTTCCCAACGGAATGAGGTCCTGCAGGCGAAATGTGGCCGTGCCGTTGAAAAGAAATGGAATAGAGAATGCCGAGGAATCTTGTCCTACCACCCAGCCGCCGGAATTCACCGCTCGTGCCGAGCCCTGTGTTGTCCCAGCCGCCAGCGGTATCGCCATCATGCCGTAATCCGATGTCCAAATGAACGGCACTCCCGAGCCTTGATTCATCATCGTCGAACCGACGACGTGGCCGGCATTACTTACGCCAAAGGCGATGGCTCCATTCGTACTGCCACCGGGCAAACCGCCGACCTCGGTCGCGGTGCCGCTGCCCATCTCATAGACCATTCCGACATTGCGGGCCGCGTTACCCGGATCCCAGCCGTAACCGACGATGCGGCCCGAGTCGTTGATGCCGTAGGCC
>Ga0163161_10001167_pt1 | contig 19741 bp, 20 predicted proteins | sample S45metaG_FD_129847 | JGI IMG/M metagenome (GOLD analysis project Ga0163161, IMG submission 129847) | Switchgrass rhizosphere microbial communities from Kellogg Biological Station, Michigan, USA - S4-5 metaG | ecosystem: Host-associated > Plants > Roots > Rhizosphere > Soil | place: USA... | reverse complement strand
CATTAATTGGTGTTTATCAGGTATAATTTATATTTTCGCAGAAACAAAAATGAAATACATGGAAGAATTCGAAGTAAGTGATGCATCTAAGAAAACCAAAACCGTTTATATCTCTACTATAATTAGTATTGCGTTGGTTTTATTAATGCTAGGGCTGCTTGGGTTGGTACTTGTACACGCCAAAAACCTATCTAACTACGTTAAAGAAAACATTGTTTTAAACATTATTGTTGATGAAGGTGCTAAAGAAGCAGATGTTTTGGCCTTCCAGAAAGAGCTGAATACAAACCCTGCGGTAAAGCAAACTCAATATGTAAATAAAGAACTTGCAGCCAGAAACTTAACTCAGGATTTGGGCGAAGATTTTGTTAACTTTTTAGGATACAATCCGTTAACGTCTACCTTCGACGTTTACTTAAAAGCAGAATACGCGAACAATAAAAGCATTGATGCGCTAAAGGCCAGTATTTCTAAAAACCCGGTGGTTAAAGAAGTGGTTTACCAAAGCTCTTTAATTGATATGGTGAATAAGAATATCAATACCATTGGTTTAATTATTTTAGCCTTTGCCGCACTGCTATTGATTATCTCTATCGCGCTGATTAACAACACCATACGCTTAGCAATATATTCGCAGCGATTTTTAATTAAAAGTATGCAGCTGGTTGGTGCAACGAAAAATTTTATTCGCCGTCCTTTTTTACTGTATGCTGCTTTGCACGGCTTAATTGCGGCGTTTATTGCCATCATCATTTTATTGGCTACGCTAATTTACGCCCGAAAAGAGGTACCAGAAATTATTATTTTAAATAACTATCAGGAATTTGGCTTCGTATTTATAGGCCTTTTAATTGTTGGTATTTTTATAACAGGCATTAGTACATGGTTTGCAGTAAGCAGATATTTACGTTTAAAATCTTATCATCTATATAGATAATGGCAGAAAAAAAAACAGGTCCGATTGTAAAGGACGTTAAAAGCGAATTGGTTTTTACCAAAAAAAACTACCAGTTATTATTGATCAGCATCGCAATTGTTGCAGTTGGCTTTATCCTGATGATGGGTACCACCGGCGATATTTATGATTTCAGAAGAACTTTATTGGCACCGATAGTGGTGTTGGCTGGTTTTGCTTTCGGGATTTATGCGATCCTAAAAAAATAAATTTATACATAGGATTATACTTTGAAACGCTTAATTTATTGATTAAGCCTTTTCCTTATTCCCCTTCTTTTCTAAAAATATGAACTACTTCGAAGCCATTATCCTGGCCATTATTGAGGGATTAACTGAATTTTTGCCTGTATCGAGCACGGGGCACATGGCCATAACATCTGCTTTGATGGGAATTGGAAAAGATGATTTTGTAAAGCTTTTTGAAGTTGCCATCCAACTGGGTGCGATCCTGGCTGTAGTGGTGATTTACTGGAAAAAATTCTTTAACTTTTCAGACTGGAAATTCTATCTGAAATTAATCATTGCCGTTATACCGGCTTTAGTTTTTGGTTTCCTTCTAAACGACTTTATTGATAACACTTTGGGTAACCCGATATTTATCTCTGCGGTTTTACTCGTTGGCGGTGTAATTCTTCTTTTGGTCGACAAATGGTTTAAAAACCCTACGATTGATAACGAGAAAGAAATCACAAACGCGACTGCGCTAAAGATCGGTTTCTTTCAGGTATTGGCTATTGCTTTCCCGGGCTTAAGTAGAAGTGCGGCGACAATTTTAGGCGGGATGAGTCAAAAATTAACAAAAAGTGCCGCAGCGGAGTTTTCATTCTTTTTAGCAGTACCAACGATGTGCGCTGCAACTGGATACAAGCTGTTAAAAGGCTATCATTTGTTAAATACCGAAAATATTAAGCTTTTATTGGTTGGGAATATCGTTGCCTTTATTGTTGCCATCATCGCCATAAAATCGTTTATAGGCTTTTTAACCAAACATGGATTTAAAGTTTTTGGTTGGTACCGTATTGCCCTGGGCATCATTATCTTGGCATTGTTCTTATCGGGGTATCATATTGATATAAACTAATCCGTATCTTTGCGCAAAAAAGATTTGTGAGTACCGAAAATTCAAAATTTAAAGATTTCAATTTTGCTGAAGGCGAATTGCTATTAATCAACAAACCATACAAATGGACTTCATTTGATGTGGTGGGCAAAATCCGTAATTCTTTAAAACCCTTAAAGCTAAAGGTTGGTCATGCCGGCACTTTAGACCCCCTCGCTACAGGCTTGTTAATCATCTGTACCGGTAAGTTAACCAAGCAAATAGACACGTTCCAGGCGGAAGAGAAAGAATATACCGGAACCATGATTCTGGGCGCCACTACCCCATCATTCGATATGGAGACGGAGGTAGATCAAACATTCGACATCAGCAACATCACCGATAATGAAATTTATGCGGCCTGCAAACCTTTTATTGGTGATATAGAACAATTTCCGCCCGCACACTCCGCGGTAAAGGTAAACGGCGAACGTTTATATGTAAAAGCAAGATTGGGCGAAGAAGTAGAATTGCGTAAACGTTTTGTAAGTGTTCCCGAATTTGAAATTACCCGGGTTGAACTGCCGGAAATCGATTTTAGGATTGTGTGCAGCAAAGGCACTTATATCCGTTCCTTAATATCCGATTTTGGCAAACAGCTAAATAGCGGGGCTTATCTTTCTAAACTTATCCGTACCCGAAGCGGAAACTTTTTGCTCAAAGATGCGTTTGAGGTATTAGAACTTGTTAATTATATTCGTAGCAGGAAAGAAGAAGCTAAAACTGAAGCAGAAGCATGAACCGCATCAAAAACAGGAACATCAGGTTTATAAAAGAAATTCTTTTAATTATTGCAGGCGTAACTTCGGCATGTTTTGGCTTAAAAAGCTTTTTAATGCCCAGCCATTTTATTGATGGAGGGGTTACCGGTATCTCTCTTTTACTAAGCACCCTAACGGGTTGGAATTTATCATACCTCATTGCAATCATTAACATTCCATTCGTGATTTTAGGCTACAGACAGATTGGTAAAGGTTTCGCCCTCAAAACGGCTATTGCCATTGCTGCACTTTCGCTAGCTTTAATTTTCCTGCCTTTTCAGCCTATTACACATGATAAATTGCTCATCGCATTTTTTGGCGGTCTGTTTTTAGGTGGAGGGATCGGACTGGCGATGCGCGGAGGCTGCGTAATCGATGGGACAGAGGTTTTAGCACTTTACATCAGTAAAAACAGTATTTTAACAGTTGGGAATATCATCCTGATCTTAAATATCATTATTTTTGCCTTCGCGGCTTATTTCCTGAATATCGAAACTGCATTATATGCCATTTTAACGTATTTATCTGCCTCCAGCACGATCGATTTCATCGTAAACGGGATAGAACAATATACTGGTGTAACCATCATTTCAGAACATCAGGAAGCCATTAAAGGTTTCATCATCAATGAAATGAAACGCGGTGTTACCATTTACAAAGGCGAAGGTGGTTACGGGGAAAAGAAAGATATCGATATTATTTTTACTGTTGTTACCAAACTGGAAATGAGCAAATTACAAACCACTATCCGCCAGATCGATTCGGACGCTTTTGTGATACAACAACAGATTGCCGATTTAAAAGGCGGGGTGGTGAAACGCCATGCTTTACATTAATAAACAATAGAAATTTGGGCATGCCCCTAAGCTAGGCAAAGGGTCGGGCTGTACGCTAAATCCCCGATGAAAAATCGGGGGATACCGCTTCCATCCCTCATGCAAAACCCATTTATTAAAATAGATTTTACCATTGAAAATATACAATAACCTTTCGGATTTTAAAAAATTAGAAAATGCCATTGTCACCATTGGCACTTTCGACGGTGTACATTTCGGACATCAGAAAATCATTAAACAACTGGTAGAAAAGGCAAAAGCCGACAATGGAGAAAGTGTTATTTTAACTTTTTTCCCGCATCCACGGATGATCATCGATCCTGAAAACCAGGATTTGAAAATGATCAATACCATCAACGAAAAGGCTGATATTTTAAAGGGCTTAGGAGTTGATCACCTGATTATTACCCCTTTTACACGTGATTTTTCCAACCAGTTACCCGAAGATTATATCAAAAACACTTTGGTCAACAATATTGGCACCAAACATATTATCATTGGTTACGATCACCGTTTTGGAAAGGACCGTTCAGGTAATTTAAGCGATCTAAAAGCCGCAGGCTTACACTATGGCTTTAGTGTTGAGGAAATTATGGAGCAGGATATCCACGATGTTGCGGTAAGCTCAACCAAAATCCGGCAAGCGCTTTTAGCTGGTGATGTAGGTTTGGCTAATGATTACCTGGGTTATCCGTTCTCTATCTTTGGAAGGGTAATTAAAGGTGATAAAATAGGCAGAACAATCGGCTTCCCAACAGCAAACATTTTTGTTGAGGAGACTTACAAACTGATTCCAGGTGATGGCATTTATGCTGTAACCGTAGATATGAGTGCCGAATTTAAGGAAGAAGTCTTAGAATCGACAAGCAGACTTCAGACTCCGGACTCCGGCCTTCGGACTTATAAAGGCATGGCCTACATCGGTCAACGTCCAACCATTAATGGCATGACCCGAAACATTGAAGTAAATATTTTCGATTTTAATCAGGAAATCTACGGGCAGGACATCAGGATGAACTTTTTGAAATTCCTCCGCCACGACGTAAAATTTACCGGATTGGAGGCCTTAACAGTCCAGTTGCAAAAAGACAAGGAAGCAACGCTGGCTTATTTTAATGGCTAAATTACTTTTCAGATATTCTAACACGGTCGTCATGCTGATCCGATAGCTATCGGATCAGCATGACGCGACTACTAAAAAAATAATTAAAGTAGAACGGCAAGATCAATCTATTTTAATCCGATTTCCCTTTTAAAAAAGCCTTATTTTCGTTATATTAGCGGCAATGAGGCTTTTTTATATCATCTTCTTTTTATCTGTATCCATCAATTTTGCGGCCAACGCATCGCAGAAAAAAAGAAACGACGCACCATTAAAAAACAATAAAATCAGTTTCTTTTCGTGTAAAAAAAACACAAAAGTTAATCTGGGATTTAATCAGGATAGTGAAAATTTACAGAAAGATTTTATCAACAGTTACGTTATAAAAATAACTTCAGGTGCCGGTATCCTCCTGGCTTTTTTGCTATTCCTTTTTTTTAAGAATAAAGCCATCAATAACAAAGTTGTAATCAAAAGATTAGCCTATAATTATTGGTGCCTGTTTAAAATGCTCTACCCAAAACATGTTTTTTGGTAAGTAATTTCATTTGCGAACTACCTTTAGGTGGAGTTTTCAGTAAAATGCCTGGTATTTAAAAAATACCGGGAGATGAATTATTTAATTACCCTTATCCATTTTTTATAGATGCATTTACCCGATTTAATTGCCGATTTAGGATTAATCCTTGCCGCAGCAGGAATAACCACACTCATATTTAAACGTATTAAACAGCCCCTCGTTTTGGGCTATATATTAGCCGGCCTATTGGTTGGCTCACACTTAGACTTTTTTCCATCAGTAACCGACACCAAAAGCATTAACATCTGGGGCGAAATAGGTGTAATTTTCCTGTTATTTAGTCTTGGATTAGAATTCAGTTTTAAAAAACTGGTTAAAGTTGGCGGTTCTGCTTCGATCACAGCGATTGTAAAAGTCTTATTTATCATTTTAGCCGGTTATCTGGTGGGTAAAGCTATGGGCTGGAAAGATATGGATAGCTTATTTTTAGGTGGAATATTATCCATTTCATCTACCATGATCACCATTAAGGCATTCGAAGAGCTCGGCTTAAAACACAAAAAATTTGCAGGTCTGGTTTTCGGAGTTTTGATTGTTGAAGATCTGGTGGCTATTTTATTATTGGTACTCTTCTCTACCCTGGCGGTAAGTCAACAATCGGCTGGCACAGAGATGCTCTATTCCATTCTAAAACTGGCCTTCTTTTTAGTGCTTTGGTTTTTGGGCGGTATATTTCTGGTTCCATCATTTCTTAAAGCAACCAAGAAATTAATGAATGATGAAACCATGCTGGTGGTATCACTGGCCCTGTGTTTGGTAATGGTTCTATTGGCCGACAAGGTGGGCTTTTCCCCTGCACTGGGTGCATTTATTATGGGATCTATTTTAGCAGAAACTACCCAGGCAGAAAGAATCGAACACTTAACCAAATCGGTAAAGGATTTATTTGCGGCAGTATTTTTTGTTTCGGTTGGTATGCTGATCGATCCATCCATGCTGGTTAAATATGCGGTACCCATTTTAGTGGCTACGCTGGTGATTATTTTAGGAAAAATCATATTTACCATCTTAGGGGCACTACTTTCAGGTCAGCCTTTAAAAACCTCGGTACAATCGGGTATGAGTTTGGCGCAAATCGGTGAGTTTTCATTCATCATTGCCTCACTGGGTTTAACGCTTAAAGTAACGAGTGATTTCCTTTACCCGATCGCAGTAGCTGCAGCAGCAATTACTACCTTTACCACACCTTATCTGATTAAATTATCGGAGCCATTTTATCAATATTTAAACCGTGTTTTACCCAAAAAATGGCTGGATGGAATAGAAAGATACAGTTCGAGTACGGAAGGAATTACGACTTTAAGTGATTGGAAGGTTTTATTGAGGTCGTACATCTTTAACACCATTATCCATTCCGTAATCATCATTGCGATTATTTTCCTGGCTTATAGATACGTTCAGCCATTTATAGTAGGCAATATTGCAAATAGTTTAACTTCAATCATCATCAGCGTGGTGGTTTCGTTCATTTTGATGTCGCCATTTTTGTGGGCGCTGTCAATCCGGAGGATCCAAAGAACGGCTTATTCTCACCTTTGGCTAAATAAAAAATATACGCGGGGACCACTAATTGCCATTGAGTTTTTCAGAATTGCCTTAGGCATTTTCTTTGTCGGTTTTTTGATGTATGAATTTTTCGACACCTGGATTGCGGCAGTAATTGCGCTGGGACTGATCATTTTAGGAATGGTGATCTTTTCCAGAAAACTGCAATCCTTTTACGACAAACTGGAAAGACGTTTTATGCTGAATTTGAATGCACGCGAAAATCAAAGACCTGATATTTTGCCCTGGGATACCCACTTAACAGAACTTACTGTTTCTCCTGAATCGGAGCTTGTTGGAAAAACACTTACCGAATTGATGATCAGGGAAAAATATGGGGTCAACATTGCTTTAATAGAACGCGGTAGAAACAATATTCCAACCCCAGGAAGAGATGAACGGCTTTATCCGAACGATAAGTTATTGGTGATCGGTGCCGATGATCAGTTGGCGGCAGTTAAAGCACTTTTAGAAGTTGACACCCCGGAAACAGCCGAAGAAAATAATTTCCCGAACAAAGAAATGACCTTACAAAAAGTGGTTGTTCACACCGAATCGCCTGTTTACGGGTTAAGTATCAGAAATGCAGGAATCCGCGAAAAAGCACAAGCCTTAATTGTTGGGATAGAAAGAGGTACTGATCGGATATTGAATCCCTCTTCTGATTTTGTATTCGATAATGGGGATGTGATCTGGATTGTAGGCAATAACAAGAAAATTAAGGAAGTTATATAGATACTCAGAGTCTTTAGTCGGCAGTTATTATCGATTTAGACTCCAGACTAAAGACTTTTGAGTAAGGACTAAAAAGCATATCTTCGTATATACCCTAACCTATGAAAGTCGATAGAGAAAAGAGTGAGTTTCTTGATGATATGATTGAGCAGTGGCAGCATGACGGCTTAATCAATGATGAAACAGGCAATAAACTCCGTAAAAGTTACGAGGCTAAAAACTTCGACTGGCTACGGTTGGCGCAATATGCCTTCTGGGTAGCCTTGGCATGCGGTTTTATCGCCCTGGGCTCATTACTGATAGATAATTCGATTTTAAACTACTTAAAACGGGTTTATAATACGCCGAATATTGTCATTGCCATCGTTTCAGGAGGATTGGCCGCATGGCTGTATATCTTAGGTTTTCGTCGGAAAAAGAAACTGGCTCATTTAAAGTTTAGCAACGAAGCCATCGTATTTTCGGCAATTTTACTGACGGCAAATGCGGTTGCCTACTTCGGGAAGGCATTGGATAATGGTTCTGGCAATTTCTCTATCCTGATCCTGATATCTGTTTTTATTTACGGAGCCTTAGGTTATATTTTCAATTCGCGTTTAATCTGGATTTTTGCTTTAATTTCTTTAGGTGCCTGGTTTGGAACTGAAACAGGTTACCTCAGCCGATGGAACTATTATTTCCTCGGTATGAATTATCCGCTTCGTTTTGTTGTTTTTGGTGCTATACTAACTGCAGCATCATTTATCATGAAAGCTTTTCCTAAAACCCAAAACTTCTTTCAGGTAACCTATATTGCCGGAATGGTTTATCTGTTCGTTTCACTTTGGGGCTTATCGGTATTTGGAAATTTTGCCAGTTTGGAAGAATGGTATACAGTTAGACAGCTAAGCTTATTTTATTGGGCATTAATCTCTGCGGCTATCTGTGTATTGAGCACTGTATTTGGCCTAAAATACCGCGATGATATTGCGCGCGAATTCGGGATTACTTTTCTCTTCATTAACCTTTATACACGCTACTTTGAATACTTCTGGGACAGTTGGCATAAAGCGCTGTTCTTTTCGGTACTGGCAGCTTCTTTCTGGTTAATCGGTAGAAAAGCAGAAAAAATCTGGAATGTGGAGTTTTTGAAATGAAATTTCGCCTATCCTGACCATTATCGATCCCGAACTTCTGAATTAGGGGTTCTTGAACATAAATGATGCTGAAATATTCAGCATGACGGATTCACCCATACTGAAAAAGTCAGGTACTGTCTGACCGATTCAAAATGAATTAAAATCAATGAAAATATACCAAAAAGCCATAGCACTTCGAGAACGTAGAAGAGGCTTCCATATCATTACAGAAGAAATTGAAGATGCCCTGCCACAACTTGATGAAATCAACATTGGTATTTGTCAGGTTTTTATACAGCACACTTCAGCCTCGCTTACCATTAATGAAAATGCCGACCCAACGGTTCGGGTAGATTTTGAAATGTTCTTTAATAAAACCGTTAAGGAAAATGATCCTGATTATGAGCACGATTATGAAGGATCGGACGATATGCCAGCACATTTAAAATCGTCCCTTTTGGGTAGCTCAGTAACCATGCCGATTAGAAATGGCAGACTGGCACTTGGCACCTGGCAGGGTATTTACTTATGCGAACACCGTAACCGCGGTGGACAAAGAAGATTGATTATTACGGCCTGGGGAGAATAATTTTAAGCTTTTTTGACTTCTTCCTTAATTTCGGGATGGTTATCCTGAATAGATTTACCTTCTGTTTCTACTTCAATTTCTTTGGTGGTAACTGCATAATGTGAAGGATAAATCTCCGATCCGTAGGCAACTGCATAGGCTTTGGTAAATTCGGCACCAAAATATAAAATGATAGAAGAGTAATAAGTCCACAACAGTATTACAATCAACGAACCTGTTGCGCCATAGGTACCACCAACATTACTTTGGCCAATGTAAATTGAAATGGCAAATTTACCGATCATAAATAGTATTGCCGTTACTACCGCACCCGCAATTACATCACGCCATTTAATAATTGCATCGGGTAATACCTTAAATATTACACCAAATATTAAGGAAATAACAGCAAGGGTTACCACTTGGTTGATGATATAGAATATAACAACCGATACATCTGCGAATCGGGCCTGCAGGCGGCTGCTAAAAGCATCTAATAACGCCGTAACCCCTAAGGAGACTAATAACACAAAACCCAGACTAATAATAACCGAAAACGATAGGAACCGATTTTGCAGCATCTTTACCCAGCCTCTTTTAGGTTTAGGTTTTAAACCCCAAATGGTATTAATAGAATCCTGAATATCACCAAAAATAGTTGTCGCACCAATCAATAGCGTAACAATACCTATTATCAATGCGATAGTGCTTTTACCGTCTAAATAAGCGTTCTTGATCAACTGTTGTAACGAAACTGCTGATTCTCTCCCTAAAAAGCCCTCCAGCTGTGCATAAACCTTTCCTTCGGCAAATTCACGTCCCAAAAATATACCACATAAAGAAATAATGACCACGAGTAGCGGAGCCATAGAAAACACCGTATAATAAGCTAAGGATCCACTAAGTTTGGTAACCTTATGATTATTAAATCCGGTAAAAGATGCTTTTAAAACGCCCCAAATTCCTTTAAATGTGATTTTATTCTTTGCTGTCATAATCGATAGTTAAAAGATGTCCTTTAAATTTAAACCGCATATTTTTTGAATTGTTTTTATATTCATTGGCAAGATCTCATCATACACAATAAAAAAAGCCCTGGTTTTCGGCCAGAGCTTATTTTAAAATAATATTCAGATACTATTATTTACCTTTAATCCAAAGTGCAATATCGTTTACCAAAGGTTCTGATACACTTACGGCAGCCTGATACTGGGCCATGGTGCCTTTTCCTGTTTGCGGACTTAACAAGTGGTTAAGATCAGGATAGAATTTTAGGCGCACATTTTTCTTTTTCTCCAAGGCTGTACTCCATAGATCAAAATCTGTTTTGCTTACCTGGAAATCATTTCCACCCTGTAATATATAAATTCGTGGTTTTGATAGACTCTTTGCAACTGCAACCTGATTGTAATTATTTAAATCTGTCCAATATTTTGCAGGCAAGCCTAAAATAGAAGAATCAGGTTTTATAGTAGTTCCCAATTGCGTAATCCTACTTTTATCGATTTCTGTAATGGCATCAGCAAGTTGTTTTTTTAACACCGCTGTAGTATCGTTAGCCTGATCGAACATATACTTATTTTGATCAACGATGATATCTGTTAATTTTCTTGCAGGTGCAGCGGCTAAAATAATTCCGGCCAAATCGGGTGTGAGTGTTGCTATTTTAGGCGCTAACATACCTCCTAAGCTATGGCCAAACACATAAATATTTTTAGGATCCGCCCCAACAGCAGTTCTGGCAACAGCAATAGCAGCGCTTGCATCGTCTAATACCTCTTCTTTTACAGTATAAGCATTGGTAAATTCGTTTGGATAAATCAGCGTTCTTTTCACATAACGCACTGAGCCGATCCCCTTGGATGCCAAACCTCCAGCCAAATCTTTAAAAGGTTTATTGGCACCAACCGTTTCATCCATATCACCCGGACCAGAACCATGTACAAAAACAACTATCGGAAAATTTTTGACATTTTTCGGCGTGGTAATTATGGCTGCCAGCTGTTTTCCCGCCGGGCCAATGTATACGGACTTTTCTCTGTACAAACTGGTATCAACATAGGTTGGTTTTAAGTAAGTCGCAGCCTTTTTTGAAGGCGCAAGAAATATACCTACAATCTTTTGTAGCTTATTAAAACCTAAAATAAAGTTCTGATCTCCATTGGCAAATTTACCTTCTACCGTTACCGCAAAAAATTCGCCCTGGGCTTTACTTTGAATCGCATCTAATGATTCTACTTTACCGAATTTGGCACCAATATCGCCCCAAAGTTTCTTTAAACTCTCCTCTGTTAATTTAGTTTTTAAGGTATCATCAAAAAATGCATGGGCATCTTTAAATTTCTCTTCTTGCAGCAGTTTAAAAAAATCGTTTGCACCGTTAAATAGCTGAATAACATTTTGAGAAAATGCTGAGGTCGTAAATAATAAAGCGATTATAAATAAAAGGCTCTTTTTCATCCGTATGTATTGTGTTTGGTTGTTTGCAATACCCAAAGTTAACAATATTTGGTTCTCAAAAGCCTTTAACTAAACTTGCCGTTTGGTTTTAACTAATTTTAACATTTGAGGTTAACTTCTTCCATAAAATGTACGGAATAAACATAATGATCAAACCAATAATTGGTGGGATTAATAGTGATATACCATCACCTACAAGCACCCTGGATGCAAAAGCGCCAATAAAGTTGATGGCAAAACCCGCATAGGCCCACTCTTTAATCGCAACATATTTATTTTGCAATATGGATACCGCTCCGAGCAATTTTGCAATACCCACAATGATCAACAAATACATGGGGTAGCCGAGGTGTTTCAGTACTTCTTTACCAGCCTCCTGTTGTGTAACTCCACCAAAACCATCCATAATCATCAACAGTGCGAAAATAATGGTGGCAATCCAATACCAGGTTTTTAAATTTTTCATACTCATCTGTTTTTATCGTAATTAATTAACCAGTTATTTCCAAAGCGATCTGTTAAATCACCAAATAATGCTCCCCAAAAAGTTTCCTGCAACGGATGGGATGCTCTCCCTCCGAATGAAAGTTTACGGTAAAAAGATTGGGCCTCTTCTTCCGAACTGCAGTTCAGCATCATAGAAATTGAATTTCCTTTGATTAAGCCACGTTCCTCTACCATATCGGTTGCCATAATTACCAGATCATCTTTTGCCAGCACAGCATGCATAATGCTTTTTCGCATGCTATTGGGCATTTTATCAGCGAGATCCGATTCACCAATGGTTTCGAGGGTCAATTCTCCCCCCAAACAATCCCTGTAAAAGGTCATTGCTTCCCTGCAGTTGCCATTAAATGTGAGATATGAATTTATACTAGTCATTTATTCAGTTTTTTGAGTCCCACCATACAGCGAACATCGGTTTCGTTAATATACATTTCAAGACAATATCCATTCGGATCGAGGTTTGGATGATCTAACAGTTTTTCAAATGTTTTCCCTACCGCACTAACATCTTTCATAAAATCCGGGATCAGTTCACTAATAAACATCCCTTTCTTTATGGTAAAAGTTTCTAAACCATTTTTTTCGGCTTCACCATCAGTTATTTCTTCAACTGCGGCCTTGTAGATAATTAGACTCTTTTCGTTCGGTCTGCTTATGCCAAAGTATTTTCGATTCTTATCTGCCGGGAACAGAGTATGTAGTTTTTGATGTGCAGCTAAAACCCCATTGGGAAATGATTCGGCCGTAATGTACATCACCTTGATATCTTCGTTTAGAATATACTCTTCCATCCTGTTTTCCGGCATTAACGTTTTAAAATTTAACTCTACACGATTAACAACACAAACATACGGGCAGAAATGAATAAGCTAAATATGCAGAAACGACAATTGCAGGGGTTGTTTACGACAAATAGCCTTACTATATTTGAGATATGAAACACGTATCTATCTTAATTCCAGAGACTGCCGTGATAGAAGCCATTGCAGATCCCCGCTATCTATTTACCGCTGTTAATGAATTTTTACAGGCATCGGGCAAGCTTCCGCTTTTTAAAGTTGAACTTGTGGGCATGACGAAAGAGGTCAGATTAAACAATAGTCTCTTCTCTGTACACGCCGATAAGCTGCTCCACGAGGTCGATCAAACCGATCTTATTTTTGTACCCGCTATTAGTGGTAATATCGGTTATGCGATGGAAGCGAATCAAGACCTGTTGCCATGGATTATCAAACAACATGCAAAAGGTGCAGAAGTGGCTTCGCTCTGTATGGGTGCTTTTTTACTGGCCGCAACTGGTTTATTAGATGGCCGGAAATGCTCAACCCATTGGTTGTTTGCCAATCAATTTAGAGAAATGTTCCCCGAAGTTGAACTGGTTGATGGCAGTATCATTACTGATGCCCAAGGCTTATACTCAAGCGGCGGTGCCAACTCTTACTGGAACCTGCTTTTATACCTGGTTGAGAAACACACGGACCGGGATACCGCTATTTTAGCCGCAAAATATTTTGCTATTGATATCGACCGTGAAAGCCAACTGGCTTTTATGATGTTTCAGGGGCAAAAAGGGCATGAAGATGCAAAAATCAAAAAAGCACAGGAATTTATTGATGGCAATTATCAGGATCGGATTACCGTTGATCAATTGGCCGATATGCTGGCTTTGGGCAGAAGAAGTTTCGAAAGGAGATTTAAAAGTGCCACCAAAAATACAGTGATCGAGTATATCCAAAGAGTTAAAATAGAGGCCGCAAAGCGAAGTTTCGAATCGAGCAGAAAAAATATTACCGAGGTGATGTTCGATGTAGGTTACACGGATACCAAATCGTTCAGGGATGTTTTTAAAAAAATTACCGGTTTAACACCGATTGAGTACCGGAACAAATACCACAAGGCCGTACCGGTATTACAGGCTTAAGCAGAAAAAATAAAAAAAATTAAACTCCACACAATATATTCCATTTACAGCGTTTATGTATGTGAGAGCGTTAATTTAGATGACGGGGATACTGCCTAAGGGTGGAATCCCCGTTTCTTTTTTATCATAGGGCAAAGTGCATGACCATCAAAACTGCTGGCTCCGTGCCTCTGCTATTAAGCACAAAAAAGAGACACTGTTAAGAAAATGTCTCTTTTTAAAATATATGATGGAGTTAAGAATTTTAGCCTTCTTTCTCAGTAAAATCAACTGGTTTCTTTTCAAAATACGGATCGAAATTTTGAACCTTTTTAGGTTTTAGAATAACATATAATCCTAATCCGATTAATACTAAGGCTGTACTTATCCTTGATAAATCGAAATCAAAAATGCTTATCGCTTTAAGGGTAAATAGTCCACCGATTATGGTTAATGCCAACCAGCTGCTTCCCTGGAAATTTTTACGGTAACCCATCCATAAACCTATACCTAACATAATGGTATGCCATTTTAAAATCCAATGTGGAACATCGATTCCTGAGTTTCTCAATAAGAATACCGAACCGATTACGATGATTAAAATACCTAAACCGAATTGTTTATCTGCGTGATTTTTTTTGATGAAATTTTCCATGACCGTTTTGTTTTATGAATCAAATATAGCACAGAAACCACTGCTGGGGAATGGCTTTTCTCCTAATTAGGATGTTTTATCGGTGAGTGAAACAAAACCGTCGGTAAAAAATTTTAGGGGATATAAGAACCTATGAAATTGTCGGTGAAATAATTCCGGTCAGTTACCACCAGGGTTCAAAGACACGTTAAATTGTGGGTTAAATAGATTAGCGAGCTGCGACGCCATGAGGCGTACAACTGAACCAATGACTAATGACCAGTGAACTAATTTATTATTCGAAAATGATGATATCAGTCCCCTCGCTCATAATAACCTTTGAAGTGATGTTTACGAACAGACCATGAGCCAACAAACCATTAATCTGATTGAGATCGGAAGATAGCTTTGCAGGATCGTTTATTAATCCAAAATCAGCATCGATAATCAGGTTTCCATTATCGGTAATATACGACTTCCCTCCAACTGATCGCAATATCCCTTTTCCTCCCAGTTTATCGATTTGATCAGACACATACTGATAGGCCAAAGGAATAACTTCAATAGGAACGGTAAAAGCACCCAGTTTTTTTACTTTTTTAGAAGCATCGGTGATGATAATGGCATTTTCACTTAGGGAGGCAATTATCTTTTCCCTAAACAATGCTCCGCCACCACCTTTAATCAGGTCCAGAGTTTCGGTAAATTCGTCTGCACCGTCGATACTAATATCGATATGACTTAAACTACCAAGATCAAGAATCTGAATACCCAATGATTTGGCAAGTTCTTCTGTACGGATGGAACTTGCCGCAGCAGTTATTTTTAGACCATCTTTAACCTGCTTACCTAATTCTTTAATGGCAAAGGTAGTGGTAGATCCTGTACCCAGGCCCACAACATCGCCATCTTTCACAAACTTTACTGCAGCCAGGGCGGCCGCCAGTTTTTCAGCATCTTGTTGGGTTTGATCTATCGTAGCCATAAGGTAAAAATAGGTTTAAATGATAAATATCCCAAAAACGAAAAAAAAATTAGCTACCTACGCAATAAATCCGTTTTATAGCGTTTATGTATATGAGAGCGTTAATTTAGATGATGGGGATTCTGCACTAGTGGAATCCCCATTTCTTTTGTATTTATTTTCTTCTTCGTGTTGTCATCCTGAGCGTAGTCGAAAGATTAAACTGATGCGGTAACGTGTAGATTTCTTCATTCCGCTGTGCTTCAGTCGAAATGACGATAATCCACCATGACGGATCACGGTACTAGAACCTCCCAACCAAACTTATCCCATAAGTTTTTGGATTCCCCAAATGAGCGGCTCCAAAATCGTAAGCATAATCGATATAGGTTTTGTTGGATAAATTTCTTCCCCAGAAAAACAGATCGAATTTCTGAGCAGAGAAACCCAATTTTGCATGATAAACACTATAGCCTTTTTGTTGGATCTGGTTACTTAAATCGTAAAATTGATTTCCGGTAAACAGCCACTCAACACGGGCAATGGCATTCAATTTTGAGTGTTTATCAACTTCATAACTATACTGCAAGGCAAGCATCGAAGTGCTTTCTGGTGTGTAAATTTGTTTATTTCCTGTTAAATCAACAGTCTCCCCTCCTTTTGATACCTTTAAAGATTTGTAACTCGCATCGGTATAACCAAAATTATAATCAACGCTTAAACCTTTTACAGGGCGGGCAGAAAGTTCCAGTTCTATCCCTTTACTAACCAGTTTACCCGCATTCCGGGTAGTAGTTAAAGCATCGGGTAAAATCAATACCGGAATCTGAGCATCGGTAATGTTGACATAAAACGCCGCAATATTCGCACTCAGGCGTTGATCGAAAAATGTGTTTTTTGTTCCGACCTCAAAATTGTTACTGTACTCTGGCTTGTAAGTATCGAGTGGTTTGCTTGTAGGATCGGAAGCCAATTGGGTAATGCCTCCGGCACGGTAGCCACGGCTATAAGTTGCATAAATATTATTGTTATCGGCAATGGCATAAGCCAGACTCAGCTTTGGCGAAATGGCATGAAAATTAGCTTTAGCCAAAGTATCACCTTGTGTAATAATTGGATCGAGGGTTGGAATTAAATATTCGCCAGAAGCCAGTAATCTTTTGTGTTCGTAATCATACCGCAAACCTGCAGTAGCCGTTAATTGTTCCGTAATTTGATAAGAAAGCTGTCCGAAAGCCGCAAAACCAGCTCCTTTTCCATCATTGATATTTACAGCCGTGGTAAAGGGTTCCGCACCATAAACAGCACCATCAGCACCAAAATAGGAGCCTTGTTTTACCGGATTTTTTTGATAGAAACCATACAAACCCGCTACCCAATTTAATTTTGAGGCATTTGAAGCTGGCGAGCTGAATTTAAATTCCTGTGTATATACTTTAACTTTGTTCCAATCTTTACCATAATTGTTCACAATAGATACGATATCGGCTGGAGAAAAATCGCCATCGATGGGGCTTTTATAATACCGGTAATTAGACTGATAAGCCGTTTGGGAGGTGAAGTTAAAACCGTTTCCGGTATAATTTGCAGATAATGATGCGTTGAACAGATTATCAACCATTTCTGTTGTCGAATTTTGGCTGAGTTGAAATGGATTGGCCAGCGCTTCATCTACCGAGCCTGTTAGAGGAAACGTTCCGTTATTTCTGTTTTCATTGTGTTTCACATTTAAGGTGATTGCAAATTTTGATGAAGCCAAAAACTTCAGATAGTAATTTCCCAAAAAGCCATGCAGTTTATCAAATTTTGTATCGTTAAATGTATTGGTGTAAAAGCCATTTTGTTTGTTATATAAACCAGCGGCACCAAAAAACAATTTATTTTTGATTAATGCGGTGCGAATACCCAGGCTATAACGTTGCTGACCATAGTTGCCTACATCGATGCCCGCAAAACCGCTAGTGCTGTTGGCCGGCTGTTTAGTGATAATATTGATTACCCCGCCCATTGCATTGCGCCCATACAAAGTTCCTTGTGGGCCACGGAGGACTTCAATCCTTTCTACATCGAATAGAGAAGAAATATAAGTATCCAAACCGAATTGGTTTACCCCATCGATATATGTAGCAATGGCAGGATCGTAAGAGGTGGTTCCTATTCCCCGGATCGAAGTCACATTTCTTCCATCACCAGGATTGCTGCTATACAAGTTGGGAACCAGGGAAGCTAAATCTCTTGTATTCTGAATCCGGTAATCACTTATTTTAGCGCCAGAAAACGTTGTGATACTGGCGGGCACGTGCTGTACATTTTCTTCTGTTTTTTGTGCAGAAACAGTTACCTCATCCAATTTTGAATTGGTTTCTGCTAAAACAATATTAAGGTTTTGATTATTGTTAGTGGTTTTAATGGAGGTGGCATAACCAATGGCACTAAATCTTAAGGTTAATTTTCCGGTTGCAACATTTATAATTTCGAAATCTCCGTTTGCTTTACTCAGGGTAGATAAATTGGTATTTAATATCTGAACGGTTACATTGGCAATAGTTTGATTTTTATCGTCTTTGATGGTTCCTGATATTTTATTCTGCTGTGCATTCACTGCAAAGCTGGTTAATAAGAACAGGCTTATTAACAGTAAACTTCTTTTCATCGTTTTTCTTGTAAAATTAAAAACGGCTGGTATTTCTACCAACCGTTCCGTAATAACTTTCTAAATTATTTACTTAAGGAATTTATCCAGCCTGCAATTTTTAAAGCTTCTGCTTTGGTTACCTGAGGCATTGGAGGCATTTCTGTTGAGTAACCCGGCCAGTTTTGAGGCTGCGGATTATGGATCAGCTGAAATATTTTCTCGGGTGAATATTTACGTTTTGCAATTTCTGCGAAGGGCGGACCAATTTGTCTTTTGGTCTGATTATGGCAGGCCAAACAGGTGTTTTTGGTAAGCAAACCCTCCACTTCTTTAAAAGTAGGTGCTTTTGCTGTTGCAGTTGAAGCAGGTTTAGCCTCTTTTGCTGCTGTTCCTTTTGCCTCTGGTGCTTTGCTGCTTGTTCCTTTTGGTGATGTTGTTTTCTTCGCTGGTGCTGCTGGTGTTTCGGCAGAGTTTTTAGTGCTTACTTCACTCGCAGAAAGTTTATTTCCATCAGGAATCTGATTCAGTGTATAATAAGCTACCGGATGAACCAAAGAATAAAAACCATCCTGAGACCTCAGACCATCTAAGGTTAAGGTGTGGATATAATATTGACGAAGGTTCGATACGATAATCCTGGCTTTTAATCCATCTGCTGAAACTTTAACACCAGAGATTTTCAATTTCTCGGTATTTACAGGTGGTGAGCCATAAACTGGATGATATTTATAAATGAAACTCTCGGCATTATACGAAGCTAAATCTTCGGCCGATTTACGGTCAACAGGCATGGTAAACTCTACTTCAAAACCATCAGGCATTGCCCTTACGGCTTTCATTTCGAAAGGTGTTTTATTGTTGTATACCAATCTTTCCAAGCCTTCGTTTGCATCACCTGCAGAACCCCAGCCACGGTTGGTTTCTCCAACAAACAATGAGCCATCAGTACCCCATTCCAGTCTTAATACCCCGGAACGGAAGCCTTTGCGGAAAAGGAAAGCTGCACCTTGTTCCTCACCTTTTACGGTTTCCAAAAAGATCCTCGAAATGATACTCATTCCCTGATCGCCAACCAAAATCTGACCGGCAAACGGACCAAATGTATTGGCAGGAATTTTAACAGGCTCAGCAGAAGAGATACCCAAAATTCCATAAGGCAACCAAACCGATGGCAAACGCAGTTCAGGAAACACTTTTTTCATCTCGAATAAAGTTTTAAATTTTTCGTTTACCCTGTTTTCTGGTTTAATGTATCTGCCTTGTTCGTTTTTAATACGGCGTTCGTCCATTTGCGAATAGAAGAAATCGGATTGTAGTTTAACCGGAGAATTAGGCAGGTT
>Ga0163161_10001166_pt1 | contig 19753 bp, 14 predicted proteins | sample S45metaG_FD_129847 | JGI IMG/M metagenome (GOLD analysis project Ga0163161, IMG submission 129847) | Switchgrass rhizosphere microbial communities from Kellogg Biological Station, Michigan, USA - S4-5 metaG | ecosystem: Host-associated > Plants > Roots > Rhizosphere > Soil | place: USA... | reverse complement strand
CGGCCGGCGGGGCGGCGGACGGCAAGTCGCCGAGCCCGTTCGACGTCACGGCGGCGGCTATGCCGTCGCTCTTCCTTGTGCCATCTCACGCCCGATGCCCGTCCCCTTCCACCCTCCCGTCAAGCGCTCGGTCGAGATCGCCGGCCACAAGACCTCGATCAGCCTGGAACCGGTGTTCTGGGAGATGCTCAAAGAGCGCGCGGCGGCCGAAGGCATTCCTATCAACGCGCTGGTCGCCCGCATCGATGCGGAGCGCCTGGAGGCCGAGACGCCGCCTGGGCTCGCAGGAGCCGTTCGGGTCTGGCTGGTGTCAGCGCGAGGCTGACAAATCAAACCGTTTAGGTTATGTGCTACAGAAGCTGGAGCGTGCTTCGGTACGGACAGCTAGCGGCGGGTGCGGGCGAACAGGGCCATGTTCGACACCAACCCGCACCATGCGGCCGGCGCTTCATCAGACGGGCGCCTGCACCCGATGCGAATGGCATGCGCTTTGGTGACACCGGCGGACTTCAACTCCCGCAGGCTCTCCCAAACCATCCGCCGTGTGTATGCATCAGGCTTGATAGATCCGCGTTCGCCGGCGGAGGTTTCGCTGTGCCGCCTGTCCCGTCCACCGCCGCCAAAGGCGGGGGCGGAGGGGTCAGCACCCTCTCACCCCCGCCCTAACCTCACGCCAGCCGCGCCGCCCGCTCCGCCAGCCGCGCCACCGCCGCCTCGTGCATCGCCGGTGACGACACCAGCGTCCCGAAGGCCCTGGGATCGCGCTTGTTGTAGTTCAGCGCATGGCCGAACGCGTCCGTCACCGCAGCGCCGGCTTCGCGGGCGATCAGGCCGGCGGCGGCGATGTCCCATTCAAAGCCCCAGCGCAGCGTCGCCACCAAGTCGGCCTCGTCCGAGGCCACCATCGCGATGCGCAGCGCGATCGAGTTGGGCTGGTCGACGGTGACGAGATCCGCATCGTCCTTCGGCAGCGTCTTGGCGGGAACGCGCGCTCCGGCGAGCGGCACCCGTGTGCTGGCGGACAAGCGCTCTCCGTTGCGCCAGGCGCCCCTGCCCGCCTCGGCGTGCCACATCTCACCGCCGCTTTCCCGGGCCCGAACGGGCGCGAACAGACAGCCGATCAACGGCCGGCCAGCGCTGACCAGCGCCACCGAGATCGCCCAGCCGCTGCGCCCGCGCACGAAGTCACGGGTGCCGTCGATCGGATCGACCAGCCAGATCAGCGAGCGGTCCAGCCGAGCCGGTGCATCCGCCGTCTCTTCCGACAGCCACCCGGCGGACGGCAGCAATGCGGATAACTCGCGCTTGAGGAACGTATCGACCGCGAGATCGGCGGCGGAAACCGGGCTGGTGTCCGCCTTGTCCCAGACCGTCAGGGCATGGCCGTCGCCCGGCCAGGCCGCCAACGCGATTCGACCAGCCTCGCGCACGATCCCTTCCAGACGCGCACGATCGATCATGATGGAAGGTATCGCAAAAGCACATGATCCTAATCGGCGCGCCGCCGGCCCTTTTCAAGCGCGACCGATGTGCTTATGCGGCATCGCACAAGGATCTTTTTTCCCAAGCGCGTGCAGACCTGCGCCTGCCAGACGCGCCACTCCAGCGAGAAGGCGACTTCGATGAACATCCACGAGTACCAAGGTAAGGAACTGCTGGCGAAGTACGGCATCGCGATCCCTGCCGGGTTTGCCGCACTCTCTCCCGAAGAGGCGGTCGAAGGCGCCAAGAAGCTGCCTGGACCGCTCTATGTCGTAAAGGCGCAGATCCATGCCGGTGGCCGTGGCAAGGGCAAGTTCACCGAACTGGGCGCCGATGCCAAGGGCGGCGTGCGCCTGTCGAAGTCAATCGAAGAGGTCGAGGCGAACGCCAAGGAGATGCTCGGCAACACGTTGGTCACCATCCAGACCGGTGACGCCGGCAAGCAGGTGAACCGCCTCTACGTGACCGACGGCGTCGACATCGACAAGGAATTCTACCTCTCGATGCTGGTCGACCGCGCATCTGGCCGCGTCGCCATGATCGTGTCGACCGAAGGCGGCATGGACATCGAGGAAGTCGCTCACTCGACCCCTGAGAAGATCCACACCATCACCATCGATCCGGCCGAGGGCTTCCAGCCGCACCACGGCCGCGCCGTGGCGTTCGGCCTCAAGCTGGACGGCGACCTGAACAAGCAGGCGCAGAAGCTGGCCAAGCAGCTCTACACCGCGTTTGTCGACCTCGACTGCGACATGGTCGAGATCAACCCGCTGGTGCAGACGAAAGACGGCAACCTGCTGGTGCTCGACACCAAGATGAGCTTCGATTCGAACGCGCTCTACCGTCACCCCGAAGTGATGGCGCTGCGCGACGAGACCGAGGAAGACCCGGCCGAGCTGGAAGCCAGCAAGTACGACCTGGCCTACATCAAACTCGACGGCGATATCGGCTGCATGGTCAACGGCGCCGGCCTCGCCATGGCGACGATGGACATCATCAAGCTGAATGGCAGCTTCCCGGCCAATTTCCTTGACGTCGGCGGCGGCGCTTCGAAGGAGAAGGTCACCGCGGCGTTCAAGATCATCCTGTCCGATCCGAACGTGAAGGGCATCCTCGTCAACATCTTCGGCGGCATCATGAAGTGCGACATCATCGCCGACGGCATCGTCGCGGCGGCGAAGGACGTGAATCTGTCCGTGCCGCTGGTCGTGCGCCTGGAAGGCACCAACGTCGAGCAGGGCAAGCAGATCCTCGCGAACTCCGGCCTGGCGATCGTGCCCGCCAACGATCTGGGCGATGCCGCCCGCAAGATCGTCGCGGAGGTGAAGGCGGTCGCCTGACCCCTTCTGCGCTGTGATGAGAGAGGGGCTCGCCGGCGACGGCGGGCCCTTTTCATTTCACGCGGAGGCCCGGACGAGAAGGGTCCCAGTCACCGGCGAGACTACCCACGACGCCGCCCTGCGCCTTTGCGCGATCATCCATGTGTCGTTTGCTTCCCATTCCCCCGCACAAAGCCGATCGGCATGCCTCGCCCTCCGGTGGGGCTTGACGCAGCGCAACAAGAACGCAATGGCGTCGTCCGCGTACCTGTTTAATCGCGCGGCTAGACACGCGCCGCGCCGCAGAGAGGACCGTACCGCATGAAGATCCTCGTCCCCGTCAAGCGGGTGATCGACTACAACGTGAAGCCGCGCGTCAAGGCCGACGGCACCGGCGTCGATCTAGCGAACGTCAAGATGAGCATGAACCCCTTCGACGAAATCGCCGTCGAGGAAGCCATCCGCCTCAAGGAAAAGGGCGCCGCCGAAGAGATCATCGCGATCTCGGTCGGACCGGCCAAGGCGCAGGAAACGCTGCGCACCGCGCTTGCGATGGGAGCCGACCGGGCGATCCTGGTCGAGACCGATGCCGAGGTCGAGCCGCTGGCCGTCGCCAAGATCCTGAAAGCCATCGTCGAGGCCGAGAACCCCGGCCTCGTTATCCTGGGCAAGCAGGCGATCGACGACGATTCGAACCAGACCGGCCAGATGCTCGCTGCCCTGCTCGGCCGTCCGCAAGGCACCTTCGCCAGCAAGATCGAGATCGAGGGCGACTCTGTCTCGGTCACGCGCGAGGTCGACGGTGGTTTGGAGACGGTGAAGCTGACGCTGCCCGCCATCGTCACCACCGACTTGCGTCTGAACGAGCCGCGCTACGCTTCGCTGCCCAACATCATGAAGGCGAAGAAGAAGCCGCTCGAGACCAAGAGCGCCGCCGATTACGGCGTCGACATCGCCCCGCGTCTCAAGACCCTCAAGGTCACCGAGCCCGCGGTGCGCCAGGCCGGCATCAAGGTGCCCGACGTCGACACGCTGGTGAACAAGCTCAAGGACATGGGCATCGCCAACTGACACCCGCGGTCCGGTAAAGGAATTGCTGACATGAAGTCTCTCGTCTGGGTCGAACACGACAATGCGTCCGTCAAGGACGCCACCCTCGCGACCGTGACCGCCGCCGCCAAGCTGGGCGACGTCGACCTGCTGGTGGCTGGGCAAGGCGCGCAAGCCGCTGCCGACGCCGCCGCGCAGATCGCCGGTGCGGGCAAGGTGCTGCTGGCGGATGACGCTGCTTACGCCAACGCGCTGGCCGAGAACATCGCGCCGCTGATCGCCGGGCTGGCCGAAGGGTACGACGCGATCGTGTTCCCCGCCACCACCACCGGCAAGAACGTGGCCCCGCGCGTGGCCGCGCTGCTCGACGTCGCGCAGATTTCGGACATCCTCTCGGTCGAGGGTCCCAAGACCTTCACCCGGCCGATCTACGCCGGCAACGCGATCGCCACGGTCGAGAGCAGCGACGCCAAGCTCGTCATTACCGTCCGCGGCACCGCGTTCGAGAAGGCGGCCACCAGCGGCGGCTCGGCCACGGTCGAATCGGTTGCGGCCACGGGCGACTCGGGCCTGTCCAGCTTCGTCGGCGCCGAACTCGCCAAGAACGAGCGTCCTGAGCTGACCAGCGCCAAGATCATCGTCTCGGGCGGTCGCGCGCTCAAGGATGGCGACACCTTCCAGAAGCTGATCTTCCCGCTGGCCGACAAGCTGCACGCCGCCGTCGGCGCCAGCCGCGCCGCTGTCGATGCGGGCTACGTTCCCAACGACTATCAGGTTGGCCAGACCGGTAAGATCGTCGCTCCGGAGATCTACATCGCGGTCGGCATCTCGGGCGCGATCCAGCACCTCGCCGGCATGAAGGACTCCAAGACCATCATCGCCATCAACAAGGACGAGGACGCGCCGATCTTCCAGGTCGCCGACATCGGCCTGGTCGGCGACCTGTTCACGCTGATCCCGGAACTGACCGAGAAGCTGTGAGCTGAAGTCCCAGCAAGAAAACCGAAAAACCCGGTCAGCGATGGCCGGGTTTTTTCATGCCGGATCTTGGGATAGCGTGCAGGCTTCTAGCTTGCGGGGGCGATATCGATGCCAAGGATGCGTAATAAGCAAACGCTGATCGTCTTCTTGACGATCGCGCCGATGATCTGGCCGGTAGGCACAGTTCAGGCGAAGACGACGACGCTGACACCTTACACCCCCTGGAACGTCGATTACGGAGAGAAGATCTGCACTTTGCGCCGTGGTTTCGGCAGCAAGCAAAAGCCCAGCGTGCTCATCATGGATCGCTTTGGCCCTAGCAAAACGTTCCAGCTCACGATCGTAAGCGACGAGTTCAAGTCCTTCCAACAGGGCCAACCGTTGAGCCTGCAGTTCGGCGAGCAAAAGGCGCGGCGGATCGCCAGCGTGATCCCCGGCACGGCAGGGACCAAGGTGAGAACTCTCTTCTTTTCCAACGTATCCCTAGCAGAAGAAATTGGCGGGAAGCACGATGACGACGATGATTGGGAACCGCCCGTCACCCCGGCCACGGAAGCCGCGGCCAAGAGCATAGCCATTGCGTATCACGGCCACGAACGAGTGTTCCAGACCGGCCCACTCGATAAGCCGTTCGAAGCCTTGCGCAAGTGCACCGACAACCTCGTGGCGACCTGGGGACTTGATCCCAAGCAGCAGGCGACGCTGTCCAAGCGTGCGAAACCGCTGACCAGACCATCCCGCTGGCTCGCATCAAATGATTACCCAGCGGCGATGCTCAACCTCGGCAAGCAGGCGCAAGTGAACTTCCGCCTTGCCGTCGGCGCGGAAGGCGCTCCGACTGCCTGCGAAGTGCAGAGCTCATATAACGACAAGAAGTTCGACGAAGTCACCTGCGCGATTCTGATGCGCCGCGCCCGATTCTCTCCCGCTCTTGATGCGACCGGTGTTCCCGTACCGTCCTACTACCTCAACACCGTACGCTGGATCATGGGCTGACGCCTCAACATCCACCCTCACCCACGCAACTCTTGTCCCGCACCGCCCGGAACTCGTCACCGGCACGCCAGTTCGGCCACGCATCGCTCTCCGCCAGACCGCGGCCCAGGCTGTAGAACAGCTCCACGTCCTGCATGATGCCGGACCAGTCCCAAGCATCGGAGTACTGGTCGCTGGGCTGGTGATAGCGGTTCTCGGTATAGTCGTCGTTCGCCGCCTGCCCCGCCGCCTTGCCGCCGACGACCAGGTCGATCCCACGATCGACCGCGAACATCGGCACGCCGCGCTTGGCCATGCTGAAGTGGTCGGAGCGGTAATAGCCGCCTTTCTCCGTGTTCGTCTCGGGCGCTTCGACCAGGCCGCGCTGGGTCAGGGCCTTGCGGAACAGGTCGGTCAGTTCCGACTTGTCGCCGCCGGTCATCGCATAGTCCTTCACGCGACCGCCTGGCAGCAGCGCATCCATGTTGACCCCGCCGACGGTGTGATCGAGCGGATAGATCGGGTGCTGCGCGTAGTACTCGGAGCCGAGCAGGCCCGATTCCTCCAGCGTCACCGCCAGGAACACCTGGCTGCGCGCAGCCGGGCCAGCGGCGACGTTCGCCTTCGCCAGCGCCGTCAGCGCCGCGACGCCATCGGCATTGTCGACGGCGCCGTTGCAGATCGCGTCGCCGGTCTTGTCGGGCGTACAGCGGCCGAGGTGATCCCAGTGCGCGGAGTAGAGTACAATCTCGTCGGGCCGCGTCTTGCCGGGCAGCACGCCGACGACGTTGTGCGAGGTCGACTTGCGGATCGCGTTGTCGAACGAGACGCTGGCGGTGAGGCCCAGCGGCACCGGCTTGAAGCCCTTGACCTGCGCCGCCTTGGTCAGCGTCGCCAGGTCCTTGCCGACGGCGGCGAGGATCTTCTGGGCGACGTCCTTCTGCACCCAGGCGTTGACCTGAGTCTGGTCCATGCCGTCGTTTGCGGTCTGGACGTGATACTGCGGGCCGCTCCAGCTGGAGTTGACGACGTTCCAGCCGTAGGCGGCGGGGAACGTGTCATGGACGATGATCGCGCCCGCCGCGCCTTGCCGCGCCGCTTCCTCGAACTTGTAGGTCCAGCGGCCGTAGTAGGTCATGCGACGACCCTTGAAGGGGCCTTGCTCGGTTGCGCTGGCGTAGTCGGGGTCGTTGACCAGGATGACCGCCGTCTTGCCCTTCATGTCCACACCGGCGTAGTCGTTCCAGCCCAGTTCGGGCGCGACGATGCCGTAGCCGACGAACACCAGCGGGCTGTCCTTGACCATCGTTTTCGGCGTGACGCGATAGCTGGCGCCGACCCACTGCGAGCCGAAAGCGAAGCTGAGCGGCGTCTTGCCGCCCGCGACGGTCAGCGCGCTCTGCTGCTGGCCGGTGATCTCGACCGTGGGCACGTCCTGAAGCCACTGGCCCTTGTTGCCCGGCTGCAACCCGGCGGCCTTGAACTGACTGACGATGTAGTCGAGCACTTTGGGCTCGGTGGCGGTGCTGGGCGCGCGGCCCTCGAAGTCGTCGGCGGAGAGGCGCTGCGTCACCTGCTTCATCAGGTCGAGCGAGATCGCCGGGGTGGCCTCGCCGGCGGGGCCATCCGCCTGCGGAACGTCGCTCGGCGGCGGCAGGGCGGTGCCGGGCTTGAACAGCGGCTTGGCCGAAACGGATGCGCTCAGTGCCAAGGCGATGAGGCAGGACAGGGGGAGTTTGGCGATTTTGTGGGTCATGTCCGGTTGGTGCCAGACGGGGTCGCTGGGCACAACCGGTTCGCGGTAAAGAAGAACAGAGGCGCAGAGGCGGAGAGAAGAAGGAGTGAATGCGGCGTTAGCCGCCTTATAAACGCATAGATCGCTTTAAGCGGAGGGCTGGATGGTCAGGGGCCTCGCGGCCCAGCACAACCTCCTCTGCGCCTCTGCGCCTCTGCGCGCGCCCATCTTTCTTGTTCTTCTCACCGAAGCCGCGCATGCACCCTACCATGAGCGAAGCGACAAGCATCGACTGGACCAACGCGATCGCCCGCGCCCACGCCCATGCGCCATACCTCTCGCGCGGACTGAACCAGCTCCCCGAACTGACCGCGCTGCTGGCGGCTGGCGACGGCGAGGGCGCGCTCGCCTGGGCGCGGCAGGCGGGAACCGGCGGCAGCGACACCGCCGTCGCCCTGCGGCGCGAGAAGCAGGCGCTGGCTCTAGCCCTGGCGATCGGTGACCTCGCCGGTTCGTTCCCGCTGCTGACCGTCACCAGCGAGCTGTCCGACTTCGCCGACCGCGCGCTTCATGCCGCGATCGTCGCCGGCATCCGCCGCCGCGCGCCGGACTTCGATCCGGCCACGCAAGCCACCGGAGTCATCGCGCTGGCGCTGGGCAAGCACGGCGCTAGCGAGCTGAACTACAGCTCGGACATCGATCCGATCCTGCTCTACGATCCGGCGCTGCTGCCCCGGCGTGAGCGGGACGAGCCCGGCGAGGCGGCGCAGCGGGTGGCGCGTGGCGTGGTGGAGACGCTGTCGAACGTCACCGGCGACGGCTATGTCTTCCGGGTCGACTTGCGGCTGCGGCCGGCCTCCGAAGTCAGCCCGCTCGCGATTTCGATCGACGCCGCCCTCACGCACTACGAGACGTCGGCCCTCGCCTGGGAGCGCGCTGCCTTCATCCGCGCCCGCGCGGCGGCCGGCGATATCGAAGCGGGTCGCGGGTTCCTGGCCGCGATCCGGCCCTTCGTGTGGCGGCGCAGCCTGGACTTCGGCGCCATCGCCGAGATCGGCCGGCTGACCACGCAAATCCGCGCCAGCTCACGCGGACAGGCGCTCGCCGGCCCCGGCTTCGACCTCAAGAAAGGGCGCGGCGGCATTCGCGAGATCGAATTCTACGGCCAAGTCCACCAACTCATCCACGGCGGCCGCAACCCCGCGCTGCGGCTGCGCGGCACCCGCGAGACGCTGGACGCGCTTGCCGCCGCTGGGCTGATCCCGACGCACGAGGCGCAGCTGCTGGGTAAGAGCTACGATCGCCTGCGCACCATCGAGCACCGGCTGCAGATGGTGCAGGACCAGCAGACCCACACGCTACCCGCGACCACCGAGGCGTTGGACAACGTCGCCCGGCTGGATGGCCTGTGCGATGGCCAGGCCCTGGTCGACGAAGTCGCCGCGATCACCATGCAAGTGGGCGACTTGTACGATTCGCTGATACGCTCCCAGGGAGGCGGCGCACGCAGCGAGCCCACCGCCGAGCCGCTGGCCGACACGCTGGCGCAGCTGGGCTTCGCCGATCCCGTCGCGACCGCCGCACGGGTCGAGGGCTGGACGAGCGGGCAGATGCGCGCGCTGCGGTCCGATGCCGCCGTCGCCGCGTTCGAGGCGATCCGTGGCGACCTGCTCGCCGCGCTGGCGTCCTCCCCCGAGCCCGAACGCGCGCTGGCGCGATGGGAGCAGTTGCTCGACAACCTGCCCTCGGCGATCAACCTGTTCCGCTTGCTCGAGGCGCGGCCCGGCCTGACCGTGCGGCTGGCGCGCATCCTCGGCCTGGCGCCGCCGCTAGCCGATGCGCTGGCGCGCCGCGCCGACTTGCTCGACCCGCTGATCGACTCCAGCGCGCTGGATCTGCCCGGCGAAGTCGATGCGCTGGTGGTCGAGCTCTCCCGCTTCGAGGCGGATGACGATTACCAGCGCGTGCTCGATGCGGTGCGCCGCCGCGTGGGCGAGTGGCGCTTTGCGCTTGGCGTGCAATTGATCGAGGGCACGCGCGACCCGATCGACATCGGCGCGGCGCTGGCCCGCGTGGCGCAGGCCGCCTGCTGCGTGCTGACCGACGCCGCGCTCGCCGATTTTCGCCGGGCGCACGGGCGCGTGCCTGGCAGCGAATTCCTGATCCTGGCGCTGGGCCGCTACGGCGGCGGGGTGCTGACCCACGCGTCCGACCTCGACCTGGTGTTCCTGTTCACCGGCGACTTCGCCACCGAGTCGGTCGGCAAGCGGCCGATCGGCGCGACGCTCTACTACAATCGCCTGGGCCAGCGGGTTATCGCCGCGCTGTCCGCCCCCACCGCCGAGGGCGCCCTGTTCGAGGTCGACACCCGGCTGCGGCCTTCGGGTGCGCAAGGTCCGCCGGCGGCCAGCCTCGACAGCTTCGAACGCTACCAGCGCGAGCAGGCCTGGACCTGGGAGCACATGGCGCTCGCCCGGGCGCGGCCGGTCTATGGCTCGAAAGCGGCGCGCCATGCCTTGGCCGAGACGATCCGCGTGGTGCTGACCGCCCCGCGCGACCGTGACAAGCTACGCGCCGACGTGCTGGAGATGCGCGCGACGATGGCCGCGCACAAGCCGCCGGCCGGCCCGCTCGACATCAAGCTGGCGCGCGGCGGGCTGGTCGACCTGGAGTTCACCGTCCACTACCTGCAACTGCGCGAAGGCGTGGGGCTCGATCCCGATCTGGCGGTCGCGGTCACCGCGCTGGCCGGGGCGGGGCTGGTGCCGTCCGGGCTGATCGAGGCGCAGGCGACGCTCACCCGCTTCCTCGTCGCCGCGCGGCTGCTGGCGCCCGACTCGCAAGTGCCGCCGCCCGCCGCGCGCGAGGCCCTTGCGCGCGCCTGTGCTTGCGGCGACTGGGACGCGGTCATCACCGGGCTGATCCAGGCCCGCCGCTCGGTCGCGGCGGCCTGGCGCGAAGCCTTCGGAGAGGAACTGGAGATCACGACATGACCCACCCTGTCAACGGCGACGCCTTTCCCGACTTCGCGCTGGAGCTGCCCGAGGGCGGCACCACGCAACTGGCGGACTATGCCGGCAAGCCCTTGGTGATATTCTTCTACCCCAAGGACGACACGCCGGGCTGCACCACCGAAGCGATCGATTTCACCGCCCTGAAGGCCGAGTTCGCAGCCGCCGGCGTCGCGCTGCTGGGCGTCAGCAAGGACCCGCCGGCCAAGCACGCCAAGTTCATCGCCAAGCATGATCTCGGCGTCACTCTCGCCAGCGACGCGGCGGACGATGGCCTGTCGGATCGACTGGGGATCTGGACCGAAAAGCAGAACTACGGGCGCACTTACATGGGCATGGTGCGCACCACCTACCTGATCGATGCCGAAGGGCGGATCGCCAAAGTGTGGGACAAGGTGAAGGTCAAAGGCCACGCCGCCGCCGTGCTCGAAGCGGCACGGGCGTTGTAATCCATGCGCAGCGTCGCCGCGGCGATCCGCGACGCCCTGCTCGCCAGCGAGCCGCGCGCCAAGGTCATGGCGACGCGGGCGGTCGCGCGAGACTGGCGGCTGGGACGGCTCGATCCCCGCTTCGACGTCGCCATGCCGGATGAGCCCGGACGCCCCGTCTCGCTCGAGCTGCTGCCGCCCGGCCGCATGCCCAAGCGCGGCAGGGCGGGGTCGCCGCGCAGCCGCATCGCCTTGTGGCACGCGCTCGCGCATATCGAGTTCGTCGCCATCGACCTTGCGCTCGACATGGCCGGGCGCTTCGGCGGCGAGATGGACGCAGGATTCGTCGGCGACTTCCTGGACGTGGCGGCGGACGAGGCGCTGCACTTCGCGCTGATCGATCGACACTTGCGCACGATGGATAGCCATTACGGTGCGCTGCCGGCGCATGGCGGCTTGTGGGATGCGGCCCATGCCACCCGCCACGATGTCGCCGCGCGGCTCGCGGTAGTGCCGATGGTGCTGGAAGCGCGAGGCCTCGACGTGACGCCGGCGATGCTGGAACGGGTGCGAGGATTGGGCGACCGGGCCGGCACCGCGATCCTCACTCGCGTGCTTGACGACGAGATTCGCCATGTCGCGACAGGCGTAAAGCACTTCGTCGCGCAGGCGGGAATCGCCGGATTAGCTCCAGACTCACTATGGCAGGCCTTGGTAAAACAGCACTTCGGAGGGCAACTCAAAGAACCGTTCAACGACTCAGCGCGGCGATCAGCCGGTTTACCGCGCGATTGGTACGCCAGCCTTGTTCCGTTAACGGCTTCCGGGATACCTGCGGTCTCACGAGGCGGCGGGGGGAAACCGACCATCTCAACAAGATAGCCCGTCAGCCCTGGTGCTGAACGGACCCAAGAAACACGCCGGCCCGCTTGCGGGTACGAGCGGTTAGCAAGGTGTCGCGAGTGGTCGTTTCGCAGTCTTTCGCCGGGTTCCGCATCGCTTCGAGCGTCCTGGCAGCAGCTTCCCTTTTCCTCGGCGTTCAAACGGCCCAGGCCAACGCCGCCAACAGTGATATCGCCGCCCCGCTCCGGGCTGCCCAGGGTGCCGACAAGAGCGCGAGCGGCGGCGAGGACGAGCAGTTCCGCAAGCTGTTCAGCTCGTGGCAAACCTTTGAAGAAACCGGCAACCCTGGCCTCGCCGCTTCGGTCGGCCGTTCGCCGCTCTCCGCCGCGGCCCGTGCCGCCGCCGGCATCAGCGGCCCCGTCTCCATCCCCTCGCGCACCCCGCTCGATGGCCTGACGATGACCAGCAACTTCGGTATGCGCGTCCATCCGGTGCTGGGTGGCCTCCGCGCGCACAAGGGCATCGACCTGTCGGCCCCGGTCGGCACTCCGATCCATGCCACGGCCGATGGCGTCGTCGGCAAGGCGGCCTGGTTCGGTGGCTACGGCCTCTATGTCCAGCTTGAGCATGGCGACGATCTCGAGACCCGCTACGGCCACATGTCGCGGCTGAACGTCGCCGAAGGCCAGCACATCCACAAGGGCGACATCGTCGGTTACGTCGGCACCACCGGCCGCTCGACCGGTCCGCACCTGCACTACGAAGTGCGCGTCAGCGGCGTCGCGGTGAACCCGGTGCCCTACATGCAGTCCGGCGGAGTATCACTCGCCAGCAAGTGACATGAGTTTGAAACGATCCGCCGGCCTCGCTAGCGGATCGTTTCTTCGTTTGGAGAGGAGGAAAAGGCGGTCTTCGGGCCGCCTTTTCTGATTCGGGCCTATCTGGCTTCCGGTGGCCTGCTCACAGCCGCGCCGCCGCGAGCATCTGCAGCGAGGCGGCAAAGTAGTCGCTGTCGAGCTGCATCGGCGCCGGGGTGCGGGTCACCCGTGAGATGATCGCCGCGCCGCCGCTGGAAACCGCGTAAGGCGCTTCCTCTCCGGTCACCACATCGATCCACGCCGGGACCGGGCGGCGCTGGGCCATGACCGCGCGCCACCAGGCCGCGATATCGCCGACCAGCGCCGTGCGTCCGCCCATGATCGCGTAGAGCGGCACGCGGATCGCGTCGAAGCCGAAGCGCGAAGGCTTGTCGGGTGCCGGCGCGACGGCGGCGGCCCCCGTGACCGAGACCCAGTCGCACGGCAAGTGCAGGGGGCCGAACCGCGCCTGACGCAGCAGCGCCTCGCCCGAGGCGATCACTCCGCCCCACACGCCCACACCATCGAGCCGCGCAAAGGCATCGAGCGCCGGCCACACGTAGTACGAGGGGTTCACCGTGACCTGGCCGGCCTGCGCAAAGCCGACGCGCCCGGGTAGCAGCAGCGGGCGACCGAAGCGATCGACCACGCACTCGCGCCGGATCGCGGCACGCAACGCGGCGGAGCGATCGAGGTAGGCGCGCTCGTTCCAGTTCTTGCCGGCCAGCGCCAGCGCCCAGGCGATCAGCATGTCGCCATCGGTGGCGTTGTTGGGATCGGCGACCGGCCGGGCCTGGCGCGGATCGTAGCGCCAGGCGTAGAGATCGTCGCCCGCGCCGCCGAGCGTGGCGTCGGTCCAGCGGATCATCGCGGCGAAGGCATCGCGGTCGTTGGACAGCGCGGCCAGGACCATGCCGTAGCCCTGCCCTTCGGAATGGCTGATGCCGCCGTTGCCGGTGTCGACGATCCGGCCCGAACCATCGAGGAACCGCTGCTTGTAAAGACGCCACCAGCCGCCCGCCGGTTCGGTGCGGCCTTGCACCCCGGTGCTGCAGGCGGCGGTCATCGCCATGACCAGCCCGAGCGAGAACGCGCGGCGATCAACGGCCATGACGCAGCTCGACGATGTCGCCCTTCCAGTCGGCACGCGTGTGCAGGGTCGGACCGCTGCCGAGCCGCCGGAACCAGGCGTCATACGCGCCTTCGAGCACCGCCAGCAGCATGCCGAGCCAGGGGCCGGCGGCCATGTCGGCCGGAGGGGGCGGCGCATCGCGATGGAGCACCACGATCGCCGTGCGGTCGATCGCGACTTCCGCTTCGCCCCAGCCGAGCGTACGCCAGAAGCCGTTTACCCGCTGGGCGAGCTGGGTGAGATCGTCCACGCCGTCGAGCGTTTCCGAGGACGCCATCCGCCGTCCGACCTCGAGGTAGAAGCCGCGACGCTGCGCTGGCGGCACCGCGTCCGCCAGTTCCGACACCAGCGCGGCGGCGAGCATGGCGTGAGAAGCCGCGCCCGGCATGGCCGATGGGGCGGCGGAAGTGGCGAACATGGGGTGGAGTGGATCGAACTTCATGGTTGATTCCCGAAGGTCTGGCGCACGCCGAGGGTAGAGCGAAATTCCTTATAATTACCGAACGTGTTGTAACTCGCCTGACCGCCCACCCGCGTGCTGGGACCGACGCGATAGTAGAGCGAGGCATCGGCGGCCACGGCGAAGCCGGTCTTGCTGATGCTGTCGTAGCTGGCGCGCACGTCGCTGTTCAGCGCTTTCAGCCGGTCTAGCTCAGCCTGCGCCGCCGGGTCGGTGGGATAGAGCGGCACTTCGTCCTGGCTGTAGCTCTGGAAGCCCGGCGAGAGCGAGGCCTTGAGCTCCAGCGACTTGGTGTCCAGCGCGTAGTTCACCGGGAAGCTGACGCTGATGAAGTCCTGCGGACTGAAGTAGCCGCCATGGCCGAAGCTGAAGTAGTTCTGGCTGTTGTCGTACTTCTGGTAATTGACGTTGAGGCCCAGGCTCAGCTTGGACTCCGGCGTCGAGATGACCCGCAGGTAACCGCCGGCATTCGCCTCGATCCCGTCATTGTTGCGCACGTTCTGGCCACGATACTGGTTGTAGCGACCTTCGGCGTAGAACCCGTTGCCGTCCTTGTCGTACGAGAAGCCGACGCCGCCGCCGGTGCGCATGACCTGGCCCCAACGCTCGCCGGTGACGGGATCGCGGGTACCGGCGTAGGAGATCACACTGTCGGTCACCGGCTTGCGCTCGGCAAAGGCGCTGATGCGCGCGTTCTCGCCGATCCTGGGCGACACTTCGGCGCGGCCGGTGAACTTGGTCTTGCCCATGCCGATCGGGGTGGTGCCGACTTCGGCCTTCACCGCATTGCTTTCGTAGCCGATCGCCGGGGCGAGACCGGAGCGGTGCTGGCTGTCGGCGGCGACGAGCGGCGAAGGCTCGGCGGCGACGATCGCCTGCGCCTCGGGCGTGCCGTTGCGGCCGAAGCGCGCCAGGCCCGAGCCGGTCGGACGGCCGGCATCGAGCACCACCGCCTCACCGCTGGCGTAGACGCGGCCGTCGAGCACGCTGGTGGAAAGCTTCACGTTGCCCTTGATCTCGTCGAGCTGGCTCAGCCCCTTCTCGCCCGAACGCGAACGATACGAGGTGCTGACATCGGCGCGCGGCCCCGCCCCTTCGGACAGCGCGGCGATGTCGGACTGGATGCGCGACAGCACCGGGTCGGCCGAATAGCTGCCGCCCGAAGGCGCGCCGGGGTTGGGATAGCCCTGGTTCGCATAGCCGGCGACCGGCGTTGCCTGGGCCGGGTAGCTTGGTTGCGGATAGGCCGGCTGCGGGTAGGACGGTTGTTGGTACGCCTGCGGCTGCGGATATCCTTGCTGCGGATACGGCTGCGGGTAGCTCTGCTGGGGGTAAGCCTGCTGCGGATAGGCCTGCTGTGGGTAGCCCTGCGCCGGATAGCTCTGCGCCGGATAGCTCTGCGCCGGGTAGCTCTGGGCCGGGTAGCTTGGCTCGGGGTACGCGGCGGGATAGCTTTGCGCATCCGGGCTGTACGACGCCGGCGTCAGGACCATGCCGCCACCGACCGCGCCCGCTCCACCGCTACCATAGCTTTGCGGCTGCATCTGCGGTGCCTGGGGCAAGCGGCTGCCACCGCCCAGCGCGAAGGGATTGACCGGAGCGGGCGCCATGGCGCTGGGCGCCTGGTTGCGGAAAGGGTTGCCCCCGGCCTGCCCCGCCGGCGCCATGTTGGCGAACGGATTGCCGCCTGTCGCGGCCAGACCGCCACTCGAATAGAGCGAGCGGGCATCCTTGAGCAGCCGCACCGCGCCACGCTCGTCGCCGCGGGCACGCTCCACTTCGGCCAGCGAGAGGCGCACCTGGTAGTCCTGAGGATATGCGTCGAGCACGTCTTTTTGCGCCTTTTGCGAAAGGGAATTGTCACCGGCGGCTTGGGCTGCGGCGGCGAGGCCGAGCAGTGCGTCCTTGTCGCGCGGATTGCGTCCCAGCACGAGCTGGTAGGTCTGCGCCGCGCGCGCCGCCATGCCGCCCGACTGGTAGAGCCGGGCCAGGGCGGAGAGCACGCCCATGTTGTCGGGCGCGGCGTTGTAGGCGGATTGCAGCATGTCGAAAGCAGTGGCGAACTGGCCGGCCTGGCGGGCACGGTCGGCCTGCGCGATCGCCAGCGTCGCGCCCATGCGGGCATAGGCGCGCTGGCCTTCGGGGCCGCTGCCGGCGACTTGCCCGGCGCGCTGCAGCGCCGCTTGCGCCAGATCCTCGCGACCCAGCCGCGTCAGCACGCCGATCACCGAGGCATAGCCGTCGACATCGAGCTTGCCCGAATCAACCGCGTTCTGCGCCAGCGTCACCGCCGCGCCCGGATCGCCGAGATCGACAAGCGCATCGGCGATGGCGGGCAGCTTGCCGCTGGGCACCGCCGGCATTTGGCCGAGCTGACGCAGCACGTTGACCGCCTGCCCCTGCTGCCCGGCGGACGCCAGCTGGCGGGTGCGTTCGATGGCCGCATCAACCTTTACGCCGATCGCGAAGCTACGCATCGGCGCGGTGCGTTGCGCCTCGGGGATCATGCCCATCAGCCGGTCGGCCTCGGCCGTGCGGCCAAGGTCGTTGTTGACCAGCGCCGCCGCATACGTGCTGTCGGCATTGCCGGCGCTGGCCAGCGAGCGCAGCAGCGCATCGGCATCACCCGCCCGCCCGCGCTTGATGAGGTATCGCGCGAACTCATAGCGGATCCAGGGATCGTTACGGTCGAGCAGCAGACCGTTCTGGAACTCGCGCTCGGCGTTGAAGTCGTCGCCGCGCTCCGCCGCCGCCAGTGCTCGCCCGCGCGCCGCACGCGATTGCAGCCGCGCATCGTCCTGCGCACCGCCTTGCAGCGCCTGGCGATAGAAGTCGGCCGAATCGGCGTAGCGGCCCTGCTTGTCGTAGATGTCGCCCAACAGCTCGAGAGCGGGCGCCGGCTGGGGATAGTTCATCCGCACCAGCGCTTCGGCCTGGGCCTGGGCTTGGTCGAGCTGCCCCGCGGCGAGCAGTTCGCGCGCGCTGCCGATGCCGGCGAAGAACTGCGCGGCCGCAAGACCGCTGGCCCACTGCGCGGGGCGGCCCAGCTGTGACGCTTGCCGGAGCAGGTCGGCGGCTTCGGCGAAGCGCTGCTGGCGCAGGCGGACGAGGCCCAACCCGCCCAGCGCCTCGGGATCGCGGCGGTTGACGGCGAGCGCCTTCTGGAACTGGTTGGCCGCCGCCTCGACGCTGCCGTCGTTCAGCGCGTCGTAGCCGGCGACGCGCGCTTGGCCCGCGCGGACCGATGCGGTGGGCGCCGGCGTGGCCTTGGCCGCGACCGCCTTCGCGGGGGCGGATTTGGCAGGCGCGGCCACAGCCTTGGCCGGCTTGACTTCAGAACGCACCGGAGCGGGCTTTGCGGCAGGGACAGGACGCGGCTGCGCTACCTTCGGCTTGGCGGGCTGCGGCGCCGGAGCCGGTGTCCTGACGCCAGGATCAAGCGCGCGGGCGCGACGCATGGCCTGGTCGGCCAGGTCCCCGCGCCCCTTCGCGCGCCAGTATTGTGCCTGCTTGACCAGCGCGTCGACCGCCGGGCTGGCCGCCAGCGCCGTGCCGATCCCGGCCGTCGATACCAGCAGGGCTGCTGCGGCAAGCCGCAGGCCATGATGATGAGGTGCCATCAGTGCAGGTCCTTTTCGCCCAGGCGACGTGCGGCCTGGCGGCGGAAGTAGAGGTAGACCGGGCTGGCCAGAACGACCGCCAGCAACACGGTGAACAGCCCCATCAGCGCCGGCCTCTGGCTGAACCAGTAGGCCGCCTTCATCCACAGCGGCAGGGTGCCGACCCAGTAGGTCGAGCCGATCGCGAAGCTGGTCATGCCCTCGCCCGACGTGACGGCAAGGTCGCCCTGGATCGCGGCGTTGATCTTGTCGTCGGCCATCCCGTCGACCAGCATCGGCAAGCTGGAGCCGTTGTCCGCCAGCAGCGCCACCACGGTGCGCTTGGCGCTGAACGGCGACTGGAAGCTGACGATCCCGGAGAAGTCGCGCGAGCCATAGACCACCGGCTCGGCCTCGGCAGGGTTGTCGGTCTTCATGCCACCGAACAGCGCACCGATGTATTGCAACGGCGAACGCTCGGCGACATGGAGCACGCCGTCGTTGTAGGTCAGCGGCGCATTCTCGAACAGCGTCGAGGCCCCGGCCATCGCGCTGCTGCCGATGACCAGGATGTCGCGATCCTGCAGTTCGCCGGGCACGATCTCGGACGAGACAGTGACTCCGGTGGTCGGCACGCCGGTGGCATCGCCGAAGCGACCCATCAGCGTCAGGAACGCCGCGACCGACGCCTGCGACGGGTCCTTGGCCATCAGCACCGTGGTCTCGGACAAGTCGGGCCGGACGGTGAAGGGAAAGCCGGAGCCGGCGAACGTCGCCAGATCGGGCATCATCAACCCGTGATAGGCCGAAGTCAGGTCGATCGTGCTGTTGGGATCGAGCGAGACGCGCACGTTGTCGGGCAGCGTGCCGGTGCACTTCTTCTTGTCGGCGATGATCAGGTTGTAATCGAAGGTCAGCTCGTTCGAGCCGAACAGGTTATAGCGCGGCAGGACGACGCCGGCGTCCGAGTTCGAGCTGCGCGCGGCGCTGCCTGAGAACCAGTCGCTCCACCACGAGCCGGCGATCGGCAGAGTGCGCAGGTACTGGCCGTTGAGCGACACGTCGAGCCGCGAGGCGCGCTTGTCGAGCCACTGGGCGACCGGATAGCGATAACCGAGGTTCAGCTTGCCGCCCTCGCGCGGCCAGAAGAACAAGTCAGGCGCGACGCGGAAGCGCGCGGTCAGCGGGCCCGGGGGCAGACCGAGCCCTTGCAGCTCATACGGCTGCATGATCTCGCCCAGCTTCACCGCGTGGTCGGTCGGGATCCAGCGCGGCGCGCCATAGGCGGGATAGGTCGGGATGCGCACGCCGTCGAAGTTCATGCGGCTGCCGCCGAACACGCCGCGGCCCGAGGAAACCGCAGCGGCGGCCAGCGCCAGTTCGCGGGTGTCGCGGCCCATGACCACCAGCAGCATGCCCAGCGGATCGCGCGGGTTCCTGACCATCGCGGCGGAAGGACCGTCGGGATTAAAGTCCAGCCCGTCGATGCGACTGCCCTGCGTCATGAACACGATCGCGTTGCCGGTGGGCAGTCGGCCATAGAGCGGCGGGAAGTTGAAGCCGCGATAGCTGGCGAGGCTGCCCATCCACGAAGCCACGCTCGCCGCCGCCTGCAGCTCGCCGCCATGGGGCTGGCCGGCGAAAACGAACGGCAGGTTGACCGGCTTGTTGTCGCCCTTGTCGAAGAACGGCCCGGGCAGGCGCGACAGGTCGGGCGCGAACGGCAAGCGCTGCAGCCGCAAGTCCATCCAGGTGCGCGTGTTGCTGACGTTGGCCCACAGCGAGGAGTGGAACGGATCCTCGCAATCGCGGGCATAGTGGCCGATCAGCCGCAGGTTCAGCTGGTTGTCGCCCGGCAGGAACAGCGCCGGGTTGATCGGG
>Ga0163161_10001165_pt1 | contig 19768 bp, 14 predicted proteins | sample S45metaG_FD_129847 | JGI IMG/M metagenome (GOLD analysis project Ga0163161, IMG submission 129847) | Switchgrass rhizosphere microbial communities from Kellogg Biological Station, Michigan, USA - S4-5 metaG | ecosystem: Host-associated > Plants > Roots > Rhizosphere > Soil | place: USA... | reverse complement strand
TGTGAGATCTGATGGAACGCTTTATCGAAAATACGATGTACGCCTCGCGCTGGCTGCTGGCGCCGATTTACCTGGGGCTTTCGTTGGGCTTGCTGATCCTGGCGCTGAAGTTCTTCCAGGAAATCATCCACGTCCTGCCCAATGTGTTTTCCATGCTGGAAGCTGATGTGATCCTGCTGCTGCTGTCGTTGATCGACATGGCCCTGGTCGGCGGCTTGCTGGTGATGGTGATGATTTCCGGCTACGAGAACTTCGTCTCGCAGCTGGATATCGATGAAAGCAAGGAAAAGCTCAACTGGCTGGGCACCATGGACTCTTCGTCGTTGAAGATGAAAGTGGCGGCCTCCATCGTGGCGATTTCCTCCATCCACTTGCTGCGCATCTTCATGGACGCCAAGAACGTCGATCCACAACACTTGATGTGGTACGTGATCATCCACATGACCTTCGTGATCTCGGCGTTCGCCATGGGTTACCTGGACAAGGTCACCAAGCACTGATGCCCCACGCCGGCCTTACTGCTCGATGAAGTAGTAGGGCTGGCGGTTGATTGCCATCTCCTTGATCACCGTGACCTTGGTGGTCAACTCGTTGGTATGGTCCAGCAGCGCAATGTTGCCGGGCTTGGCCGCGAGGTAGCTGTGCAGTTCGGTTTCTGTCTGCAGGATTGGCAGGTAGGCCTGGGTGTAGAACACGCTGGCCCCGGCGATTCTCTCGTTAGGCTGAAACAACACCACTTCCCTGCCTTCGGCTTGCAGTGCCTGGATCTGACTGATCAGCGGCACAAATGACTGGCGCACGTCGGCTTTGGGCGCGAACCAGAAAGCAGCGATCAGGTAGCACGCCACTGCCAGGGTGAAAACGCCGCCAATCACGCGGCGGTGATAGGTGTACAAGGCCGGCTTGTGATCCTTCAGCCATTCCAGCAGCACCCGCACATATTCTGCGGCCAGTACGGCGGCGGCTGGGGTCAGGGCCATCAAGTAAACCGTGCGCTTGCTTGAGGCCAGCGTCAGCAGGGTGAACTGCGCCACCAGCCATACGCTGAAAAACAGGCGATAGCGGTTACGCACCAGGCTTTTACGGAAATGCCACAGGCCCAGGTACACCAGGATGTTCCACGGCAGGAAAGCCTCGGGCAGTTTGGCGATGTAGTAGTAGAACGGTTCGTAATGCCCGGCCTCGACAAACGAGCCGCTGAAGCGCCCGACGCTGTTGGTCCACAGCACTTCGCCCACGGCCTGCATCCCGCCGCGCTGGAACAGGAAGCCCAGCCAGATCATCAGCGGCACCAATGCCAGCAGGGTGAACAGCGCCGGCTTGAGCCAGTCGGCCAGGCGCAGGCGCTTGTCCATCAGGCTGGTGCTGGCCAGGTACACAAAGATCACGATGCCCGGCATCGCCAGGCCCAGCACGCCTTTGCTCAAGGTGGCGATCACCATGCCGGCGGTAAACAACGCCCAGGCCCACGTTGTGGAGCCTTGGCGCTCGGACTCAGGCCGCATCGCCTGGTAGAACGCCAGCAGTGCAGTGGTCACGCCCAGGCTGAGCAGTGAGTCTTCCCCCACGCCGCGCACATTGCTCCAGTAGCTGGCCATGGTCGCCAGGATCAGTGCCGCGCTGAAGGCCAGTGTCTTCGGGCGCCCGAACCTGCGCAGCATTGCGTAGAGCAGCATCACGCTGAACAGACCGGCAAATGCCGAGGCCAGGCGTACGGCCCCGGGCGTGCCGCCAAACAGGCGAATCGCTCCGGCGTCCAGCCACAGGCTCAGGGGCGGTTTTTCCAGGAAGGGTTCACGAAACAGCTGCGGCACGACCCAGTTATTGTCCAAGTGCATGGCCATGGCGATCCCCGCCACGCGGGCCTCGGTGGAGCCTTGCAGTTCATGGTTTCCCAGGGCAAAGAAGAACAACAGACCAGCAAGCAGGAGCAGCAGGGGAACGGGACGCGTCATGGAGTCTGGCTACCGAGGCAGGAGGCCGTTCGGGGGAACGGCACGCAATCGGTGAGTATAGGGAGACGATTCTTAATATTTCATGAATGAGAGTGGGGTTATGTCGTTGGGCCAGGAGGTTGACGTCCTCCTGGCTTCGCGTGAGGCATTACGAGACTTTGACTTTGAAGCGGCTCAGGCCCTGTTGCATGGAGTTGGCCCGTTCCGACAGGTTCTTGGCCGCCTCCGCGCATTGTTGGGAGTTTGCTTGATTCTGCTGGGTGACTTCGTCGATCTGCTCCAGGCCGATGCTTGCCTGTTGCAGGCCGGAAGCCTGCTCACTGGAGGCTTGGTAGATCAACGACACCAGGCTGGAAACCGTGCTGGTGCCGGTGACGATATTTCTCAACGAGTCGGCTGTACGGCCGGCGATGATCATGCCGCGTTGCGTCTTGGTCGAAGAATCGGCAATCAGCGCGGCGGTTTGCTGGGCGGCTTCGGCGCTGCGGGCGGCGAGGCTCCTGACTTCGTCGGCGACCACCGCAAAACCACGACCCAGTTCGCCGGCACGTGCCGCCTCGATGGCCGCGTTCAGCGCCAGCAGGTTGGTTTGAGCGGCGATGTTGTCGATGGTGGTGATAATGGCCGTGATGTCTTTGCCCGAGTTGTCGATTTCCGCCATGGCCGCGATCAATTCGCTCATCAACTTGTCACTTTCCCCGGCGTCGGCGCGCGAGGCCTGGGATTGCTCGTCGGCCTTTTTCGCATTGGCGGCGTTGTCGGTAGTCTGGGCTGCCATCTGGGTCATCACCGCGCTGATTTCGGTGATGGAGGATGCAGAGTTCGACGCGCCGTCGGACAGCGACTGGCTCAACTCGGTGACCTGCGCAGAGCTGCCGGTGATTTGCGTGGCGCTGGCCTGCACCTGGGAAATCAGGGTGTTGAGGTTGCCGACCATTTTTTCCAACGACTTGCCCAGGGTGTCGTTGGGCGAGGACAGGCGTACTTCCAGATCCAGGTCCCCTTCGGAAATGCGCTCGGCCACGCGTACCTGGCGTTGCAGGCTTTCCGACATATCGTTCAAGGCAAAGGACAATTGGCCGACTTCATCTTCAGACTTTTGCACCAGCCGACGAGAGAAATCACCCAGGCTGATGTTGGCGGCCAGGGCGGCGGCTTCACGAATCGGGCCGACGATTTTCGCTGTGGCAAACCACAACGCCAGCAATGCCAGCAACGAGATGCCCACGCCGACCGAGACCTGCCAGATGCTGCTCCTGACGCCACGTGACTGCAGTTCCTGCTCCAGGGCCATGGCCTGGCTCATGACCACCGCCTTGGGCAGATGGATCACGATCGCCCAGGGCTTGCCGGTGCGACCCAGGTTGATCGGCATCTGCACTTCGATTTCCTGGGAGTCCTGGTTGAACCGGCTGTCTCCCTGGCCCTTCTGCACATTGGCCAGCACTTTTTCCCATGTGCCGGGCAACAAGGCTTTCAGTGACTGGCCGATGAGTTCCGGGCGTTTGCTGTCGGCCACCACCAGCCCTTGATTGCTCAGGATCGCCACGGAGCCTTTGCCGCCATACAGGTCGGCGGACATTTGTTCGCTGAGCTTCTGGATAAACGAGATGTCGAAGTCAGCACCGACCACGCCGTAGAACTTGCCATTGGCGGTGATAGGTACCGACAGCGTGGTCAGCCATACATTTTTGCCTTGCACCACATAGGGAAGTGGGTCCAGTACGCTTTCTTTCTGGGTGTCCCGAGGGCCGGAGTACCAGCCGCCCTTCAACACGCCATTGGGGTGGCGGGCATCGGAGTCGTACTCAACCAGCGGTTGCACGGCGATATGGCCATCTGAGCTGCGTGTCCAGTAGGGGGTGAAGCGGCCCGTCAACGGGTTGTTACCGCCCTCATTGATACGAAAAGCTTGATCCTGGCCGTCGAGCGCATCCGGCTCCCAGCATGAATACGTGCCGTTGAAGTCGGGGTTGTCCTTGAGCACGCTGAGCAGCATCGTATTGATCTGCTCACGGCCCAGGGTCAGCGGGCTCTGGGCACTTTTACTCGCGCCCAGCGTATTGGCCATTGTGCGTGCCGAGTCCAAGGCGTTCTGCAGTTTTGCCTGGATGGCATTGGCACGCGACTCGGCCAGGTTTTGCACTTCGCGGATGGTGGCGCTTTCAATCAGGGTTGAAACCTCAGTGCCTACATAGGCCTGGTTGGCGTTCGAGGAGTACAAGCCATATGACACCAAACTCGCACATGAGATAAACAGGCAGAGTCCGGCGGTGAAGCAAATTCGAGTCTGCAATGAGTTGAATTTCATGATATTTCCTGCCCACGCTAATAGTTACCAACATAAACGGATGTTGGCATTCCAATGTCTTTTTGCACGCGAGGCTTATTGTTTGATCGTCGGCTGTTTAGGCATAGGCATGCTGTACAGCGCTGGGCATTACTTAACGCTTTTCGGGCATATCTTCATCGAGCCATAAACGTTCGGTATTTTTAAAACCGTAACGCTGGGGTGGTACTCGCGCAACAATTCGGTCGGGTTGTGCGGGATCACTCAGGTCAATTGTTTTCGGCGTTACATAGATATTTAGAACGGGCAGGAAAAACACTTTTATTTTTGGCGTCAATAATGAGTCGGGATGTTGTTCTATCACTACACCGATACTGCCACTTTTCAATTGAACGATAGAGCCGACTGGGTAAATACCCACGGACTTTAAAAACGCGCGGAACACCTCATCATCAAAATGCCCGGCCCATGTGGACATTTGCTGGATGGCGACGGCGGGGTCCCAGCCCTGGTTGTAGGGGCGGTCCGAGGTGATTGCGTCGTAGACATCGCACACCGCAGCCATTCGGGCCGCGAGGCTGATCTGGTCCCCCGCCAATTGATGGGGGTATCCGCTGCCGTCGACTTTTTCGTGGTGATGCAGGCACACATCCACCACCATCTCGCACATCTGCGAGGCTGCCAGCAGGGTTTTTTCCCCCTCCAGTGGGTGGGTGCGCACCAGTTGCCATTCGTCACTGCTCAACCGTCCAGGCTTGTTGAGGATAGCGCCCGGTATGGTCATTTTGCCGATGTCGTGCAGCAGTCCGGCCATCCCGACGCGTCGAATCAGTGCGGTGGACAGGCCCAATTGATTACCCAAGGCAATCATCAGCGCACACACGGCGACCGAATGCATGTAGGTGTAGTCGTCGACGCTTTTCAGGCGTGCCAGGCTGATAAAGGCATTGGGATGGCGGGCGATCGAGCTCGAAATGTCGTCCACCAGGGCACTGATGTGTTCAAGCTCCAGGGCCCGGCCCATACGGGCATGGCCGAACATTTCGATAACGGCGGTCTTGGCGCGGCTACAGATTTCCTGTGCGGCGAGCAACTCGTCCTGCATGGATGTGGGGATGGCTGGCACAGCCGTTGGTGCGGGGGCGGGCGGCTGAGCGCCGCAGCCCAAGGCGCACGGCCCCTCTGACGGTGCGCTGTCCCGCCAGAATGGCTTTGCCTCGCCGTGAGGCGCCTGAAGGTTTAGTTCATTGCACTTCAACATGGTATGCCCTCTGTTGATGTTCTTTTTATGCGTTTCTTATCAGCCTCCTTGGCTTGAGCAAGTTCGTTTTGCCTTTCAGACAGTGCTTGCGGCCTTGATACGTGCGACTACGCGGCCTGCCAGGTCATCCGGGCGAAACTTCGCCAGGAAGTCATCGGCTCCGACCTTCTTGACCATGGCCTGGTTGAAACCGCCCGACAGGGAGGTGTGCAGCACGATATGCAACTTGGCCATGCGCGGGTCGCTGCGTATTTCGGCGGTCAGGGTATAGCCGTCCATTTCCGGCATTTCGATGTCTGAAATCATCATCAGGAACTCCTCGTCGGGGTTGCGCCCCTCGTCGAGCATGGCCCGAAGGTAATCCAGCGCCTGGCGCCCATCGTTCAACGCGACCACCTCGACGCCCACCGTCTCCAGGCAGCGGGTCACCTGTTTACGCGCCACCATCGAGTCGTCCACGGTCAGCACACGCAGGTGCCTGGCCTGTTGGGTGACCGCGTCGTCCACCACGCCAATGGATATTTCTTCGGACGAGGGCGATATTTCCGTCAGTACCTTTTCCACATCGATGATTTCGACCAGACGATCATCGGCACGGGTAACGGCCGTCAGGTAATTGTTGTCACCGCTGCCCTTGGGGGGCGGATGAATGTCTTCCCAGTTCAAATTGACGATGTGTTCAACCGCATGGACGAGGAAACCTTGAACGCGGTTGTTGTACTCCGTAAGTATAATAAAAGCGCTTTCTTTATCGGTGATGCCGGGCAGTCCTGTTGCCATCGCGAGGTCTAGAATAGGGATACAAGCGCCGCGTATATTGGCAACGCCACAAATGTTGTTATTAGACTTTGGTAGTATGGATAACTTGGGGCAGCGGATAACTTCCCGCACTTTAAAGACGTTGATCCCGTATAGCTGTTGATCGTTGAAGCGGAATAGCAATAATTCCAGCCTGTTCTGGCCGACCAATTGCGTACGGCTGTTAACGGATGCCATTACTCCTGCCATACACACCCCTTGATTCTGGTTGGAATAGCATTGATGCCTTAATGACACTAGCATATGTAAGGGGATGTAAAATATATGTGAATTAAAAATAATCGCAGGGTTTATCGTTAAAGCAATAGCGATGCGGATGATGAGCTATTCAAGTGGATGGTTGAAAGTCGTTAGTTGGCTAACTTGCTAATTTAAGTGTTGAGAATGATTAAGATTGGAAGCCCGTTTGCGTGCCCTGGGTGAGTACCATCACTCGCTCGACCAACCGTTCACCCGGCACGATCAAGTGTTGGGTAGCCAGTAGCTTGTGACGGTTGGCGCCTTCGAGCTCGAAGGCCAGATCGGTGGTCATGGCGTTGAGTGAGGCGAGGGTTTCGCTGGCCTGGATCAGCAGAGTTTCGGGGGATATGTTGCGCGGATGGCCGCCCAGGCCCGGCAGTTGCTGACGAACCATGCGCTGGGCGATTAGATTTTCAGGGCGTTGGCCAGGCGCAACGTGGCGGCTTCGATTTCATGTGCGGTCAGGGAGGAGTAGCCCAACAGCCAGCCCTGTTGCTTCGGGTCGCCCACGTACAAGCCGCTGAGGCCGGACAGTTGTACGCCAGCAGCGGCGGCCTGGCGGATGGTTTTTTCCTCGGACCATCCGGCCTTCAGCAAGCAGGGGATTTGCAATCCGCCCGGCGGCAGTTCGGCGGTGACCACCGTGCTCAAGTACTTGCCGATCGCGTCGTGCATGCTCGACCGGCGTCCGGCATAGAGCTTGCGCATGGCCCGGACATGCGCGTTGTAATGGCCGTCCTCCATAAAACGCGCCAGCGTCAGTTGCAGCGTTTGCGGCGTGTGGCCGTCCATCATGCTGCGCGCATAGGCAAAGGGCTTGACCAGTTCGGGGGGCAGCACCATGTACCCCATGCGCAGGCCGGGGTAGAGCGTCTTGCTGAATGTGCCGATGTAGAGCGTGCGCTGATACTTGTCCAGGCCTTGCACACACGCCGTGGGTTGCCCGTCGTAATGGAACTCGCTGTCGTAGTCATCTTCGATGATCCACTTGCCTTTTTGCGCCGCCCAATTGATCAACTCAAGACGCCGCTCCAGCGGCAACGTCACGCCGGTGGGGTATTGGTGCGAGGGCGTGACATACACGCAATTGGCGCCGCTGCGGTCGGCGTACAGCAGGTCGGTGCGGATGCCGCGTTCATCGACATCAATGGGCAGCACCTTGGTTTCGGCGATTTCGAAGGCCTTGCGGGCGCCGTAATAGCCGGGGTTTTCCAGCAGAATCGGCTTGCCGGCGTCCACCAGCAACTGCGCGCACAAGTACAACGCCTGACGCGTACTGCTCAAGACCAGTACCTGGTCGGGGGAGCATTTGGCGCCGCGTTCGAGGTTCAGGTAAGTGGCAATCGCCTTGCGCAGGGGCTCGACCCCTTGTGGGTCGCCATGCAGCAGCACGCTGGCGCGATAGTCTTTCATGACCTGGCGCTGCAAACGCTCCCAGACATCCATCGGGAAGCTGCGGGTTTCCGGCAGGCCGGTGGCGAATGCCTTGATGACTTGCTGATCGCGCACGCCGCCGGTGTCGAAGATCATCCGTCCGCGTTGGCTGAGTGCAGCGCCCGGTGCGGCGACACTGCTCCTGACTTCCTGAGCCCTCAGACGTCGACGACCGGCACCGCGCAATTCGACGCCCAGCGTGTCGCAGACATAACTGCCAGCCCCTTCGCGGCGCACGATAAACCCGTCCCGATGCAACTGCACATAGGCGTTCTCAACAGTGTCGCGGGCGCAGCCCAGTGACTTGGACAGCACCCGCGTGGCGGGCAGTTTCAGGCCGGGGCCGAGGGCGCCGTCGAGAATCAGGGCACGCAACGCACGCTGGATCCGCTGGTGCAGATCCAGCAACTGAAACTCCGCGTCGTTGAGGCGCATCTTCAGGGTTTCCAGCTCGAAGGTCTTTGCCATGTGGTCTGCTCTCTTTCCATGAAATGGCAGGTAAGGGCAGGCCAGATTATCCGTAGACTCTGGCCCTCGCCACCCCTGGCTTTACCTCGTTGATCAGGCTCGTTTGCGCGCGAGCATCGCTGAGCCGACCGCGCAACGTGGTCTGGTCTTCTACGGTGCAGCGTCGGGGGTAAAGCCTGCCATTCAACGGCTATAAATGACCGCTTACCCATGGACGGATGCGTCGTCCCGCAAGGAGCCAAGACCTATGTCATCTACTCGATCCCCGTCGTCCCTGGGGCTGCGGGACCTGCTGCATCCGGTGGTTGCCGGACTGATCTCGGTGATCGTCAATTACGGCGGCACCTTCATCCTGGTGTTTCAGGCCGCCAAGGTCGCAGGACTCAGCCCTGAATTGACGGCGTCGTGGGTGTGGTCTGTGTCGATCGGGGTCGGTGTGACCGGGTTGTTCCTGAGCTGGGTGAGTCGCGAGCCGATCATCACCGCCTGGTCGACCCCGGCGGCGGCGTTTTTGATCGTCGCCTTGGCGACCACACCCTACGCCGAGGCCATTGGGGCATACATGATTTCGGCTGCAGCGTTCGTGCTGCTGGGCGTGTCCGGTTACTTTGAAAAAGCCGTTCGCCTGATCCCGCCGGGTGTGGCAGCGGGCTTGTTGGGCGGCATCCTGCTGCAGTTCGGCATCGGTGCGTTCGCCAGCATGAGCGTCGACCCGTTATTGGTCGGGGTGTTGATAGGTGCCTACATCCTGTTCAAGCGCTTGAGTGCGCGCTATGCGGTGGTCGGCATTTTGGTGCTGGGGCTTGGCTTTCTGCTGATGCAGGGGCGCGTGGACTTCACGGGGCTGGCGCTGGAGTTTGCGACCCCGGTGTTCACACGCCCTGAGTTCTCGGTCAATGCGTTGTTGAGCGTGGCGTTGCCGCTGTTTCTGATCACCCTCACGGGGCAGTACATGCCGGGCATGCTGGTGCTGCGCAATGATGGCTTCAACACCAGTGCCAACCCGATCCTCAGTGTGACCGGGCTGGGCTCTTTGCTGATGGCGCCGTTCGGTTCCCATGCCTTCAACCTCGCGGCAATCACGGCCGCCATCTGCACGGGCAAGGAAGCGTCTGAAGACCCGTCCAAGCGCTGGATCGTAGGCGTGGCCGCGGGCATGTTCTACATCCTCGTGGGGATCTTCGGCGTGACCCTGGCGGCGGTGTTCATGGCCTTCCCGGCGACCTTCATCACCACCCTGGCCGGGCTGGCCCTGCTGGGCACACTCGGCATGAGTGTGGCCAACGCGATGGCGGATGTGAGATCGCGGGAAGCGTCGCTGATTACCTTTCTGGCCTGCGCGGCCAATATCACCCTGCTGGGCATCTGCGGCGCGTTCTGGGGCCTGGTTATCGGCCTGGCGGCCTACGCGGTGCCCAATGGGCAGTGGCCGCGTCGGGAAAAGACGGCTGTGCCACAGGCCGACCGCTGATGCTTGCCCCTGTCATCCGCCGCTTGAATTCTTGACCAAGGACACTTTGCGCATGTACGACTCGACGCTGACCCTCAACGCTTTCGACCCTGAGCTGTATGAATCGATTCACAACGAAGAGCATCGCCAGGAAGACCATATCGAGCTGATCGCCTCGGAAAACTATGCCAGCCCGCTGGTGATGAAAACCCAGAGCACGGTGCTCACCAACAAGTACGCCGAAGGCTACCCCGGCAAGCGCTATTACAGCGGCTGCGAATACGTCGATGTGGCCGAGCGGCTGGCCATCAAGCGGGTCAAGGCCCTGTTCGACTGCGACTACGCCAACGTGCAGCCCCATGCTGGCGCACAGGCCAACGCGGCGGTCTTCCTGGCACTGATCAACCCCGGTGACACGGTGATGGGCATGAACCTGGCCCAGGGCGGTCACCTGACCCACGGCAACCCGGCCAACTTTTCGGGGCGTCACTACACCATCGTGCCTTACGGACTGGACCCCAAAACCGGCTTTCTTGACTACGACGAGATGGAACGCATCGCCCTGCAGACACGCCCCAAAATGTTGATCGGTGGTTTTTCCGCGTATTCGCGCTACAAGGACTGGGCACGCATGCGCAGCATTGCCGACAAGGTCGGGGCTATCTTCTGGGTCGATATGGCCCACATCGCCGGGCTGGTCGCCGCGGGACAATACCCGGACCCGCTTCCCCATGCCCATGTGGTCACCAGCACCACGCACAAAACCCTGCGCGGGCCACGCGGCGGTTTGATTTTGTCCAAGGGACAGGATGAAGCCTTCTACAAGAAGCTCGATTCCGCTGTGTTTCCGGGCGTGCAGGGCGGGCCGTTGATGCACCAGATCGCGGCCAAGGCCGTGGCGTTCAAGGAAGCGCTCGCGCCGGAGTTCAGCCTCTACCAGGCCCAGGTGGTCATCAACGCCCGGGCCATGGCCGGGGTGTTGCAAGAGCGCGGGTACAAAATCGTCTCGGGCGGCACCGACAACCACATGATGCTGATCGACCTGTCCGACAAGCCCTACACCGGCAAAGAAGCCGACACCGCCCTGAGCAGTGCCTACATCACCGCCAACAAAAACTCGGTACCGAATGACCCACGCTCACCGTTTGTGACCTCCGGCCTTCGCATCGGCACCCCAGCGGTGACCACCCGCGGGTTTGGTGTGGAGGCCTGCCAGCAAGTGGCCGGCTGGTTGTGCGACGTACTGGACGCCTTGGAAAACGGTGACAGCGACAAGGTCGGACACCACGTGCGCGAACAGGTTGTTGCGCTGTGCCGTCGTTTTCCGGTGTATCGCTGAGTTTGGTTTGGTCGTTGCGCGCGTGTTATGCCGCAAGCGTTTATGAGCATTGTAGTGGGGGGGAGGGTGGATTTTGGCAATAAAAAAGCCGTAAAGCTTTGATTTATCTAGGCTTTACGGCTTTTTTTGGCCTTCGTGGGAAGGCGAATTGGTGGGCCGGGGTAATTTGAATTGAGCCAGTAATCTATTGATTACATTAGACTAGCATGATTCTCTGTTTAAACTGGAATACCAATTGGAATACCTCTTACACAGATATCCCTTAGGATCCGTTTGGTAAGGTTCCTCCAAAGAGGGAGGTTTCGGAAGCCTATCAGGAAAGAACTACGACGAAGAGTGAATTATTGCCGTGCGCAGATCGCATATTTGCTCAATTGCAATACTTTCATCGCTACAACTTTCTATCGGATTGTTGGGGGTAACATGATTTTTGCTAATTTATTCGAGATGGTGATTTTGCTCGTGTCCGATCATCATGTTCTCAAAGCGGGAATTTCAGTTGTACGTGTCAAAAATTTTAGGGCCACCTTGGGTGGCTTGAGAGGTCATAAGTAAACTAATTTATGAAGCGTGTCGTCATCTCTGGTTTTGAGATGGCTCACATTGTTTCAACGTTATTCTCGAATACCTAAGTATCATAGGTGATCGTCAGCTAACACCTCATGCATCGACTGGCGTTACAGTTGGGTAGCTGCCGAATCGCGCGCTATCTGATTTTTATCACAATAAGCCGATTGGGCGGAGCTGGCATATGTATGGTGTCGGATACCTTGTGCTCTAGTCATGTTAGTCGCTATAAATTTTTAATGATGCTTAGGGGAACCGTGGAGAGGAATGCACTTGTTGCTCGGCCATGATACCTGTTTAACTAATACTACTTTTTTAAGCTAAGATTAGACTGGCAGATGACTTCTATCATGATTATAAAGTATTGCTTTTGTATGTTCTATTTTTTTGCTATGATAGGCTTAGTGTGGGTTGATTTATGGCTATATTATTTTGCTGTTTCGGCCAATCCCACAATTGTTTTAGTGTGTTGCTGGTAACCAGGATGCAGTTGCCTATTGGCTAGAATTGTTACCGGTGATTTAGTTTGGTTTATGTTGGTGTTGAAAGGGCGAGTATGTCTGAAGTCGAGTGTAAAATTAAACCGAATTTTGTCTCTGTCGGTGAAGACGAAAAGTCCCCAGATGCCAACTGCTTGGTTGTGTCTTCGGTTGCTATAAAAGATAAAAAGAAAAATCTAATTGTTAGAGGGGATGGTCCTGCGGCCTTTGTTGGTGTGCATAGATATGCGGTTGTGGGTCCAAAAGATCGAATAGTCTTAGGCGATGGTATAGAGAGAAAAGTTTCGGTATTAGACGAGCTTGATGAGTTGATACAGATTTCTCCAGAATTTTCTGTTGAATCTCATTGTATGTTGGGTGGCAAGAGAGTTGAAGTAAGAGTTTCTGAGCTTGTGAGCGAACAGGACTTTATAGATTATGCAGCGTTAGAGGCTTTTCATTATCGAGGGTTAGATCTTTCTGACACAAATGCAGAGCTTGGCGCGCGACGAAAATCTACAGGGGGGCGAAAGGCTGTCCTGCTAATGCATGTTAAAACTAATAATAGATGGATAAGTGCTGGGTATGTTGAGCTGCAAATGCCATTAATGATGGCTAAGCCTCGGCATGTGGCATTTAACAGGGCGTTTTCTCATCCGCGATATGACGTTTCGTGGGATAATTGGATTAAAGGTGGCCAATCACTTGTAAATAGGATTGCTCGAATTGCGAGGGTGGTAGTCAATCCAGAGTTGCGTGGTGCTAACTTATCTTCTGAATTAGTTTCGTCTGCTGTAAAATTTACTAGAGAGCGTTGGCATATCGGCGGGAAGCGAGCATTATTTCTAGAGATTTCCGCAGAAATGCTACGGCATATCGACTTTGTATCAAGCTCTGGGTTTCACTACTTAGGGGATACTGAAGGTAACCGGCTAAGGCTTGCAAAGGATCTGGCAAGTATTCAAAAGGGCGCGAAGGGGACCTCGGGCATAATGAGTCTTCAGCGAAAATATCATGCTTTTTTTGAAACCTATCGCGGGCAAACCGGGGATTCATTTGAGTCGTTACGTGCTCGGTTAGACTCGTTGTTAAGTCATCGCGAGCCGTGGAAACATATGGGCCTTGATGAATGGCTAGCGCTGCGGCCAGTTATACGTTCCCCAATACCGTACTATATGGTAGGGCTCGACGTATATTCAGATTCTTACGTTAAATGTGCGACCATAGTGTCGGAATCTAAGGATCTGCCCTCAGGCAAAGGGCGAATTGACCAGATTTCAATTGAAGGGTTAGAGCTTCAGTCTAAATATGAGTTGTCCCTGAATGAGCATAGCCGCCTTATTATGGATAGTTTCGGTATCACGGCTAAATCTATCAGAACCAGGTTGGCGGGACCTTTGAATTTTACCGCTACGTCTGGAACTATAACTTTTATTTCTGGCTCAAGCGGCTGTGGAAAAAGTTTGCTGCTATCGGTGTTAGATCCATTGTGGAGTTCGGAGACAGTAACAGTAAAAGGAAAGATTTTACCATCGAATTATAAGGTGGGATGGTTACAGCGCCCGCCGTTGAGCGCAAAACTTTTCGAGTTTCTTGCGGACAAATACGGTGCTGAACGAGCATTTGATGCTTTGGCGCGAGTAGGGTTGACAGAGGCCCTACTGTTTCTGAAGCCATTTGAAATGCTTAGTAGGGGGCAGCGTTATAGGGCAATGTTGGCAGAGTTGTTATTAGGTGACGCTGATGTTTGGATGCTGGACGAATTTTGTTCAGATTTAGACCCGTTTACAGCTAGTATTGTCGCAGCGAAGCTTAGGAAGACCGTCCAGGCTGAAGGAAGGATCGCATTTGTCGCGGCAGCCAATAATTCACATTTTATAAATGCGCTCCGCCCCCATAGAGTTCTTAGTTTAAATACTGGTGGCGGGTATTCGATGATGTCGTGGAAGGAGTATACGGATGTCGTTCACGAATAAGCTAACCCAGTCCTTTGGAAAATCTATTGAACATAGCCAATGGGTAGCGCTGGAGTCAATTGTAAAATGTAATTATATTTCAAAGGGGCGGAATCTGATTTTTGGTCGGACGTCGCAAAGTTCAAGTACTGATGATCTACTGTATATTGGAAAAGTCTTAGAAACTGCAACAGGCACAAGTCTCCTAGGTGCTGACGCTTGGCTTGATACAAAATTTCCGCATGTTATATATATAACGGGCACGCGCGGAAGTGGCAAGAGTATGGATCTTGGGATAATAATAGAGGGGCTTGCGTCGTTAAATGAGAAGTCGGCGATTCAAAATAATATTACGCCAGTAACAACTTTTTTAATTGATACTCAAAGTCAATTTTGGACGCTGAAATATCCACCCGCCGGCACCGAATGTGAATCGCAGCTTGAAGATCTATCCGAATGGAATATAAAGCCAAATTTCTTATCGGACTGTAAGGTATTTATTCCAAAGCAGTCAGTAAAGTTTATGGGAGACGAGCTGCCTCTCGTGATGCGTCCTCGTGACGTATTGCATGAAGAATGGTGTGCTCTGCTCGGTCAGGATGTTTATAGCCCCCAAGGGCATCTGCTTGCGGATGTTTTGGAAAAGTTGGGTGGCGATAACTTTTCAATTGAAGATATTATCAGTCAATTGCGCGAAGGGAGGCTTGCAAGCTCAGTCGCTGAAAGTTCCAGGAATGTGTTGATTTATCGGTTAACTGATTATAATCGGACTGGCCTTTTTGATCCGGACGGCCTTTCGGTTGAGGACTTATTGGTGCCCGGTCGCAGCAACGTATTCATGCTGCGAGACTTAAGAGATGAAGATAAGGCGCTTGTGACTGCTATCCTATCAAGGCAGCTATTTACTATAATGGGGCGGTATCATCAGCAGCGTAGAGTTTCAAATTTTTTTGGAACTGATGAGTTGGAGAGCTCTAAACCAAGCCGGGTTTGGTTGTTGGTTGACGAGGCTCACGTTGTCTGCCCAAATAGCGGCGTTTCACCAGCTCGCGAAGCCCTTGTCGAGTACGTTAAGCGTGGAAGAGACGCGGGATTATCTCTAGTGCTAGCAACGCAGCAGCCTTCTGCAGTAGATGATCGAGTATTAAGCCAAGTTAACTTATCCTTTTCTCATAGATTGACATTTCAAAGCGATATTAATTCTGCTATTGCTAGAATACCAACAAAACCTTTGTCGTCTCTGAGGTTTGGTGCGTCTAAGCTTTCTGATTTTGGCGATATACTTCGATTAGTTGAGGCCGGACAGTGCTTCATTGGCGATCACGCAACTAGTAGAACAATTCTTTTACAAATGCGACCCAGAGTAACCGCTCATGGTGGAAAAAGCCCGATCTAATATATTTTCTATTTTTATGAGAAAAATAGGATATTCCGTTGGTCTGGAAAATACTCTTGACCGAGTTTTTGACTTTGCTAATTTATATGGCTGTAACGATACTATTAGCTATGGGGATATCACAAGGCTTTTACATGCGGAAAAACCTATCGGATGGGGGCTAGATAAGAAAAACGAACATATTTTAGATTTGTTCAAAGCTCTAGGTATCGTAGAGGTTAGGCGAGGTGAAGTTTCAATATTGGAACTAGGTGATGCGTTAGGTATATTGCGAAGGATAGTTGTCAATGATGATGATTTTCTTGTCTGCTGTAAGGTGTTGTTGATCCATTCTTTAATATTGGCCGATGGCGATATATTTTTGAATGCGATTGCATCATCTTTTGATGCGGTGGAATTTAAGAAGCATGTTGTGGCGCAGGTAGAATATAAGTGGAGTGTTCTCGAGTCTAACTTCAATTCCACATCGCATAGAGCGGCGTTTTATTCAGCGGTGAATATTGAGTCGCAGCCTACAAATCCTGGTAGTAAGGGTAAGGGGCTATCAAGTGCTCCGGACTTGATGAGACTCAAAACATTTCGTGGTGGATCTTTACTAGCGAAGGTCGGTAGGCCTGACGTATACATCCCTGACTCCTATTTACTGAAGGTGCTTCCCAAGCGTAAAGCATGGGCGGCATCTCTCGGGCTAGTTGACGACACCGGAAGAGAGACTTCCCAAGCGGCATCTATGATGCGAGCTCTAAGCAGCGCGGGCTTTGCTGGACCAAATTGCATGGCTATTTGGCCACTGGATCATGAGCTTCGAAATCCGACATTCTTCTCAATTGACCCCGTTTCGTTCCCTCGATTAAATTCATGGGAGTTTATGGTATTGATTGGGCGTGGGCTTGGCATAATGCCACCAAATTATGATATGGTTTCTAGCGATAGTCAGATTGATCAATTAAAGGAGTTTATCTTCCATTTTAAGTCGCTTAATCGAACTAAAAGCATTATCAGAACTGAGCTGTCTGTTCGTGTCGCCTATCGCTGTTTTTTAGCGCTTTCGGCAATTGGATTCAAGGTTGGAAATGTGCCAGAAATCATAATTGCTGAACAAGAAAAATCTACTCCTGGAGTCATAGCTAGGCCCTCAGGTTTAGCTGAAATGGCATTGTCGAGATAAGGATTATGGCATCTTATATCTGTGTAGAGTTTATCAGGGACTTGATTGAGCAGGGCGATGCGCATTTCGCAGCTCGCGTTCTTTCGAAGATTTTATCTGCAGCAGGAGAGTTTGAACACGACGCCGATGATCATCGCTACAACGGAATAGAAAACTGCTGGATCAGATATGTTAGTCGTCAAAATACGGCATATCGAGCTATCTTCATCAAGCGTGGAGCTGATGTATATTGGTACAGAGCTGGGGGGCATTCGGTAGAGGATAGGCTTAAGGCGCCCTCAGAACTATCCTCTGCTGTGAAGGTAGAATCAGAACTGACTGGCGTCGATATGTTGGTGTCTCATAAACATCCACGGTATCTGAAGTCCCAAGAAAGTAGGTTGATTCGTGAAGTATTGGCGTCTCGGATCCTCATACCGCACAAGGCTATAACATTAGTTACGCCGCGTCTATCGGCTAATTTATTCGGTCCTTTAGGGCTTGTGGGCCGGTTGATAGATAGCGTGCTCTCGGGTGGTGGTAGCGTTACTGTGTTAACAAAACCACCGTTGGAGCGAGAGCTAAGTGCATATCGTTGGTTGGTTAGTCGTGGAGTCGACTTGCTGCTACATTCGAGTTTAAATACGCGCTTGCTAGTTTTTGAAGTTGATCGAGAACGTTTGGATTCGGAAATGACACACATTCAGTCGATAGGGATTGTCGGTTCTTCTGAGCTTACGGAGGAAGGTATAGGCGTAGCTAGCCCTGACAGTGTTAAAGATGAGCTTTGCTATGTGATAGAGTCAGACGATCTGGATGGGTCTTTAGATTACCTTCTGACTTTAGTTGACAAGTCCGTGGGTCTTGAAGCTCATGTGCAAGGATATTAAAATACATTTAGGAGTTTGAAATGCCTCTTGAGAATAAAGTCTTTTACGCAAAATGCAACCTCACGGAGAATCCATTTCGTTCAAATGCTACATTTGATGAGGATCCTAGACTTTCAATTTGGGCCGGTCAGAATCAAGAGCAGAAGCTGCTTCAAAAGTTTTTAAGTCGGTCACGCGCAGAGCAGGTTGGAAACACAAATCTTACGGTTTTATATGGGACTTATGGAACAGGCAAGTCGCACGCACTATTGTGGGGGATGCACTGGCTTAAATCTATTACAAATGCTGGGATCTCAGCGGCTTATTATATTCCTTCTCTGAAGAAAGATAAGGGTAGACTGACTTTTGGCGGTGCATTTCAAGATGATTTAATTGCCAAAACTACAATTGTCAGTGATGCTAGTGCTTTTAGAACTTTTCTTTCTCGGAGTATGACTCAGTATACTGCGGAAAATGAGGGCTCCGGTGATTTAACAAATGAGGAGATAATTGCTAAGCTCATCCCAGCTGTTGAGCTGTCGAACTTTGCCAGAGATTTGTTTAGGCATGAGACCGCTGAGGCAATGAAGGGGTTCTTGGCGCCTAAATCGCAAACTGACTATCAGGCCATGGTGACTTTTACTAGGCTTGCAAATTTATTTGTATATGAGGTTCGATTCCAAAACGAGACTAGGAGATTTAGACAGTCCGTTCACCTAATGATTGATGAGCTAGATGTTTTGGTTCAAGCATCGACCAAGGAAATTATCGAGGTAAATGATCTTATAAGGCATTTATACGATCTCTGTCCAAATTGTTTTGGGCTAGTACTCGCTGTTTCAGCTGAACAAGAGCTTTTACCCTCGATTTTTACCGAGTATGTTCTCAGCAGAGTTAGTCGTCAGATCGAGTTTAAAGCTTTAGATAGGGCGGCGGCTGTAGAGTTTGTTAAGCACGTATTGGACGCTAGCCGCGTAGACTCTTCGGATAGCTCTCGTATGGTTGCCTTCCCATTTACCGAGGAGGCACTAGAGGCTGTATTAGGACAGTTGACCTTTAGAACCCCTAGGAAGGTGGTGAATGTCATGCAGCAGGTTATAGAAGAGTCAAGATTGGCCGAGCTAGATCCTGAGCAAACCCCTATCACGGTTGGGCAGCTTGACGAGTCGGGAATAACAGACGAGGTTCTCTAATTATTTTCAATGGTATCCTTGTATCTCAGGGATACCACCGACTTTACTTTTAAACGCTTTTTGCCTCAGGATATGATCCAAGCATGTAGTTCAGGCGAGGCGGCTCTGATTCGCCAGGTGATAGGCTGGTTTCGGTCGAATGCAGGCGTTACCAAGTTGTAACGATCTCTATCAATTGCTAACCTCTGCTGCCGCAATGGTGATGCAAGGAGTTCTGACTTTCATCGGTTAATGTTAAGGCTAGGCCAGGACAAATTATTAGTAATTGAGGCTCCTGCGTCAATTAACACGAACTCGTCGCTCGAGTAATTCGCGGTAACGGTAGGCGATTTAATGCCAGATCTGAGAGGCTACTCGCGTCATCTTTACCGAAACGATATTTACAAGCCTGAAGTGGTTCTGGAGCTATTTATAGCTCGTGCATTTATTTTCCAAATTCGTCTCCAGTCTGCAGCGTTACTCTCAGCCTAGACGTCAAAACTTATGAGGCATTCTTTTTCTGGTTGTCTCTATGGGGCGTAGGAGCGGCACTCGGAATAATGTCTTGCACATGGAGAGTAAAGGTTAGTAGAGGAGATTAAGGCTCACCTCGTGGCGCCTAGCCCATACCTCCTTCCTTTCCGAAACGTCTCCTTTGGATGCAGCGCTTATTGGCGCTCATGCTTGTATTGTCGCTACTTCACATTTACGCTTTGGCCCGTCGCGGTCAATCCCGTGGCCGGGTGTCAGAACCTGAATTGTTCGAGGCGCATGGCGTCATAACCAGCGATTAGGTGCTCACAGAGGCTTAGCTGCTGCTTTTCTATGGCGGTCCGTGCGGGGCAGGCTTCGGCCTGGCCGGTTCCCTCGGACGCCGGTTTCTGACCCCCGTACGGTCCGCCACCCATTTCGTGTCAGAACGGCTGG
>Ga0163161_10001164_pt1 | contig 19773 bp, 14 predicted proteins | sample S45metaG_FD_129847 | JGI IMG/M metagenome (GOLD analysis project Ga0163161, IMG submission 129847) | Switchgrass rhizosphere microbial communities from Kellogg Biological Station, Michigan, USA - S4-5 metaG | ecosystem: Host-associated > Plants > Roots > Rhizosphere > Soil | place: USA... | reverse complement strand
TCGTTGCGCCGCGCGACCAGAAAATCATCCCGGCAGTGGTGTCGGTCAGGCTGCCGGACGGACGCATGCGTTCGAGCAGCATCGACAGCATGTTTCCCCACCTGCCGCCCGAAGTCCAGGCGCGCGAAATGGAACAGGCGGCAGCATTATGAAACATGTAGCCATTCTTGGCGCCAGCAGCCAGATCGCCAAAGACCTGATACGCCTGATGGCACTGCAGGCCGACACATCCTTGCAACTGTACGTGCGCGACCTGGCGCCCGCACGGCAATGGCTGGAGCAATTGGGCCTGGCCGAGCGCTGCCCGCTGTATTTGTATGACGAGTATGGACGGCACGAGCATGACGCCGTGATCAATTTCGTCGGTGTCGGCGATCCGCAGCGCGCGGCCAAGATGGGCGCATCGATCTTCGGCATTACCCAGCAATACGATGACATGGTCATGGCCGGGCTGGCGCAGCATCCGCAGCGGCGCTACATTTTCCTGTCGAGTGGCGCGGCCTATGGCAGCACCTTCCTGGAGCCGGCCGGCCCTGCGACCCAGGCCGCCATTTCCATCAATGCATTGACGCCACAAGAATATTATTCGGTCGCCAAGTTGCATGCCGAATGCCGTCATCGTGCCCAGCCTGAATTGGCGATCACCGATATTCGTGTATTTAACTGTTTCAGCCGCACGCAAGACATGGCTGCGCGCTTTTTCATTACCGATATCGTGCGCGCCATCCGTGACAATACGGTGTTGCAGACGTCACCGGATTACATGGTGCGCGACTTCATGCACCCGGAAGATTTTCATCAACTGGTCAACTGCATCTTGAACGGCCCGCCGCACAATGGTCCGATCGACTGCTATACTCGCGCTCCGGTCGACAAGCCAGCCTTGCTCGAAGCGATGAAACAGCAATTTGGCCTGCAATATGAATTTGTCGGCGCCGCCTCCAATGTGGTGAACGCCACCGGCGCCAAGCCGCATTATTATTCGCTGAACCGGCAGGCAGCGGAACTGGGCTACCTGCCAGCGTATTCCTCGCTTGAATGTATAGCGAAAGAAACTGCCAGCATTCTCGGCCGAGATCCACAATAGAACCAGAGACAAGTGGCCTATCATGCTGGGTTCGCTATTTTATAAGCAACAAAGATCAAACTGAACGGAATGAAATGACACAGAAAAGCAAAGTAAAGGTCGGTATTATTGGCACCGGCAATATCGGCACCGACCTGATGGTCAAGATCATGCGCTCCGAGTGGCTCGAATGCACCTTGTTCGCTGGCCGTAACTTCAACTCGGCGGGCATGCAAAAGGCCAACGAGCTGGGCGTGCATATTTCCGATCGCGGTATCGACGCCATCGTGCAAAATCCGGACATTTGCGACATCGTGTTCGACGCCACTTCCGCGCATGCCCATCATGAACATTGGGCCATCCTCGACAAGCTGGGCAAGACGGTCATCGACATGACTCCGGCCAAGCTGGGCGCCTTGTGCATTCCCGCGATTAATGCCAAAGAAGCCTTGGATAGCGGCGCGCGCAACATCAACATGATTACCTGCGGAGGCCAGGCCTCGATTCCTATCGCGAACGCAATTGCCCAAGTTCATCCGAACATCGGCTATATCGAAGTGGCCTCAAGCATTTCTTCGCGCAGCGCCGGCCCTGCGACCCGTCACAACCTCGATGAATATATCGATGCGACCGAGCAGGCGCTGCAAAAATTCTCGGGCGCCGTGCGCTGCAAGGCCATCCTGATTCTGAATCCGGCGCGTCCGCCGATCGACATGCAGACCACCATTTATGCCCAGATCGAAAATCCGGACATTGAGAAGATCCGCGTTTCGGTTGAGGCCATGGTCAAGAAAATCAATGCATACGTGCCTGGCTATAAAATGATCGTCAACCCGACTGTCGATGGCAATCGCGTGATCGTGACCATCAAGGTGGTCGGTGCTGGCGACTACTTGCCGCCATATGCGGGTAACCTCGATATCATCAACTGCGCTGCCATCGCCATTGCGGAACAGGTAGCTGAAATTAAACTGCGCAAGGAGCAAAACAATGACTAAGAAAATTCTGATCACCGATCCGACCTTGCGTGATGGAAATCATGCAGTACGCCATCAACTGACGGCCGAGAATGTCGCGCATTACTGCCGTGCTGCCGAGGCGGCTGGCGTGCCTATCGTGGAAGTCGGTCATGGCAATGGTCTCGGTGCGTCGTCGATGCTGATCGGCGAAGCCGCGTTGACCGATATGGACATCCTGGCGGTAGCGCGTGACAACCTGAAAAATTCGAAGTTGGGCATCCACTCGATCCCGGGTTTTTGCACCATCAAGAAAGACCTGGTCAAGGCCATCGACGCCGGCGTGGACGTGTTCCGCATCGCTTCGCATTGTACCGAAGCCGATACCACCGACCGTCACATCGGTTATATCCGCCAGGCCGGCAAGCAAGTGTTCGGCGTGCTGATGATGAGCCACATGGCAACGCCTGAAGTACTGGTCGAAGAAGCCAAGAAAATGGAATCCTATGGCGCCGAAGGCCTGATCATCATGGATTCGGCCGGTGCTTATTTCCCGTCGGACGTTACCGAGCGCATTTCGCGCCTGGTTGACGCCTTGTCGATTCCGGTGGGCTTCCATGCCCATAACAATCTGGGTATGGGTGTGATCAATTCGGTGACGGCAGTCAATGCCGGTGCATCGATGATCGACGCCAGCATCTATGGTTTCGGCGCCGGCGCCGGCAACGCGCAACTGGAAGTACTGATTGCGGTGTTCCAGCGTCTCGGAATCGAAACGGGCATTGACCTGTACAAGATCCTCGATGCGGCAGGACTGGCCGCTAAAGAGTTCGTGACCACCATCCCGACGATCTCGTCGCTCAGTATCGTCAGTGGCTTGGCTGGCGTGTTCTCGGGCTTTGCCAAGCCGGTGGACCGTGCGGCCAAGGAGTACGGCGTCGATCCCCGTGATATTTTCTTTGCACTGGGCAAACGTAACGCCGTCGCCGGCCAGGAAAGCCTGATTTTTGAAGTGGCCCAAGAACTGGCCGCGAAAAAGGCGGCCGCATGATGAGCGCACTGTCCTCACAACTGCAAAAAGATTGTCTTGATGCGGCTTCGGGTTCAGGCGAGATTCGCGCCGGTCTGGCCGGACAGCGTATCGCCGTCACCGGCGGCACCGGATTTCTGGGCAGCTGGATTGCGGAGATGGTTGCTGCCTTGAATGATGAATACAAGCTGGGCATTACGCTTGACTTGTATTCGCGCAATGCTGCCGATTGGGTCAAAGCCAACCAGCGCCTGGCGACGCGTGGCGATATCCATGTCGTGACGCAAGATGTTCGCTCGCCCTTCGCCTTTCATTCCGCGACAAGCTATGTGATCCACGCTGCCGGCATCCCGGACAACCGCGTGCACGCATCCGATCCGCTGCGGGTGTTTCAAACGACGGTGCAAGGCATGGCCCATGCGCTCGAAGCGGCCGCCCAGCTACCTGACTTGAAGCGTCTGGTCAACTTGAGCTCGAGCTTGGTGAACGGTACACCTGATCGTACCGGGCCGATTGCCGAGTCTGACTTTTTTGCCGCCCCGGCCGGACAATTGCATGGCGTGTATCGCGATGCAAAACGTGGCGCCGAAAGCCTGTGTGCCGCCTATCGCAGCCAATTTCGGTTGCCGATCAGCACCATCCGACCATTCACGTTCGTCGGACCCTATCAGGAACTGGATCGCCCATGGGCTATTAACAGTTTCATGCGGGATATGCTGAGTGGCAGCGAAATTCGCATGCATAACGACGGCTCGGCACGCCGCAGCTACCTGTACGGCAGCGATGCCGCGTGGTGGACACTCGCCGCCCTGGTCAAGGGCGTGGATGGGCAAGTCTACAATATGGGCAGCGCGGACCCGGTATCGCACCTGGAACTTATCAAGTTAATTGAAAAAGCCGCCCGGCGCGAGGCCAAGACGGTCTTCAGCGAAGCGAAGCCCGAGGTGTCGAAACCGGACGATCTGTACCCTGAATTAAGCCATAGCCATCGATCGCTGGGCGTCAGGCAAAACTGCTCGCTCGAGCAGGCGATCAGCAAGACATATCGCTGGTATTCGGAAAAGAGCGCCTAGGACTACTCCAGATCATTCTGCGCGTGATCTCGTCCCCGCGCGCAGTCCTGGTCCCGGTAACCATAGCAGGCCGGCAAGTTCATCGGATGACCATCGATGAACTGTGCCGGTTTTTCCTTGGGAGTTGCCGGTTGAAGATGCCTGGTGTGCTACGAGTAACGGCTTCGGCATTTATCCGGATGCCGACAAAAAGCGAATGATTACGGTAGCGTTTTTTGTAACAATCAACATAAAGTATTAATTGCATGAAACGCTTGCTAGATTTGCTCGGTATCGACAGAACAATCGCCTACACCTTGGGTGGCCGCGGTTGGAACATGTTGTCAGGATTCTTTACTTTATTCCTGATCGTTCGGTTTTTAAATGCGGATGAGCAGGGATACTATTATACATTTGCCAGCGTTCTGGCAATGCAGATCGTTTTTGAACTCGGCATGAGCTATGTGGTCATGCAGTTTGCCAGCCATGAAATGGCGCATCTGCATTGGACCATGAGCGATACCATCGACGGCGAGAAAACGGCAAAAAGCCGGTTAAGCTCGCTGGTCTTGCTGGTCATGAAATGGTATGGCGCCATTGCCGCCTTCATCATACTGTTCATTCTTCCTGCCGGCTGGTATTTCTTCACCGTCAATCATTCAGGCTCGAGCGTCGCCTGGCAGGGGCCATGGATCTGGCTGGTCATTTCAGCTTCGGTCAATATCTACATCATGCCATTGATGGCCATCCTGGAGGGCTGTGGTCGTATTGCCGAGGTTGCCAGGCTGAGGATGATACAAAATATCGTGGGCAGCATTGCCGCCTGGAGCATATTGGTTGCCGGAGGAGGGTTGTACGCCGCATCGGTACTGAATACGGGACTGGCCATGACCGCGCTGCTGTGGTTATGGTCGACAAAGCGGCATTTTTTCAAGGATCTGCTTTCATCCGAGAAAAGCACTATCGGCATTAACTGGAAAACGGAAATCTGGCCGTTTCAGATGAAAATCGCCGTCAGTTCGCTATGCGGATTTTTCATTTTTCAGTTTTTTACACCGGTAATCTTTGCTTATCGTGGCGTGGTCGAGGCCGGCCAGATCGGCATGAGCATCAATATAGCGAACGCAGTGGCAAATATTGCCATGGCGTGGATGAATTCAAAAGCGCCACGGTTTGGTGGCTTGATTGCCAAGAAAGATTACGTGGCGCTCGACGCGATGTTTTTCTCGACACTATGGCGCTCGCTGGCAATTCTGGTCTTCCTGAGCTCGGTGCTGTGCATCATTAACTATGGCCTGCATGAAACCGGCATGAAGTTTGCCTCACGTTTCCTTGATCCGGGAACGTTTGTCCTGCTGATGCTGGCCACCATCATGAATTACATATCGTACGCACAAGCGGCTTATTTGCGCGCGCACAAGGAAGATCCCTTCCTGGCCGTCAGCATCACCTGCGCGGTCATGATCGGCATCTCGACGCTGCTGCTCGGGCGCAGTTATGGCGCCGACGGTGCGATTACCGGTTTCTTCCTGATTTGCTGCTTTGTCGGCGTGGGCTGGGGCAGCAAGATATTCCTTTCAAAAAGAAAAGAATGGCAGATGAAAGTTGACTGACGGATTATTTTTATATTTGTAACGTATCGAAATGAAAGATGATATGAGCATCAAGGTAAGTGTTTTAATACCGACCTATAATTGCGGCGACTATATCGCCGAAACAATTGAGTCCGTGTTGATGCAATCAATGCCGGGAATATCGTTGACCGTGGTGGATAATTGTTCCACCGATAATACGCAAGAGATTGTCTGTGCGTATGTCGCCCGGGGCGTACGCTATGTCAGGCATGACAGCAATGTCGGCGGCACACGCAATCATAATTATTGCCTGGATATTGCTGATGGGGAATATATCAAGTTGTTGTCGGCAGACGATGTATTACTTCCCGGAATTATCGAAGCGCAGGCCAATGCGCTGGACGCGAATCCGGCCTGTGGCGTCGCTACCTGCGGCTATATCGTGAGCGATTCGACGCTTTCGCCGATTTCCACCGTGAGCAATATTCCTGGTTTGACGCGTGGCGCCGAGGCGATAAAAATCTGCGCCAACAAGATCGCCAATGTCATCGGCAATCCTTCCTCGATCATGTTGCGGAAAAATGCATTGGGCAATATACGTTTTGATAAAGACTACAAATGGCACTCGGATTTGCGACTCTTTTGTGACGTCTTGCGCCATTCCGACCTGATCAACGTCGACATCAACGGCTTTTTATACCGGAGGCATGATTTGACCGATTCGGTGATCGGCTGCCCTGTGCCGGTCAGGATCCATGATGAAAACGCGTTTATTCGCGAAAATGCCGGTATTAACCCGATCCCGCGTCTGCGCATGCTGAAGCGATATCGGGTCAAATATATAAAAGAGTTGCTGAATCCGACAGTACGAGTGTGATTGCAACGCCGTAACGCCACAAGATGCAAAAATTGGCAATAATGATGTTAGGGTAAATTTTGAAAATTTTAATCTATGATGATTCTGATATTTATGGTGGGCAGCAAGCCATGGGCTTGCGTGCCACGGCATCGTTGCTGGCGCATGGAGAAACCATAAATTTTGTGTATTGCAAGGAAAATTCGAGGTTAGAAACAGGACTTACTTCGCTTCAACTGACATACCCCAATCTGGTGTTGACGGCGTCTACAGTGCGTTCCAAGCGCCTGCAGGCAGTGCGACTTTTCCTCGAGCCACGTGATGTTATGACGGCAATCAAAATTTTGCGCGAGCAAAAGCCTGACCTGGTACTGGGAGTGCAGGGCGATATCGAAATTGGCTCGACCATGTTGTTGGCCGCGCGCCTGCTGGGCGTGAAAATCATCAGCTACATCCCATTCGCCCACACTGCCAGGACGAAAGGCGTGAAGCTTGCGTTCATTCGTGATGCCATCGCCCGGATTCTGTACAAATTGCCAAATGGTTTTATCACCAGCGGACATGCGGTTGCCGCAAGGCTCAAGATGCTGTCGGGACGTCCCGTCGGCGTGGTCAGGGATTGCATCAAGGATGTTGCGGTCGATACCGTGAAAAAAGAGGTAGCTCTCTTGCGTTCCGGTCTCGGCCTGCCGCAAGACAGATATATAGCAGCCATCATCGCGCGGGTGGTATTCAAGCACAAGGGGCAGGATTTTTTGGTCGAGGTGGCTAAAAAATACGCGAAAGAAATTCCTGATGTGGTCTTCCTGATTGTCGGCGATGGGCCTGATGAGTCAAGATTGAAGGAACTGGTGCAGCAATCCGGCGTCGCCCATATGTTCGTCTTTATTACCTGGTGCGATGGCATCGCGGATGTATTGGATGCAATTGACTTGTTGCTGATGCCCTCGGTATTCGAAGGCATGCCGCTGACGATGTTGGAGGCAATGCAACGCGGACGCCCTATCCTGGCCACCAGGATAGACGGCATGGCCGAGGTCCTGCCAGATGAAATGCTGTACGCGGCAGGAAACGAGCAGGACTTTTTGATGAAGCTCAAGAGATTGTCTTCTGCTGCGCAGGAAGATTTACAGCCATTGCTGGATACCAACACGATGTTGCAAAAGGATGAATTCTCAATTTCTGCATTTCATTCAAACTATCATGCGCAGCTGATCAATCTGACAAGTGAGATCCGGTAATGGACATCAGAAACTGGATTTTAGTTGATACGTTAATGATTCTAATCAATTTATTGTATGTGTTGAATAAATTGAGATTTTTAAAAGGTCGCTCGTCTTTTTTTGCCCGCAGCAGTATTTTTTTCCTGCTGTTGTTGTTTATTTTTCCCAGTGGCCTGGTTCCGGTTGGCGTATTGTCGTTGGTGGAGTTGACGGATATTCCGCGTAACTGGTATTTTCACCTGAAAATCGGTCCACTCGGGATTGCCGATATTGTGACCATGTTTTTTTCGGTGATTTGTTTTTTTGATTTGTCGCGTAGTGGTCGTATCAATCGGTTCATATTGATGACGCTATTGTTTATTTTGGTAATCTTCTTCGCCGGTAATTTGTCGGCAATGATTTTTGCCGTGAGCGTTGATTATCAAAATTTGTTGAACGTGGCAAGGACGTTCCTGGTGATCATATTGTTCTTTTATGCCGGTTATGCCGTTATCAAAAGATTCGGCGAAGATGCGATTAATGTTTTATCAAGCTGCTTGTGGGCTACTTTCATTATTTCACTGGTATCGATGACCGTGTTGAATCCTTCATCGCGCGCGATCCGTTATTTTGTGCCTGCCATGCTTCAATCACAGCAATTTGTGTCCGTGATACCGTTCCTGGCTTTGTATTTTTATGCGAAACGGCATGAAAACATGGTTTGCAAAAAACATTGGTTACTTTGGGCTGCAGCGATGTTCATGATGTTTTTCATGGGTTACAAGGCGTTTTATTTCTTGTTGATTTTGTTCGCGGCGACATATGTGGTTTCAAAATTGAGGATAACTTCGAAAACGACCGGTGCGATTCTCTTCATGGTGGCGTTGTTGATCAGTCAGCCGATCTTGCTTTATTTGAATTTCATATTTGGCGGCTTTAGTGCGGTGGATACGCGAACCTTCCAGGTTATTAATTCCATGAAGACATTACAGGATCGGGGCTTGATGTCCATGTTGTTCGGCATTGGCTGGGGTCAGTGGTACACAGTTTATTTTGAATTTCCAACGATTGATTATGGCGCATGGGGAGCAAATCAATTGGCCTCGGATGACGCAAAATATTCGATCCAGATCGCACCGTTTTCCTTGATCAGAAGCATCGGTGTGTTGGGTTTTGCCGCTGTGCTGGGTGCGGCAATGGTTTATATTCGCAGGCTGGCTAATACTCGCATATCAAAAGGCGACGATAAATTCTTGCTGTGCGGGATGGTAGCGATCAACGTTTCGGCATTTTTTACCTTGCCCGATGTATTGCAGGAGACTGCCGCATTTGCCGCATTTTTCTGTGCTGCCATGGTCGCAATGAAAGGCAAGCATGAAGTGGCGTGATGTCGCAGAAATTGGTTATAGCAAATCTTTACTTATTAAAGGCACGAAATGTTGATTGGCATTGATGGGACGATGTTCACCCTCCAGAAAACGGGCATTGCCAATTATGGATATGAATTGCTGAGCCGATTGCCGCAGATCATGCCAGAGGCAAAATTTGTCATTTTTTCACCTAATCCTCCTCCTGCGGGCTGGAGTCTTCCCGAAGCTGTGTTCCGCTGGGTACAGGACTGTCGTTTTTATGAGCGGCCGATGATTGCTTATAAATCATTCGGCATGGCCATGGCCGCAGCCAGGGAAAAGATCGATGCTTTTTGGGCAATTGCTGGGGTTGCACCGTTTTTCATGCCGTGTCCGGTGCTGTTGACGGTGCACGATTATGTCTATTTGGTCGAGGCGCAGTCGATGCCGTTGACGCGAAGGGTGTTTCGTACCTGGAGCCAGCCGTTCTGGACCCGGCGGGCGGCCAAGGTCATGTCGAATTCCATGGCGGTTGCTCAGGAGACAAAAAAATATATCGGACGTGATGTCGATGGTATCATTCGGCCGGGCGTCGATTCCTCATTTTATCCCCGGCAACCCGATGAAATCAAACAGGTTAAAGAAAAATACGGCATCGATCGCGCTTATTATTTGATCGTTGGAACGGTTGAACCAAGAAAAAACCTGCAGCTCTTCCTGGAGACCTACATGGAGCAAATGGCGGCCATGGCCAAGCCGCTGCCGGTGCTGGTCATCAGCGGCCCTGCCGGCTGGAAGGCCGGGCCGATTGCCAGCATGATCGAGCGTGGCGTGCAGGCCGGATGGGTGAAGGCTATCGGTTATGCCGATTATGTCGATTTGCCGGCGCTGTACTCGGGCGCCGAGCTGCTGTTCATGCCATCGAGGTACGAGGGATTCGGCATGCCGGTGCTGGAAGCGCGCATGTGCGGCTGTCCGGTGGTGTGTTCGGACGTCGCGGCAATGCGTGAAGCCGGCGGCACGACCACGTTCTACCATGCGCCAAGCCAAGATGGCTTGCGGATGGCGATCGCGCATGTTTTTTCGCAGCCGTTATCGCCGCGACGAGAGCCACCTCCGGAGGTGGACTGGTCCTGGGATTCAGGCGCGAAACAGTTGGCCGAGCAGTTAATCATGATGGTCAAAAAATAGTCCCGGGCCTTGGTCGACGGCAGTGGTACTGGCGGTGAAGCCAGAAATGCGGAATTTAAAATCAAAAAAAATTAGGTGGTATAGTGAAGCGAATTGCAATTATTCATGAGTGGCTGACCGAGTATGCCGGTTCAGAACGAGTGGTCGAACAGATGCTGGCATGTTATCCCGGCGCCGACATTTTCAGCATGGTTGATTTTTTGCCTGAAGGAAAGCGTGGATTTATTCAGAACAAAAAAGTCACGACGTCGTTTATTCAAAAATTGCCTTTTGCACAGAAAAAATATCGACAGTATCTGCCGCTGATGCCTCTGGCGGTAGAGCAGTTTGATTTGTCGGGGTATGATTTGATTATTTCCAGCAGTCACGCGGTTGCAAAAGGGGTGTTGACCGGGCCTGATCAGTTGCATTTATGCATGTGTTATTCGCCAATGCGCTATGCCTGGGATTTGCAGCATCAATATATTCGTGAATCGAACATGCAGACCGGCTTGAAGGGCTGGGTGGCAAAATATTTGCTGCACAAGATCCGCTTATGGGACTACCGGACTGTGCATGGTGTCGATAAATTTATTGCAATTTCTAAATTTATCGAAAAACGCATTAAAAAGGTGTATGGACGTGATTCGTTTGTCATTTATCCTCCGGTCGATACGCAAGCATTTACTTTAAAGACTGAAAAAGAAGATTTTTATCTGACCGCATCACGCATGGTGCCGTATAAAAAAATCGACCTGATCGTTGAAGCTTTTTCAAAGATGCCCGAAAAGCGTTTGGTCGTAATCGGCGACGGACCTGACTTTAAAAAAATACAAGCCAAGGCAGGAAAAAATGTGCAACTGCTGGGCTATCAGTCATTCGATGTCTTGAAAGATCACATGCAGCGGGCGAAAGCTTTTGTTTTTGCAGCGGAAGAAGATTTTGGTATTACTCCTCTGGAGGCGCAAGCCTGCGGCACCCCGGTTATCGCTTTTGGCAAAGGCGGCGCATTGGAAACCATTGCCGGTCCAGGCGCCTTGGCCCCTACCGGCGTGTTCTTTTACACACAGGAAACCCAGGCGATCGTGGATGCGGTCAACCAGTTCGAGGCAAACGTTGACGGCATTACTGCAATGAACTGTAAAACAAATTCTGAACGATTTTCTATTGAAAATTTCAGGAAAAACTTCGTTGGTTTTGTAGAGTCGGAATGTGAAAATTGGCGAATCGGGCGGGCCTGATTCCTTCAAAAATATTTTCAGTTGTCATTTAGTTTTACACGACATAATCACAGCCAGAACTCATGCACTGGCTGTGATTCAGGAAAATTAGTTTTAATTTGATAATATATATAAATTTATGAAAACAGCAATCATCACGGGTGTTACAGGTCAGGACGGCGCATATCTTACCAAATTGTTGCTGAACAAGGGCTATACGGTATATGGAACCTATCGTCGCACCAGTTCTGTCAATTTTTGGCGTCTCGACGAGTTGGGTGTGTCAAATCACCCGCAGTTGAAACTGGTCGAATATGACCTGACCGATCTGAGTTCCAGTATTCGCTTGTTGCAGACAACTGGCGCCACTGAAGTCTATAACCTGGCCGCATTGAGTTTTGTCGGCGTGTCTTTCGATCAGCCAGTCACGACCGCGGAGATTACCGGCCTGGGACCGGTTAATCTGCTCGAAGCGATCCGGATTGTGAACCCGGCCATCCGCTTTTATCAGGCAAGTACCTCGGAAATGTTTGGCAAGGTACAGGCGATTCCACAGATCGAGGAAACTCCTTTTTATCCACGCAGCCCGTATGGCATAGCGAAGTTGTATGCGCATTGGATGACGATCAATTATCGCGAGTCGTACAATATTTTTGCCTGCAGCGGCATTCTGTTCAATCATGAATCGCCGTTGCGCGGCCGCGAGTTTGTCACGCGCAAGATTACCGACAGCATGGCAAAAATCAGCCTGGGACAACTTGACGTGCTTGAGCTGGGCAATATGGATGCCAAGCGCGATTGGGGTTTTGCCGAGGAGTATGTGGAAGGCATGTGGCGCATGCTGCAGGCCGATAAAGCCGATACATATGTACTGGCAACGAATCGTACCGAGACCGTGCGCGATTTTGTCACGATGGCGGCCAAGGCTGCCGGTTTTGAGCTGGAATGGAAAGGTCACGCCGAAGAGGAAACCGCGATCGATCGGCAAACCGGCAAAACGCTGGTGCGGGTCAATCCGAAATTTTATCGCCCGGCAGAGGTTGAATTGCTGATCGGTAATCCATTAAAGGCAAAGAATGACCTCGGTTGGGAGCCGAAAACCACGCTGGAAGAATTGTGCCAGATGATGGTGGAAGCCGATATTCGCCGTAATAAACTGGGTTTCTCGTTTTAGTCATGGCCAGGACTGCTCTCATAACAGGAGTTCAGGGCTTCACCGGGCGGTACATGGCGCTTGAGTTGCAACGTGCCGGCTACGAGGTATTCGGTGTGGCGCACACCCTCGATGAGCATCCTGTACCCGGCGTGCAGGCGACTTATGCTTGCGATCTGACTGATGCGGCCGCACTGTCCAAGGTAGTGCAGCAAGTCAAACCAGACGTGGTGGTGCACCTGGCGGCCATCGCATTTGTCGCTTACGGTGATGTCGAGGCGATCTATCGCACCAATGTTGTCGGCTCGCGCAATCTGCTCGAGGCCTTGGTCAGCCTGGATAGACCGCTGCAAGCTGTCCTGATAGCCAGCAGTGCCAACGTCTATGGCAATGCCACGGCGGGTACCCTGAGCGAGCAGGCCGTGGTGGCGCCCGCCAATGATTATGCGGTCAGCAAATTGGCGATGGAATTCATGGCCAAGCTGTATGCGACACGACTGCCGCTGTTTTTTGTCAGGCCTTTCAATTACACCGGCCTTGGCCAGTCTGAGAGCTTTTTGCTGCCGAAGATTGTCAGTCATGTACGGCGCCGCGCGCCGTTCATTGAACTTGGAAATTTGGACGTGGCCAGAGATTTTTCTGATGTCCGGGTAGTGGTGGAATATTATAGCCGTTTGCTTGAAATTAAGGTGCACCCTGGGGAAATTTACAATATCTGCTCCGGAACTGCGCACACTTTAGATCAGGTCATCGCCGAGGTGAGTGACATTGCCGGCTATGATATTGAGGTCAGGGTCAATTCGGCTTTTGTTCGTGCCAATGAGGTCAAGACGCTGATTGGCGCGCGGGAAAAACTGGTGGCAGCTGTTGGCAGAGTGCCGGATATCGCCTTGGCTGACACGCTGCGCTGGATGATAGGCTGACATGTCATCCGGCTTGGTAATATCAAGCCGAGCTTGTGGTTTCCGTTCACATGAATCTTGCGCGAGGCAATAGCGACTCCGCATTATATCGGCTGTCCGGTTTTTGTCATGATCCTAGCATTCGATATTGGAATTCACCATGGATATTGTTCATTCCATTGCGTTTCATGGCGCTGTAACCGCAAGCTATCCCCATGCTGGCCTGGCTGCGCGCTCAGGGCACTGCGCGACGCCATCGCGTTACTTCCGCAAGTAACGCGATGGCGTCCTGCCTGTCGACAGTGTCGCGTGCTTTTGCCTTTGAGCGTAAGCGTCTTCCCACCGCCGTCTATCTTTAAAAGTACACATACCCCAAGCGAGATGCCAGCCGCCGCTCAGGCGCCGCGCAAGCAATCGGTGCGCCGTTCCTTGCCAGATCACTTGGCGAGACGAGAAAATGTACTCTTCGCCAAGCGAAGCTTGCCCCGCCTGCGGCAGGGGCTTGCCCCTCTTGGGTGAGGACGTTGCAGAGCAACTCGAGAAGATTGTTCAGAGCCGGGTTGCTGAAAGACGTGCTGGCCAATTGTGGGCATTGCGAGCCGCAGCCCGGGTGCCTGACAGCAGGCACGTCATACGCCAGCAGCATACGACTGGCGGCGCTCACTCTGGGCTGTAACGCGGTTGCTTACAGATTGCCTTCCGATACCCACGTTTCTACCGAGCCGGCCACTCGGGACCATCCCTTTGGTGCACCAACCGCTTTCATGGCATTACTGAATCTGTCACCTTGCTGGAATGGTCCGATGGTGCCGAATTTGCTGGGGGACTGGTAGGTGGAGATCTCTCCGCCCGACTCAGTCACGCCCCCGACACCGTTCCAGGTAAAGCCGGTTGAGTACGCATTGCCTTTCAGCGACAGGCGTGCCTTACTCAACAGGCCGTCGTAGGATGTCATTCCTGAAAACGTCGTGCCGATGATCCGCACGCTGGCTTTATAAGCCGTGCTTAGAATGCCGCCGGTGGTCGGACGGTTTCGTCCGTCGACGGAGGATCCGATGAGCGCCAGGTCCACGTCGGGAAAGTCCAATTTCAAGGCTGGATGGTTGCCGGCCATGACGTTGTAGTCGTCGAACTGGACATTGGTGAAAACCACTGAAGAACGAATAATGGCTATGCTTGACGCATAGTGTCGAAAAGAACTATTCACGAACGAAATCACACCACGTGTGGCCGTCTGTCCGCCAGCCAGGTTGTTCACGCCACCTTGAACACCGTGATAATTGGCGCCGCCGGTAGTAAAAATGGAATTTGTGAAAAATATGCCATCCTGATGGCCCAATATGTTCAGCGGAGTACGGCAGATATCGAGTTGGATATTGTTGAACTTCGCCATATTGGCGGCGCCGGCCGGTATACCTGTATCAAGGCGGATGCCTTCGCTGTAACCAAAGGCGAGAAATGAGTCAACCTGGGGACTATCTGCTCGCAGCAGGGTTAGTGCCACGCCATGTTGATAAACCCAGGCAAGCAGGGATGATGCGTAGTCTCCATAAACATTATGGTTAAAATGTACATTATTAATGCGGACATTATCAGTATTGTTGTCAAACTTGATGCCATAGTGAAGCGGGAAGCCAGTCAGATTATCTATCAGCACACTACCGACACCGATCCCTTTTCCTCCCATTACCACGCCGTCATAGGCCCCTTGAAACTTGATGTTGCGTATGGTTACATAGGATGGCCCCCCAGTAATTGCTGGAGGATAGGGAATTGGTACTCCGGACGTTACCTGTTCAGGATAATAGATACGCATCGATTCGAGACCGGCGTAAGCGTCCATCGTTATGGCGGCGTGGTATCGGTCGGTGACGACCACCGTGGTGGCGATATCGCCCGAGCCAACCAGTTTGACACCTTTTTTTATGAGAATGTTGGACATCTTGATGTTTCCCTTTGGAATAGTCACGATGCCGCCGCCATCTTTAAAAACAGCCAGGATGGCAGCATTTACCTTGTCTGATTGATCGATAGTTGGCGACATGACAGCACCAAAATCCAGCACGCTGACGGTATCGGACAGCTTGTCCATCGGTGTTCGCGATACGGCGCCCTCGCCCTTCTGCATAAAGATCTGTTGCGCGAAATCTGATGGGGCAGCTATTGCCGGACACGATACGGTATGGAGTGCAAGCACGAAGAAGGCAATAATTTTTTTCATTTGTATGACCGCCGAATATTGATGTTGGATGACATGCCGCTATTGTCGTTGCCGTACGATGCTGCGTCTGCGATATGGTCAGAAGAGATTATTGTACTTCGTTGATCATCACACCCGTCGTAGTGAGTCAGAACGATTTGGCCCGCCACTGGCTGCTCGGACAAAGTGGTGCAATAGTTGCAGGCACCAGTACGGTGCCAGGTGCAAGGATCATGCCGCAGCCACCTTCGCCGGGAATCTGTCGTACAGATGCGCATGACCGCCGGCAAGCCAATCACGGCCGCAGGCTTTGCAAGACGAGCTGGAGCAGCGAGGCGTCGATGCCGGCATGCAGACGCACGACGGCATCGCCAATCATGATCTCGATCATGCCGTTTGGTGGCTCAGCTGGGGGCAGTGATGGCGACCGTGTCATAGCCGGCTTGACCAGCACGGGCAGCAGCACCGAGGCGGCCGGCTCGAACAAACCGGTACGCAGCTCGCGGCGCCACTTGAACAGGCTATTGGCGTTGATGCCGTTCTGCTACGCCAACGCCGCGGATTGAACAACGCAGGACAGCCAACGCAAACTGCCGCATTGCCTCGCTTGCTCAGGGGGGATAAACCGGGCATTTTGCATGCCACGGTTCATTTCCTGATGATATTTCAGTGTCCCTTGAATACTTCCCGGAACATCGGAACGAGCAAGCGATTGCCAAACTCGCTCAAATGATCATCGTCAAAGTACAGCGGACGCCCGTCTTTGCTGCCGAAACATCGTCCGTCATGGCACAGGTACGGAAGTGGATCAAGAATTTTGACACCGCAACGGGCATGTGCTTCGTCCTGTGCCTTCCAGACGAAATTGTGGCGTCGGTGATAATCTTCAAGAGAAATGGAAATTTCGGCATTCGTTCCAAATACCATCCTGCGTGCCATCACTTTTGGCACATCAATGCCCATTTCGGGTATCGGCCGTATCAGGTAAACCGGGCGATCCTTTGCCAAGGAACAGCTTGTATCGACCAGTTTTTGCGTGAATTCTTTCAAGAATGTCGGATCGGAAGTTCTGTGCAACTGCGTGAAATACACTAATGGCCGGTTTCTTTCAGTTTCCCATGATTCGTTAAAACCCAAAGGATAGATCGAAGTGCGATTGACTATCACCAATGGCACGTCTTTTGGCACATCAGCCATTTTCTTTATTGCCCAGTCGACAAACTTGCCGCATTCAGGGCCAATTTGCGGCGAGATATTTTTGACTCCGATCAGAATGGGACAACCGGTGTAGGTCCAGCCCATGATGCCACCGCTGGCGTCCGGTACGGCCGCAGCCAGTGCCGTCGTGATGGAGTCGGCATGGCTGTCCCCCATCAGGATGGCCTTCAGCTTGTCACCGCCATACATGCACGATGGCGACTCCACGCCATTCAACATGAAGCAAGAAGCAAAGCGTGGATTACGGTTCAGATATTCGCTCGATGCGATGTCGATCGCCGGGGTAAAGCGTCCCTCGATGCCCTTTTTTTGCCAGATCAACTGTCCGGGAAGGATAGTGACTGCGGTCACGCCGAGCAGGATGGCCACGCCCGTCTTGAGTTGGTACTGGCCCAATTTTTTTCGTGATGGTGACTCCGCTAAGTGATAGGACAGCGAGGCCAGCACAAGCGTCAGAAGCAGGCCAACAGTGATTGCCGATGGATTGGATTGTTGCTCGAGGAAAGTCAGGGCAACCGCCACTGGCCAATGCCACAAGTAGAGGGAATACGAGCGTGTCCCCAACCATTGGGCCACGGGGTGGCCGGTCCATGCCGAATGACTTCTGTTCGACAGTAAAACCAGGGATGTGCCTACCACGGGGAACAAGGCTTGCCAGCCCGGCCAGGGCGTCGAGGTATCCAGAAATACCAGTGTCGCAATGATCAGCGCGAATCCTGTGGTTTCGACCCAGGTGCGTTGCCGCGTCGTGAGCTGAAGTTTGGGGCCTGCCAGATATACCAGCCCACCGGCCAGCATTTCCCAGGCACGGGTATGCAGCAGATAGAATGCCGCGGAAGCGGAAGACTTTGTCAGGACAATGGACAATAGCAGTGAAACCAGCAGACCTGCGATGGTCACTGCCAATATGGCTTGACGACCTGGACGAACTTTCCAGACAGCCAAAAAAATGAGGGGAAGCAACAGGTAAAACTGCCATTCGACCGACAGCGACCACGTATGCAGCAGCCATTTTTCATGTGACGACGTATCAAAGTAGCCAGCGGCTCGCCAGAACTGGATGTTTGAGACGAACGTCAGGCTGTCGCGCACCTGCTTGCCTAGCACCTGATAATCGGTCATTGGCAGCAGAAACCATCCCAGTATCAACAGGACTGCGCACAGGGCGATCAGCGCCGGAAAAATGCGGCATGCTCTTGCCCAATAAAAAGACCACAGGGAAAATTGTTTACCTGTCAGCGGTCCGCGTTCGAGTCCCGTGACAATGATACTGGTCATCAGAAAACCAGAAATCACGAAAAATATATCTACACCTGAAAAGCCGCCACCGAACCCTGGAACTCCAAAATGGTAAAAAATAACAGCAAAAACAGCCCAGGCGCGTAAGCCATTGATGTCAGTTCGAAAACTGGACGCAGAGATCATTTGGTCTTTCATTATCGTCTTGGAAAGCGACTAAAGCCAACCATGTGCATATGCAGGAGGATGGTCAGGTGTTGAGTACTATTCGCGAAGAAGCTTTTAGCAGAGTTTTTGGGGTCGTTTGGCCGGCTCAGGACTGAGCGCGAGGCGTTCAATGGTTTGACGTTACGTATTTGATACAGTACCGACTACATCGGTCAATATCTCTCTAGAATGCTCACCTTGCCTTTGTTAATATTGCATAATTTTAACAGAATCATGGATCGTCGAATAGCTTGTGTTGATGCGGTAACGGCGTGATCGGCCTTTGGATAGCTGCTTCTTTTGCACCGCATGATTGCCGCTTGTCACGGTGTATTTCGGCAGAAATAGTCGCAACATTGTCAATTTTTTAACCGCCGCCCGTTCGTTTGGGCGGCGGTGCGGGATGCGGCGCCGGCCACTGATCGCAAACGCCCCATACACGATTTTTTCAAAAGAACCAGTGCCATTTCGGCAGCCAGATACTGACAGATCGGCAACACCGATTTACTCGGCCCGCAGATAGACTGCCATATCGATCTTGACTGTACTTGGCTGGAAATAGCAGGATTCAGAAGATTTTTTCTTTAAGCAAGCGCAACAAATACTGTCCGTAAGCATTTTTCTTCAAGCGTTGAGCGAGCACTTCCAATTGCACGTGATCGATATAGCCCTTGCGATAGGCGATTTCTTCCGGACATGCGACTTTCAGGCCCTGACGGTTTTCAATGGTCGCAATGAATTGCCCGGCTTCCAGCAAGGATTCATGGGTGCCGGTGTCGAGCCATGCCATGCCGCGCCCCATCAATTCGACATTCAATTCACCACGCTCCAGGTAGACACGGTTGATATCGGTGATCTCCAGCTCGCCGCGTGGCGACGGTTTGATGCCAGCGGCAATATCGCACACCTGATTGTCATAGAAGTACAATCCGGTCACGGCATAATTTGACTTGGGCTGAGCAGGCTTTTCCTCGATGCTCAGTGCACGTCTTTCCTCATCGAAATCCACCACGCCATATCGTTCCGGATCGTGGACGTGGTAGGCGAAGACCGTCGAGCCGCTGGTCCGTTCGGATGCTTCACGTAATTGCGCTTCGAAATGGTGACCATAATAAATATTGTCGCCCAGGATCAGCGCGGAAGGCGAATCGCCCACAAATTCTCGGCCGATGATATAGGCCTGCGCCAGGCCATCTGGACTTGGCTGTACCGCGTAAGTGAGCGAGATGCCCCACTGCTTGCCGTCTCCCAGCAATTCTTGGAAGCGTGGCGTGTCTTGCGGCGTCGAGATGATCAGGATTTCGCGTATGCCAGCCAACATCAACGTGGTCAGCGGATAATAAATCATCGGTTTGTCGTAGACTGGCAGCAGTTGCTTC
>Ga0163161_10001163_pt1 | contig 19788 bp, 18 predicted proteins | sample S45metaG_FD_129847 | JGI IMG/M metagenome (GOLD analysis project Ga0163161, IMG submission 129847) | Switchgrass rhizosphere microbial communities from Kellogg Biological Station, Michigan, USA - S4-5 metaG | ecosystem: Host-associated > Plants > Roots > Rhizosphere > Soil | place: USA... | reverse complement strand
CTCGCCGAAGCCGGGCGGGCGCGCTTCTCCTTCATGGGCGATGCGAGCGGTCCGCGCTCCCAGGTACTGAACTACCGCACCGCGCCCCGCGAACTGATGGTGCGCCGGGGCGACGTCGTCCAGGTGCGCGACGAGAGCATCTTCGACTACCTGCGCGACCACCTCCCGGGCCAATCGCCGGCGGGCCCGAAACTCCCCTTCGACTTCGCCTGTGGCTTCATAGGCTACTTCGGCTACGAACTCAAGCGCGAGCTCGACGGTGCACGCGCCCACGACGCGGACACCCCGGACGCGATGTGGATCCTCGCCGACCGCTTTCTTGCCTTCGACCATCTCGAGCAGCAGGTCTGGATCGTCTGCCTCGATGAGGATGCACCATGCAATGAGAATCGCCGCTGGATGCAGGCCATGCGCGAGCGACTGGAAGAAGCACAGGTGGCGAGGCCGGAGGACGGCGCAAACGCAGCCCGCGAGCTGCATTCATTGGCCTGGCAGGTGGACTTGGCGACCTACCGGGAGCTCATCCTGCGCTGCCAATACGAGCTCCTGCAGGGCGAGACCTACGAGGTCTGCCTCACGAACCAGCTGATCGGTGAAGGACGCATCCGACCGCTGGAGGTCTATCGGGTCCTGCGCAAGCACAACCCGGCACCTTATGCGGCCTACCTGCGCATCGGCGGCTATGCCGTGCTGTGCGCCTCGCCTGAACTCTTCCTTCGCATCTCCGGCGACCGGGAGGTGGAATCGAAGCCCATCAAGGGGACCGCCGCACGCGGCGCGACACCGGCCGAAGACGACGCGATCGCAGACGCCATGGTCGCCGACGAGAAGACCCGCGCGGAGAACCTGATGATTGTCGACTTGCTGCGCAACGACCTTAACCGCGTGTGCGAGATCGACAGCGTTCACGTGCCGAGCCTGTTCGCGGTCGAGACCTATGCCACCGTGCACCAATTGGTCAGCACCATCCGCGGGAAGCTGCGAGCGGACCTGGGGACTATCGACTGTGTGCGCGCTGCGTTCCCCGGCGGCTCCATGACCGGCGCCCCCAAGGTGCGCACGATGAAGATCCTGGACGAATTCGAGGGGGCCGCCCGCGGCATCTATTCGGGCAGCATCGGCTATCTGTCGCTCAACGGCGCGGCCCAGCTCAACATCGTGATCCGCACGCTGGTATCGGCCAACGGCCGGATCTCCATCGGTGCTGGCGGTGCCATCGTCGCCATGTCCGATCCCGATGCCGAAGTCGAGGAGATCGTGCTGAAGGCACAGGCGCTGTGGGATGTTCTCAGGCGCTGCGGTGCGCCGCTCGGCACGCGGCCAGGCACGGGCGTGGATGCAAGTGTCGCTGGCGCTTCGGTGCTCCCGGAGCCGCCATCCGACCCTACGGCTCCGCACACCACCCCGACGCCGCCATCGTCCGCCAATGGCTAGCGCACAGGCCAATCGCCGGGGGATCCTGCTCATGCTGGTGGCCATGGGCTGCTACGTCTTCAACGATGTCTTCGTGAAGCTGGCCGCGCAGAGCTTGCCGCCCGGGCAGGTTCTTGCCGTGCGCGGTGCGTTCGCGACCATCTTCGTCCTGGCCATCGCGCGAGGCACGCGCGGTAGCTGGCGAATGGCACTGCGCCCGCTCGTGGGGGTGCGCTGCGGACTCGAGGTCACGACGGCCCTCGCCTCCGTGGTCGCCCTGTCGCTGGCGCCGCTTGCGACTGTAAGCACGCTCATGATGACCGCGCCACTGATGATCGCCGCCACGGCGATGGCGCTGCGGTGGGAGCCCTGGCGTGGTGGGCGTCTGTTGGCTGCTGCCGCGGGATTTGGTGGTGTCCTGCTGGTCATCCAGCCGGCCGCTCGGCCGGATGTCCCCGCAGTCGGTCTTGCCTGTGCGCTGTTGTGCGCCGCCTCGTTGGCTGCGCGCGACCTGGTGACACGGCGCATCCCCGCCACGATCCCCTCGTCGACCATTGCGATCGCGACCACGCTCGCTGTGTGCCTTGCGGGCCTGCTGCTGGGTCTCGTGGAACGCTGGACGACGCTCACGCGGTATGAGCTCGGCATGCTCGCGGCGGCGGCGGGTTGCGCGGCGCTGGGCAACTTCGCGCTCATCGTCGCCTGCCGCGGCGTCGATCTCTCGGTCGTCACACCTTTTCGCTACAGCCTGATCGTCTGGGCCCTGCTGCTGGGGTTTTTCGTCTGGGCCGACGTGCCTCGGCCCCAGGCCGCCGTCGGCGTGCTGCTGATCGTCGCGGCCGGTGCCTTCACCGTCTGGACCGCGCGACGGCCATAGGTAAAAAGACCGAACTTTCCATCCGCCATGGTTCGCAGGCGCTCGATGGAGCGCTCGTCGCGACGTTCGCCGCCCTATCAACTTTGACAGTGTCCCCGCTCCTGTCATCACGCTGTAATGCGGACCTCATTCAACGAGGTGACCTCATGAAGATCATTGCGGGAACCATCGACTCTTTCTCGGCGGACGTTCTGTTCGACATGGCGCGCTACCGGCACGAGGTTTTCGTCGAGAAGCTGGGCTGGAAGCTCGATACGCGCGGTCGGCTGGAGCTGGACGAATTTGACCGGAAGGACACCATCTATCTGATCGCGCGCAACACGGAAGGGGAGATTGTCGGCACGAGCCGCCTCTTGCCCACGCACCGGCCCTATCTGCTCGCCAGTGTTTTTCCTCAACTGCTCGGCGACACGCCCGCGCCGTGCTCGCCTGACGTCTGGGAACTGTCGCGATTTGCCGCTGACGACTGGATGCGGCTCGACGCGGGCGAGAGTCCACATGGCTGGTCGCTCGCGCTGGACATGCTGAGCGTCGCAATGCGGACCGTTGCCAAGCAGGGAGGACGGCGGCTCATCAGCGCCTCGCCAATGGGCATCGAGCGCATCCTGCGTCGCACGGGCCTGTCCGTGCACCGCGCGGCGCCGCCGGTGCTGATCGAGGGCCAGCATCTCTTTGCCTGTTTCATCGACGTGGACACGAGCTGGTGTCCGCGCCAAGACCGGCACGCCGACGCGGCCGGTTGAATCCCCTGCAGCCGGGCTGGCGCGCCCTCTGCGGCCCTCCACTCAGTTCAGGAGCCCCAGCCGTGAAGCGAATGCTGCGGCCGAGCTCTTGGTGGGCGCGCCCAATCTGGCCATTGCGTTTTGCAAATGAAATTCAACCGTGGGTTTCGAGATGCAAAGGATGGATGCGATCTCGTCGCTTGTCTTGCCATCGCCCGTCCAGCACAGCACCTCCACCTGCCGTCTCGTGAGCGATTCGAGCCGCTCCAGCGGGCTGCCTCCCAGGAGGCCGCAGAACGCGCGGTGGGCGGTATGCACCAGCCACTGCAGCCACGGGTCCTTGGCGAGCATCTCCGCGGCCGTCAGCGGTTCGCTCGACCTCGCAAGCGTCAGCATGCCGATCCGCGCATCGGGCTCGAAGACCGATTGCGCCCAGCCGACGCGCAGGCCGAACGAGCGCGCCTCATCCCACATCTGTGGTGCCTCCCGAAAGACTTCGTTGCTCCAGATCATGGGCGTCCCGCTGTGCACGCCGTGTGCGACCGTGGGATCGACCTGGAGGTATCCGGCGTTGATGTAACGGTGGTTCCACCGCTCGTCGTATGTGCTGAACATCAAGGTCTTCTGCCGGGTGAAGGGCACGAGCGTGCGCAGCCCGTAGGCGCAGTGCTCGAAGCCAAGGTGCCTGGTTGCCACGCTGATCTGCGCGAGCACCTCAGAAGGCTCGTTTGCCTGGCTCAACCGACCGAGAACATCCTGGGTCCACTCGTTCATAGGTGCGCTTCCTGCGTCGTCGGCACCCCCACCTTTTTCGCGAGCACCATCGAGGATCCCGGTGTGGAGTCCGCCAAGCGAGAAGGCCAGCGGCTCCAGTCCTTGAACCGACCCGCACTGGACCGACCTGCTGTTTGCACCCGGTGGCCACTCAGCATGTGATGGAGGCAAAGGATGCGACAGTCTAGAAGCGCCCGGCCGAGCCCGGAGGCAAAATTCACCACCATTTCTGCCAATCTCGCGAGCCCCCCGCTTCGCGCACTGGCGCGGTGCGGCGCAGCGTCGTGAGATTCCTGATTGATCCTCCCTACGGTGGCTCCTCACGATGCACAAGGTCTGGCTCCTGCTGCTTCCCGGATTCCTTCTTCTTGACATCATCCGCGTGCTCGCGGTCTTCAAGGCCGCCAATGCCGCCTTGCGCAGGACGCGCGGCAAGCTCGTCGGCTACGACGTTCGATTGGCCTCGGCAACGGGCGGCCAAGCCCTGAGTTCAAGTGGCGTGGCACTCTCGACGCGTGCATTGCCGCACAGGCTCGTCGGTCGGGCGAGCACGCTCTTCATCAGTGGCGAGCCCGATCCGGACCCGGCTGGACCGGCGGGTGTGCGGCATTTGCGCGAATGGCTCTCCCGGAACCGGAGGCGATTGAGCCGCTGCGCCGTCCTGGGCGCCCGAGCTTTGCTGCCGCGTGCGCCAGACGTCCACGCCGTGCGGCGACAACACCGCGCTGCGCCGCCGGCACCGCGCCGTGGGCAGCGTGCAGACCCGCCCGCGGCCTGCACCAAAGCGCATGGCTGGCGCGTCATCGAACCGGACCAGGGAGAAGACCTGGCGCTGTCGTGGATCGCGGAGGATCGAGGTGCCGCGTCCGCGGACATGCTCGCCGCGCGCCTTGCCGGATCACGCAGCCGTCGCTACGGCATGCCACGCCGTCGCCGGGTGCCGATCGAGCCACCCACGAGCGATGCGCGGATCGGCACGCTGCATCTGTGGATCGCGGCGCACCTGCAAGAGAACCTCAGCGTCGCCCGATTGGCGCAGAAGATCCACATGTCCACGCGCTCCTTCGCACGCTTCTACGAACGCGCGACGGGTCTGTCGCCCGGACGGAGCGTACAGCAGTTCCGCCTCGACGCCGCCTGCCGTTTGCTCGAGACGAGCCCACTTCCCCTCAAGACCATCGCCGGGCAATGCGGCTACGGGTCCCAGGAGGTGATGCGCAGAGCCTTCGTTCGCGACCTGCAGATGACGCCGCGCGAATACCGGCGGCGGCTCGCCACGATGAAAGGTGCGGGCGTGGCCTAGCAGGCCCATGTCTTACCCGGCGCAACAGCGACTGCCCATCGCCAGACCGCCCGCCGCGACGCGCGCACGTCAGGCGCAAGAACTCGTCAACCGACGGCCGCGTCCCTAATCTTCTGTGGCCCAGCACACCAGCCGCAAGTCCGCCAGCGGCAGCAAGGCACGCGTGTCGTCGCCGAAGCGGACCTCCCCGACGTCGCCGTCCTTCGCCTTGATGCGCAGCGATCCGCGCCGTCCACCATGCTCGACCACAAGCACCGTGCGGCCGGCGCTGATGACCTTGGCAAGCCCGCTCCCGGGCGCCGCTGGCGTCGAGCTGCGGAGGGACTGGGACGACGGCGGGCGATGTCTTGCCTGCGCACGTCCGATCGGCTCGCCCCGCGCCAGCAGTTCCTCAAGTTCGTGCGGGCGATCGCTGGCGATGGCCACCAACTTGTAGAGCAATCGCACGTCCCCTCCGACCCGCCCGTCCTCCACCGCCTGCCGCAATTGCGGCGGTGCGTCGCTGAGCCGCGCGGCCTCGGTGATGAAGGAACGCGGTTTGCCCAAGCGTCGCGCGATCTCGGCGCGCGAATGGCCTTCCTGTTCCCGGTCGGCGATGAAGGAAGCCAGATCGAATGGCGACATGTCCTCGCGGTGCAGGTTCTCCGCGGCCTGGGCGAACGGGTCGACCCGCTCGTCCACGAATGCCGGAACTGTGGCGAGCCCTGCCCGGCGCGCGGCGCGCACCCTGCGTTCGCCGCGGTTGACGATGTACCGGTCCGCATGTTCGGGATGGCATCGCAACGATACCGGCTCCAGCACGCCATGCTCTCGGATCGATGCGGCAAGTTCCTCGATGCGTTCGCTCCGGACGCGACGGCGTGGCTGGCGAGGGTCGAGGTCGATTCGATCGAGCGCCACCTGCATCGGCGTGCCCACGCCCGCAGGGGTCGCTTCGCCCGCGAGCAGATCAGCCGCCCTGAACTGCGACAGCACACTCAGGTCCAGCCCGTCGGGCGCATTCATGGCTGCTCGTCCGCAGGCACCGGCATGCTCGAGGCGTCGATGCGTTGCTGCAGCAACTCGAACACCCGCATCACCTCGAGGCTCGCCTCCCGGGCCGCGCTCTTGGGCAATCGCCATACTGGCACGCCCGCGGCCAGCGCCTCGGGAATGGCCGAGCGGGTCGAGATCCGTGCCGGTATCACGAACTCCCGGAAGTTCAAGGCCAGATCCTGCATGGCGGCCTTCTGCCGCGACGAATGCGGATTGAACCGGTTCAAAACGATGGCCGCCAGCCGCAGTTGCGGGTTGTAGCGCTGTCTGACGCCAAAGATGGTTCTGAGCATGTCGGCGACGCCATCGATGCTGTACTCCTCGAGCTCGATCGGGCAGGCCACAGCATGGCCAGCGATCAGCGCCGCGCTCATGCGCAAGCCCAGTGCTGGCGGCGTGTCGATCACGACTGCGTCGAATTCCTGCGCCAGGCGAATCACGTTCCTGCGAAATGGGGGAATCACGACATCCGCCCTCGCGAGTTCGACGTCGGCCAGCTTCTTGCTGCGCGGTACCAGGGCAATGGTCTGCGCGCGGGCCGGGACGATCGCGCCGATGTCCCCTCCGAAAAGTTCCACCGCCTCGGCGATCGCCGAGGAACTGCGCAGCGATTTCGAGCTGTTCGCCTGCGCGTCGAGATCGATCAGACACACCGATTGGCGTCGCATCTCGGCCAGCCAGCATGCGTACAGCACCGCCAGGGTCGACTTGCCGACGCCACCTTTCTGGTTGCCGAAGATGACCACGTTGCCCATGCCTTGCTCCTCAGGCTTCGACGCGAACCATGCGGGTCCCCTACACCACATGGCACGCTGCGCGGCTGCCGCCGAAAACTGCGACAGGGCCATCCCGGCGCAGGCGGCCCTGCCTCGTTGGTCCGTGATGGATCGCCATGCCGCGTCGCTCACGAATATCGCCGCCCCTCGCTTTGCGATGCAACTGTCACAAACAATAGTCGACACACGCATGCGCGGAGGCGGACATTGCGCCCATGCAAGCACTCGATGTTCAACACAGGCATGCGACCGACAAAGGCCGATACGCGCCCTGGCCTCCCGTGCTTGTTGTCGCTGGCTTGATGACGCACGCCTGCGCCCTGTGGGCACAGGCCGAGCCCGGCACATCCCAAGTCATCGGTCCACAGCAGCAGGCGGCGCGCGACCACGACCGCATCGCGATCCTTCGCGAAGAGCTCGGAAAGTCGCAAGCGCAATTGGAGGATCTCGCGCGCCGTAAGGCTGAGCGGCTCGCCGCGTCCGATATGCAGGCAGCGACCGAAGCCGAGGCGCAGCGCGTTCGCACGATCGGCGATATCGCGGCCATCCAGCGAGAGATCGCGTCCACCTCGCGTACCTCCGCCCAGACCGCGGCGGCCAAGCCCATGGCCGCTCAGGCCACCAAGGGCCCTGCCCCCGCCGGCAAGCGCGCGGCGCCGACGCCCTGGTGGGACGTCTACGACGGCCGCCGGCGCATTGACCCATCGGCTTCAGTTTCTCTCGCGCCCCCGTCTGGGCAAGTGCCCGCGGGATCTTCCTCGGCCACTGGAGTCTCGCCATGACCGCATGCTCGATCCACCACATCCGGCCCGCAGCGCGATTCGGCGTCCGAATCCGATGGATCGGATGCCTGCTGGTCGCCGTGCTCGCGGCCGCACCTACCGACATCGTCTGGGCCGGAAGCCCGTTCGCGACGGGCGCCAACGCGACCCAGCAGCAACTCGTTGCCATCCTGACGCCACTGGCGGCAGTCGCCGTGATGGTCTCCGGCGCCATGGCCTGGTTCGGCCGCCTGAGCTGGTGGTGGATGGTCGCCGTCGTGATCGGCACCGTGCTGGTCTTCGGCGGCCCCCAGATCGTCTCCTGGATCCGGGGCCTGTTCGGGGTGTGAGGGAGAGCGAACCGTGAGTCGCAACCAGGGCATCGCTGCGGATCCTCTGTTCGTCGGCATGACACGCCCGTCGATGGTCTGGGGCGTCACCTACTCGGCCATGATGTTCAACATCGTGGTCACGACCGAGTCGTTCATCGTGACCAAGAGCCTCGTGTGGCTGCTGGCCTTCGTGCCGATCCACGGGGTGCTCTACCTGGTCTGCCTGTACGAGCCGCGCTTCTTCGACCTGCTGCAGCTGTGGGGCCGCACCCGACTGCCCGCCATGCTCGGCGGCAACCTGCGGTTCTGGCGTGCGAATTCGTACAGCCCCCTGGCGCTGGACATGCCTGATTGGCGGGGGTGCCGCCGGATGCGGACTTGGCCCGTGGCGGTGGTCTGACACGGCATCGCCATGAAGCTGCTGTCACGCTCCGAGCACACGCTGCGCCGCGAAGCCGGCGCCGCAACCATGATCCCACTGTCGTCGCATGTGGACGAGCATGTGGCCCGCACGCGCGCGGGCGACTATGTGCAGACGCTGCGCCTGGCCGGCACGAGCTTCGAAAGCGCGGACGACGATGACATCAACAGCTGGCACGAGCGCCTCAATGTCCTGCTGCGCAACATCGCCTCGCCCAACCTGGCCCTGTGGACCCACGTGATCCGGCGTCGCGAGACAGGCTATCCGGCCGGGCGGACGGTTCCCGGGTTCGCCGATGAAATCGAGCAGCGGTACCGCCGCAAGATGGCCGGCGAGCGCCTGATGGTCAACGAGCTGTACCTGTCGGTCGTCTTCCGGCCGCAGCCGACCCGCATAGGCAACGCCGCATTGCGGCTGTTCAGGCGCACGGACCCAGAGGGTGCACAGGCGGAACTGCGCGACGCCCTCGATGCCTGCGGCAAGCTGCGCCAGGAACTGCTCGCGGCGCTGGAGCGCTACGACCCCGAAGCCCTGGGCATCTATCGCCTGCACGAAGAGGATGTGCTGTTCTCCTCCCTGATGGAATTCCACGGCCTGCTGGTCAACGGGGAATGGCAGCGCATGCCGCTGCCGCGCTCACCCCTCAACGAGGTTCTGGCCACCACCCGGCCCTTCTTCGGCAACGAAGCCATGGAATACCGCACGGGCACCCAGACGCGGATCGGCGCCTTCCTCGGCATCAAGGAGTACCCCACGCCCACGGCGCCGGGCATGTTCAGCGCGCTGCTGACCGCACCCTTCCCCTTCGTGCTCACGCAAAGCTTCACCTTCCTGGCCAAGGGCACGGCGACCGACATGATGAGCCGCCAGCATCACCGGATGGCGGCCGCCGGAGACTTGGCGGTCTCACAGGCCGAGGAACTCAAGGACGCGCTGGACGACCTGATGAGCAACCGCTTCGTGATGGGCGACCACCACTTCAGCCTGCACGTGCTGGCCGACACCTACGACGGCGTCGGCGAGGCCGAAGGCCGGCCCCGCCTGAAGCAGCTCAACGACAACGTGGCCCGCGCCCGCTACCTGCTGGGCGACACGGGAATGGTGGTGGCGCGCGAGGACCTCGCGCTGGAGGCGGCGTTCTGGGCTCAGTTGCCGGGAAACTTCGGCTACCGCAGCCGCAAGGCGCCCGTGACCAGCCGCAACTTCGCCGCGATGTCGCCCTTTCACAATTTCCCGACCGGCCGCGCCACGGGCAACTACTGGGGCGACGCGCTGGCCATGTTCATGACGCGTGCCGGCTCGCCCTACTACTTCTCGCTGCATGCGAGCGACCCGCGCAGCCCGGACGGCGGCAGCCGCCGTGACGTCGGACACATCACGGGCGTGGGTCCGGTCGGCACCGGCAAGACCACGCTGCTGGGATTCTGCATGGTGGCGATCTGCAATCGCCTGGATGCCACGCAGGTCATCTTCGACAAGGACGAAGGGCTACACATCCTGGTGCGGGCACTGGGCGGCCGGTACCTCCCGCTGAAGAACGGCGTGCCAACCGGCTGCAATCCGCTGCAGCTCGACGATGCGGTCACCGACAACGTCGAGTTCATGCGGCACTGGCTCAGGCGCCTGGTCATGCGCACGCCGACCGATAGCTTGAGCGTCCGTCAGGAGGACGACCTCGACCAAGCGTTGCATGGCACCCTGAAGCTCGAACGCTCGTTCAGGCGCCTGTCCCGTCTGGTCGCCTTCCTCGACATCACGGACCCCGAGGGGATGCACGCGCGCCTTCGCAGATGGTGCGCCTCGGAGCGCGGCGACTATGCCTGGGTCTTCGACAACGATCGCGACGACGTGGCTCCGCTGCTGGCCCGGCACGCCCTCGTCGGGTTCGACGTGACCGACTTCCTCGACAACGAGGTCGTGCGCGCGCCGCTGACCATGTACCTCTTTCATCTGGTCAACCGGATGGTGGATGGGCGCCCGCTGGTGTGCTGGATGGACGAATTCGCCAAGCTCCTGAGCGACCCGGCCTTCGCAAGGTTCGCCAGGAACGGCCTGGAGACCTGGCGCAAGAAGAACGCGAACATCGCGACGTTCACCCAGAGCACCAGCCATGTGCTCGATTCCGGCATCGCGCGCGCGATCGTCGAGCAGACGCCGACGAAGATCCTGTTCCCCAATCCGGAGGCGGACTACGACGAGTACACCCAGGGCTTCAACCTGACGGACAGGGAGTTCGCGCTCATCAAGCAGGAACTCGAGCCTGGCTCCCGGCAGTTCCTCATCAAGCAGAACCATGTCAGCGTGGTCGCGCAGCTCGATCTCCACGGCTTCGATGACGCGCTGCACGTCATTTCCGGGCGCACGAGCAATGTCCGCCTCATGCGCGAATGCATCGCGAACTTCGGACCGGATCGCGACCAATGGCTCACGCCCTTCCGCAAGGCGCTGGCCGACCGCCCTCCCCGTTCGCTCTCACACCAGGAGAACTCGCATGCATAGGTTCCTTGTTGCCTTCCTCTTCGTGGCGGCTTCGCTGGCACCGCTGCACGCCAAAGCCGGCATCCCGGTGATCGACGTCACGGCCGTCGCCAACCTGATTCAGCAGGTCATGTACTGGCAGCAGCAGATCTCCGGGATGCAGAAGCAATACGATCAACTGAAGGAATCGAAGGACCAACTGACCCAGACCCACAACGCGATGACGGGAAGTCGCGGCATGGAACAGTTGCTACCCACCTCGGAGCTCGCGCGCAACTACCTGCCGCCCAGCTATGGCGATCTGATGAACACGCTCAACGGAACTTCGGGCGGCTATGCGGGGCTTGCCGGCCAGGTGCAGTCGATCATGAAGGCCAACAGCATCCTCTCCGGAACACAGATGGAGGCGCTCAGTCCCGAGTTGCGGCAGATCGTCGAGCAAGGGCGGCAATCGGCGGCGCTGCTCAACGGCATGACCCAGAGCGCATACCAGAACACCAGCCAGCGTTTCTCGGCGCTGCAACTGCTCATCAGTCGCATCGCTTCTGCACAAGACCCCAAGGCGATCCAGGACCTGCAGGCAAGAATCCAGGCCGAGCAGAACATGCTCACCAATGAGCAGACAAAGCTGCAGAGTCTCTATCAGATTGCAAGAGCCGAGGAAGCGGCCCAGCAGCAGCGCCTGCGAGAGCGTGCGGCCACAGACGTCGGCAGCGTGAGGGCCATGTCGCGGGTGAGCTATTAGATCTGCAGAAGGGGCGAGATGTTAAAGAGCACAAAGACCTATGTGGCGCTCTGCGCCATCGTCGCCGTCGCTGGCATCGGGATGTACCACTACATCAACCATGCCACGATCGAACAATCAACGCCTTCGGGCGAGGCCGTTCCTCCGGTTGCAACGCCGTCAGCACCTCGGGATAAGGATGTAGAGCGCAAGACCTTGCATGGCATTGGCAGCATCAAGGATCTGAAGCCCGTTCCGCTGCAGCCGGATCTAGGCGGTAGACGGCAGTGGAGGTCATATGGGATTTTTTGAGCAGTTTTTCACTTGGCTCAACGGGCAATTGGCTACATACGTGAGTGCGAATGCCACTCGGGTTGCATCCGCAATCGAGCCCGCAGCGGTAACGCTCGCGACCATCTACGTGATGAGTTGGGGATATCTTTCATTTACTGGACGGATCCAAGAACCGCTCTGGGAAGGCGTCAAGCGCATCCTTGTCATCGCCTTCGTGCTCGGCGTTGGCCTGCGCCTTTGGGTCTACAACGATGTCGCTGTCGATACCTTTACCCGAAGTCCCGACCAGCTTGCTGCTGCAATCCTCGGGGCCGCTTCAACTGTGTCTGTCGTAGACCAGATATGGATTGACGGGAACCTGACAGCGGAGCAATTGCTTAGCAAAGGAAGCGTGCTAAATGCAAACTTTGCTTACTATCTCGCAGGCTTCCTCGTCTACCTTCTCGTTGGTTTAACCGTCGTCGCGACCGCATTTCTGTTATCTCTTTCTAAGGTCGCTCTTGCCTTGATCCTCGCATTGGGCCCGATCTTTATCGTGCTTCTGTTCTTTGACGCTACCAAGCGCTTCTTCGAGGCCTGGGTAGCTCAACTTGCCAACTACGCGCTCGTTAGCATTCTTGCAACGTTCGCGGCAGCACTTTTGTTAAGTGTTCTCCGCTCTTATACGCAGAACACGGCATCTCTTGGCGGCGCGATCACGATTGCAGAGGGCGCCAGAGTGTGCATCGCCTCGGCGTTGGTCTTTCTGATGATGCGTCAAGTTATGTCTATCGCTGCCGGGTTGGCGAGCGGGGTCGCGCTGAGCACCTATGGGGTCGTCAGCGGCGCGCTTCGTTGGGGGCTTGGCGGAGCCAAGCGCACGAGTTACGAGTTCGGTCGCGGCGTGCTGGACGGCTTGCGGCGGGAGCCCCGCAGTCGCTGGGATTCGTTCCGCCGCTTGGCCGGCAATCGTATTGGTGCCGGCGTGGCTTCTATGGCTAGTGTCGGCGCTGCGCGTCACGGCGGCACCGTGCTTCCAAGAGAACAGGTCATGCCGGGCCTGTCGCGCAATCGCTAGCGGAGGGCGGGCAGATGAAGCCTTCGACGATCCTTTCTTTGTTTGCCCTTCTGCTGGCTGCATGCGGCACTCGCCCGCCTACGCCGCCGGATTGCGAAGGTCCGCTCACACCGATCAACATCCCGAATGGTGTTCCCGAATCAGGGGCGATCCATGCGCCGGACCGCCGCCCTTGAAAACTACCTGAGCGAGGCCCAGAGTTGGGAACTCGACCGCGCGCGCCGCGCGGAGCGATCAAACAAGATCGCCTGGACCGTGGCCGCAGCGGCGACACTGGTCGCGGTGCTCTCGGTCTCGGCCGTCAGCGGGCTCACGCCGCTGAAGCAGCCCGTTCCCGTTCTCATCCGCGTCGACAGCAGCAGCGGGATCGTCGACATCGTTCCCACCTACGAGGGCACGACCGACATCGAGCAGGTGGTGACCCGCAACCTACTGCAAAACTACGTGATCGCGCGCGAGCGTTACTTCTACGGCACCGCGGAGGCGGACTACGAGCTGGTCGCCTCGCAGAACTCGCCTCGGTTGAACCAGGAGTGGACCGCTTCCTGGGCCGCCGACAACCCGGCCTCACCTCTGAACGCCTACAAGGATGGCACGTCCATCCGCGCGCAGGTGCGATCGGTCGCCTTCCTCAAGCTGGAGAGCGGGAAGGACAAGCTGGCACAGGTCCGCTTCGCCCGCTCGACGCGCGCAGGCGGCACCGGCGAGGAGCAGACCAGCCACTGGGTCGCCACGATCGAGTTCGCCTATGTCCCGCCATCGACGGACAACAAGATGCGATCGATCAATCCGCTGGGCTTTCGCGTCGTCGAATATCGCCGCGAGCCCGAGGTCGCCCCAGCCAGCGCTGCACCGAGCAGGCAGGAGGCGCGATGACGCCCCGGCGCCTGCACCGCAGGTTTGCCTTCGTGATCGGATTGGCGGCAAGTCTTGCATTTGCCGCGCCGCACGGCCGAACTGCGACCGTGCCGCCCACCGGCAAAGTCGATACCCGGGTGCGTGTGGTTGCCTACGACCCCGAGGACGTCGTCACGCTGCAAGGCTATGTGGGCTACCAGATCCATCTGCAGTTTGCCGAAGGCGAGGAGTTCGTGAACCTCGGCGCTGGCGACAACGGTGCCTTCGATGTCGGTGCCGAGCGCAACCACTTCTTCATCAAGCCCAAAGAAGCGCGCGCCTCGACCAACTTCACCCTCCTCACGAACCGGCGGGCCTACCACTTCGACTTCATCGTGTCTCCCGTCGCGCCCGCGGGCGCTGCGACCAAGCGCATGGTGTATTCGATTCGTTTCACCTACCCGGAGGACGATGCCCGCGCCGCGGCAGCGGATCAGGAACGACGCCGGACCGAAGCGCGCATGAACGAAGAGGCCTCTAAGCGCCCACGCAATGCCGACTACTGGTTCTGCGGCAGCGAATCGCTCCGGCCCGAGAGTGCCCACGACGACGGCGTGCAGACGCGACTGCGCTTCCAGGCGCAATCAGACTTTCCCGCCATGTTTGTGCGCAACGACGACGGATCCGAGTCGCTGTTGAACTTCAACGTCGAAGCGGATGAGGTCGTGATCCACCGCGTGGCGCGTCGCTTCGTGCTGCGGCGTGGTGGCTTGGTCGGCTGCGTGGTCAACCGATCGTTCGTCGGCGGCGGCGCGCGCACCCCGACCCACACGAGCGCAGAAGATGTGCGCCACACCGCGACGGGAGAGCGGCCGTGACCTGGATCGACCAGCCTCGCCGCGGCGCCCGAATGGATCCGCCGACGCATTCCGATGCGTCCGAGATCGACCCCGGCACCGGGGAGATCCTCTCTGGGCAACCAGCGGCGGCCGCCGGAAGCGCCGCATCCCGGGTCGCCGACGAGCGCGCCACGGTCCGAGGCGAACGCGCCATGCCGTCGGTCAATCGCGAGCGCTCTGTCCAGTCGCGCATCAGCGGGTTCCTGGCACTGACTGTGATCAGTCTCCTCGGCGGCGGCTTCCTATTCTGGTACTACAACACGCAGTACGCCAAGACCCGCGAGGCCGAAGAGGCCGCGAGGAAAGCGGTCTCGGCACGTGCCGGCGGCGAGATGAGGGTGCCACCACTCGGTCGCATCGATCCCCCGAGAGCACCGTTGGAAGCGCCGCCGATCGCCAGCACTCCACCTGCCCCGTCGGCCACGGCCGTCAGCGCAGGCACGCCGCAAAAGACGCCCGAGCAGATCGCGCTGGAACGGCGGTTGGGCACCCCGGTGCTTCGGCGCGCGCAGTCCACCCAGCCCTCGGGCATTTCGGTACCGCGCACGTTCGCAGATCCGACAGTACTGCCCGCCGGCGGCGTGCCAGGCATGTCCCAGCTGTTCGGCGCGCTGCAGCCGCCTGGCGCCGGCTCGGCCGCATCCGGCGGCGGTCAACTTGCCGCGAGCCTCCGGCCGACACCGACCCCGGCGGTTCTCGCCCAGATCCTGCCCACACGGCGCATGCTTCTGCCCAAGGGCGCATTCATCGACTGCACGCTGGAGACCGCCATCGACTCCACCTACGAGGGCATGACCACCTGCATCGGCGCCAGCGACATCTACGGGGCTGACGGCAAGATCGTGCTGCTGGAGCGCGGCACCAAGTACGTGGGCGAGCAGCGCGGAACGCCGCGGCAGGGACAGGGCCGCGTCTTCATCGTGTGGAACGAAGCGCGCACCCCGACCGGCGTCGTGGTCCAGCTTGCCTCCCCCGGAACCGACGAACTGGGACGCAGCGGGTTGCCCGGTTTCGTCGACACCCACTTCTGGGATCGCTTCGGTGCCGCGGTCCTGATCTCGGTGATCGACGGCACGATGCAGGCGATCGCCGCCCAGCAGCAAAGCGGCACCAGGGTCGGCAACGGCGGCGGCCTGGTGCTCGGTCCGCAGGGCAGCCGCGACGTCATGACAGAGGTGCTGCGCAGCACCGTGTCGATTCCGCCGACCGTCATCAAGAACCAGGGCGAGCGAATCCAGATCCTGGTCGCACGCGATGTGGATTTCAGGAGCGTCTATGCGCTTCGAAGCGACCCAGCTAATCCCTGAACGCGAGCCCTGCGCCGCCACCGGCGACCTGCCATTGGCGACCAGCTCCGTGACCGTCGCGGCACCCGCGGAGCCGCCCTCGTCCCTTGTCCTTTTCCTCGGTCCGCTCAGTCGTCTTTTGGACGATCCCGAGGTCACCGAGATCTGCATCAACGAGCCCGGCGTGGCTTTCGTGGAACGGCATTCGGGCTGGCTGCGCGAGGAGTTGCCGTTCGCGAGCTTCGACTGGTGCATGGCCATCGCCAAGCTCGTGGCCAACTTCACGCACCAGCGCATCTCGGCCAACGAGCCGCTCCTGTCCGCCACCCTCCCGGGCGGCGAGCGAATCCAGATCGTGCTGCCGCCGGCGACGCTGGAGCGGACCGTCTCGATCACGATCCGGCGTCCATCCCAGACGCTCTGGAGCCTCGAAGAGCTGGCGGATCTGCGCGTCTTCGAGCCGACATGCAGCGTCCCCGCCTGCCCGCTGCGGCCAACCGATCTGGACAACCTGGCACCGGAGGACCGGGAACTGGCGGGACTTCTCGCATGTCGCGAGTTCGTGCCTTTCCTGCGCCGAGCGGTGCAGTGGCGCAAGAACATCCTGTTGTCCGGTGCCACCGGCTCCGGCAAGACCACGGTCGGCAAGGCGCTGATCCTCGAAGTGCCACCCGAGGACCGTCTGATCACGATCGAGGACGTGAAGGAACTGTCGCTGCGCAATCAGCCCAACCATGTGAGGCTTTTCTACTCGCAAGGCGCCCAGGGGCAAGCCGAGGTCACGCCCGGCCAGCTGCTCGCCGGTGCCAAGCGGCAGCGCCCCGACCGCGTGTTCGTGTCCGAGTTGCGGACCGGCGAAGAGGTCTATGACTACCTGCTGTCTGTGAACACCGGCCACCCCGGCTCGATCACCAGCGTGCATGCGGACAGCGCGCAGATGGCCTTCGTGGCACTGGCGCAGTTGATGAAGCGCAGCCAGGCGGGCCAGGGCATGAGCACGCGCGACGGCGTGGAATTGGCGCAGATGAGTGTGGACATCGTCGTGCAGTGCGCGCGCGAACGCCGGGACGACCGGCCACGGCGCATCGTGCGGGAGATCTGGTATGACCCTGGCACCAAGAACCGAAGGCTTGCCTAGCCCCTTCAGGATTGCGGTCGCATTGCTGGTGGCCGCGACCGTCGGCGTCTACGTCGCGGGCCACGCGTTCCTGATGGCGATGAAGCTGCCCCCGCAGCAAGTCACGCTGCTGACCCTGCACGCATACTGGCAGGCCTACGGCGATCGGCCGGAGGTGCGCCGCGCCCTCCTGGCATCACTGGCGGGTTCCCAGGGCTTGGCGTTGGGCCTGGTGGGCGTCGCCATGCTGCCGCGTCGCCGGCCGCTGCACGGCGAGGCCCGGTTCGCGAGCCGGCGCGAGATTTCACGCGCCGGGCTGCTTCAGGAGCACGGCATCATCCTCGGGCGCCTGGGCAACCGCTACCTGGTGTTGCCCGGCCAGCAAGGTGTGGAGCTTGAAGCCCCGCCGCGCAGCGGCAAAGGCGTCGGCGTGGTCATTCCCAATCTGCTGAACTGGCCCGGTTCGACCATCGTCAGTGACATCAAGGGCGAGAACTTCACGCGCACGGCGGGCTTTCGCGCGGCCCATGGGCAGGAGGTGCACCTGTTCGATCCGTTGTCCGAACGCGAGTGCTCGGCACGCTGGAATCCGCTGGGCTACGTGTCCGAGGCGCCCTACCGCTGCATCGACGACCTGCAGCGCATCGGCACGATGCTCTTTCCCGATCCGCAGGCCGGGGACCCCTTCTGGAGCTCGTCGGCCCGGTCGCTGTTCCTGGGCATCGCCCTTTACCTCTTCGAGACCGAAGGCGCCACGCGCACCCTCGGCGAGGTCCTGCGCCAGGGCATGGCCAGCGATGCGGAGGGCTTCCAGAAGCACTGGAAACGCGTGATCGACGCCTGCGAGCGCGCCGGCTATCCCTTGTCGCAGGAGGCGGTGCGGAGCCTTTACGACGTGATCGACCTGGCGCCCACCACGGCCTCGAGCATCCGCAAAACCTTCACCAGCCGCCTAGACCTGTGGCTCAACCCGATGATCGATGCGGCCACCTCGGCCAACGATTTCGACCTGCGGGATCTGCGCAAGCGTCCGATCTCGATCTACGTGCAGATCAACCCCGACAACATCGCCCGGCTGCAGCCGCTGCTGAACCTGTTCTTCCAGCAGGCGATCGGGCTTCAGACGCGCGTGCTCCCCGAAAGCGACCCGCAGCTTCACCACCAACTGCTCCTGATGCTTGACGAATTCGCGGCGCTCGGACGCATCCCGGTCATCGCCGACTCCACGGCCTTCCTGCCGGGCTACAACGTGCGCACCGTCGTCATCTTGCAATCCCACTCGCAGCTGATCGAGAAGTACGGCATCGAGGGCGCCAAGTCGATCCGCAAGATGCTGGCCGCACGCATCGTGTTCCCGCCCAAGGAGTACGAGGACGCCGAGGCCATCTCCCGCGAGCTCGGGACCTACACCGTCCGGCAGAAGAACGTCAGCCGCCCGATGTGGGGCGGGGCGGGCAAGGCACCGACGGTGAGCATCAGCGAGCAACCGCGCCGCCTGCTGCTGCCCCAGGAGGTCAAGGAGCTCGGTTCCGACCGGATGCTCCTGTTCTACGAAGGCCTGCGGCCCGTGCTGGCGCATCGCGTCCTCTACTTTCGCGACCGGTTCTTCGCCCCCCGCGAGCGACCGCCGCCGCCGGTGCCGAGGCTCGACATGAGCAGGCCCGGCGGTGCGCTGGCGCCCGTTCAGCGGGCCGTGTTCGATGAACGGAACGCTGCGGCTGGCACGGGTTCGGGAGCCGTCACCGGCGTCACGCCGAAAGACGATGGCCCGGCACCAGTGAACACGGCCGCCGCGACCAGGGGCGGCGACGCGCTCGCCGCCGACCTGAAGCTGGACAATTTCTCGTTCGATTTCGATGACGTGGAGATTCCCACCGAGAAGCTCAGCGAGGAAGACCTGAAGCGCCATGCCGACGAGTTCATGGCGCGCATCCTGGACTGACGCCCGCCGTCCGTTCGGAAAGTCCGAGTCGCCCCGCACGACAACACACACAGCGCAAAAGGAGCCGCGATGTCCACTGACCGTTCCCCCGAAAGCCCGCCGCCTTCCGGCGCCTCGGGTTCCACTTCGCACGACGAGGCCGGCTCCGTCCAGGGCAGTGCGCCTCCTGCGGGACGCGGCCATCCCCGCGTCCCCGATGCCATCGAACGCCGTTACCTGCGCGTCGACAACCGGTACTTCTTTCCGGACCGCACCCTCGCCTTCATCGACGACGGCGCCCGCATTCGCGTGCAGACCGAGAACCGCGAGGTGCTGCACGGCGTGGTGGCGATCACCGAAGCGCGCGGCTGGCGGGCTCTCACCGTCAAGGGCACCAAGAGCTTCCGGCAGGGCATGTGGCGCGAAGCCGCGTTGCGCGGCATCGAGGTCCAAGGCTACGAACCTACGGAGGTGGAAATCCTTCAGATGAAGCGCGCCTCGAAGCCATCTCAGCCATCCCATGAAAAGGGCGCCGCTTCGGCGCCGGCACCCCGAACCGCACCGGAGAAACGCGGGGCAGCGATGGCGCGCGCGGCCCCCGGGTCGACCGTTCAAGGGCTGCTGGTTGCAGCGGCCGCCGCACCCTACCAATTCGATCCGGCGCAGCACATGTCCTTCTACGTGACGGTTCGCACCGAGACTGGCAAGCGCACGGTTTGGGGTTCGGACCTCGAACGCGCGCTCGCGGAATCCGCATCACG
>Ga0163161_10001162_pt1 | contig 19790 bp, 16 predicted proteins | sample S45metaG_FD_129847 | JGI IMG/M metagenome (GOLD analysis project Ga0163161, IMG submission 129847) | Switchgrass rhizosphere microbial communities from Kellogg Biological Station, Michigan, USA - S4-5 metaG | ecosystem: Host-associated > Plants > Roots > Rhizosphere > Soil | place: USA... | reverse complement strand
TTTTAGTATTTTAGTGTTTCAACCAACCAGAAGGGATCTCTTCAGGATGCGAACCATTCACACTGTACTTCAGCTTCAACGTATACCCACCTCCACCTTCGATAAAATCAAGGGCAATCGGCTGTAAACCCTTCCGAAGCGCTACCTGTCCGCTTTTTTCAAATGGGCCATGCGGGCCATCATTGTCTATTACTTCCCTGCCGGCAATCTTCAGGATACCGCCATCATCACAATTGAGGTAAAAACTATAAATACCATCGGCAGGAATATCAAGGTAACCCTGGTATTTCAGGCAGAAACTCGGGGCATCAGCTTTCCTGGGCACAGTCAGGGCATCAACAGTAAAGACTGCCTTTGGCTCACCTGTAATGGATTTTGCATTTTTAAATTCTCCAGGATAGTAATTACAGCTTAATCCCGGGTTTGAAGCAAATGTGTTTACAGGAACAGCGAGGTCCTGCTGGCTGTATTGCAGATCATAAATATCGCTTCTTCTGCCCTTAGGTGTAAAAGCTGCAAGACGTACAGACATATTTTTATTGATCTTTAAAGGCCCGTTCAATGCCGCTGAACTTAACTCAGGCAAAGTACCATCAGTGGTATAACGAAAGCTGAGATCAGGCAGGGGTTTTACTGGATTTAACACTGTCTCCTCAGTAAATACATTGCGTTCTACCAATCCGGAAACATCCGGCAACCGGTAACTTACCTGCAGGGCATCCAGACGTGGGAACTGCAGTTTTAAACGCTGCAAATAATTTTCGTAACGATCCTTGTTGCTCCACAATACCTCGGCCAGTGCTGTCATTCTTGGAAAAATCATGTAATCGGCCCGGTTCTCTGAGGGGATTCTTTCAGACCAGGTATTGGCCTGTGCACCAATAATGCCCTTAGCTTCGGCGGTAGTAAGTTTGGCTGGAATGGGGTTAAAATGGTAAACCTCATACAGCGAATTGCGATCGGGCTCATTGTCAAAATACAATGGGTTCCCGGGCGACATCACTACCTGATTACCATTTTTAGCTGCTTTTACAGGTGCATTGGGCACCCATGAGCGCCAATACATGACTACTGCGGTAGAACTGATCCCATCTTCCAGGATTTCGTCCCATCCAATCAGCTTTCTGCCTTTGGAATTAAAAAATTTCTCCATGCGGTTGATAAAGTAGCTCTGCAGCTCAGCAGTAGTCTTTATATTATTCTTTGCCATCAGCTCTTTACAGCTTTCGGCCTGCTCCCATGAACTGCGGTCAACTTCGTCACCACCGATATGGATATACTTGCCCGGAAAGATCTCCATAATCTCCGTAAATACATTCTGGGCAAATTCAAAAGTTGTCTCCTTGCAGGGGCAGATTGGTGTAGTAAAAAGCTTGCCCCATTTGTTCTCTCCGTTTGCAGTCAGAAAGGGATAGCTGTTAATTGCTGCCATCATATGTCCTGGCATATCAATTTCCGGAATAATATCAATGTGCCTGGCCAGTGCATAAGCTACAACATCCTTCATCTGCGCTTGTGTATAAAACCCGCCGTACAGCGTTTTTCCATCTTTCTGAATGATATGTTTCGGGTCAATCACAAAGTCAGGATTGTCTTTAGACTTCTTCATCACTGCAGAATCCTGATTGTTAAAGGTACGCCATGCACCCTCTTCGGTCAGCTTTGGATATTTCTTTATCTCGATCCTCCAGCCCTGATCATCCGTCAGGTGCAGGTGGAGTTTATTGAACTTGTACAAAGCCAGCAGGTCGATAAATTTCTTTAGGTATGCTATAGAAAAGAAATGCCTTGAGACATCAAGGTGCATGCCGCGCCAGGCGTATGCGGGCTGGTCTGCTATGCTCAGGGCAGGCAGTGACACCGACTTAAGCAGTTTCGGGCTGTGTTCATCAGAAGGAAGCAATTGCCTGATCGTCTCCACACCTCTGAAAGCGCCTGCCGGTTCCTTTGCAGACAATACTACGGCAGCCGGCGTTACCGAAAGCCGGTAGCCTTCCGGAGCTGTTACCGATGCATCATATTTTAGCACAATGGATTTCGCGGCATTGCCTGTGCTGACCCTTTTTAAGGGACTGCCCAGATATTGTTTGATCAGCAGGTTCAGCTGTGCCGCTTCGTTATCAAAGCGACGGTCTGCAGAAAGGATCAGCGTACTGGCAGTGATAGTAAAACTGCCTTTGCCTTCATTAAGTACGGATGGATAAGGGATCAGGGGAAATTTAGGGTTAACCTCCTGTGCCTGCGCACCGTGAATAAAACTGACGCCCAGAAGAAGGGCAAGACAGATCATTTTACGGTAATGGTGGATTTTCATGTATAATTGATTTAATGATTGCTGCAGTTAATAAATATGGCGCGCAGCCTCGCTCCTTTTAATCAGTTCTTCTTTTTTAATATTGATCTGTTTGCCAATAGGCTTGCCATTACGGTAAGTTACGGCGTTGATCTGTGATGCCCCCATCGGGAAAGTCAATACTGATGAGCCATCATATTTCAGGGCATGAAGGTCTGGAATAGTCTGATCAAAAGTATAGTAGATTTCCAGTCCCGGCACCTCAGTGCCCATGGTGATGGACACATCATTACGCCCCTGCTTGGTAGGCTTAAATATCACATTATAACAGCTTTTGGAATAATTGACATCTGCTGCATCCAAACGAGTAAATTCATTTTCCAGGCGGCTCATAAAATCAGGCCAGTTCTTTTTAGATTTCGGGCTCCAGTACACTTCAGACAGGGCAATGGATCGCGGCCACACCATATATTCCATATGCCTGTAGGTAGGCACAGATTCAGTCCATAAATTTCCCTGTCCGCCCAGGATCAGTTTTTCATCTATTCCTGCCGGCACAGGCTCATAATTGTAGCTGTCGCTTAAACGGCACAGCCCATAGGTATCAGGTTCTGCAAGAGGGTCGCCCTGATAAAGGTCAAGGTAAACGTAGTCCCATGGGGTCATCACTACAGGATGGTTCATTTTTGCAGCTTCAATACCTCCGTTCATTCCTCTCCAGCTCATTACAGTGGCCGATTTTGCCAGTCCGCCCTGAAGAATTTCATCCCAGCCAATCAGTTTCTTTCCTTTTGATTCCAGGATTTTTTCCAGTCTCTTGATGAAATAGCTTTGCAGTTCCTCTACGTTTTTCAGTCCTTCCTTAACCATTAATTTCTGGCAGGCAGGGTTTTGTTCCCAGTATCCCTTATATGCCTCATCGCCGCCGATATGGATATAGGGAGAAGGGAAAAGCTTTGCCACTTCGGTAAAAACCTTATCCAGTGTTTTGTAGACGTCCTCATTTGAGGGATCAAGGGAATTGTCATCCTGAGGATCTGTTCTCCAGCCAGCATTCACGCTGTATTGTTTGCGTGTGCTGCTCAGCGAAGGATAAGTGGTGATCATGGCAAGGCTGTGCCCCGGAACATCAATTTCAGGAAGAATAGTAACGTATCTGTCCTGTGCATATTTAACCACCTCTTTGATATCTTCCTGCGTGTAAAAACCTCCATAAGTAGGTTCTTCATTGGCAAGTGCGGGCAGGAATGTTCCCCATCGGCCAGTTCTTTTCACACTGTATGCACCCTTTTTGGTTAATTCAGGCAGGCTTTTGATCTCAATTCTCCAGCCCTGGTCATCTGTGAGGTGCCAGTGAAAAGTATTGTATTTATATTTCACCATTTCATCAATAAAAGCTTTTACTTCTTCTTTCGTAAAGAAATGGCGGCTGACGTCGAGCATTAAACCCCTCCAGCCGAACCTTGGGTAATCCGTTACTTCAACCGATGGGATCATCCAGTTGACTGCAGATTTTTGTTGTTTTGCTTCGATGTCTGACGGTAAAAGCTGAATGATGGTCTGCAAACCATAAAAAGCACCGGCAGCAGTATTTGCCGTCAGGGTGATCTGTTGCGGACTTACTTTTAACCTGTATCCTTCTTTACCTATTTCAGCATCGGTATCTGTATTCAGTACAATGGTAATTTTCTTTGTTCCGTTTGTCTTGCTGATATCGATTCCTGTTGCGCGCTGTATCTTAGCGGCAAACCATTTCAGGCTTTGCTGCAGCTGCTTATTTTTCGATTTCAGTTCCACTGAAACAGAATGATCAAGAGTAAATTCACCAGATTGCTCTGTAACAGATACAGGTTCCGGGATTAAATGTACGCGGCGCGGTTCAGCAGCCCTCAAATTTATTGCGGTGGCCACAATAAATAAGGTTAAAATCAGATGAAATTTAGTTTTTCGCATATCTTTTGAGATTCATGGTGTGGTTGACAGCCATTTCAACCAAATGGCCAAAACGGCATCCTAAATAAATCAAAAGATCTTGCAAAACCTATTCTTTTTAATAATTTTAATAAGTTTAGGCCTCTTTAACAAAGAAAATACAAATGAATCAAAGGATCAGTTATCAAAATGATATTTTGGGATCCGCTTTTTATTGTTATGTCATATCAGCATCTTATTACCGTCACTCTTTTTTCATCAGTTGAAAAATCTCATTTTCTTTAAAATGTTTTCAGGAGTTTAGCGTCTTCATTGATATACATGAATATGAAGATGATGAAAAATGACTACCTGATGCTGAACGAAAGCTGCCTGGCACTACAAAATATACCATCTGCTGATGAAGAACAAGATCTGGCCATACTATTTCTGGATATCCGTGACTTTACCGGGTTGATGGAAGCACATCCCGGCCAGTCGGTGATCCAGCTGACACGCCGCTTATTTACCGCCTTTAACCAGATTATCAAAAACTTTCAGGGCCGGGTTGTTGAGATAGCCGGCGACAATCTGTATGCTGTTTTTGGTTTGCAGAGCAATTTACGCGATGCAGTCAATAACGCTTATCAGGCCGTAAGGACCATGTTTACTACAGTCAATCTGTTTAACGAGGCTGTTCCTGAGTATGGCACACCACTTGAAATCGGTGTGGGATTGCATGCAGGTAAAGTTTATGTAGGTGAGTTTGCACTGGATGGGCCTGCACAATTATCCGTGATGGGGCTGCCGGTGAATATTGCTTCAAGGTTGCAGGCTAAGACCAAAGAATTGAATAATGATCTGCTCATTTCTGAAAACGCCTACCAGCTCCTTGAACCTGAAAGCCTGGTATTTGATCAGCGGACCGTCAATCTGCAGGGGATATCACATGGACAGCAGATCCGTTTGGCTGGCAAGCCTTTCCGCAGCCATGCTTTGCCTGCAGCAGAGTTGAGCCTCGATTACCTGCTGGCGATATCGGGATAATCAAGAATTAAAAAAAGCCGTTTCGTGCTAACAAACGGTTTTCTTATTGGATCGTTAAACTTTTTTTGGAGGAAGGTCAAATGCCACGGCCTCGTGTTCAAAATGTCCTTTGTGTGATCCATCGCAGAAAGGCTTGTTTTGTGAGAGCCCGCAACGGCAGATAGAAAGCACCGTTCTGCCCTGCAATCCGTAAGCGTTCCCGTCCTTGTCAACGATTTCAAAGTCACCTTCTACCTTCAGTGACCCGTTATTATTAATGGTTAGTTTTGTTGTAGACATCTGTATATTTTGTTTCGCGCAAAGCTAAAACAATGGAAGTAAAGGCTGGCATCTGATTTCAATTTAGAAACATTCCTCGAAGCCCTGCAGAGCGCTTAAACGAATGAATCAAAAAGTGCAGGCACAAAAAAAGGAGCATCTTTTGAGAAACTCCCTTTTCATTTTATATCCCTTGATATATTGCAGAGGTTACGTTAACAGATAAGGCGGCATTACAAAATCAATAATCTTGGATTGATTTTCTTTTGCATCGCAGAAGATAATGTCCTTTTCATGTTATCGTTATTTTTAAACGATGATGAATTTGTACTTTCCTGCGTTTGCATCTGATCTCCGATAAATAAGGTCTCTTGCATAAATTTGTCGCCTGCGCTCTGGATTTTTATCTGATCTTTCATAATCTTGAAGTTTTATCGAATTAAAAACAACCGCTGTGCCATAAAGTTTTCGAATCTGAAAAAATAAACGCCTAAATCGTTTTCCTTTTAAAAAATAATCAGATTATTTTTTCATTATCCCCTATTTAAAGTTTTTACTTATTTTTACGACGTTATGAATACAGAACATAAAGATTCAAAAAAGGACATTTTCATCAGGTGGATCAAAAGGATTGGTTTCTGGGGATTTATGTTCTTTTTAATTAAGGGCCTCATCTGGCTCGCTTTGGGTTACTGGGTTCTGAAATAAATTCATAAAAAACACTTCGGGCAGCAGACGAAGATTGCTGCACAAAGCAGAAGAAGTACATGCAAAAGAGAGAAGAACTGAAGCCTGATCAGAGGACCGCAGTTCTTCAGGATTATTCAATTATGATTTTGCAGCTTCTATAGAGATGCTCTCCAGTATAGCTTTAGTTTCCTCAAAACTGGTATGATGGAATGCATGCATGCCCATTCTTTTTGCCGTTTCTACCTGGAAGATCCTGTCATCAAAATAATAACACTGCTGTGGCCTTGCCTGTGCAATGCCCAGTGCCAGTGTAAATATGTTTGGGTCTGGTTTACGCATTTTCACATCACACGATGATACAAAGGCATCAAAGCACTCGTGAAGTTTAAATTTTTTCACGCGGTAAGTGTTCAGTTCCTTACCTTCATTATTGATTGAAATGATCCTGAACCCATTTTTTTTCTTCCATTCTTTCAGCCATTTCAGCAAGCCCGGCAATTCAATAGATCTTGAGAATACAAATTCCTTAAAATCTTCTCTGGTAAACTCTCTCGGATGATTGAAAATTACGGTATCCAGATATTCATCCAAAGTGATATTTCCAATTTCAAAGACGTTAAATATATAATTATGCAGCGTATTCAGCTCATCATAATCTAGGTTAAACTTTTTTGCCGCCAGTTTACGGGAGTCGTTGCCCCATCCATTGGTTAACAGTACACCGCCAATGTCAAAAAAAATGATTTTAGGTTCTGGATATTCCATAGTATTTTATCTATAGGTTATTGTTATAATCGTAAACATAGCCAATTGTCCCCAAAATCGATGTATATGTTTGTCATTATTGCATACAGAAAATGGCATTTTATATCCCTTGCATTAAACACTGACGCTGCGTCAACAAATCAAAAAAAAGCAGGCCACCCCTAAAGGCTGGCCTGCGAAACATCTGTATGAAGCAGTATGAATTAAAGCATTCCGCTGGTTCCATGTTTGTGCAGCGGCAGCAAGCGGTACTAGTTTTTATGCTTTTTATCTACGTTTGGCAGATCATCTCCCCTGCTGTCAGGCTTTTTAACCCTGATGACTGAATCTATCCCGATAGCCATCTGATGATGTTGCTGAAGAACAGGCAGCGTTTTCACAGCAAATGCACGCAGTTTCTCGTTTTTAAAACGGGCAGCTCCATTAAACAGGTCTACTGTTTTCGCATGGTCCTGAACCATCATATCCATATAACTCTGGTCATATTCGTTGGCCTGAGACTGCCTCATTGCTGCTAAATGGCTTTGCTCTGCCGAAGGCAGTGCTTCAGGAACTTTTACGCCCAGGCTTTGGGCAATCTCCTGCAGCTCTTTATTTGCAGCGGTATGATCTGTAACCATTCTCTTTGCAAAAGCGAGTACTTTAGGGCTTTTGCTTTTCTGTGTAGTCAGGTTGCCCATTTCCACTTCCATCAATCCTCCTATTGAAGCTTTCTCGATGAATCCCGTTTCTGAGGGCTGCAAGCTGGAGGAATCATTTTTCGCCTGATTTTTTGATACGGTAGATATGGCCGTGTCTGAAGATAAGGTGGTGGTCCCTTCCTTGCTGTCTGATCCGGAAGGGCTACAGGCAATTGCGGAAAGTGCAATACAGCCCATCAGGGCTAAATTTTGAATGTTAGTCATAGGATAGGTATTTTAATAATTCTACAATTCAACACAGCTATCTATAAATGGTTTTAATTTATCGGTACAATTTCACTATCAACCGATACACTCATCCCACACAGCTGCCCCGGGCCTATATTTAAATCTTATAAGCGCAACAGCACATGGAAAGAAAAAAGTTTTTAAGGAGCCTGATGATCGGAGCATTCTCAGCTCCTATTGTTATTGATGCCTGCTCAAAGAGCGATGCTACGGCAGATACGGCAACAACTTCAGGGACACCCGGCACTGGTGCATCAGGATCGGCATCAGGATGTAACCTGGCCCCAACAGAAACAGAAGGCCCGTTTCCAACTAAAGTACCGGCATCCTATGTACGATCTGACATCACCAACGGGCGCACAGGATATGCGCTGTCCATAAAGATCACCATTGGCAACAGCAACAATAATTGCGTGGCCCTACCAAACGCAATAGTAGATATCTGGCATTGTGATGCAGAAGGCAATTACTCTGAATATGGCGGAAGCGGTATGCAAAGCACCAATTACCAGAGTTTACATTTCCTGAGGGGCAGACAAACGACGGATACTAACGGACTGGTGAGCTTCACCTCTATTTTTCCGGGATGGTATAGTGGCAGGGCCACGCATATCCATGTACATGTTTACAATGCCTCGGGCACATCGCTAAAGGTTACCCAGATCGCTTTTCCGGAGGTGACCGGCAGTGCTGTACTTGCAGTGAACGGCTATGCCAAAGGAATGACGGGCTACACCTATAATGCCAAAGACAATGTGTTTAGTGATGATACTGCAGGAATAGAAATCGCTACAGTGACAGGAAGCGTTACCGCCGGCTTTGCCCTGACGATGAATATCAGTGTACCCGCATAAACAAACAGCATGTCTACAAGGATCATTAACCTCTGCTACCGCAAAATTATTGACGCTAATACTACAGGCATCTGGGAACAGCTTGTTTTCAACGATACCTATACAGAATTCCTGATGCAGGCGCAATATTATAACCAGGAAAAAAAGCATACCAATTTTGCCCAGCTCATACAGCAGGTTCCCGACGCGGGCCGCCTGCACTTCCTGGTCAGTGCGGCCTGTGTGGAATACCTACAGCAGCTCAACGAGAGGATTCCTGATATCTTTAATATATTGGGCAATAAGTTCCTGAACTTTAAAAGTTTTCATTTTGAAATTATAAACTCAGACATCCGGCAGCGATCAGCCCATCAGGTAGCCATCAGTTTTTACTCTGAACCACTGATATGGCATGATACTGTTGGCAATTATCTGCTGGTATCAGAAAAAGAATCCAGTAAGCCAGAGCTGACAGACCTTGTACAACTCATCCCCTTTTTATCCATTTATTCATTAAAAGTTATCCCATGATCCGGCAGTCACCCGCAAAAATATTCCTCTCTGACCAGCGCAGAATCAGGCAGTCAGACGTCCACCGGTCTTTCAGTACATTTAGCTATGGGGCTCATGAAAACACACACAAATTCAATTTGTCAAAACTTTTTGTGCTGAACGACGAGGAACTTGCGGGGGGCGGCGCCGTAAATATTAAAATCAGACAGTCATCATACATGATGCTGTTGCCCATCACGGGAGATTTGGATTTCATCAGCACAGAAACGGGTAAACTGACCATCAGTGTCGGACAATTAAGGATCTTTAGCCTGCCCAGAAAATCGGCCGTAACATTATCCAGCCCTTACCCGGATGATACGATCAACTTCCTGCAAATCTGTGTGAAGGCCGAGAGCAATCTTGACCTCTCTGGTCTGTACAACTTCGATCTTGATATGAATGACAACCAGCTGATCAGGCTTTGCTCACCTGTAACGACCTTTTGTATCCATATTGGCCGTTTCAAGGGAAGAGCTGAAGATGTTTATCATCTGCGGAACAGGCACAGCAGGTTACTGACTTTTGTAATTTCCGGTGCTTTTGAAGTAGAGCACCGTTTGCTGCATATGCGTGATGGCCTGGCCTTATCTGATGTGGAAGAAATTGATTTTGAATCGCTGAGCGAAGGCGCAATCATCCTGCTGATCGAGTTATTTGGCACAGACCATTCTATCCGGGCAGGCCGGTCAACTGGGAAAGATAAATAGCTTATTTACTGATCAGTTTATTTACTGATCAGTCCGGAGATGATATTGATACTCAGCGCAACGATGACCGTATTAAATGCAAAAGAGACCAGGCTGTGCATCAATGCCAGTCTGCGGATTCTTTTGGAACTGATCTCTACATCAGATACCTGAAAGGTCATACCGATCACAAAGGAAAAATAAGTAAAATCAAGATAATCCGGCTCTTTCTCTTTAGGGAACTCCAAACCTTCTGTATACTTGGCATCAGCACTTCCCTTTACTGCATTTTGATAGTATAAATGTGCATAACGGAACACAAATATGGTATGTACCAGCGCCCAGGAGCACACTACAGCAGTGACAGACAGAAATACATGAAGGGAAAGTTCAATCCCGCTCAACTGTTTTACAGAACCTAATAAGAGTACAACTACAAAAAGGCTTGCCAACGCAGCAGCGAGCACAAACAGAAATATCAGGGTACGGTTGCTATCCTGCACCTTGGCAATCTTCTTCATCTCCAGCGGATGGGCAGTTAGAATAGTAGACCAGTACAGGCCAAGCATCACAGATGAATAGGTAATCCAGGTGATCACCAGACTGGTGTTTAACGAAAGGTTTGTATGGATAATAAAAAAGACAATCAGTGCTGATACAAGCGAGATCAGTAGTTTATGATGTGCATCCAGTCTTGTAAGATACATTTTAGGCCCCGGGTTTTAGTTCAAAATGAATACACAATGGTAATCAAATAAAAGAACAATATCAGTGCTGATTGTCAATGTTAAAAATGTTTGGTTATTCGGCTAAGCTACTTTAGGTAAAAGACTATGATAATGCATTTTCAGGCTTTTTTTAAGCAGTTGCCTTGCCACATGTATCCGGGTTTTTACGGTGCCAATCGGGATATCCAGTTCTTCCGCAATTTCGTAATATTTAAAGCCTTCAAAATACTTCAGAAATGGAATATAATATTCTGGCTGTAATTTCGCCAGTGCTTTGTAAATATCTTCCATCACAAATTTTCCGTCACTGTCATTCACGCTGGCACTGTAATGGAGTTTGTCTGAAGTAATTTCATCCGTTACCGTCATGATCGAGTTGGTTTTTGTGGCTCTTCTATAATTGTTGATGAAAGTATTTTTCATAATCGTATACAACCAGGCTTTAAAATTAGTCCCTTCTTTAAAGTGAGTAGAGTAATTGATGGCCTTTAACATGGTGTCCTGCACCAGGTCGTTTGCGTCTTCAACATCTCTGGTAAAAGAGATCGCAAACGATTGCAAAGAGTCTTTGTAGCTGTACAGCTGGTAGTTGAAGTCGTTGGTGCTCATAGTTTTGTTTTTCAAGTTAGATATTTGAACAAATACAAAGCACATACCAAAAGTAGGCTGTTGTTGAATTATTTTTTAAAAAGTATCAACAGAAGCAGTAACGTAATGTATAATACACCTATAGACGATAAGAAGAAATTGATCCTGTACAGGTCGTCTTGAAAAACAGACAATATCCCTGAACATCCATGCCTGGAATGATCATAATTACTACAATTGTGAAATTTGTACTACCATTAGCTGCTGCACTACTGTGATCAGCTCTGACCAATGGCAATTCCAACGGAGTGATGAGGGATTTAATGCTTCTTTGGTTAGAAAAGGGATCTTATAAATAACTGAAGGGGATGATGATCCCCTTCAGTATATCAAACACACCAATTTGAGAGCAAAATTTATTACAAGTACCGATAAGTTAAACTTGCTAAACCCAGCCTTGAGACAAACGTAGAAAAGTAAGAACAGCTATCAAACAATATTACGTGAACTTCCATATTCCCGGGGTAAACAAAGGATTACTGCTGCATTCAGCAAAAAAAATACCCCAGACTATCCGGTCTGGGGTATGAACAAAACAAAACTTAGATCTAACCAAAAATCTAATCACTTTCTGTCAGGGCTGACAGTTGACGTCATGGACGGAATCGAACCGCCGTTAAAGGTTTTGCAGACCCACACCTAACCACTCGGCCACATGACTATTTAAAAGAATGAAAAGAAAGCTTTACCAACCTTGCTGTTGACAGCAAGGCAACAATCTTTAAATTCCCGACTGAGAGCAAATATAATAATGTCTACTTAAATAGTAGTATTTATTTTAAAATAATATTTCTCCCCTGATTTTAGGCATTCGGTGGAAAGGCTTATCTTAGATGCCAAGCCATGCCAAAAAAGCCTAATTTAACTGACGCTGCAAAATCTAACCCAGATACTTTTATCTGGAACAATTTCAAAATCAATGAATTGAGCACTGTTGAAATCCTCAGGCACAGTGCAGGACCGGTAGATACTACTGTAAAGGATTATCTTGATCTTCATCCTGAGAATATTTCTGACGGCTTCGCTTCTTTTACTGATCCAGACAGCCAGATTAAGTTTCCTCAGGTTAGTATAAGGCAGCATCAGGATGCAATGATTATCTCCTGCAGATGTGCCGCAGATAAAAACATGCTTTGCGAACACCAGGTACGTGTCATGTTCAACCTGATGAACAGACAGGAAATCCGTATTTTTTTTGATGAGCAGCTCAGACTGGAAAAAATAAAATCCTTTGCAGCAGCGTATGGACTGGAGAAAGAAAAGAAGCTGGATAATTTCTTCGGCATTCAGTATGACCAGAAAAAATATGAGATCGTATGCCTGGTCAAAGATCTCCTGCCGCTTACACCTGAGAAAAATTTGCGCTTAAAGGAACTGCTGCTGCCGGATCACACTGCCCCATGGCTCAAACTGGGGGATGAAAGTAAAACCAGAATACTGGTATTGAAACAGCACCGGTACTACACGCATTTCCAGGCAGATTTGCTGGAATGTGACCTGACCAGCAATGGAAAACTGAAAAACCCGCTGAAGCAGTTAAATCCAATGGATTATCTATGGGCCACCGAAAATATAGACGAACTGAAATTCTATACGGCCATTACCAAGTTTCAGCAAAACTATGAGGCAGAAAAGCCGGAATTAGAAATCGAGGGGCTGAAGGCACTGATCAAAAACCCGCTCCAGCTTGATATCTACTACCATGATGCCAAAATCTCTCAAAACCTTACTGTCAGCTCCCTGCTCCCGGTCAAAGTACAAAACAGGAAGACTGAAATCAATTTATACGTTTCGCTGGAAAAAGAGTTTTATACCATCAGCGGCGAAATTGTCCTCAATGGTAAAGCATATGATTTAAAGCTGTTGAATATCAAGTATAAGTACTTTATATTATACGACAGCACCATTCACCTGATAGACCATGCCGATTTTTTAAAGGTCATCGAGTTCTTCAGGCAGCATAACAATCATCTTGTGATCCATCAATCCAAATTCAGTGCCTTCCAGGAAGATATCATCTCAAAACTGGAAAACCGCATCAATGTCACGTACTCCTATCTGAAACCTGCGACTGCGGAGCAACTGGAAAAGAGTGATTTTGATCATTCCATAGAAAAGATCATTTATCTTTCTGATTCGGAAAACTATGTTTTGATTACCCCTGTAATGAAATACGGCAAAGTGGAGATCCCGGTATTGTCAAGGAAACAGATTTATGCCACTGATCAGTCGGGCAATGTCTTCTCTGTAGGCCGCGATAAAGACGATGAACTCCGGTTTATCACCATGCTCAGCCGTCAGCATCCTCATTTTTCTGAACAGCTTGACGGTGAAGCTTTGTACCTCCACAAGAAGCGCTTTCTGGATGAAGGCTGGTTCTTGTCAGTATTTGAGGAATGGCAGGAACAGCAGATCACCGTGCTGGGCTTCAATGACCTGAAGGGCAACAATATCAATCCTAATCCGGTAAAAATAAGGATAGAGGTGAGAAGCGGGCTGAACTGGTTTGACAGTACTTTCGAAGTGAAATTTGGCAGCCAGAAGGTATCCCTTAAACACCTGCACAAGTCCATCAGGAACAAAAATAAGTTTATTCAGCTGGGGGATGGCACAATGGGTATCCTGCCGCAGGAATGGATAGATAAGTTTACTGCTTACTTTACCGCAGCAGAAATCATAGAAGATAGCCTGCTGCGTACGCCAAAAGTAAATTTCTCCGGCATCGCAGAATTATACGAAAAGGAAGTCCTCTCCACCGAAGTCAGGATGGAATTGTCGGCATATCAGGACAGGATCAAAGATTTTAAACAGATCGGACAGCTGGAAGTTCCGGCAGCGTTGAACGCCGAGCTGCGCGACTATCAGAAGGAAGGCCTCAACTGGCTCAATTTTCTTGATGAATTTGGTTTTGGAGGCTGCCTCGCCGATGATATGGGGCTGGGCAAAACGATACAAATTATTGCCTTTATCCTTTCCCAGCGCAACAAAGCCCATCAGAACACCAATCTGGTCGTTGTACCTACTACGCTGATCTTTAACTGGCAGTCGGAAATAGCTAAATTTGCACCAGACCTGAAACTCTATACCATATATGGTGCAGACAGGATAAAGGATAGTTCCTTATTCGATGATTATGAAGTGATCCTTACCTCCTATGGTACGCTATTATATGATATTGGCTGGCTTAAGAAATATCATTTCAATTATATCTTTCTGGATGAGTCGCAGACGATAAAAAACCCCGAATCGCTTCGCTATAATGCCGTACGCTTACTGCAATCGCGTAATAAAATCACGATGACAGGTACTCCTGTAGAAAATAACACTTTCGATCTGTACGGGCAGCTTTCCTTTGCCTGCCCCGGCCTGCTGGGCAGCAAACAATTCTTCAGGGACCATTATTCCAAACCTATTGATATCTTTAAAGATAATACACGGGCAATAGCACTGAAAAAAAAGGTGAGCCCTTTCGTTTTGCGGAGAACAAAAAAAGAAGTTGCCGGAGAGTTGCCGGATAAAACCGAGATGGTCATTTACTGCGAAATGGGCACCGAACAGAAAAATGCTTATGATGCCTGCAAAAACGAATACATCCGTTTCCTGATGGGCGAAAAAGAAGAAGACCTGCCAAAGCATACATTGCATGTGCTGAAGGGGCTCACACAGCTGAGGCAAATCTGTAACTCTCCTTCCCTGCTGGGAGAAAACCTGCTCCACGGAATGTCTTCCTCAAAGATCAACACCCTGATGGAAGAAATCGGGAGCCACTCCCCGCAGCATAAAATACTGGTGTTTTCACAGTTTGTGTCTATGCTCGATCTGATCAGAAATGAACTGAAAGCAAGGGATATTGCATTTGAATACCTTACGGGACAGACTAAAAACCGTGAGCGCAGGGTTGAGAATTTCCAGAACAATGCGGATGTGCGTGTTTTTCTGATCAGCCTGAAAGCCGGGGGCACAGGCCTGAACCTCACAGAGGCAGATTATGTTTATCTGGTTGATCCCTGGTGGAACCCGGCTGCAGAAAACCAGGCTATAGACCGGTGCTACAGGATCGGGCAGAAAAAGAATGTAGTGGCGGTGCGGCTGATCTGCCCGGATACCATCGAAGAAAAGATCATGCAGCTGCAGGCAACTAAGAAAGAGCTGGTCAGTGACCTTATTCAGACAGATGGCTCTATGCTGAAATCACTGACCAGAAATGATTTGCTAAAGCTTTTCAGCTAGTTGAACCGGGCCATAATCATCAGTTGCCCTTAACGGTAAATTTGTAGCTGATAGACTGCCCTTCGATCTCCAGCGCCATCACATGAGCTTTGCCGTGATGGTCTGTATATGTTTTACCTTTGATGAATTCCGGCAGTTCCTTTTTACTGATCTGCTCAAAATAACTCTGGAAGTCTTTGTTTAAGGCTTCCTCTGTTTTTGCTGCATTGACAAGGGTCTGTTCAGGAAGCGCATCTGAGCGCATATTTTCCAGCGCCAGCATCACCACATCAAAATACCATGAATTTGTCAGCTTCATCGCCTCTATGGCAAAGCCATCTGCAAAGCCAAGCAGGTTGTGCCTGAAGCTTGTCCCTTCGTCCATAAAGAAGCGCAGCCCGGTAGATTTAGTCCATTCTGCACGTTCTCCCTGGTCGCCATTGGCACTCTGTCCGTAAAATGCGATCACGTATTCCAGCGAACCGGTTTTGATCTCTTCTTCGTGGTTGATATTTTCGTCGAGGATCTGCTGCGATACACTTTGCATCAGTCGGTCAAAATAATAGGAATTATTGGTAAAGCTCATTCCGGAAATCGTTACTCCCGGCAAACCTCCGCATCCCCTTCTTGCCAGGATGCCATTTTTATATATTTTAATGTTCAGGGCTTCTTCCGTTCCTGATTTCACTGTGATCAATACGTATTCTACTTCAGACTTATCCATTTATTCTTTACCCTGTTAATTTTTCTCTACAAAAACGGGTGTTTCTGTAAGTGTTATATTTAAAATCCCCTTTGGGGTTTTTACAATCTTCTCCTGCATCTGATCAGATCCTGGGGAAAGCGTATAAACCGTAGCTGATTCTGCATCGCCGAGGTCAAGCTGATAGGCTGCCTTCCTGTCCTTCTCGTCAGGTACAAACATCACAAATATTTTCCTTTCATTCAAACCGTAAACATCCACAACAGGATCAGTGCCCAGATTTTCCAGGAAATGAAAATTACCGATGAGTTTTTTGGTCTGCGTAAAATAATGTGTAACAGGGCGTTTCTTATGGCCTTCTGCCAATCCCGAACTGCTGTACTGGATAGCATTTTTGGGGTCAACATCGTCCAGCATATAAAAAAAAGTCCGGCTCAGGCCATGTCTCACGTATAAAAATGCAGACCTCAGTATCCAGTCGGCCTGTGTAATCAGGGCTGTCTTTTTGCCAATAGCGATGGCCCTTTGCGGACTCTCGGGATTGAGGTCATAGCCCGACTCCGTATTCCATACTTCCGTCCCGTTGGCGTATTTCTTTGACATCGCCACAAATTCATCCGCAATCCTTGCCGCCTGTGAAAGCTCCGGTGGTTTACCGATATCCGCATCCCCGCTGGAATATGCATCATTATTATAAGCGTGATAATTGATTACATCAAAACATAAATTGACGGAGCCATCAGCTTTATAGCCTCTGTTTTTTTTGCACCATTCGATCATTTTGATCACATATTTCGGATTAGGGTCTGACAGTCCGCCCATCACCACCTTCATCGAAGGGTCTGCGGTTTTCACGCCCACATTTTTGCCAAGCCTGCCCATGTGCCCGTCATAGAAAGCAGACATGTTTGCAGCATATTCTTCAGCAGTCTGATGTGCCTCCGGCCCTCGCCAGGTTTTGTCACGTTCATTGTCACATTCAATATAATTGACATAGCCAAGTCCAATTCTGACATAATTTGCCGGGTCATTGTTCCAGCGTATCCCGGTATAAACTGACATCAGGTTTGCAGGAACTTTCTTGTTGTGGCCGTATCTTGCTGCAAACTGGAAAGCTACCTTTGCCTGTTTGATATACGTGGCCGGTTCGCTCCTGTTCAGCCCATAGGGCGCAGGCACATTTTCCACATTTCGTTTATCTTCAGGATAAGTATCAATCAGCCATTCAGGACACAACTTTAAATCGGCAAGTATCTCTATCCCTTCAGACTTGCACCATTTGTAGATCATATCATAGTTCCAGCCACCGGAGTGTACGGGATTGAAGGTATATTTTCCTTCTTCAGACTCCAGTTTTGACCAATCCATATAATGCCTGATGCCCCCGAATGAACGTATAATCACCTTTCTGGCTTCAGGTATCAGTTGCGTATCATCATCCGAAAAGTCCCATTCAAAAGCATTTACGCCAAGATGGTTACGGAAAAGGCTGGGATTAGCCGGAAAAACCCGTTTGGCTGCGCTCTTACTTTGTACATTCTTTTCCTGCACTTTCTTTGTGCTTTCACTGACAGTTGAGCGCTGTGCATTGGTGCATGAGCTTGTCAGTAAACAGAAGGATATAATGGGCAACAACAGAGGTTTCATAGGAGATGGTTATCATCTAATGTAATTAAAAATTTTCTAAAATTTAGCTGTAAATATTACTTTATCAGAGCTTCAGGTATTAAAAACACCAATGGTAGCGCCAGTGTTATTCCTGAGCGGATTACAGTGCATCAGCATCCCGGGCGATCTTGGTTTCTTTCCCCGAAGATGACAGGAACTTAGAAGTTGACCGTAAATTGTAAAATAACAGCGTCACCTAAAATGATCTGATCACTGTCTTTTAAGGGATATCCCACCAGTGTAGAGTTCAGTTTGAAGACAGATTCATCCTGTGCATTTCTAATTTTTGTTTTATTGCCCGGGGGCACGCCACCTTCATCAGCATAGAGCTTAAATGAGGCCGAGGCGGCATCCCATTCTATATGGGCATGCTGCCTGCTGATGTATTTATTGCTCTCATAGGCAGCATCTTCTGGAAAAGCAACATGATTGATCCTTAAAGATCCGTCATTCGCCTGGATTTGTGCTTCCCGCCCTATGTTTATCCGTTTGTTTTCCCCGGCTTTCAACACGTATTCATCCTGTTCTGCCTTTCCTTTCACGACTTTCAGGCTGATTTGAGCTGCAGCCAGCATTCCTGTTGGGTGTGCTGCTGCGCCTTCAGTTGCTGCGCCCGCAGCAGATGAAGGTAAAGACATCACCAGTTTCAGCCCTGCTTTAATATCATCAGTACGACGCGTACCAGCCGGCAGTTCCTCTTCAAAGTGCAGTGCAAGCTGCCAGTTTTCCGGGAGGTCAAGCGCAAAATTATCAGCAATACGCTGAACATCTTCACGGAGCTTTGCTGCATCACCATTATACAAAGCCGCCTGATAGAGAAATTTCTCTTCTTCGGCCGGTGCAACATATACCGAGATCGTCTGCAACAGGTTTCCTTCACCACCATCAAGCTGCTGCAATTCCTCTTTAATCAATTGCAGAACAGCATCCCTGATACCTTTTGCGTCTAACTTGTTGTTCTTTTTAAAAAAATCAAACATATGTTTTATCAATTTATAGATCTTAAATATCCTTTTTGTACCAGCAAAGGAATCACCACATCGGCAGCAAGCTTAACAGCCTCTGACGAACCTTTTGTAGCCTCAATACGAATACAGGTTACGGTATACCCCGTGCTGGCATTGGGGGCAAAAAAGACATACCAGCCGTCATTTACCTTTTTGCCTCTCACCATTCGTTCCGGCGTCCCTGTTTTACCAGCTACAGCAAGTCCAAAAACACCTGCTTTGCCTGCACTTTGTGCGATCATATACTGCTTCAGCAAGCCGGCATATGCAGGGTCTTTCGCCAGTGCAACACCCTGCTGACTGCTCAGGGTAGAATCATTGAGTTTGAGCACATAACGGTTAGGCACCAGCTTGCCATTATTAGCAATTGCCGAGGCCAAACGTGCTACTGCTGCCGGTGTAGCGATCAGCTCTCCCTGTCCCCAGGCCATGCCAGAAATACCGGTAGCCCTGTTTTTATATATATTCTCCGGATTGTAAGCACTCTTAAATTCAGTTCTGCGCCACAGATCGAACCATCTGTTTTCCTGATCGGTATCGGCTGCCTTTCTACCATAATAATAACCGCCAACACCATGCAGGAACATTCCTGTCTTCAGGTAAAGTTCGCCCATCGGCTCTGCCAGGTGCTGCTGATTTGCGAGCTTAATAAAGTACACATTGTTTGACTTTACAATGGCTCTTTCCATATCGATATGACCAGTTTCATCAGGTTCCGGCCCGCCACTGCGGATTCTTTCATTTGCCTTTACCAGATAGGTTTGTTGCGCAGCTGTCCTGCCCAGTTGATTAAAGGCAGCCATGGCGGTCAGCAATTTCGCCGTAGAACCCGGCTGGGTAGCTACAGTAAAACCGAGGTC
>Ga0163161_10001161_pt1 | contig 19823 bp, 13 predicted proteins | sample S45metaG_FD_129847 | JGI IMG/M metagenome (GOLD analysis project Ga0163161, IMG submission 129847) | Switchgrass rhizosphere microbial communities from Kellogg Biological Station, Michigan, USA - S4-5 metaG | ecosystem: Host-associated > Plants > Roots > Rhizosphere > Soil | place: USA... | reverse complement strand
TAATCATCAATGGCCTGTTTGTGTATGCCATTTTTACGGCAAGATGGGCTCGTATATTAAAATCAAGGTCTTCAGCAAAAGTTATTGATTCGTCATAATGGCCTATTACATCAAAAGCCTCTTTTTTTACACAAAGGGAAGATGGATAGTATATCGTCTGGTTTAAATTATTGATGAAAAAATCATGTACCAATCCTTCCTGAGCAGAAAAATCATGTTCTACATATACCTCGTTATAAACTTCTTCATATTTTGAGGCGTACATTGACGCTTGCGGATATTTTTTAGATAAACCGGCCATGCTTTCTAAAAATTCTTCTTTCCATAAATCATCAGCATCGAGAAAAGCTATCATTTCACTGTCAGCATTTTTAATTCCGGTGTTCCGTGAGGCAGAAAGGCCTTTGTTTTTTTCGTGCCTTATGATCCTTATCCGTTCATCTTTTATTTTTTCAACAACAGATATACTGTCATCCGTTGAAACATCGTCAACAACAATTACTTCAAAGTCAGTAAAAGTTTGTGCCAATACACTATTTAGCGTTTCAGCAATAAAATTTTCTTTGTTATAAAGTGGTATTACGACAGAAAAAAATGGCATACTATTATATTTTGCGCACTATTAAGATAGTTTCATTTGCGGTAAGTCCGTTAAAAGCATCAGCATTAAAAGTTTTGACTTCAACATCAAAACCTGCATTTTCAAGTCGTTGTTTTAAGCCGTGTACAGAGTAAATCCTCACATGGTCGTCCTGCCCAAAATGAATTTCACGCTCTTGCGGGGATTTTATCAAGGGGTTTTCATATATATCACCTTCCTTATAAGGCGTCTGTATCAGGGCGTGCCCTCCCGGTTTTAAAATCCTGTACAGTTCGGTCATTGCCAGTGCATCATTATCAATATGCTCAAGAACATGATAACATACAATGAGGTCTATACTACTATCGGGAAGATCAATATTGGTAATATCATATCGATGATCGGCATTAAAATTTCCTGATAAGTCTGTACTTATATATTTTATGCTTTTAACTTTCTTTAGTTTGTTAGAAAGGCTTCGAGAGGGAGAAAAATCAAGAAAGGTAATACCTTCTTTAATAAATCCGCTGTTTTCAATTTGCCATAATCGCCTGTCGCGTGCAAGACTTCCACAGCTTGGGCATAGTTTATCGTTATTGTGGGGAAGTATAATAAAACGGCTTAATTTTTTGCCGCAGATGTTGCATTGGTGTTTACTGCCGGTGTAGCCTGCGGCGTAAATCTTTCTTAGAGCCTGCTCATATTTAAAGATTTTCTTTTTGCCAATTATTTTTATCGCCAGCTTTTTAGCTATACCATACATACATTATGCTTTTAAAGAACAAATATAGCTCAATCTGTATAAATTAAATACAAACAGTGAAGGATTACCGGATGTAAGATTCTTAAACATTACTTTTTCAAACATCTTATAGAATAAGCCTGCAGGCACGCTTAATCCTGTTCGCTTAAACTTGCGGTATATAGATAGCATTTTCACAAAACCGGAATCTATTTTACCCTGTCTGTAAAGCATACGTAAATTAACGAGCCCCATTTTAGTTTTATTTAAAAAAACTTCGGCAGGGTCTATGTCGCCATGCTGAACGGGGTTATTTATGTGTTTAATCGTTAGTTTCAGCAGGCTTACCTGATAGGCATATAGTGTATCTTCATGGCCATATTTGCGTAGTTCAGGGTCAAATGCCACCACATCAAAGCAATGTTTTTTGATTAATACATTATTGCATAGCAGTTTTTGATACACCGCAGTATCACGCTGTTCAGCAGTGGTATCTTCTATAAGCAGGCCGTATTTCCAGCGTAGTTTTTGATTTTCTTTGTTTACATTCTCAGGATGTTTCCTGCCACCATAAATTATATCATTGTTTGTAGTATTGTTAAGATAGTCTTTTAAATACGAGTCAGATATTATGATACCATCACCATCTATAAATAAAAGGTTTTCATAGTTTGCCTCCGCTGCAAGGGTATTTCTGTTTTGCGCAAGGCCGCCATTCGTTTTCTGCTGCATAAACCTGCAGTGGGACAGAGAATCTATATGCTTATTTTGCTCAATAGTTGCCAAGGCTGTAGAACAGTCATCCATTACAATTACTTCAAACACGATATTTTCCTTCACAGCCTGGTCATGCAGATCTTTTACAAGAGGATATACAGTATAATTATAGGTGGGGATGAGTATGGACAGCATTTAATTATCAGTTTGGGCAAATGTAATAAAGATTAAAAAAATAATGAACAGTAATATTTGAATAGCACAAATAATGAACGTTTTAAAAGTTATGCCCTAACTTTGCTGCATAATCAATGAAAGATGATAGAGATAGCTATCTTTAGTGACATACACGGCAATCTGCCGGCTTTAAAAGTAGTAGTAAAAGATATAGAGCAAAGAGGAATCGACCAGATGTACTGCCTGGGCGATCTTGTAGATTTTGCTCCCTGGGGTAACGAAGTGATAGAATGCATAAGGGATCTTAAGATTCCGTGCCTTTTAGGTAATCATGATGAGCGTATAGCCTTTAACAACCCGATAATCCCTATACCGCACCACGACGCCGAAGAAACAATTCAGCGTACAAAAGCGATCAATCACTCTAAAGATACCATTACAGAGGCTAACAAGAAGTGGATGTCGCAGCTTCCTTACACAATAGAACTTCGTTATAAAATAAAAGATACGTTCAGGAAGGTATTACTTGTGCATGCTAGCACCCGCAGTAATGACGAATACATACATGTAGGGCACGATTCAAAAGATCTGGAGGGAATGCTCACTTTGTCCGGCGCCGATGTAATCGTAATGGGGCATACGCATATTGCTTATCAAAAAGAAATACTACTGGGTGGAAATGATAAAAGGCTTTTGCTTAACGACGGTTCTGTAGGAAGGTCAAGAGAAGCAGACAGGCTAGCATCATATGCAATCCTGAGAATATCCGAACAAGGTATAACTGCCGAAATAGTAAAACTTGAATATCCTGTACAGGAAGTCGCGGATGCTATTTTTAAAAGCGATATTCCTGATTTTTACGGAAACTTTCTGCTAAATGGTAATGTAACAGTATAATAAAAAATGCCCTTTACAATTGTAAGGGGCATTTTTATGACTGTTTAATTTTGCTTCCTGCCGGATGGCGGTTGTGTTGCTGACCGGTTTCCGCATAAAATGCGCCGGCGTAGGTTTTTAATGCCATATACGAACGGGCGGAAAGTGTATGGCCCCTTTACAGCCTCCTCAACCGACTGACGCCCGTCATCTTCGTTACAGCAGGCAGGAAACACGTAATTATAGTTTTGTAAAGGTAGATAATGCGATTTGTAACACAGCTGCCTTTAAGATTTTGCTAAGTATTAAAAGCACGTTAAAACAAAATCGCCCTAATGAGATTAGGGCGATAAAGGCATATACTGTTAGTTATAATTCTTGATGGCTTCTACCGGTGCAAGAACATTGTAATCTTTCCATACCGATGGATCGTATTTAGAAATATAATTGAGATTATAGGTGGTGTTTTCTGTAACGTTTTTAAATTCGTCGTCGCTTATAGGTTTCCTGTCAATAATAAAAAGTTCCTTAATGTTCATGTTGTCAAATTCGCCAAGGAAATCCAGCTTGATCATTTTGGTTTCTTCATTTTTATCGGCCTTATTTTTGGTGAATTTCAGGGAACGGTTCATGTAAGCGTAAGTGCCTGACTCTTTTTTTACAAAGTTTAAAGCATATTTGCCATCCTCACTTTTTGTATATGTTGCCGATACTTTCGTTCTGTCTTCAACCATTTTTACACCGAGTAAAAACTTAAGGCTTACACTGCTTTCTGTTTTGCCTTCAACAAGGTTATATTCAAGTTTTGCAACGCCAAAGTCGAATGCATTTACATATATTTTACCGTAATAATTAGCCGATTTTTTTAATGGTTTAAAATCAATTATGTAAATAGTTTCATCATTCATTGTAGTGTAACCTTCAAGGGTATAAGTATATTTCTTAAATTCTGTAAAGAAATCCAGTTCCTCATTGGTGTAAAATTTATTTAGCGAACTGCTTAGCGCCGTTATACTGTTTCTTAACGACGCAGTTTTTATATCTGTCTTTACATCCTTCTTAGGGGAGTTAATCTTCAGGGAGTCATCAATAGGTATAATTCCAGATCTTACCTTATAAGTTGCACCCGGATCAAGATATTTTTTGATAAGTTCTATGGCCTTGCCGCTCATTTGTTCGCCTGAAACGTCTTTCTCATTGTTTTTAAGCTGAATGGCTTTTTCTACAGCTAATTTTTTCAGGTTGTTCTGCTCATATAGAAAACCATAGTATTCGCTAAAATCTTTAGAGGTTTTACCTTTTGTCTTTTTAGACATTTCTGCAAATTCTTTGTTTATTTCTTTTAATGTCGCTTTACTGTCTAACGATGACTTAAGCAGTTCAAACTGGCTGTCAAGTAATTTATAGCTGTTAGAAGAACGTAGGAAGTATGTTTCTTTTACCGTTTTTTGCGCGTAATTTTTAGGTGCATTCTTGATTACTTCCGTCAGGATTTCTGTAGCAGATAACTTTTTGTTTGTAATGAATACTTCATCAAGGACATTGATTTTCTCTTTAAGATTATATGTGCCTTCTTTCAGTTCAGAAAGCGGCAATTGCACACTCTCAAACCCAATGCATGAAATGATAACTTTATCTGTGGGAGCAAGTCCTTCAGTATTTACGGTAAAAACACCTTCAGTATTACTCATAACGCCATAGGTGTCGCCTATCATAATGTTGGCATATTCAATAGGTTGCTGCTGCTGGTCTGCCACCTTACCAGTAATTGCTTGTGCAGCAATGTTTAGTGTGCAAAGTAAAAAAGCAAAAAGTGTAATAGATAATCTTTGGTTCATGGCTATTGGTTTAGGATTACTTATATGACGTTTACCGACAGTTTTTGTAACAGGAATTTAAAAAAAAATGTTACTGGTAAATGTAATCCATTAAAAATAATTAATCAGTATTGTCTTAATAAATGTGTGGAATTTCAGTTTCTATTGTGGAATAATTCCACAGTTTTTCCACATAAAACATGTAGCGAAACCCTTGTAGTACGTGCAAAAGGGCTATGGCACGGGGCTTGCTTAATCTCATACGTCGATAATATCATACGATGCTGTCGATTTATAATGAAATTGAACCCATAAGATCCACACCCATGAAAAGCGACACAATTACTGCCAAACAACTATACGCTTCAAAAAGTATTGCAGGTCAGCAAAACCATTTCAGAGTTTATAATGAATCATTAAAACCTGAACCGGCTGCTGTAATAAAAAAGAAAGAAGAGACAAATAATGAGTTTAAAAAGAAACCATCTGACCCTAAAAAGCCTTTATCGCTTTTAGTGCTTATAGGAACTTTTGTACTTATGCTGGGTGGAGGTTATGTAGTATATGAACTGCAAGACGACTTTGAACAGTTTAACCTTGACAGGATGAATACTACTTTCGGATTCATATTCTTTGCGATTGCTACGGCATTATTTGCATTTAAGTTCGTTTTCTTTATTTACAATGTATTTCTTTACCTGCGATACAAGCCTATCGAATCGGTTTCAGATGATTTGCTGCCTACGGTAACTGTAATCGTTCCTGCATACAATGAGGGTAAACTTGTGCTTGATACACTTATAAGCCTTGCTGAAAGTGATTATCCTGTAGAAAAATTGCAGCTTCTTGCCGTAGACGATGGAAGTAAAGACAACACATGGCAATACATGAAGCTGGCTAAAGAAAAACTAGGCGATCGTTTATCAATATACAAACAACCAGAAAACAAAGGAAAACGCCATGCGCTTTATCGTGGCTTTAACCTGGGAACGGGAGAAATATTTGTAACGGTAGACAGCGATTCTATCGTTAAAAAAGATACACTTAGAAATCTTGTAAGCCCATTTGTAGTAAACGAAGACTGTGGTGCTGTTGCGGGTAACGTAAGGGTGCTTAATAAAGATAAGGGCATCATTCCAAAAATGCTTAACGTAAGTTTTGTAATGAGTTTTGAATTCATGCGTTCTGTAGAAAGCAGGCTTGGTACTGTTATGTGTACTCCTGGAGCACTTGCAGCATACAGAAGCTCAGCAGTTTTTGAATGTCTTCCTGAATGGATTAACCAAACGTTTATGGGGCAGCCGTCAGACATTGGTGAAGACCGTGCCATGACAAACATGATACTTAAACAAGGATTTAAAGTATTGTTCCAAAGAAACTCTTATGTACTTACAGACGTTCCTGAAAAATACAGCGGATTATACAAAATGTTCATCAGATGGGACAGGAGTAACGTGCGTGAAAACATAATGATGTCTAAGTTCGTCTTTAAAAACTTTAGGGAAGGTAATAAAGCAGGAGCAAGGCTGCTGTTTATAAACCAGGCTTTAAAGATTGTAATGACCTATCCTTTCTTAATGTTTATGCTATTCTTTATCGTAGTGCATCCTGTATTGTTCTTAAGCTCTACGCTTTTCAGCATATTGGTAATGTCAAGCTTTCCGGTATTGTTTTACGCAAAAAGGTACAATCTTGCACAGTCCTTCTGGGCATATTCATACAGCGTTTTATATACCTTTGGCTTGTTCTGGATTACCCCTTATGCCATAGTTACAGCAAACAAAAGAGGCTGGTTAACACGAGGCCTCGCTCAAAAATAATATTCCCAAACATTTAAATTGAAAAAAATTCCCCTTGCAAATTGTAAGGGGAATTTTTTATGTGAATATACTTGTATATATAAATATATTTAACAGGCTAATACGCCTAATTTTGCTCAATATCCATTTGGTAAATCATTCCGTCGTTGATAACATAGATGTGGAACACCCTTCCGTTAAATAAAATGTTTCCTTCTAAATCTTTTACCAACTGGTCAACAGTTACTTCAAAAGTCCCGTTATCGCGTTCACAAAAACCAACAGGATTTACATTAGGGTTTATTTCTTTCCATTGGCGTTCCCAGTATTCCCTTACGTCTTCATGCCCTGTTGCGTAATCGCCCTCCCAGGCTCTTGACCATTTTACGTCAGGATGCATAACATTCAGGATTGCATCAATATTTCTTGCATTAAAAGACTTGTATGCATTTTCAATCAGCTCCTGTTTTTTAGCTATAGTATCGTCGTTCATAATGTTTGTGTGTTTGTATAGTTAACCGCAATTTAGTCAATTTTAAATGTAAGTCTTATGACTGCCCCTAAAATTAAGTTTTGGTCAATTGATGCAGCAAAATGTAAGAATTACATAGAAAAACTTTATATTTAGCATTCAAACCGCTAATAATGAATGTCAGTATTTCTGTAAGGCAATTGGGGAGAAAGTACCCGATACTAAATGAAAAGCAACTGGAGTTAGATACCTCAGTTCCGGTAATAACTACGCAAAAAATTATAGAGCTGGTGGTAAAGCATCAGGTGGATATGTTTAACCGCTCTTCATTTGAGTCTGATGATCAGGATAAGACACACCACCCTAAAGAAAATTATTTATCTGTGTTAACCGATACAGGCAAGGCAGGCTTTGGGGCTATTTACAATCATCAAAAGCCCGATCTCGATGCGGCAATAGAAAATGCCCTGCTGGCTTTTCAGGATGGCATCTACACTGTTTTTTATGGGGATGACGAATTATCCGCTCTGGATATGAAAATAGATTTGCAGGAAAATAAGCCTCTTACTTTTATCAGGCTTACTTTTTTAGCTGGCGGCCTCTGGTAGTATTTAAAACTAATCAATCAAATCAATATGTCTGTTGAATCAATTCTTAAAAATAAGGTAACAGGAAATCCCGTTAAAAAATATAAGAAGGAACTAAAAGAAATTGCCGAAAGTAATCTGGTATCCAGGCTGCTGCTTAAAAATAAGCTTAAAAAGGAAGTAGCCGAATTTGGCCTGGCCCTGGTTAGTCTTGATACCGATTATACGGGAGCCTCTGTTTCGTTAGGCTCTAAAAAGTGTGATGAGCTGGCAAAATGGATAAAACCAGGTATGTGGAATGATAAAAATTACCATGAGCTGCTGGTTTACTTTTTTGGCGCTGAGCAGGCAGAGTTCGTCAAGCAGGCATGGGATAAGCTTCCTTATAAAATGTATCAGTTGGGCTATGCCAGGAGGTCATTCAGGGCGCCAAATAATGAAAGGTACCTGCTCGTAAATCAAATCAATTTTTTGAGGTCGCTGCTTAGCGGTTCAAAAGTATACGGCTATCCTGAAGGTACATATTATGACTTGACTACAGAAGAACAGATATGCTACGATACAGAGGTTACCAATACTGCAGGCCAGTTCATGATCTGGTCGGCAATGTTAGACTCAGGAAATACTTCAATATACCAGTTGTTTGAAGATATTTTATTCAATAAGCATCCGTACGGTAAGGTGTCACGCAACATAATCAAGGCATTGTTAAACTCTGCTAAGAAGGAAAGCTGGGAACTTGTAGAAAAATTGCTGCTCGCCGCACAACGACAGGAAGGCCTGCGCCAAACTATTCTTGAAGCGCTGGACGAAACAGATATAGGGGCACTGGAATACATGATAAAAGTGGTGCTGGAACATAAGCTTACGCGTTTTTCATCGGTTGTAAGAGCAGTAGATACCTGGGCGGGATTAGGATGGGATGCCGAGAAGGAAGCCACGGTAAAAAACATACTGCAATTGGCGGCATCTTATTTTGCAGATCCGGCATCTATTGCAAAAGGCATACAGAGTAAAAATAATAATGAAGTGTATATGGCCCTGTGGGTACAGGGCGTTTTTGATGTAGAAAAAACGGTGCCCTACCTGCACGAACTTTTAGAGAAAGGTACTGTAGAAAAAAAATGCCTAGCCCTGAAGTTTGCAGGCGAAACACAGGACCCTTATATAGAAATGCCATTGTACTACAAGGCGTTGCAGTTTGACGATTTACAAATACTGGCCTTTGCCCTGCCACGCATGAACGGATTGTTGTTGGCGAATGCAAAATCTCAGTTTTATGTACAAAATGCTGATTATCCTGATTTCTTTGAAAAAACATATGCTTTGGCTCAAAGCACAACCATAAAGCAAAAAGCTTTTGAAGGCAAGGTCTTTTCATGGCTTACGGTTACTTTTCAAAAAGATGATCTCTATACGGCCGCCATTAATCTTATTGGAGAAAATAATGAAAGGCTGGAACGCATACTGAACCATTTTGAGGAATTCTCCATAGAACTGAGGAGCACGCTTACCCAAAGGATTCTGAAAGACTTTTATTGCTACGGCTACAGCAGCTTAAATAGTAATGCCAACACTAAAAGGACACCAACAGATTTTGAAAGGGGCTTTGCCCTGCGTATTTTAAAAGACAGGGGCGAGGCACTCGTAGCAACGGCTATGAATACTCTTAAAAGGGTTGATATAAATAACGAAGAGATGGCACTGTTTAACAGCCTGCTTAAACGCAGGAATGCTACCCTGAAAAAACATTTGATAGAAATTATACTTGAGCAGAAGGAAGCTAAGATAGAAAATGTGATTAGCGATATTTTAGATAATGGCGATGTAGAACAGCGTATGTCTGCCCTTGATATAATGCTGCAGCTCCAGAAAAACAAAAGGCTGGAAAAGAAAGTAAATGATTGGGTTAAAGAATATGCCGCACGCCCTAAAATTACTGAGAAAGAGCTGAAGTTTATGGAACAGCTGCTTCCGCAGGAAAAAAAGGAAGTCCTGAGTGAGGAGAACGGCTATGGATTTTATGATCCAAAGCAAATATCCAATTATGCGCTGCCTGTACCCGATAAAGATTCACGCTATGCCGTTGCTGTAAAGGTAAACCAATACGGATTTTCTAAACCGATTTCGGTTATAAGGAATGACATAAAGAAACTAAACGATTTATTCGACCGGCATAAAAACCATGAATACGAGGTTGAAAACTATGATAACAGTAAAGAAACGATACTGCTGGGTAATGCTTTCAGGGGAGTAAAAAGATTGCCTGAAACTGCAAGTGCAGAAGAAATAGCCGATAATTATCCGTTATTCGATGTCTGGTCAGAGTGGTTTAAAAATTCAGGACTGACAGAAAGCGATTTATTCCTGCTCACTCTTGTAGGCAATTGCGACAGGAAGGTGTGGAGGGATTTTCTTGAAAAACACGTTTTTTACCATCAGGACTTTATACCTAACCCCATACAAAAAGGCTATTACTGGAACAACCCTCTTATAGATATCCTCAAGTCGTTACAGTTAAGGTATCCGTTTAAAGAAAAAGAGCAATTTCTTATTGATGCCTGCAGCATGCTGTTTGCCGACCTGCCAAAATCGGTACTGAATTATGAGTATAAGCCTGCTAAAAACGAATATTATTACAGGCATGAAAACGGGGACGGCTGGCAAAACCAGGGCCACTTTGATGTTTACCTGAACGCCATATCCCTCAACAACCTCACGCCGGAGCAAGGCATTAAAGTGTGGAATCTCTACAGGTGGAGACAGTTCTCAGGACTGGAAAGGAACATAGCTGTCAATAAACCGCCTATATATGTATATGGCTTGGCCTTTGAAAAAAATGTTATTACAAAGGGCGAAGTGTACGAAGGCATCCTTGAGAGCGAAAGGCTTTCTGTCCTAACGGGAAAGACTAATCATTACCGCCATTTTGATAGTGCAAACCTTTTAAAGAAGTTCCCGTTTTTAGAGCCGATGGTCGACAAGATAAGGGATACTTTTTTAGATATTGAGGTAAAACGCGGCGATTCTAATACCTCTGTAACACATCTTGTGCAGGGGTTCGAAAAAATATACGGCATTAACCGCTTTGCAGAGCTGCTTTCGGGCCTTGGCAAGCAAAGCCTCTATAAGGGTTATATTTATTCCTGGGGATATACTGAGCTTAACAGGCAAAAGCTATTCAGTTATTTATTAAAAAGATGTTATCCGTCAGAATCAGATACACAGGAACTTTTTAACGACTTTGTAGAAAAAGCAAAAATACCGGAGGAAAGGCTTATACAGGCGGCCATATATGCACCGCAATGGCAAAAATTTGTGAGCAGCTATTTAAGCTGGAACGGACTGGACGAAGGCATCTGGTGGCTGCATGCCCATACCAAAACTGCTGCATACAGTGATGTGAATTCTGAACTGGAAAGTGAAGCAGCTAAATTTTCGGCGATTGACCTGCAGGATTTTAAAGATGGCGCTGTAGACAGGGATTGGTTTGTATCGGCCTATAAAAAATTAGGCAAAGCACGATGGGAACTACTATATGATGCCGCCAAATTTGTAACCGACGGCAACGGCCACAGGCGAGCCAGGCTATATGCCGATACGATTACCGGCGACCTCAAAATAAAAGAGGTTACTGCAAAAGTGAAAGAGAAAAGAGACCAGGATTATTTGCGCGTGTATGGTTTAGTACCGCTTAGTAAGGCAAATCCAGAAAAGGATGTGTTAACCCGGTACGAATACCTTCAGCAGTTTAAAAAAGAGAGCAGGGAGTTTGGGTCTATGAAACAAACCAGCGAGGCTTTGGCTATCAGGGTTGCGTTAGAAAACCTGGCGCGTAATGCAGGATATCCTGATCCTGTACGTTTAACGTGGGCAATGGAGACAAAACAGGTCCAGAATATCCTGTCTAAAGAAACCGAAGTAACTATTGAAGGCACAACTATACGTCTAATTGTAAATAGCGACGGAAAAGCTGATGTGGTTGCTATTAAAGGCGATAAGGAATTAAAGACAATTCCGGCAAATGTTAAGAAAGATAAAGGGTATATTGAACTGACCAATTATAGGAAAACCATGCGCGAGCAATGGACACGATCAAGAAAAGGACTGGAAGAAAGTATGATTCGCGGTGATGAATTTTTATTTTCAGAAATTAGTAACCTTTTTGAACACCCAGTTATCTCTAAACACCTTGAAAAGCTGGTGCTTATAGCTAACGACAATACGACAGGTTTTTACAAGGATGGCAGCCTTATAAGTGCATATGGAGAAATTTTTGCGTTAGCTGAAAATCAGACCCTGAGGATTGCGCATTGTTATGACCTGCATAAAAATGAAGTATGGACAGACTATCAGTCTTATTATTTTGATAATAAGATCCAGCAGCCCTTTAAGCAGGTATTCAGGGAACTGTATGTACCTACCGCCGATGAGCTTGGCGAAAAATCAATATCCCGCAGATATGCCGGCCATCAGGTACAGCCAAAGCAAACACTGGCGTTATTGAAAAGCAGGGGATGGAAGGTTGATTATGAAGAAGGCCTGCAAAAGGTGTTTCATAAAGAAGGCTACCAGGTTAAAATGTATGCAATGGCAAACTGGTTTTCTCCTGCCGATGTAGAAAGCCCAACCCTTGAGACCATCGAATTCCATTCATTAAAAGATTATAAAAACATAGCTTTTAAAGATATAAACCCGCGTATTTTCTCAGAGGTAATGCGCGATATAGACCTTGTGGTTAGTGTTGCCCACGTGGGCGGTGTAGATCCTGAGGCAAGCCACTCATCTATAGAAATGAGGTTGGTGCTGCTTAGGGAAACCCTTAGATTGTTTAAGGTTGCCAATGTTGAGGTAAAAGGCAATCATGCCCATATACAGGGTAAACTGGCTAATTACAGTGTGCATTTGGGTAGCGCCATCGTGCACCAGGTTCCGGGTAAATATTTATCTATACTGCCGGTGCATTCGCAGCACAGGGGCAGATTGTTCCTGCCGTTTGCAGATGACGACCCTAAATCGGCAGAGGTCTTGTCTAAGGTGCTTTTACTGGCAAAAGACAATGAGATACAGGATCCTACGATCTTAAGCCAGATAGATAAACAATATGTAAGCGAAAATTAATAGCCGGGGCAACTGATAGCTGTTTGTTTATAAAGCCCTTAAGCATAGTTTGTATGCTTAAGGGCTTTTAGTATTAACCAATGTGGGTATTTACCTGAAGTTTCTTCCTTTATGGAATACAGCTTCCGGTGTTTTGTCTTTTGTATCTGCAGCAGGCTGTGGCTCCACACTTTCATCGCCTGTTCTCAGCAGATAGGTAAGGTTATAGCATGAATTTGCAATGATGTGTATAACTTCCCCTTCAATCTGCACTTTTCCCTGTACCATGAGCAGGCGCGCCTGAACGATATCCCTGCGATAGGTTTCAAAAACCTTTCCCCAAACTACCAGGTTAGCAAAACCTGTCTCATCCTCAATGGTAACAAAGATTACACCTTTAGCGGTTCCGGGCCTTTGCCGTACAGTAACCAGCCCTGCTACAGCTACAATGTCGCCGTTTTTCATAGTAGGAAGGCTGCCTGTTGGCATTACCCGCATAGCCTCCAGCCTCCGGCGTGCAAAACTCACAGGATGCGCCTTGAGCGATAGTCCCACCGTAGCATAATCTTCTACTACGTGTTCGGCATCGGTAAGCAATGGTAGTGAGAGCTGACCCTCTGCAGCACTTTCCGAAGGCTGCCCCTCAAACATTCCTATAGGGCTGTCTGATAACGAAGAAACCTCCCAAAGCGCCTGCCTGCGGTCAAAGCCAATGGAGCGGAACGCATCGGCATCTGCCAGTTTTTCAAGGGCAGCCATAGATACTCCGGCATCAAGCAATGCATGTATATGTTTAAAAGGCATTTTACGTGAATCCATCAGTAACTGTACATCATCGCCCGATAATCCTTTTATTTGCCTGAACCCAAGCCGCAGGGCAAAATACCTTCCTGATTTTTCTTCCAGGGTATTATCCCATGAGGAATGGTTGATGTCTACAGGGCGTACTTCTACACCATGATTGCGGGCATCAATAACAATCTGGGCGGGCTGATAAAAACCCATGGGCATACTGTTGAGCAGCGCTGTTGCAAAAACATCAGGATAATAGCATTTTATATACGAAGAAACATAGACCAATAAGGCAAAGCTTGCCGCATGGCTTTCGGGGAATCCATACGAACCAAAGCCCTCCAGCTGGCGGAACACACGGCGGGCAAAATCTTCCTCATACCCCTTAGCTATCATTCCGGCAACAAGTTTTTTCTCCCAGTCGCTAACCTTGCCTTTAGCCTTAAAAGTAGCCATGCTGCGTCGCAGCCCATCGGCTTCGGCAGGTGTAAAACCAGCTGCAACAATAGCAATCTCCATGGCCTGCTCCTGAAACAATGGTACACCCAGCGTGCGCCCTAATATTTCTTTTAATTCCTGGGATGGATAATGTATAGGGTCAGTTCCATCGCGGCGGCGAAGATAAGGGTGTACCATATCTCCCTGTATAGGGCCCGGGCGTACAATGGCAACTTCAATAACAAGATCATAAAAGCATTTTGGCTTTAGTCTTGGCAGCATAGACATCTGGGCACGGCTTTCTATCTGGAATACCCCTAATGTATCTGCGTGGCTTATCATTTCATAGACTGCAGGGTCTTCTTCCTTATTAATATCAGCAAGGGTATAGTGTTTATTATAATGCTGTTTGCACAGGTCAAAAGCCTTGCGAATGCAGGTAAGCATTCCTAAAGCAAGCACATCTACCTTTAAAAACCCCAGTTCTTCAATATCATCTTTGTTCCATTCTATATTGGTACGCTCTTCCATACGCGCATTGAGTATGGGGCACAGGTCAGACAGCCTGTCCCTGGTAATTATGAAACCGCCGGTGTGTTGTCCTAATTGCCTTGGAAATCCTACAAACTCCCTTGTAAGCTCTAAAGTTTTCAAAAGGTGCGGGTCGGCAAGGTTAAAACCTTCAGAGGTAATGCGGCTATCGTCAAGCTCATCGCGAAATTCCTGTATAGAGGCCGCAAGGCGGTCAACTGCATCTGTAGATAAGCCCATTGCTTTAGCCACATCGCGTATGGCGCCTCTCCAGTGTACCTGTGTTACGGTAGCCACGATTGCTGCACGGTCGCGCCCGTATTTCTCATAGATATACTGAATAACTTCTTCACGGCGTTCGTGCTCAAAATCAACGTCAATGTCGGGCGGTTCGTCGCGTGCATCAGACATGAAGCGCGCAAAGAGAACCTTAAATTTAGATGGATCTACCGATGTGATGCCCAGGCAGTAACATACTACAGAGTTTGCTGCCGAACCACGCCCCTGGCACAAAATATCGCGCTGCCGCGCAAAGCGAACAAAGTCGTATACTGTTAAAAAATAAGAGGCATAATTCTTTCGCTGCATGAATTCAAGCTCATAACGAATGTTCTCTGCAACTTTTTCCGGTATGCCGTCAATAAATTTCTCATTAGCGCCCTGCCAGGTAAGCATTTCCAGTTCTTCCTGCGGTGTGCGTCCGCCGGATGTAATTTCTTCGGGATAAATATACTTAAGGCTGTTCAGGGAAAATTGGCACGCATCGGCTATTTCACGGGCAGCAGTTAACGCTTCGGGATAATGCCTGAACAAGCGCTGCATTTCATCTTCAGTCTTAAGGTAACGCTCTGCATTTTGATAGAGGCGGAAACCCGCTGTGTGTATGGTACATTTTTCGCGAATGCAGGTAAGTATGTCCTGTAGCTGCCTGCGTTCAGGTTCGTGATAATGCACATCGTTAGTAGCAGCAAGCTTTATATCCAGGGCTTCAGATAATTCTGCAATGCGGTGCAGGCGTTTGTTATCGTTAGCCTGGTAGGAACGGCTCATACCCAGGTAAAGCGCTTTTCCTAAATTGTTGCGGTACTCGCTCAGTGTATTTTTATAGGTATCATCAAAATCAAATGCTTCATCTAATAAAAGCGGTGTCAGGGCAATAAATAGAATTCCTTGTGCATGCTTATATACATCATTTTTGTAAAGGTGGCACTTACCTTTTTCGGCGCGCAGGTTGCCTGTGGATAAAAGGGCAGAGAGCCGTGCATAGGCATCTTTGTCTGTAGGATATGCCAGCAGGGGAGGTCCATCCAGCAGTTCCAGCCTGCACCCTATTATAAGCCGTATGCCTGATTTTTTTGCGGCAGCATGGGCACGCACTACGCCGGCCAGGGTGTTATAATCGGTAATGGCGATTTCCCGGTAGCCAAGCGCAGCAGCCTGTTCCACAATTTCGTGGGGATGTGAGCCCCCGCGCAGGAAGCTGAAATTTGATGTTATTTGTAATTCTGTATAGCTCATGCAAAAAAACCGTGTAAAAACCATTTAGGATAATCACCGTCATACGGGCCGGAGCGGAACAGCCAATACCGGGCACCTTTATCGTCTTCGACTACATAATAATCCCGGTACAGTCCGTATGACAGCCACCATTCCTGCTCAATACGCTCAGGGCCATCGGCTTTGGCAACAGAATACCGTGTTCCTTTATGGCGAAATAGCATAGGCGGATAATCGGGCAGTACAGCCGAGACTTCTATGGTTTCGGGGACAGGTAGTAAATGAATAGGGCGGGGCAGGTCTTTACGCCATTCTGTTACAGGCTTCTCCCATAAAGGAACGGCCTGTTTTATAGATCGTTCCGGCCAGTGATGTTCTGCCGGTAAATAGCGGCTCACGGCGCCGGGGCCTATTTTTGCCGTTACCCGATCCAGCAGCTCTGCTACTTTTTTGTCGTTTTGCGTAGCTGCATTCCAAATGGCTGCCTGCTCATCGGTTACCGGTTCTACCTTTGGTGCTTCCAGTACAAATACTTCAAAGCCCAGTGCAGGCTCCAGTGTCGCGATCTTATGTTCAAACAGTTTAAATAAATGTGTGGTATTACGCGACGGGTGGCCGGTGCCAATGTCCAGTTGCTGTACTATGCCATCTACGCGGTAGCACCTGAATACAGCATTACGCAAACCGAGTCCTTCAGTTTGTAACCGTGCGCAGATCATTTCTAAAAGCTGTTGTAAGGCAATCGTGATACCTATGGCAGATGCGATGGGCTCCATGCCCGAAAGCCGTTCCTGATAGGGTTCAACAGGTTGTACAGGTACTATCCATTCTACATCGGTTCCTAAAGCCTGTGCGATTCTTTTGGGAAGTTCTTTACCAAAACGCCTTCGAAGAGCCGAAGACGGCATATTGATAAAGTTTCCTATCTGTCGCATACCGAGTTTTTTTAAACGTGCCAGGATGGTGGCCTCCAGCCGTAATGCCGCAGGGGGCAGGCTTTGTAATGCATCGCGCTGTTTGCCCTGTTTAACTATCGTCATGGGTTCTGCAAAACGTGCCACAGCCCATGCCGAGGCAATCGTATCTGCAATAGCCGCCTGAATAGTGTAGCCGTAACTGTTTAGCTTAGCCGTGATATGTTCAAGGTAAGCCTCCTCGCCACCCCAAAGGTGTGCACAGCCGCTAATGTCTAATAGCAATCCGTCGGGCAGGTCAACGGCAGCATAGGGCGTATACATAATGCTCCATTCTGCCAATGCCTGCAAAATTTTTTCTGTCCTGCCCGGCTCTGTTTCCATCATCCCCAGTTCAGGAAAAACAGCTTTGCAGTCGGCCAGTACCATACCGTTAGCAATTCCTTTTTTTGCAGCCTGCATGCTTACTGCGTCAATAACCATCCTTCCGCGTTGGCGTGAAGCCATAACAAAGGCCTTGCCGCATAATTCGGGCTGTTTTCTGGCTGCGTATTCTGTCAGCAGAAAAGGGAAAGCTATTGAGGCATATCGTGGCATTATCCTGTATGTCGTTCGTTTAAAACCGGTATAACAAAATGGTTATCTGCAAGGGGTACAAAGTTTTTGCCTGACCAGCTTATCTGCCAGGCATTAGGCCGTCCGTTACGAACTTTTAGCAATTGCACATCCCATGAGCTTTGCCCTACGCCGGGTAAATTGTCTGTAATCAGGCTGGGTAAGGGCGTTATCTTCCAGCGCGTGGTACAGGCAACGGCATTTTCGGTACGGGGGCAATAACGATGGATGAATCCTGTTACGCCACTGTTTTCTACAGCCAGCTGCAGCCGTCTGGAATCGGTAAAGCTCAGTTCTTTAATTTCGCCTATAACTGCGGTAAGCGCTTCGCATTTTAGCGCTTCCTCAATAATCCAGAGTGCCTCTTTAGGACGTGATGTATTGATAAAGACAATGCGGTCAGGCTCCAGCCCAAAATGTTTTAGACCCGGGGCAAAATTTTTTCTTACGCCTGTAATCCATAAGGAAAGGCCGCCCTGTTTTATCAGTTTGCTTATAATTGCAGCCATGAATCCGGTAGTTGCCGCTGCGTTGGCTGCTTCATAGCTTATGAATTCGTGAATCGCCCCCGTGGGGAACGTATTTTCGGGAAAGGCAGCGGCAAAAGGGGCTAGGCCAATAGCGGGCTCATGGGATTGCTTTCCCATTCCCTGCATAGCATTAATGCCTGCCTGGAGCTGCTTCGCTATTTCTATTTTATCTGCTGCCGGTTTCACTTTTTCTTAATTATAGATTGAATACGAGTAAAAATATCGCTTTTGAATTCAACAAAATTAGGACAGATATTCCCAATATTATGTATATTTGTTGGGATAAATAATCCCAAAATACATATGTCTTTATTCTCTGACAATATCCGCCACCTTAGGGTTACAAAAGATGTTTCGCAGGATTTCGTAGCCGAAAGCCTGTCTATAAGCCGTGACAGCCTTGCGAAATACGAACAAGGAAAATCACAGCCCCCCTATGAAACGCTGATCAGGTTATCCCGCTACTACCATATTAGCATAGACCTGCTGCTTACAGTAGATATCCGAAAGATTGACATGGAGGGATTAATAAAATTAGATGACAACCGCATCCTGCTGCCTATTACAGTAGAAAAATCAGGAGAGAATATGATTGAGATCATTCCTCATAAAGCGCGGGCAGGCTATATGGCCGGCTACAGTGACCCTGAGTTTATTGAGGGGTTGCAGCACATCTCACTGCCATTTCTTAAGAATGGTAAATTCAGGGCATTTCCTGTCGTGGGCGATTCTATGCCACCGCACAGGGATGGTTCTTTTATCATTGGTAAATATATAGAACAGCTGGGCGAGGTGAGGGATGGGAGGACATATATTCTTCTGACTAAAAATGAGGGTATTGTTTATAAACGGCTTAACAAGAATGGCAAGAACAGCCTGACGCTAAGTTCTGATAATACGCTTTATGATCCTTACGTAATAAAAGCATCTGAAATACTTGAAATATGGGAGTATGCCTGCAGTATTGCTACCCACGAATCTGAACCCGATGACAGCCCTGAAACGATTAGAGATGTACTGCAGGGAATGCGCAGGGAAATAGCTGCATTGCGTAGTATTAGTAAATAGGATAAAAAGCCTGTACTGTAAGTTTTTGACTTTTAACGACTAAAGTTTTCTTAAACCTAAGCGCAATAAAAGTTATTCTTAGTAATTTAAATGAATAATCATCTTCCCTGCTTCTGTTGCATGAAGGAGATTATTATACTGCTAAAAGCATTAATTATTGAAAATACACTTAAGTATATAAAGGGATGGAAAAAGTTAAAAACAGTTTGAAGGGCAAGACAGTAGTTATTACAGGTGCGAGCAGTGGTGTTGGCCGTGCTGCAGCCGAAGCATTTGCGCTGCAAGGTTCAAATGTCGTTATAGCTGCAAGGGGACAGGAAGGTATTAATGAAGTGGTAGAGCTCTGCCAGGGATTAGGTGTTACAGCTATTGGGGTTTCCGCAGATATGTCGGTAGCGGAAGACGTTGAAAGAATAGCAGCAGAAGCTTTAAAAATAAACGGTGTGGTTGATGTTTGGGTTAATAATGCCGGTGTAATGGCTAGTGGGAAGTTTGAAGAGATCCCAATGGAAATCCATGAGCAGGTAATTAAGACCAACTTATTTGGATACATGCATGGTGCTTACAATGC
>Ga0163161_10001158_pt1 | contig 19851 bp, 16 predicted proteins | sample S45metaG_FD_129847 | JGI IMG/M metagenome (GOLD analysis project Ga0163161, IMG submission 129847) | Switchgrass rhizosphere microbial communities from Kellogg Biological Station, Michigan, USA - S4-5 metaG | ecosystem: Host-associated > Plants > Roots > Rhizosphere > Soil | place: USA... | reverse complement strand
ATCCATAGTCGGTGGCTTTCCTGATCGACAGCGGACTGCTGCCTATCGCCGTTCTCAGAGTCTCACCTTCTAGGTATTCCGATACGACATAAAGCGCCGCATCGTGCGTGTCGATATCGTGGATCGCAAGGATATTTGGATGATTAAGTGCTCCCGCGGCTTGGGCCTCCTGCTCAAATCGGGCTAGCCGCTCCTTGTCTGAGGAGAACTCTTGCGGGAGCACTTTCACAGCCACCTGCCGGCCTATTTTGGGGTCGTGGGCGAGGTAGACTTCGCCCATCCCTCCTGCTCCGATCAGCGAGCGTATTTCGTAGCGTCCAAGCCTAGTACCAGCCGAAATTGTCATTTGGTTGCTCAGCTTGTAAAGCCAACCCGCTGAAGTAGGTTATTGAATCTTGGATCATCGCGAAGTCCATCGAACGCGGGATCCACTTTAAGAAATTGAAGCTGGAGATCGTGCACAGCAAAACCCTTTTCCAGCGAAGCAAATGCCGCCTCTTTATCACCTAAGGCGCTGTATAGTATCGCCAGCTCGGCGGGCGATACGTAATCCTTTCCGGCCTGAAGCTTTCCGAGCATGTCATGTGCCTTCGCTTTATCGCCCGATCTTGCATATACCGACGCGATATAGATCTGTGTGCTGGGGCTGTCGTCTCCTAGTCTGACGGCTTCGGTAAACGCCCTTAAGGCGTCCTCGTACTGGCCCTTCGCCGAATAGGCATATCCGAGCAACACTTGCGTGAAATCGAAAGAAGGATCAAGCTGCTGGGTTTTCTTCAGGTCTGCGATAGCATCGTCAAATCGACGTGCAAAGACAAGCCTGTAGCCGATGCTCGCATTCGCCATCGTAACGACGGGATCGATCTCTTTCGCGCGCTGAGCCTCGGCAAGAGCTTCCTCATGTCGGCCCATCAGGCTGAGAAACTGCGAGTAAGCCCGGTGCCCGAGGCCAAGGTTTGGGCTGAGCTCGATCCCGCGCTTGTACTCTCGCTCGGCGTCCGCCCAACGCCATGTGTATTGGTAAATGTTACCCATCGTGAGATGAGCATCAGGAAGGTTCTCGTCCAGCTCAAGAGCTTTCCGACCTGTAGCCTCGGCTTTTGGAATATATTCCCGCGGATCAACGATGCTGTCGGCTGCCAGTCGTCGATATGTTGCCGAAAGGTTGGCATAAGCGGGCGCATAGTTCGCGTCGGCAGCAACTGCCTGTTCAAAAAAGTCCGCGGCCTTTTTTCGGTTGGCGGTACCGCCGAGCTCGAAATAGTACTTACCTTTTAACACCAGCTCATACGCCTCAGGTTTTACGGAACGATGCTGGGAAAGGAGGTCGGCTTGAGCGCCGGATAGATTCAACCTTAGTTTTTCGGAAACAGTTCTTGCAATATCCTGTTGAAGATTTGCGGCGTCAGCCATTTTCCTCACGTATTGCTCGCCCCAAAGCTGCTTGTTTTCAGCGGCGTCTACAAGATCTACGCGAATCGTCAGATCGTCTCCGCGCCGCACAACCCGCCCGGTAACTATTGCCCTTACGCCAAGCGTTTGCGCGATCTTTTGAATATCTAGGTTTTCACCGCGATATTTGAAACTCGAGCTGCGGGCGATCACCTTTAACTGAGGCAGTTGGGCGAGCTGGTCCAGCACATTTTCACTTAAACCGTCCGAAAGATAATCCAACGACTGATCACCGCTGCCGTTCTCAAAAGGCAGCACCGCAACTGAATTGATCGGCGAGCTTTCAAAAAACACCGAACGGGTCATGAAAGCAGCCGCGATCACCAGCACGATCACAGCTCCTAAACCGATCAGGACCCGCTTTGACCGGCCGCTCCGAAACTCCCGCGTCAGCCATTCGGCGGTTGATACCGTCTCCAAGGGCATTGCCACGGTTGCCGTATCTTTTCCGTCGAGAGTTGGCCGCTTGATCGCGACCGTTTGGCCGGCACTCGAATCTAGAGCGGTTTTTGCATCGTTGATATCCGCAAGCATGTCGTCAGCGGACTGGTATCTAAGCTCCGGGTCTTTTTCGAGAGCCCTTCTGATTATCTTCTCAACTGCGTCAGGGTAATCCCGCACAAAACGAGAGAGCGGCGGAACTTCGTTCTCCTGAAGGGCGACAATCGTGTGATGAAAAGTTTCTCCACGGAACGGTTGTTCGCCGGCGAGCATTTCAAACATTACGACACCAAGGCTCCAAATATCAGTGCGGCCGTCTTGCTCGCGCGCCCGTGACTGCTCGGGAGACATATACGCAGCCGTACCCATCAGCATTCCGGGAAATGTCTTCACGAGCGTAGAAGTGTCGTGATCTGCGGACGACTCACTCGATTCTGCGAGTTTTGCCAGACCGAAATCCAGCAGTTTTACAAGCCCATCAGGCCGAAGGATGATGTTCTCTGGTTTGATATCGCGGTGCGTAATACCGGCCCGGTTCGCCGCCGAAAGAGCCGAAGCAGTTTGTGCCGCTATCTCCAGAGCCTTGGTCACGGAAAAGGGACCCTGAGCGATAAGTTCTCGTAAGGTTTGTCCCTCGACATACTCGGTTGCGAGATAGTGCCGACCACGGTCCGAGCTAAATTCATAGACAGTGAGTATATTCGGGTGATCCAGCGCCGACGCCGCCTGTGCCTCCTGAAGGAATCGACGCAATCGCTCCTGATTTGTGGCGACCGCTTCAGCCAAAACCTTTAATGCCACTCGCCGGCGAAGGCTTACGTCCTCCGCAAGGTAAACTTCACCCATTCCTCCCGAGCCTATCGAGGAAATAACTTTGTAATGGGAAAACGATTCGCCGGTGACAAGCATAAAGAGCGTTTTGTGCGGGAATTATAACATTCTAAAGTGTTTAATTTGACGAAAAGTTAACTTCCGGCATCAAAGACAAGTTGGACAATTCCCGAAGAGGAAACCTGAGGCTTTTCTTACCCGTAGAAAACGATAAGCTTGTCGACCTGTGAGGCTAATTGATAAAATTTGGAATTAAAATAAGGAGGAAAGAAATGAAACGGCTCAGCATAGTTTTTTCAATATTAGTTGCACTTTGCGTGATTGCATCCACAGGATATGCTCAGGGACCTGCTGTCGGGTCCGCCCTGGAAAATTTTGCTCTTGCCGATACGGCGGGAACGACGAAATCGTTGAATGATCTGAAAGGAAAAAACGGGGCTGTGATCGTATTTCTTTCCGCGCAATGCCCGGTCGTCCGCGGATATCACGAGCGCATTAACGAGCTTGCCGCGCAATATGCAGCTAAGGGGATCAATTTTATCGGTATCAATTCAAATTCAACAGAGTCTTTGGATTGGGTGAAGTCAAACGCTCTTGAATATGGTTTTAAGTTTCCAGTCTTGATCGACAAAAACAACGTTCTGGCGGACAAACTCGGAGCCTCCGTAACGCCCGAGGTCTATTATGTTGATGGAAAGAATGTTCTGCTCTACCACGGCGCAATAGACAACGACCGCAACGGCAAAAATATAACCGAGAGTTACCTGAAGACTGCCTTTGACGATTCGCTGGCCGGCAAAAAGGTCGGCAGAACGTCGGCAAACGCATTCGGTTGCACCATCAAAAGGATTGGGGAGTAAAAAGGAGAGAAATGGGTCTGGAATTGGGTCGCGTTAAGGCTGGTTTGACCGCCGCGTTGTTTGTTGTCAGTATTGCGGCGACGGCTATAGGCCAAAAGGCAAGCTCGCCTAACTCATCGACTTCGCCGACGGGCAGCGGTCCTCAGATCACTCAGATCGATGAGATCGCCCTAAAGAAATTGCTGGTGCCCAACGGGAAACCGCTATTGATCAATTTTTGGGCGACCTGGTGCGACCCTTGCCGAGAGGAATTTCCCGAACTAGTAAAGATCAACGCCGAATACAAGGGTAGGATCGATTTCATCACGATCTCCCTCGATGACTTAGCCGACATGAACACGGCGGTGCCAAAATTTCTCACGGATATGCATGCGGAAATGCCTGCCTATTTGTTAAAGGCGGCCGATGACGAGGCTGCGATGAGATCGGTTTCGGCGAACTGGTCTGGAGGGCTGCCTTTTACGGTCCTGTTCGACGAAAAGGGCAATACGCGTTATTACCGCCAGGGAAAGATCCGACCTGACATTTTGCGTGCTGAGTTAAGCAGGGAAACCGCGGCTGCGGCCGCAAAATAACAAACCCGCCACCGTTTATCGTAAAATCGCCCGGGCCGCGCTAAAATCGCCCGGGCTATTCTTTTTATTTCTTCAAAAATCAGGAGATCCTTAGATGAGTAAATTCAGGCTCAATGTCCTCTTATTATTCGTGTGCGCCTTTCTATTGACGGTTTCTTTATTTGGGCAGCTTCCGGCAATCCGACCTGAGGCCCCAGTTGGTCACGGCGTTGTGGTACTAAAAGCCGCGCGCTTGATTGACGGCACGGGAAAACCCGAGATCGCAAACGGAGTAGTCGTAGTGACCGACGATCGGATCACAGCAGTTGGTTCGGGTTCTCAAGTTCAGATCCCGGCCGGGGCGAAGGTGATCGATCTCGGCGATGTAACGCTCATGCCGGGCTTCATTGACGCCCACACGCATGTGATCGGACGCGTTCTCGGCGATCCCGACGGGAATGATGCCGTCGTGAAAGATTACGATTCGTTTGGCGCGATCATTGGAACGCGGAACGCAAAGAATCTTCTGCTCGCCGGATTTACCACCATTCGCAACGTCGGTGCGCCGAATTTTGACGACATGGCGCTTCGCAAAGCAATTAACGAAGGCTGGGTGCCGGGCCCACGGATGGTTGCCGCCGGCCATGCTATCGGAATTACGGGCGGCCATTGCGACGAGAATGGGTATAAGCCCGGCCTTGCCGACGGCGGGATCAAGAACGGTATCGCGAACGGCCCCGAGGAAGTCCGTGCGGCAGTTCGTTACATGGTCAAGTACGGAGCTGACGTCATCAAAACCTGCGCCACGGGTGGCGTGCTCAGCGAGGGTGATGCCGTTGGCGCGACGCAATACACTTATGAAGAAATGAAGGCTCTTGTGGACGAGGCAACGAAGCTCGGCCGTCGCGTAGCCGCTCATGCTCACGGGACTGAAGGCATAAAGATCGCTGTTCGGGCCGGGGTAACGTCGATCGAGCACGGTTCATTTCTCGACGACGAGGGCGCAAAGATGATGGCTGATCGCGGCACGTATCTCGTTCCTACGCTCATGGCTGGCGAAGGCGTCGAGAAGCTTGCTAAAAGCGGGGTTTTGAAAGGCTTAATCGCTGAGAAAGCCTTGGCGGCCGCGGCCGCGATGCGAAATGGCATCCGCATAGCCAAACAGCACAACGTGAAGATCGCATTCGGCACCGATTCAGGCGTAATTCCGCACGGGACCAATGGCCATGAATTCACGCTTATGGTCGAATGGGGTGGCCTTTCACCGATGGAATCCATTATGGCCGGTACCATAAATGCGGCGACATTGCTCGGTTGGGAAAAGAACGTCGGGTCGCTCGAGCCCGGCAAATTCGCTGATATCGTCGCCGTTTCGGGCGATCCACTCAAAGACATTCATAAGATAGAGTCCGCCTCGTTTGTCATGAAAGGCGGAGTTATTTACAAGCAATAGACTCTAGCCAATGATCGGGCAGGGCCGCTACCCCGGCGGCTTTTTTCTTCTTCACAAATCGACATCATGCCCCGAAGTCGTTAGAATGTCTGTTTCATTTTCCTATTGGGAAGCAGACAGAAGATGAGCGAAACACCTATCACGCCGGAAATAGTGGAGCAGCACGGTCTCGCGACGGACGAGTATGCCCGAATCGTTGAGATTCTTGGCCGCGAACCGAATCTCACCGAGCTCGGTATTTTCAGCGTGATGTGGTCTGAGCACTGCTCGTACAAATCTTCACGCGTCCATCTGAAAAGGCTTCCGACACAAGGGCCGCGTGTAATAGTGCCGCCCGGCGAGAACGCCGGCGTGGTCGATATCGGCGATGACTGGTGTGTGGCGTTCAAAGTCGAATCTCATAACCATCCGAGTTTTATCGAACCGTTTCAGGGAGCCGCGACAGGCGTAGGCGGTATTCTTCGCGATGTCTTTACCATGGGGGCGAGGCCGATCGCAGCGATGAATTCGCTGAGGTTTGGGCCGCTGACAAATGGAAATGCGACTCCCGCGCCCGACGATAAAGTTTACAACCGTAACAAATCCATTCTAAAAGGCGTCGTAGCGGGAATCGGCCACTATGGAAATTGCTTTGGCGTGCCGACCGTCGGCGGCGAGGTTGTTTTCGATGAATCGTACAGCCTTAATCCGCTGGTGAACGCTTTTGCTCTCGGAATAGTTCGCAAAGACCAGATCTTTTTCGGTAAGGCCTCCGGCATTGGCAACCCGGTTCTCTATGCAGGCGCCAAGACGGGTCGTGACGGTATCCACGGAGCCACAATGGCGTCCGCCGAGTTTGATGACGAGGCCTTGGAGAAGCGGCCCACCGTTCAGGTTGGCGACCCTTTTCTCGAGAAACTACTTCTCGAAGCCTGTCTCGAAGCCATGCGAAGCGGCGCGATCGAGGGCATCCAGGACATGGGGGCGGCGGGGCTCACTTCATCGTCTGTAGAAATGGCCGCTCGTGCCGGAACCGGCCTCGAGATCGATCTCACACTCGTCCCCCAGCGTGAAACCGGAATGACGGCATATGAAATGATGCTGTCGGAATCGCAAGAGCGCATGCTGATTGTTGCCCGGCAGGGGCGTGAGAAACAAGTCATCGACATTTTCAAGAAATGGGAGCTCGATGCAGTAGCGATCGGCAAAGTCGTCGATGGCGATCGGATCAAGATATTCCACCTCGGGAACCTTGAAGCCGATCTACCGGTACTTGCTTTGACGGATGAAGCACCGAAGTATGAGCGGCCAATGTCCACTCCAAGTCCAAAATCCAAAGTTCAAAGTCCAAAGAAAGACCTTAGACCTTCGAGACTGGGTCTTGGACAAGCCTTGAAAAGCCTCTTGGCTTCACCAAACATCTGTTCCAAACGATGGGTCTATGAACAGTATGACACCATGGTGCGAACAAACACCGCGGTCCTCCCCGGAGCTGATGCAGCGGTGATCCGGGTAAAAGAGACCCGCCGCTCGATAGCAATGTGCCTTGACGGCAATGCTAAGTTTGTCGCCATCGATCCTAAAGAAGGGGCAAAGTTGGCCGTCGCCGAGGCTGCTAGAAATGTCGTCTGCGTCGGAGCTAAACCGATCGCGGTAACCAATTGCCTGAACTTTGCTTCACCTGAAAGGCCCGAGGTAATGTGGAGCTTCTCCGAAGTCATCGACGGAATGAAACAGGCATGCGAGGCTTTCGAAACGCCTGTCGTTTCAGGCAATGTTTCCTTCTACAACGAAACCGAAGGGCGCGGCATTCTGCCCACACCGACTATCGGGATGGTTGGCCTGATCGAGGACACGCACAAGATCGTCACTCACGGATTTAAGAACGAAGGCGATTTGATCGCAGTGCTCGGTGAAACAAGGGACGATTTGGGGGCGAGCGAATATGCTCAGACGGTCCTTGGCCTCTCGACTGATGAGATCATAGCTAATGGTGCTGTGCCCCGAGTTGATCTCGAACAAGAGAAATTGGTACAGAAAACCCTGCTTAAACTAGCAGATGAATGCCTTCTCAATTCTGCTCATGACTGTTCGGACGGCGGCCTCGCGGTTGCTATTGCCGAATGCTGCTTCTCATCGCTAGGTCGCGACGCCCTTGGGGCCGATGTAACACTTGATAAAAATGGTCTTTCGAGCGAGGCATTACTTTTCGGTGAAACACCCTCTCGGATCGTGATCAGCTTCAGCGCTCAGAATCGCGAGCGGATTCAGGCAATAGTAAAGGGCCGCTCGATGAATATCATCGGCAGCGTTACGGGTTCGGATATCAGAATCAGTGTTGGTGGGGAGGAAAAGCTCGTTCAGCCAGTTACAGAGCTTGAATCTGCCTGGAAGAGCTCGTTACGTAATCAGCTGGAAACGTTCGAAACGCCGGAAAGAACGATCTGAGCCCAACCCCACCTGATTTAACTTAACCGGGCAAGGTATACTTACACCGTGGCGGCCGGGATCTATCTTCACATTCCTTTTTGCAAGTCGCGCTGTTCTTACTGCGATTTCGCGACGGATGTCTATCGCGACAGTGAAGACGTGGAACGCTATGTCGCCGCTCTATGCAGCGAAATGCCGGGTATCTGGCAAGAAGAAAACCGGACCGCGGACACCGTGTATTTTGGAGGCGGAACGCCGTCACTGCTTTCAGCAAAACAAGTCGAAAAAATATTGAGATCGGTCGACTTACTGTTCGACATCACATCGGAGGCAGAGATCACGATGGAGATGAATCCGGCCACCGTTACACCGGAAACTCTTCGGGACTACAAAAGTCTGGGCATAAATCGGGCAAGTTTCGGCGTCCAGACGTTTAATGACCGGGCATTGAAGCTACTGGCCCGGGGACATGACGCAAATGACGCCCGCCAAACGTTCCAAATGCTTCGTGAGGCCGGGTTCGACAACGTTAGTTTTGATCTTATTGCCGGATTGCCGAACCAAGAGCTCCAAGATTGGGAAAAGAATCTCGATGAAGCGATAAAGCTCTCGCCCGAACACCTTTCTTTATATCTGCTCGAAATTCACGAAGGCACTCCCCTAGCCGAACAGGTCAGAAGCGGCCGCCAGCCAATTCCGGATGAAGATCTAGCGGCGCGAATGTATGAAATGATACTCGACAAGCTTGCGGCCGCTGGTTACGAGCAGTATGAAATATCTAATTTTTCCCTGTCCGGCTTCAAATCGCGCCATAACACGAAATACTGGCTTCTTGAGCCCGTGTACGGATTTGGAGTCTCCGCACATTCGTTCGATGGCTGTCAGCGATACTCAAATGAGCGCGACACCGCTAAATATGTCGATATGATCGAGAGGTCCGGCTCGGCTGAAGTAAATCGTGAGCGAATAGACGCATCATCGGAGTTTGCATTCTTAGGTTTGCGATTAAACTGCGGAATTGACTTTGCGGACTACAAAAAGCGCTTCGGGCAGGACTTAATGCAACAATATGCATACGAGCTCGAGCCGTTAAGAACGGCCGGACTCGTAGAGATATCCGACCGCCGGTTGCGATTAACGCAGAAGGGGATGTTGTTCTCGAACGAGGTTTTTGCCGCCTTTGTTTAGACGCCTTACCGCGATTTTGATCGCGACCGGACAAACTCCATTACGTCAAAATTTACCTTAAACTCGTAGTTAGGCGATGACGCACTGGGAAACTGCATTTGAGCACTTCCCGAAAGACCAGGTACGCCGAGCGGCGTTGTGAAACCACCGCCGTTATCGAGGATCTTGAACGATAGTCCGTCGACTCCCGGTACCGGTATATCCTTTCCTTTGATCAATCCAAAAGCCAGCAGCCGGGTCCGTTCATTAGCGACTATCGGCGTGATAAGGGAACCGGCGAAAATCGTCGCCATCGACACCATAGCAACGCGCTCACCGGTTGGGGCCTTGTCCCAATCATTTTTAAGGAGCCGGAGTTGTCGCATTCCTTCATCATGAGCCTGCGTAGCCAGCCGTTGAACCGCGGGCAATTGGTAAAGAGCCTTTGTTACGTCCGACAATTCGCCAGGTCGTGGTTTATCCGGGCCGGCACCTCTCGGAGCATTCCAGATGGATGGAGCAGGCGCCGGAGGCTGTTTAAAAAGGTCTGGCGAGGGAGCATTCAATATGGAATCCCAATGAGGCAGGAGCAGATTCCAGTCTGGCTGCAGCATCTCTTGAATTATGCGCCGAGCGGCCATCTGGGCCTCAATTTCGCCCATCATGCGGACGATGTCCGGATCGAGAGTTAGTTGTTGGTCAAGCAGCCTTATTGGGGGCGGTTTGTATCCAAAATTGAAATCACCCATTCTAAACCTCCTACTGTCGATATAAACACTAATGTCGTAACAGGTGACGAACTGAAAAACTGCTTTTTGCAGAATTACTTAGGAGCTACTGTCAGGTGGGTTCTTGCTTCCCAGATCTCGGGGAAAAACTTAATACCTATCGTTTTCATCAGATACCCGGCGCCTTCTGAGCCTCCGGTACCTCGCTTCATGCCGAGCATCCTTTCAACCATAAGGACATGGTGATAACGCCATAAGGCAATATTCTCGTCGTGCTCGATCAGCAGGTCCTGCATGTTGAAGAGATCGGCATGTTTTTCGGGATACGAAAGAATTTCAACTATCGCGTCAACGCGGTCTTTGTGTGTATCGGCGGTGAGCCCGCTTCGAGACACGAGAGCCCAGAATGCCTCACTGAGGCTGGGATCCGCATATCGCTCGCTTAGCCGTTTGTACGCGTACTCGTCCGACTTGAAGTGTTCGAGTATATTTTCGTTTTTCTGGCCGGACACGAATTCCAACTCGCGAAACTGCATCGATTGAAATCCGCTCGCCGGGTTCAGCTTGTCGCGAAATTCCAGAAAACCGATCTGAGCCATCGACTCGAGGATGTGTATTTGGGTCACCAGGACTTTTTCTATTCCGATCACGGCTCGAAGGCTGTGGTTCGCGCGAAACATTCGGCCTTCATTCAACCATTTTATCGTCGCGTCTATCTCATGGAGTATTTGCTTGAACCAAAGCTCGTAAGTCTGGTGAATAATTATGAACAAAAGCTCATCGTGGCTGGTCGGTTCAGAAAGCGTTTTCTGGAGGTCGAGTAGCTCTGGAACTTTTAAATATTTATTATAGGAGAGCGGCTTTCCGCTTCCGTATCCATTGGACATAGAAAGCTGTATTTATGGTCAAAAACTGACAAATTTTGTCGGAATCCAGCCTCAATAATCTGTTATCGAAATATTTATGTCAATTTTTAAAAAAAGTCAGTAGAAATACGTAGAAAAGTCTTGACAGTATAAGTAGTTTTCGATAAATTCACCTTCGTCTATCACGCACATAGTCAATTGTCCACAAGAAGATCTTGCAATTTAAGACTCGATGTTTGTTTGGAGATGCCCGTGTCCAGCATAGATTCGACTGCAGCCGAGAAGGTTTGAATAAGCCTGATTCGGGTGCAGTTTTTCATTTTTTGCCCTCGGTCGAGGACATTGATGATAAATGGTCCGAATTTTTTTGTAGTTTGTAGGAGGAATTAGAAAGATATGTCTAAGACAGTCGGTAAGGTCAAATGGTTTAACAACGCCAAGGGCTATGGTTTTATTGAGCAGCCCGGGGAGCAGGACATTTTTGTCCATTACAGCGCGATCTCCGGCGACGGCTATAAAACCCTTATCCAGGGCCAGGAGGTCGAGTTTGAGGTGATCAATGGTCCCAAGGGGCCTCAAGCCGAAAATGTCGCAAGAGTTGCTTAGCCGTTTACTGAATTGTCTCACCGATTCGATTCTCGAATGCAGAATTCGGGAGCAGATCTGAAAAGAAAAGCGAACCCTTTCTCCCGGGTTCGCTTTTTTGTTTGTACAACGGAGGGCCTCATCTGTTGATCACGTTACATATTTGATCAAGTCTGGCATCTCAAATCAACTCTTCACCTCTCGCCTTCAGGGTTCTCCGCCACAGTTCGCGATACGAGGTGTATTTCGCCGTTAAAGCGTTCAGGAAATACCTTTGGGCAAACGACATTCCGCGATTATCCATGATCCGCTTTAGCTGCGCTTCCAGGCGGGCGCGGGCCTCGAGAGGGGGCCGTTTCGTAGCGCCATTGAAGTAGATGTCAAAATCGATCTTGAGCTTTCTAATATCTTCCTCGAGCTTTGTCATTTGCTGGTCGATCTCGACCGTGTTTTCTTGTTTTACATGAGTCTTACGATAAAGACTATTCTTTGATTGGAGTGCCATCTTTGCTCGGATGTCCTTTGTGTTGGAATTGTGAGGAGGTAAGCCCTATCAGAAGTTAAATCACTAAAGCTTTGCGCATTCCAGTTTTCGGCTAAAATAGGTCGCATGAAACAACGTGACGCCGCAGCCCGAACAAATGTTCTTCGAGATCTTCCGTCAGTTGATGAACTGGTCCGGACTCCCACAGGGTCTGGTTTGATCGAAAAGAGCGGACAGCGGCGTGTTACGGGCCTCGCGCGCCGAGTAATCGAGTCGTTACGGAAGGGGCTGTTGGCCAACGGCGGTTCGTCCGGTTTCGATTTGCTCGCCGAGGCTGAAAAACGGCTTGTCCTCGAAGTAGAAAGTGAACGCTGGGCGGGCGTCAGTAGAGTCATAAACGCAACAGGCGTAGTTATTCATACAAATCTCGGACGGGCGCCATTGTCCGAGGCTGCGCGTCGCGCAGTGGTTGAAGCCGCTGGTTATGCGACGGTCGAATACGACTTGCCGTCCGGCAACCGCGGCAAAAGAGGAACACGGGCCGAAGCTTTGATATGTGAATTGACCGGTGCCGAAGCCGCGGTGATCGTCAACAATTGCGCGGCGGCTGCGTTTCTTGTTCTTTCGGCATTTGCCTCGGGTGGCGAAGCAATTGTCTCGCGGGGCGAACTCGTAGAGATTGGCGGCGACTTTCGTATACCGGACGTGCTCGCCCAATCGGGCACGCGTTTGCGCGAGGTAGGGACTACGAACAGGACCCGGCTCGCGGACTACGAAAAGGCCATCAATGAATCGACGAAGATGATCCTGAAAGTTCATCCGTCTAACTACCGGATCATCGGTTTCTCGGCGTCCCCAACAGCGTCGGACCTAGCGGCGCTTGCGAAAACCAGGAACGTCCTTCTTTACGAGGATGCGGGTTCCGGTGCGCTTATTGATCTCAAAACGATTGGACTTACCGATGAGCCGGTCATTGTCGAATCGATCGCTGCCGGCGTCGATCTAGTGACGTTCAGCGGTGATAAACTCCTCGGCGGGCCGCAGGCCGGCATTATCGCTGGTAAAAAAGATCTGATCGAGCAGATCAGGAAACATCCGCTCTGTCGTGCTCTTCGAGTAGATAAGCTGGTGTACGCCGCGCTGGAGGCAACACTTACTTCATTCCGTGACGAAAAAGCGCTCAACGAGATTCCGGTCCTGAGGATGCTCTCAATGACGAAAGAGGAATTGGGCGACCGGGCAAGAAGGTTTGTGAAAACGCTTGGTGAGATCCCCGATCTTGCCGTCGAGGTCATCGAAGGAGTTTCGGCGGTCGGCGGCGGGGCTTCTCCCGACTTTCAGCCCGAGACGGCATTGATCGCTTTGAGCCATGCCAGATCGAGCGAGGAAAAGCTCGAATACACTCTTCGGCATTCCGATCCACCTGTGATCAGCAGAATCGCGGACGGCAAGGCCGTTCTCGATCTTCGGACTGTGTCGGAAAGCGAAGAAAGTGAATTGATCAGGATACTTGGCGGGCTCTAACCGTTTCTCTGGGCGAAGTCTTTCATAAAATCGGTCAAACATTCGACGCCTTTTTTGGGAAATGCATTGTATATCGACGCTCGAATGCCGCCGACGGACCGATGTCCTCTCAGGCCGTCGAGGCCCACAGCTTCCGCTTCCGACACAAATTTTTCGTCGAGCTCTTCCGACGGCAGCCGAAAGGTTACGTTCATCAGCGAACGCGAATCGCGCTCGGCATTGCCTTGGTAATAACCGTCGCTGGCATCGATCGCATCATAAAGTATCGCGGCCTTCTCAATGTTCCGCCGCTCCATCGCGGCGATGCCGCCCTCGCCTTTTAGCCATTCGAACACGAGTCCGGCCAGATAGATCCCCCATGTATTCGGTGTGTTGGCCATCGAGCCGTTTTCAGCAATATGTCGATAGTCCAGCAGCGAATGTCCTCCGGTCGGGACTCGTTCGAGCATGTCATCACGAATGATGACGACCGTCACGCCGCTCGCGCCGATGTTTTTTTGCGCACCGGCGTAAATTAAAGCGTATTTTTCAATGTCGATCGGTTTCGACAGAATATTTGATGAGGCGTCGCACACCACCGGTACGCTTCCGCCGTCGAGCTCGTGTTTGAATTCGACACCGTTGATCGTCTCATTCGAGGTGTAGTGAATATAAGCGGCGTCTGGTGTGAGCCGAAGTTCTTCCTCAATCGGCGCGCGCGTAAAACCGTCGTCTTCCGACGAGTAGATCAGGTTTACCTTTCCGCACCGTTCTGCTTCAGGTACCGCTTTTTTTCCCCAATATCCCGTGACAATATAATCCGCATAACCATGTGCCGGTAGAAAATTTATCGGCACCATAGAAAACTGAAGCGTCGCTCCGCCCTGCAAGAATAGGACCCGATAGTTCTCCGGCAGCGACATCAGTTCCCGAAGCCTTTCTCCAGTCTCGGCAAGTATCCGTTCAAAATGCCGCGAGCGATGGCTGATCTCCATTACGCTCATTCCTATGTCGTTGTAGGAGCGGAGTTCTTGCTGAGCTTGTTCCAAAACAGGGCGCGGAAGTATCGATGGCCCTGCAGAAAAATTGAATACTTGGTCTGGCATTGCCGGCGCTGGTCCTCAGAAATCACAATATCATGGCGTCGCTTTTTTGCGAATTCTTAACGGTTCCGCGTTTCAAATTTCATGCCCGGATGGGGTAAAATAGAAAAAATCATCAAACTCTTTATTTAAGGCCAGCATCTTAGAAAAGCGTTTTTCCCATAAGTTTGGAGGATCTCATGTTTCTAAAATTCAGTATCAAGACGGCTTTGCTCGCGCTAGTGTGCGCGGCGTTCGCTCTTGTTTCGTATGCTCAGACCGCTCCGGTCAGCGGCGAGGTGAAGATCAAGAAGGCCGACGGGACAGTTGTTCCGGCCGCCGGTATGACCGTTGAGGCATACCGGACGGACATCGACAAAGGCAAGATGCCTACGGCAAAGACAAATAAGAAAGGTGAATTTAACTTTGTCGGATTTATGCTCGGGCAGAGCTATTGCCTTGTCGTTAGCGGACCGGGTATCAATCCTGAGCTGCGGCCCAACGTCAAAGCTGGGACCGACAATATCTCGATCGAGGCAAGTGAAGGCGACGGCAAGACGTGGACGGAAGACCAGGTTCGTGCGGCTTTAAAGGGTGCAGCAGCACCCCAGGGCAATGGCGGCGGCGGACAACAGCAGCAGTTGACGGCTGAGCAGAAAAAGCAGCAGGAAGAGGCTCTAAAGAAGAACGAAGAAATTACCAAGAACAATAAGAAGATCGAAGACACGAACAAGATTATTAATGCGGCCCTTAAGGAAGGGAATGACGCGTACAAGGCTCAGAATTATGATCTTGCCCTTGCAAAATATGACGAAGGATACAAGGCCGATCCCGAATTTGCAGGTAGCGCACCGATCTTCCTCAGAAACAAGGGATTGGTCCTGCAGGACCGCGGGATCACCACCTATCGGGCGGGTGCCGCTGGCGACGCAACCGCGAAAGCTGCGGCAATTGAAAAAGCAAAGGCTGACTATACCGAAGCTACAGCTGCGTTCGAAAAAGCTATTGAGATACTGGACAAAGTTCCCGCAACCGATGCCAATGCTCAGGCCGCGGCTGTAAAAAGTAAGACCGAAACTTTAAGGAACTATGTAGGCCTTCAAGGTACCATGGCTAAAATGGGCCTTGACCCCGCTAAAACCGCCGAGGCGTCAACCGTGATCCTGGATAAATACGTGGCGGCCGAAACTGATGACACTAAGAAGATCCCCGCTCTAATGAGTTGGTCCAACTATATGCGTGAATCGGGGAACGTAAAAAATGCGGTTCACGGCTATCGCCTTATCCTCGAAAAGGCCCCGGATAACGCGGATGCGATCGGCGGACTCGGCTTGTCCCTCTTTGCGTACGGCGTTGCTAGCGTTCCGGAGAATAGGGAGGAAGAGCAGGAAGGTTTGAATTACATGCAGAAATTCGCGGATACTGCGCCTGATGCCCATCCCTTGAAGGCAAGCGTTAAAGAGGCCGTTGATTATTTGAAAAATACCGCTAAGCTTGCCCCGCAAAAGGCTGGCCCGGCTCCAAAGAAAAAGGGGCAATAAATCGGTTTATACGTTTAACCGAAAACCGTGCCTGGTCAAATCGGGCACGGTCTTTTCTTTTCTCCCGCTTTTGTGATCCTTGCATGCGACAACCTTCTAAATATCTCTTAAAATCTCGAGAAAATGCCAATTGAAATACGAAAAGCAGCTCAAAGTGATCTTGACGGCATCATCGAACTCATGCGTGAATTCGCTGAATTCGAGCACCTGACCGACCGCTTAGAGGTGACTGAGGAAAGGCTCTTAGAGGCGGTCTTTGGCAAGACTGCCTTTGTCCACTGCCTGGTCGCTTCCGACGGCAGCAGGTTGGTCGCCTACGCTCTTCTTTATCCCATTTTCTCCAGTTTCCGCGCGCAAAAAGGAATGTTCGTGGAAGATCTGTTTCTAACGGCCGAACACCGCCGCGGCGGTCTGGGCGAGCGAATGCTCCGAGCGGCGGCCCAAATTGCCAAGAAAGAAACCTGCGAGCGTCTTGACCTTATGGTTCTCGATTGGAATTTACCGGCCATAAAGTTCTATGAAAAACATGGTGCAGTCCGCGACGAACAAGAGCGCCATTTCAAATTCACGGACGCTGCTTTCCAACATTTGTGTTCGGAATCGTCCGGTTCGTGATGCTTTAATTCGTTCAACACTGAACTGTCCCGGAATTCCTGGGATAGCGATGTCCAATCATGTCAGCAATTACAATCTTTCATGATTGGGTCGGACAGCGCGACAGCGGTGGTGTTGGTCTGCGTTTAACGTCAAGCCAGGTTTATGATTTTCTGTCACAAAATACTCCTGCTTGGTGTTCCTCTTCCGTAAAGCATTTCTTGCCAAACATAAAAATCAGGGATTTGGAGGCTTCATGCGGAAAAATATATTGACACTTCTCGGCGCCGTTTTCGGTTTTTGCCTTATCGTAATTATTGTCGGTTCTTACGTTATCGTCGCACAAACGGCTGTTAACGGCGAGTGGACGGCTGACACGACCAAGCAGAAGGACGGCAAGATTTATGTCCAGTTTGAGCGGCGCACGGCGAGAGGCGGGCGAAATCAGAACGGCACGAATTATGATTATTCCGAGTTTGAGGGCTTAAGTCCTAACCCGAGCGGAACAGTAAATTTCCGGCTTGTTCGCGAGGCCGGCACCATCGACTGCCAGGGAACTTTTGCAAACGGGAAAGGTTCGGGAACTTTTACGTTTACGTCGAACCGCGGATTCCTGGACGCGATGAAAAGCCGGGGTTTCGACTTCGAGAAAGCCGGAAAATATGAAGGGGACCTCGAGGATCGTTTATTCACCGCGGCTACGGTAAATGTCACTACAAAGCTTGCCGACGATCTCCTTTCAGCCAACTTTGGCCCGCTTGGCGTTGAGGATCTGTTCAAAGCGGCGATCTTTAAGATCGATTCCCAATTTATGGCCGAGATGAAGTCGACTGGATTCCCTAATCTCGGAATGGAGGATCTCGTCAAGGCCCGCATTTTCAAGATCGATGCCGACTATGTTCGCCAGGTTCACGATATGGGTTTCGAGGATAAGGATTTTGAGGGATTGGTCAAGTTTCGCATCTTTAAGGTAACACCGGAGTTCCTAAACCAGCTCAAAGCCGAAGGATTTGCCACTGTTACATCTGAAGAGGTTGTGAAATGCCGCATCTTTAACATCGATGCCGACTTCATTCGCAAGGCGAAGACTGAGGATCCAAATGTCACGATCGAGGATCTTGTTCAAATGAAGATAGGTGTCCGCCGCAGTAGCAAATAAGCCGAAGAATTTTATGAGAACATGGGGAAGGATTCGTCCTTCCCTGTTTTTATGCCATTATCCGTAAGGCAAGATAAGGGGCTAGGTTAAACAGGATGATCGAAAGCTTGTAAAACGAAATTCCCGCATAATTGAGCGACGCGAATTTCTCTTCCGTCAATCCGAACCACCTCGTCACGGTTTTTACCCATGCAGGCGACAATAAGGTTAGCAGACACCAAAGAATCAGGATCGCGTAGTTGATAACCGCACACCAGGCAAAAAAATGTCGTAGCGTTTCCATCGTCATTTTCCAAACCTCCGAATTGTTCTAGATTATTCGCGCCGATATTAACCCCGTCCGCGCTATTTCTCAATTGTCTTCAGCGCACTGCTATAATAAAGTCGACATTGAAATAAGTCCGCAATTGGCCTTTTCTTTTTAAATAGCGGCAAATTCCCCTTCCTGCCGCTTTCGGCCACACCACAGTGGCCGCCAATACATATTTTATGAGGCATACCGTCGCGACTGTTTTGCTCATTCTTTTTGCGTCTGTTGGATGCTTTGCAACCGTGTACGAGGTCAAGCCCGGAACCGCTTTGGACACGATCGCAGAAGTGCCCTGGGCATCCCTCCAACCCGGCGACACCGTTTTGATCTATTGGAAATCGACGGCCTATAAAGAAAAATGGGTGATTTGTCGCCAGGGAACCGCGGCTGCTCCGATCACAATACGCGGCGTGCTGGGGCCAAATGGCGAGCGGCCGGTCATCGAGGGTAACGGAGCAACGACTCCGACAAATCTGAACTACTGGAACGAGGCCCGAGGCACGATCAAAATAGGAGGAGCAAATATTCCGGCCGACACCATGCCGAAATACATAACCATCGAAAATCTCGAGGTTCGCGGAGCTTTTCAGGGATATCAGTTCACAGCCGCCAACGGCCAGACACAGACCTACGCGCAAAATGCCGCTCCGATCTATGTCGAGAAAGCCGAGAATCTAACTATCCGCAATTGCATCATCACGGATGGCGGGAACGGCTTGTTCATCGGGTCGTCGGATGATGAACCTTCCCGGAACATTCTGGTCGAAGGCAATTACATCTATGGCAACGGAAACTCAGGCAGCGCGTTCGAGCACAATAATTACACGGCGGCGATCGGTATTACGTTTCAGTACAACAGGTTTGGGCCTCTGCGCGCGGGAGCGAACGGCGTAGGATTGAAGGACCGCTCGGCCGGAACCATCATCCGCTATAACTGGATCGAAGGCGGCAATCGAAATCTTGATCTGGTCGACGGTGAAGACAGCCTCCTTATTCGCAACGATCCGAATTATCACAAAACCTTTGTCTACGGAAATGTTTTGATCAAGCAGGACGGCGGAAACAATCAGTCGGTACATTACGGCGGTGACAGCGGCACAACAGCTGACTATCGTAAAGGCACGCTTTATTTTTACAACAACACACTTGTTTCAACTCGGACGGGAAACACGGTAGCCTTTCGACTCTCGACTATCGACGAATCGTGTGATGCCCGAAACAATATCTTCTATACAACTGCAGCCGGTACGAGCCTCGCCCTGCTCGCGGAAACCGGCAACTTGACCGTAAGTAATAACTGGGCAAAAATCGGTTGGAGAAATTCATTTGAAAGCCCCTTCGGTGGCATTGTCACAGTCGCCGGAGCTTTTGTAACCGGCGCGTCACCCGGTTTCGTAGATATCGCCAATCAGGATTTTCATCTTGTTTCAACCGGTCAGGCGGTCAACGCAGGAACTACGCTTAATGCCAATGTCCTGCCGGCAAATAATATCGTCAGCCAATATTTGAAACATCAATCCGGAGAATCGCGTCCGGTTGCTGGAGCTTTGGATATTGGAGCTTTCGAGTTTGCACCGATTCCTCCCGTACAGCTGATCACGAACTCTCTTCCCGACGCAATTCGTGTCCGTTTCTATCAACAGACCCTGCAAGCGACCGGCGGTTCCGGATCGTATGCCTGGTCTATCTCGTCGGGAACGCTGCCGCCTGGCATGTGGCTTGACGCATCAACCGGTCGAATATTTGGAGCCGCACGCCTTCGAGGTTCATGGAGCTTTGCCATTAAGGTACAGGACACCCAGAACGCGGCCTTGTCAGCCACCAGGAGTTTT
>Ga0163161_10001157_pt1 | contig 19859 bp, 17 predicted proteins | sample S45metaG_FD_129847 | JGI IMG/M metagenome (GOLD analysis project Ga0163161, IMG submission 129847) | Switchgrass rhizosphere microbial communities from Kellogg Biological Station, Michigan, USA - S4-5 metaG | ecosystem: Host-associated > Plants > Roots > Rhizosphere > Soil | place: USA... | reverse complement strand
TTATACAGGATTTGTAAACGGAGATACAGCGGCGAGTTTAACTACAGCGCCAACAATCACAACAACGGCAGTTGCGGGAAGTGTAGTTGGAAGTTATCCAATTTCGGCAAGCGGAGCAGTTTCTTCAAACTACACCATTAGTTATATTGATGGAAATCTAACGGTAACTACAGCAACTTTAACCATTACAGCCGATGATCAAAGTAAAACGTACGGATCAGCAAATCCAGCTTTAACAGCAAGTTATATCGGTTTTGTAAACGGAGATACAGCGGCGAGTTTAACTACAGCGCCAACAATCACAACAACAGCGGTTGCGGGAAGTGCAGTTGGAAGTTATCCAATTTCGGCAAGCGGAGCAGTTTCATCAAACTACGCCATTAGTTATATTGATGGAAATCTAACCGTAACTACAGCAACTTTAACCATTACAGCCGACGATCAAAGTAAAACGTACGGATCAGCAAATCCAGCTTTAACAGCAAGTTATGCAGGATTTGTAAATGGAGATACTGTCGCAAATCTGGCAACAGCACCAACGCTTAACACCACAGCTACAACGACAAGTCCCGTAGGTACTTATCCAATTACAGCTAGCGGAGCGGTAGATCTAAATTATGTAATCACTTATGTTCCGGGGATATTAACCGTAGTATCATCCAGTAATGTAAATCTGGCAAGTTTATCTATTAATAGTGGATTGCTTAATCCGGTTTTTTCACCAAATACGCTCGTATATAATGTAAATGTTGGAAATGACATTCACACAGAAACGATAACTGTTTCTTCTGAAGATCCTTTAGCAAAAATAACTATTAACGGAATTATCGTTGTAAATGGAGGGTCTTTAACTCCGGTTTCATTAGTAACAGGTATTAATACAATGATAATAAAAGTGACATCACCAGATGGCTCAGTTACCAAAACCTATACATTAAATATTATAAAGGAAAGTTCAGATGTAGCAACTTTATCTAATTTATCTATTAGTAATGGTGTATTAGAACCGGTATTTGAATCCGATGTAAAAAATTATAATACTGTTGTTAAGTATGATGTAGCGTCTATAACCGTGACTCCAATAGTTACTGATCTTAATGCTGTTGTAACAGTAAATGGTGTGCCTGTTTTGAATGCTACTGCAAGTACTCCGATAATTTTAAATACTGGAGAAAATATTATTAAAACAATAGTTACGGCTGAAGATGGTATAACCAAAGAAACTTATACAATTATAGTTTACAAAGCTGTTGGACCGGACAAAGTAGTGGCAACTAATGTTTTATCGCCAAATGGAGACGGGAAAAATGATTTCTGGGAAATTAAAGACATCCTTTTATACCCTAACAACATGGTCACGGTATACGACAGAGCGGGACGAATAGTATATTCTAAAAAATCATATAGCAATGATTGGGGCGGAATATACAACGGATCTCCGTTAAACAATGATACTTATTATTATCTAATTGATTTGGGCGATGCACTGCCTAAAATTAAAGGTTTTATAACCATTATCAGAGATTAATTAAGATCGTAAAAAGGCTAAATAGTATAATTATTATATCATAACCATATAAATATGAGTACAAGTAAAAGAGTAATTATGAAATTATCTATCATTAGACAAATTCTGTTTTTGAGTATAGTTTTATTGGTATCAAATTCGGCTAACGCACAGTTAAACAGATTTGAAGCCATGTATTATCAAAACCAATATATAGGTAACCCCGCCATGGCGGGACTAAATAAGGGGATTAGTATGAATATTGGATATCAGGGGCAGTGGAGTGACGTACCAGGTAGTCCTGCATTAATGTATCTAACTTTAGAATATAATCCGGAAAGCCGAGTTGCTTATGGGCTTAATTTTAATAATGACAAAGCCGGTTTAATTACCAATACAAGAGTTTTAGGAACCTTTGCTTATCATTTACCACTTGATGGTGACGATCACAAATTAAATTTCGGATTATCTCTAGGAACCAGAATCCTCTCACTTGATAATAGTAAGGTAAGTGGAGATATAGATGATCCTTCAATTCAGAATTTTAATCAAGGCGCTGCCCTCGATGGTGATTTCGGAATTTCGTATACCACAAAATTATTAACCGTTCAAGCCTCGGTACCAAATTTGAATAATGTGTTTTTTGAGAACGACAATGGCGAAAGAAGGTATGTAGATAATCAGATATTTTATTCTGCCATAAGCTATAAAGTATACCTGTCCAGTCGAATAAATGACTTTAACATCGAGCCTCTTTTGGCTTACAGAGGCATTCGAGGATATAAAGATATAGTAGATCTTGGAGCAAGATTCAACATGCCGGAGTACAAGATAAATATATCGGCAATGTATCACACGAATCAAGCTATTTCGGGAGCTTTTGGACTTCAATTGAACAAACTTGGAATCTTTCTGGCGTATTCCAGTTATATTGGCAACAATGGCGCATTTGCCAATGATACTTTTGAACTAGGATTACGTTATAACTTTTTAGATTAAGTTTAAATAATAGACTTTAATATTTTGGATAGGAAGAATAAAATTTTGTAGAAATACATTATTTTATTCTTCCTATTCAAGTATTAGATAATAAATAATTTTTTATAAATGAGTTTTTGTTATCCTTGCAACAGAATAATATAAAAACAGGATCAAAAGCATCTTAGAATTGACAAAATTAGAATCACTTTCAGACAATCTGTTTTTTGTAAAATTTAAACCTTCCTTTTAAATTAAACTATATCAAATGCTAATTTTTGAAGTAAAATCACTTTGTTGTTTTCGGTAGTTATTGGCAATATCTTTTGGTTAATCAAAATTAAACCAGAGCCAAATTTGGTTAATGCTATTATTTTAAGTGTAAATTGTTATTATCACAATTCAGAAAAAAATTATGTTCAAAATGAAATAAGTTTTTTTTAGAATAATTTAATTCAGAAGCAATAATTTGTTTTTGAAATTTATTGTAAGGTGTTTAAAATTAATTTGTTAAATAATTTTAAAGTGCGCTTTTTCTTTTTCAGCAGTAACTAATCTACAGATTGTTTTGACCAATAAGTAGCGTTCGGTTTTCTTCTTTAAATCATTTTCCTGTAGTTTAAATCTTTCTTTTTTTAATATTAATGTTGATAACTGTTTTAGCCAAGAGTTGTTTTAACATAGCTTTTAATGTTGATAACTTTATTTAGAAACTTTATAAATAGCTATGAGTTTGAGATTTAGAAACTATTGTGCGTGTTGATAAAAAGAAAATTTTCATCTCATTTCAATGCACCAAAAGCTGTTGATAATTGGTCGGTTTTTTAACATCAAAATGGGGATGAAAGAAGAACAGTGGCTTAATTTTGTAAATATAAAAACAACGTTAAACTTCTTAAACGAATGTTTTTTTTCTTATTCAATTCACTATTAAATACTTATTTATATGTCTATTTTCGATAAAAGAATCAATTATAAGCCTTTTGAGTATCCAGAGGTATTACAATTTACAGAAGCCATCAATAAAGCATATTGGGTTCATACCGAAGTTGATTTTACTGCTGATACGCAGGATTTTCACTCCCATTTAAATACTGCTGAGAAAACGGCAATCAAAAACAGTTTATTGGCGATTGCACAAATAGAAGTAGCCGTAAAAAGTTTTTGGGGAAATATCTATGAGCATTTTCCAAAACCGGAATTCAACGGATTAGGAAGTACGTTTGCCGAATGCGAGTTCAGACATTCAGAAGCTTATTCCCGTCTTTTGGAAGTTTTGGGATATAATGATGAATTTGAGAAATTAATGGAGATTCCTGTGATTCGTAAACGTGTCGATTATCTTTCGGATGTTTTAAAAGATACCAAATCACAAGACAATAAAAAGTACGTAGTATCGTTAATTCTGTTCAGTATTTTGATCGAAAATGTATCGCTTTTCAGTCAGTTTGCGATTTTATTATCGTTTACAAGATTTAAAGGTTATATGAAAAATGTGAGTAATATTATTGCATGGACTTCAATCGACGAACAAATTCATGCTAATGGTGGAATTTTTATTGTAAACAAAATACGCGAGGAATTCCCTAATTATTTTGATGAAGAAACATTAACACTGATTAAAGAAACGGTTAAGAATTCGATTGATGTAGAAGCAGATATATTAGATTGGATTTTTGAAGATGGTGAAATCGAAACCATTAAAAAAGCTGATTTGGTGAACTTTATGAAATTTAGAATAGACGAAAGTCTTACTCAAATCAATATTCCAACCATTTTTAACGTTCCAGCCGAAGATTATCGTGCCATGGCGTGGTTCGAAGAAGAAGTTTTTGCCAATAGTCTGGATGATTTTTTTGCAAAAAGACCCGTAGAATATACCAAACACGACAAAAGTATTACTGCAAACGACCTTTTCTAATTAGCCGAAAACAACATGAATACAATAGATACAATTACAGGAAATAGAGCTCCGTTAAGCAATGCCGACAATAAAATGTGGTGGAAAAACTCTGAAAGTGAACAAATACTAAACCGTGGTTATCTTTTAAAAGGGGAAACTGTAGAAGGTGCAATTGACAGAATTTGTACCGCTGCCGCGAAAAGACTATATAAACCAGAACTAAAAGATTCATTTGTAGAAATGATCGAACGCGGCTGGATGAGTATTAGTTCGCCTGTTTGGGCTAATATGGGAACAGAACGCGGTTTGCCAATTTCATGTTTTAATGTACACGTTCCGGACGAAATAGAAGGGATTACACATAAATTAGGCGAAGTAATCATGCAAACCAAAATTGGTGGAGGAACATCCGGATATTTTGGAGAATTGCGCGAAAGAGGAAGCGCCGTAACGGATAACGGAAAGAGTAGTGGAGCAGTAAGTTTTATGAAGCTTTTTGACACAACAATGGATACTATTTCGCAAGGAGGCGTTCGCCGAGGTGCGTTTGCAGCTTACTTAGATGTAGATCATCCGGATATTGAAGAATTTTTGAAGATTAAAAGCATCGGTAACCCAATCCAGAATTTGTTTACCGGAATCTGTGTACCCGATTATTGGATGCAGGAAATGATTGATGGCGATAGCGATAAAAGACAAATCTGGGCAAAAGTTCTCGAAAGCCGTCAGCAAAAAGGGTTGCCATATATCTTTTTTAGTGACAACGTAAACAAGAATAAACCACAAGTATATAAAGATAAAAACCTGCGTATAAACGCCAGTAATTTATGCAGCGAAATCATGCTTCCGTCAGATATTGACGAATCATTTATTTGCTGTCTTTCATCAATGAATCTGGAGCTTTACGAAGAATGGAAAGATACAGAAGCAGTAAAATTAGCCATCTTTTTTCTTGATGCCGTATTACAGGAATTCATCGAAAAAACAGAAGGCAACTATTATCTTTCGGCAGCCAATCGTTTTGCCAAAAGACACCGTGCACTTGGACTTGGAGTTCTGGGCTGGCATTCGTATTTGCAAAAGAATATGATTCCGTTTGAAGGTCTGGAAGCCAAAATGAAAACCACAGAAATTTTCCAACATATTAGCGATAAAGCAGATAAAGCAACTCAGGATTTAGCAAGAATCTACGGTGAACCTGAATTATTAAAAGGATACGGACGACGCAATACAACCACAATGGCAATTGCGCCAACAACTTCATCATCGGCTATTTTGGGGCAAACTTCACCAGGAATTGAACCCTTTAGCAGTAATTATTACAAAGCAGGATTGAGTAAAGGTAATTTTATGCGTAAGAATAAATACCTTAAAATATTATTGGAAGAAAAAGGTCTTGACAACGAAGAAGTTTGGAGAGAAATCATGCTTAATGGCGGAAGTGTGCAACATATGAGCCAACTGAGCCAGACAGAAAAAGATGTTTTCAAAACCTTCAAAGAAATCAGTCAGTTAGAAATTATTCAGCAAGCTTCGATCAGACAAAAATTTGTAGATCAGGGACAAAGTATAAACCTTAATATTCCGGCAGAATTGCCTGTCAAAGAAGTAAACCGACTTCTTATAGAAGCTTGGCAATTAGGGATTAAAAGTCTTTATTACCAACGCAGTCAGAGCGTATCAAAAGAACTTGTTGCAAGTCTTGTTACCTGCAGCAGTTGTGAATCATAAAAGTAAAAGCCGGATAATCCGGCTTTTTTATTGATATTAGTATAAAAAACCATTGAGCAATGTTATTAAGTTAAGCTTTTAGAAAATTAAACTATTACAAATCAAATCCGTTTTTATCCGCGTTTTCACGAAGTAAATCTGTTTTATCTGTGTCAAAATTAGACGCTGATTTTACTGATTCGATAAAGCGAAAACGCTGATAAAACGGATTTTTCTAATTACTTTCCTGATTAAACTGTTAAGCAATTTTAAAAGGCAATTATCTTCGGCCTCTAAATCCTCCACCACCTCTAAATCCTCCACCGCCGCCACCTAAACGGCCGCCGTCTCTTTGAAAATTTTGAAATCTTTGTGTTTGCTCCTCACCACGATCTCTGGAGAATGCTGAGCGATCAAGATCATTTGTAATATCAGGACGACCAGCTTCTCCCAGAGGTTTGTCAGGATGTCCAAGTGTTTGGTCTGATTTGGGAAAGTTATCGTGTTGGAGTCCTTCGCCTGTATTATGGGTAGCGCCTCCAAGTGTTTGGGCTGATTTAGGTAAGTTATCATGTTGGATTCTTTCACCACCGGTATTACGGGTTGCGCCACCAAGATTTTGATCAGGTTTATTGCGCTGTATTCCGTTGCCGGATTTTTTTGATGAACCCAGAGTACCCGCTTGCGTCCAGCCACCATTGCCATTGTTATAATGACTCCAGTTTCCGTTTTGGTCTCTTTTATATACATGTCCATCATGTCCCGCATACAAATTATTATTGGTTCGAACCGTAGTTCCGCCACCTCTGTGATGCGTGATTACACCTTCTTTACCACCAGAAGTTTGATAACCAATTGCAGTACCGCGTCGCGTTGTAATATGCCCTGATTGTACCCATTGATTGCCATTTGTAGCTGCAGAATGTCCCCATTGTGCATAAGCATTATGACCTTGAGCAGTTCTGGCATAGTTTCCTGTCCACGGATTATAGGAGGCGGCCACAGTACGACCTCCGTACCATCCCTGAACACTTGTAGAACGTCCGTATCTACCCGTTGCAGGATTGTACCAGGCAGATGTTCCTGCAGATCCGTAAGGACCGTAAACTCTTCTTCCGGCAGCCCAGCCACCTGTCCAAGGATTGTAAACTGCTCCGCCTCCGTAAGTATAAGGCCAAGGGCGATAAATTGGATATAAACCACCATAATAAATATAAGGCGGATAGTAAAATCCTGTACCGTATGTTAGTAAGGCACCTACAGTTGCACCAATAACAAAAGCACCAAAATAACCCGCTGTAGTACTGCTTTCAACAGTTGTATCAGTGGTAGTTTGCGTTACATATGTCACATTATATACAGGAGAACTTGGCGGGATAGTGTAAATTTCTTTAGGTACAGAATCAGCTGTTTTCCAAGGTCCGTTTGGACTTGTAGACATGAACCAAACTGCCTGAAAACACAAATAATATAAATCACCCACCTTTATAACCTTATCCTGAGTATTACTTGCGTACTGCATTTTTGTTCCTTCGATAGGCTTAAACTGTGGAGTTCCGTCATAGGTAACTTTTGCTTTTGCTTCGGCATCAGCTTTGTTTATAACTGCCATTGTTGGAACCTGAGCTAACATTACAGCATCCTGAGCTTCCTGCGTTCCGGGTACAGATGCCAAAACATTGGCTCTTGGAGAATCTTTAGGAATTTTAGCAAAATCAGCAGGAAGTTTATTTCCGGCATACGTCCATGGTCCGGTTAATTCCTTAGATCCAAACCATCTTCCGGATAATAATACATAATATTGACCATTGTCTTCGCTGGCAAAAATATCATTTTCGGTATTGTCGATATACATCAATTTGGTTCCGGGTATTTTTACAAATTTTGGACTTCCGTTTAAGGCAATTAACTCAGCAGGTTTGTTGCTGAAAAAAACTTCTGGTGCTGTGCCTGTTGATGGCGGTGGAATCATTTTTTTGACATCATCAAAGTTTTGACCTGATGGCAGATTGCTCAAACCAGAAGGAAGGTTTGTGGTTTTTGCCCATTTTCCGTTTAAGTTTTTTGAAGTAAGCCAAATATTATCTGCAAGCAAATAGTAATCCTTGGATGTTTTATCAAAAAACAAATCCCAATTTGTATTGACCACGTATTGTATATCTGTTTTTTCAACCGGTACTAAAACAGGCTCTCCTTGTACAATAAGCAGTACTGCCGGATTAGTGCTGTAAAAAATTTGAGGAGGATCATTCTTTGCAGCAATTCCTTTTGATGAATTCTTGGTTTGGTTTAAATCTGTCAGAATTCGGTCCACAGAAATTGGATCACCACTTTTGGGCAATGTTTCTTTGAACAACTTTTCCATTTCAGGAACTTTCTTTTCATCAAGTGCAGGAAATCGAACATCTGTTACCTGAATATTTTTAAAAAAAACGTTCCGATTGTCTTTATCGACCAATGTTTCTGCTTTTAAAGAAGCTACACCCAAAACTTGTTTTCCATCTTTGGGAGTTAAAGAAAAAGCTAATCTGGCTGTAATTTCTTTATAATCTTTCCAATCATCGACCTGAGGTTGATAATAAACCAATTTTGCTCCATTATTTGTAGTTTCACGAGGCCAGCCATTATCGGCAAGCGCACTAGAATCAGCAGTGGCAGACTGTGATGCTTCCGGATTTGCTGAATCTGGATTTTTTTCTTTCTTACAAGAGAAAAAAAAGGAACTAACACAAAGTATAATTATTAGAATGCTTTTTTTCATAAATTAAAAATTAGATTACGATTTACTGAAAAATTTATTTTTATGAATACACTCATAAAAATTGTTGCAGATAAAATTAAACGTGCAAAAAATATAAAGCTACTAATCTGGGGATAAATTGGTTTCATTTTAGAAAATGAAACGCCTCTTTGTAGTTTTTCAAAAATAAAAATAGCGTAAGAAGTTATACTTCATGCAATTCTCAATGTTATGTCAATCTTGTTAAGACTATAAGAGTCAAAAGTAAATTTGTAAGTTTTTGATTTATTAACGTTGAATACTGGCAAAAAAAAAGCCCAATCCGTACGAATTGAGCTTTAAGTAAATATCCAGATTAGATTTTATAAACTTTAGACTAAACAAAAGTTTATAAATTAAAAAACGATCAATTTTTATTAATGTGAAACAGCTTTAAGGCCAATGATTGAACCAACTAATGTTGCAAGAAAAAGCAATCTCCAAAATTCAGCAGGTTCTTTAAAAACAAAGATTCCCATTAATACCGTTCCTACAGCACCAATTCCTGTCCAGACCGCATAAGCAGTTCCAATAGGTAAAGTTTCAGTTGCTTTAATAAGCAGCAACATACTTATGGTTAGCGATACAAAAAAGCCCGTGTACCATAAATAGGCATCAGTACCAACAGCTTCTTTTGCTTTTCCGAGACAAGTTGCAAACGAAACTTCAAAAAGTCCCGCAATAATTAGAATAATCCAGTTCATATTGTTAAAATTTTATGTGGCAAAGTTCCTTCTCCTGACGCAAATAAAATTTAACAAATGATAAAAAATGAAATTATTTTATGTCCGCCCGTATTCTGCTTAAACTTACTTGTGTAATTCCGAGATAAGAAGCAATATGTCCCAATTGAATTCTTCTAATCAATTCAGGATGATTCGTTAATAATTCTAAATAACGATCCGTAGCATTTTTAAACTGACGTGAAATCAACCGTTCTTCTGTTTTTACAAGTTCTATTTCGGCAAATTTTCTGCCCCAGTTTGCAATATGAATATCAGTTTCAAATAATTTTTGAAGATTTTCTTTCTTTAATTCATAAAGTTCGCAATCTTCCAGAAGTTCAATAGTTTCATATCCTTTTTCTTCTTGCGTATAGCTTTTCATCGAAATCACGGTTTGTCCTTCTTTTCCAAACCAAAAAGTAATTTCGTTATCATCTTGCTCAACATAAGCGCGCACAATTCCTTTTTTTATAAAATAGATATTCGATTCAACTTTACCCGCATTCAAGAGAGTGTGTCCTTTTGGATATTTTATCTGAGAGATATTCAGTTTTAAAGCCGTTTTTGATGCTTCCGGTAATTTAAATATTTCGTCAAGAATTGTGTCGATTTCCATTTTGAAGTTGTTTTGTCAAGTGATTTAATCTAAAACCCGACGCTTTATTTAGAACGATAAAGTTATAAAATTTACCGAATTGGAGGATAAAAGAATCGTCGCATTATTACAATCAAATCAGACTTGATTTTAGTGTTATATCGTCAATGTTTTTCAAATGATAACGATATACAACATTTTACCTTCACTTTTTAGTTTGTAAAGCCTTGTATTTGTAGGAATTAGTGTCTTAGGCACAATTCTAGCCTATTAGAAAGTATTTAACAACATTTAAATTTAAAATCATGAAATCAATTTCTAACCAAAATTTATGGTCAAAAACTTCAAAAGGTTTCTTTGGCCTGTTAATAATCAGTTTTTTATCATTTGCATCCTGCAATAAAAAAGAAGAACCAATAAAAGCAGCTGCCGAAGAATCAATTACTACAGCAGATTCAGCAGTAACAAAACCGGCAGATCCACTGGCTAATTTTAAACATGAAACCGCATTGGTCAATGGCGTAAAGATTCATTATGTAATTGGCGGAAAAGGCGATCCATTAGTATTAGTTCATGGTTTTGGTCAAAACTGGTACATGTGGAATCGCCTGCTTCCGGAGCTTTCTAAACATTTTACGGTTATCGCACCGGATTTAAGAGGAGTAGGAGAGTCGGACAAACCAGAAGGTGGTTATGATAAAAAAACGATGGCAACGGATATTCACGAATTGGTTAAAAAATTAGGCTACACAAATATCAATCTTGCTGGTCATGATATCGGTTTAATGGTGGCTTATGCATATGCGGCGCAATATGGCAGCGAAGTAAAAAAACTTGCTTTAATGGATGCTTTACTTCCTGGAATTGAGCCGGTTTGGTCACAAGTTTCGGCTTCAGCATGGTGGTTTGGATTTTTTGCCTGGCCAGCTTCCGGAGATATTGTTAAAGGAAAAGAAAAAGAGTTTTTAACCAACTTCTGGCCAATGGTTGGACATGTAAAAGATCCTTTTACACCCGAAGAAATAGCAGAGTTTGTAAGAGCGTATGCAGTAAAAGATGCAGCAAAATCAAGTTTTAAATGGTTCGGGAATTTTCCGCAGGACGGAAAAGACAATTTAATCTTCATGAAAACAAAATTAAAAATGCCTTTGCTGGCAATGGGAGGAGAATATTTTGCAGCAGCATTCTTAAAAGACCACTCCAAATTAGTTGCTGTGAATGTAACCGAATCCAAAATTGCAGGTTCAGGACATTGGCTGGTTCAGGAAAATACGGCTCAGGTTCAAAAAGATCTATTAGCCTTTTTTCTGGCAAAATAACTTTAGTAATTTTGATATTAATAAGAGTATAATTTTCAAAATATCTATTTTTTTTATTCGCGTTTTTACGAAGTAAATCCGTGTTATAAAAAGACGCTGATTTAACTGATTCGCTAAAGCGAAAACGCGGATAAAAACGGATTTTAAATTTAAATCATTGCTAAATTTTATTTTTTTTAGATTTCTTATTAGAACATAAAAAACTGCGTAAAACCTATTTGATTTTACGCAGTTTTTATATTTTATAAATGCAGGATTTAATTATCCGTGTGCAGCAACAGAAACGTCATTCCATTCTTCCCAGGTAGCAAGTTTTTGTTCGTAAGTTTGTTTTGCAAATGGCAACGCAACTTTTCCTAAGAATAAACGTAATGGTGGATTTTCTGCTTCGACTAGTTTAATAATTGCCGGAACTGTAGCGTTTGATTTTCCGAAAGAATCAGGATCATGTCCATCTACAATGGCTTTTTTAAGTCCGTCATAAGCAGGTATGCTTTCACTGTTGAAGCCGTTACCCCAGATATCGGTAACATAACCGTTTGGTTCTACCAAAGTAACATTTATACCAAATTGTTTTACCTCTTGAGCTAATGTTTCGGTAAGACCTTCTACAGCAAATTTAGTGGCATTATAAAGACCTAAATTTGGTAAAGCTACAATTCCTAAAATAGAAGAAACCTGAATGATATGACCACTTTGTTGTTTTCTCATTATGGGTAGAACCGCTTGTGTTAACCATAAAGTTCCAAAGAAATTAGTTTCGAATTGTGCTCTTGCTTCTTTTTCAGAAGCTTCTTCAACAGCACCGTTTAAAGCATAACCGGCATTGTTGATCAGGATATCGATAGTTCCAAAATGCTCTTTTACTTTTTGTACAACAGCAAATGAATCTTCTCGATTATTTACGTCAAGCGTAAGTGGTAAAATTGCATCTCCGTATTTAGCTTTTAAATCCTGGAGAGATTCGATATTTCTGGCTGTTGCAGCTACCTTATATCCTTTTTCTAAAAATGCTTCTGTCCAGGCTCTTCCAAATCCTTTTGTTGATCCTGAAATTAAAATTGTTTTTGACATGATTTCTTAATTGTTAAATGTTAATGGTGAGTTGTAAATTGATATTGAACTTATTTTTTATTTTTATTGTTATTGATTTTTGATATTCAAAAAATGACTGATCGGTCATTTTTTTGAATAAAAAAAAATTATATACTGTTTTCTTCTATTAAATTTTTTAAGGTTTTAATGATTACTTTCATCTTATCATTATTGCCTGACATTCTTGACATTAAATGACCGCCTTCCATCATGGCAAACATTACGGTTGCAAAATCTCCTGCGTTCCAATCGGATTTAAATTCTCCGTTGGCAATTCCTTTAGTAATACCATTTTCTAATAATTGTTGATTGAGTTGAATTCCTTTATTTATTTTCTCTTTTACAACTGGGTTAGTATCATCAGCTTCTGTACCAAAATTCAATAAAGGACAACCGCCAGTAAGGGGTGGATTTACAGCATTGCTAAAGAATTCTATGTAGGTATATAATTCTTCTTTTGCAGTTTTTGCTTTGCTTATTTGAGCTATAAGTTTATCACCCAGAATTTTCATATTATGATCGACCGCAGCGCAAGCCAATACATCTTTGTTTTCAAAATGAACATACATACTTCCTTTAGACAATTTCGTAGCCTCCATAATATCACTCATAGCGGTTGCGGCAATCCCTTTTGTATTAAAAATCGGGGCAGCTTTTTCTATAATGAATTGTTTGGTTTCTTCTCCCTTTGTCATGGTAGTTTTCATTTTACGAGTACAAATATATGACCGATTGGTCATTTGTGCAAGTGTTTTTTAAAATTTTGTGATAAGTTTCACATTTTTAGATTGCTTGTTTTGCCACGAAGGCGCTAAGACACAAAGTTTTATTTTTAGAAGAATCGCGCAAAGACACTAAGTCGCAAAGTTTTTGTTTCACGCAGATTCTGCAGATTTAATTGTATTTCCTGTGAATATTAATCGCGCAAAGACGCAAAGTCGCAAAGTTTTATTTTTATAGCCACAGATTAAAGAATTAAAATGATTAAAAAAATCTGCTTGATTTGCTAAATCTGCGAGAAACAAAAACTTTGTGTCTTATTGCCTTCGTGGCAAATAAATCATAAAATATTTTTATTTATGTATTTAACTACGTAGTTTTGTGTTTTAATTTTATTGATATGAAACCGATAATTATCCCAATTGAAAATAAATATGCAGATGCTGTAGTAGATTTAGTTTTAAGCATTCAGCAGAAGGAGTTTAATGTTCCTATTACATTAGAAGATCAACCGGATTTATTGAATATAACAAACTTTTATTATGCCAGTGGTGGTGGATTCTGGGGCGCTTTTATCGATGATGAATTGGTTGGGACAATTGCTTTAGTGAAGTTTAATGACAGTGAAGCTGCAATAAGAAAGATGTTTGTAAAAAAGGAATTCCGCGGAAAAGAGTTCTCCATTGCGCAGAAATTATTAGAGACTTTGATTGATTATTGCAAAGAAAATCAAATTGATGATTTATATTTGGGAACAATAACGATACTGGAAGCTGCTTTGCGTTTTTACGAAAGAAATGATTTTGTACGCATCGCCAAAGAATCGCTTCCGGCGACTTTTCCGATAATGAGTGCCGACAATGTATTTTGTCATTTACAACTAAAAAAATAAGGAATGAATATTATTAACGAATCTGGAATTTTAGCTATTTCAACGCGATTACAGCGTCTAAGTGAGCAATTGCGTAAAGACGGTGCCTTATTCTATAAATCATACGGAATTGATTTTGAGCCTAAGTGGTTTCCGGTAATTTATACCTTGCATCACAAAGGAGTTTTGAGTGTTGTTGAAATTGCAAATGAGATTGGTTATACACATCCTTCAACGATTAGTCTGCTAAAAGAATTGGAAAAACAAAAACTGATTCGTTCCAAAAAAGATAAAGTAGACGAACGCAAACGACTGATAGTTTTAACAGCAAAAGGGCAGGAGCTTATCTCGCAAATGGAACCTGTTTGGGGCGTAATGACACAAATTCTCTCTGATATTGCCGACAATCAGAATAATTTGCTCAAAGCCATTGATGAAGCCGAAAACAAGATTTTACATCAGAGTTTCTTACAAAGAGCTTTACAATTAAAGAGTGAAAAGGAGAATCAGTAATATTCGCTTTCTAATTTATCTGATGATCAACACGAAGTAATTCTGTGGCAGTGTAACCAAATTGCTTTTTAAAGGCATAAGAGAAATGCGATAAGTTCTCAAAACCCACTTCATAACAAACATCAATTGTTTTTTTCTTGTTTTTAGTTAATTGGTAATGTGCCAGATCAAGCCGTTTTTTGGTCAGCCATTTTTGAGGAGTGGTATTAAAATACTTTTTAAAATCTCTATTAAAAGTCGACAAACTTCTGCCTGTTAGATAACCTAATCTTTCGAGTGGCATATTGAACATAAAATTACGTTCCATAAAATTAACCAAATCAATTTTTCCCGGTTCTTCAAAATTTGCCAGGATATTATTTATTTCGCTGTCAATTGATCTGAGAATACTAATTGCTTCGGTTATTTTTAAGTCCGCAATATTCTCTGGAAGTGTGGTCATGTCAAAATACGGAATTAGCGATGCAAGACAACTTTCCAGTAATGGGTGATTACTATAAGAATATATCTTTGGCTGAATATTCGTTTTTGGTTTTACATCCAGTTTTGCATAGAAATCTTTCAGTTTTTCGGTTGACAAATGCATAACGACGGTTTTATGAGGTTGCCCGTCTTTTGGATAATTTATAATCGTTGCCAGTTGATTTCTGGGAATCAGAAAAATATCTCCTTTCTTAAAAATATGGATTCCATCAGTCTGCACAATCTTAGTTTCACCCGAAATAAACCAAACCAACATGTGCTGATCAAACATAATATCAGATTTAAAAAACTTATCCTCATAACATGAAAGTTTAATATCCGGTGTAATATATTTTGCTTCGTATTCCATTTTGTGGTGATTTTTAAGGAAAAAGCAATTTTAATGCCCTTCTTGTTATACTTAATGTATAGAGGTTATGTCCAGGACCTTCTAAAAAATTCCATGAAATTATGAAATAAAATAGGACTGTTGGCAAACTAGAAACCAAAATATAGGTTTGTAAATTGAATTTTGGTTTTCCTATTTTTTCAATAAAATCGTTTTCCCAACTTTTGTAATACAATATAGAGTAAAACCCGGATAAACTGATGATAAATGCTCCAAATATTGCGATAGGGATTACTCTATTAATAACACTTAAAAATGGTATTATGATGAAGAAAAAAAGAAAAGATAGTATAAATATAAATAGAATTAACCAAAAGATAAATGCTAATTTGTTTTGTTTTGGATATGTTTGTAATTTATATTCTAAGATTCTATTCTTAGCAATCTCAATTAATTTGTCAAATTCAATAGAGTTTATTTTTTGTCGCTCTAAGAACTTTTCAATTTCATAATCATCATAACCAGCATTTATTTTGTCTATAATAACTTCTATAATTCTTTTATCTTCCATTATTTTTTTATTTCGTTAATATTGTTTTAATCCCTTCTTCAACGTAAAAGCTTTTTAGATAAATTAATTTACCCATTCCTTAGATAATCAATCCAAGCTTGAGTAATAACACGAAAATGATGCAACGGAATAGATTGACTAATTATAAAAGATTCTCTATTGTTAAATGTTACAGAAAATGCAGATACATCAATAAAATCACCATTTCCTACAGTTAGATCATTATCTACTGGAAAAGGATTTCCATTTAAATAATGATCAATCAATTGAATTATTTCTGTTTCAATATTGTCCGGATCTCTGAAATAAGTAAAGAACATTTCCATTTCTCCACCTCCATAAAAAAGCTTTGAATAAGAATCATTATCTTTGACTTTGATAAAATTTATGTCATGTAAGTCTAAAATTTGAGCTATCGTCATAATATATTTAATTAAAATCAAATTGATCTGGGGTTCATAATTTTATTAGAAATCTATGAAATTGCACAAAATAGCAGACATTTGACCGATTTTTCATAGGAAGACTTTGTAGAACATGAGCGATTAATTTATAAATCCAAGTAATGATTTTAAAATTTCTTTAATATCTAAAAGAGGATAACTTTCTAAGGTTTGATCATAGTGATCTTCGAGAAATAAATCAAAAGTCATATTATTTTGAATTATCCCTGTATAGATTTGTAAGCCCATCTCTACACTCCATTCTTTATCATCAGGAGAAATTGAGTTTCCTTCAAGTGATAAATTTAATGTAGTTATAAGATCTTCTAACATTCTTTTTTGCCTTGTTAACATGTATAAATAAGGATTTAAACTCCTTAAATTTGAATTGATTATTATGTTACCATTACTTTGTTTACTAAAAGTAATTCCATACTGATTTAAAATAGTATAATTCATTTGTTTTTTTATTGAAATGAAATCTGAAAACAAAATATCAAGAAATCAGAACTTTTACCAAATTTAGTAAAATCACAATCATTCCGAAATTTAAAATAAATCAAAGAAACAATCTTTATCCAATAGAAAGTTGCCGCTTCAAAATAACGACAATTTTATTAGCATCTTTCATCTCAAAAAAACATCTTACTAGAAAACGCATTTAAAAAACATCAAATATTATTGCTGTCATTTCTTCACTAGGCAACCATAATTCCTTCGTCAAGCAAATATAATTTATGTTTAAAAGAGTGTAATTGTATAACTTTTCTCATAAATTATATAATTTTTTTTAATTTTAATTTGAGATTTTTGTTTTGTTGTAAATTAGAATATCTACCATTTTTTTTTAAATCATTAAAACCCCAAAACTATGAGAACTATTAACCAAATTGCTATTGTTTCGAGCATGCTAATGACCTTATTTAGCTGCGGAAACGACAAAGATATAGATTCAAATCCAGGTACAGTTACGAATCCTGTTGAAGGAAATGCCGCTAACACAACCTATAAACCCGCATTCGCAGGGCAAACCCGTATAAATGGCGTTCAAACGAATACGCCTTATGCCGGAGTTGTTCTTGCTACAACCTTATCAAGTCCTTGGGGAATAAAAAGTCTTCCGGATGGCAGATTATTAATTACCGAGAAAAATGGAACTATGCGTATTGCAACTACAGCCGGAGTTTTGAGTACTCCTATAACTGGTATTCCTGCTGTTAATGCTGCCGGACAAGGTGGTTTATTAGGATTAACTATTGATCCGGAATTTATTGCAAATCGTATGATTTACTGGGTTTTTGCAGAAGCTACAACAGGTGGAAATAATACCGCTGTGGCCAAAGGAAAATTATCTGCTGATGAAAAAACAATCGAAGGAGCAACCGTAATTTACAGAGCTAAACCTGCCAACGCAAGTACGCTGCATTATGGCGGACGTATTCTTTTTGATAAAACGGGTGCTCTTGTAATAAGTACCGGAGAACGTTCTGTATTAGAAACCAGACCATTGGCACAATCAGTTGCTGCAGGTTTAGGAAAAGTAATCAGAATAACAAAAGACGGGCAGCCAGCAACTGGAAATCCTACTTTTACGCAAACCGGAGCTTTACCTGAATTGTACAGTTATGGTCATAGAAATCCACAAGGTTTGGCACTTAATCCCGTAACAAATGAAATCTGGCTGGCAGAGCACGGACCAAGAGGAGGAGATGAAATCAACCGCATCAAACCAGGCGCAAATTACGGATGGCCAACAATTACATACGGAATCGAATATAGCGGAGAAAAAGTTGGTGCAGGAATCCAGCAACAAGATGGTTTAGAACAACCTGTTTATTACTGGGATCCGGTAGTTTCGCCAAGCGGAATGACTTTTTATACCGGTAATCGTGTTCCTGAATGGCAAAATAATCTTTTCATAGGCGCTTTAAGCGGAATGCATATCGTGCGTCTTGCCATAAAAGACAATAAAGTAATTGGTGAAGAAAGACTTCTGGCCTCAGAAAACCAACGTTTTAGAGATGTAACACAAGGAAACGACGGAGCTTTATACGCTGTTACAGATGGTGGAAGATTATATAAAATCGACAAAAAATAAAAATCAATTTCAACATATGTTCTTTTCCTATAAAAGAATGCAAAAAATGGCGCTAAACAGCGCCATTTTTTTGTTAGGCAAAAAACGTTAACTATATTTGATACAGCTTAAAATAAAATAATTGAAGAATAAAATTGCAACATACTCGCTCGCACATCATAAGAGTTTGTTTACCGATATTAACAATAATAAAGATTATTTTTATGTTCAGGCAAAAGATCATCCCTATATCAGCGAACCGTATCGGGCAGAAAGTTATGCTATAGAATTTCTAAGAAAGGGGAGCATTGTTATGCAAACCAAACTTAAAAAAGTTGTAGTTCACGCACCGTCCATAATCACATTAGGACCTTCGGTGATTAGAAGTTTTGCAAAAGACAGCGACGAAATTTTAATCGATATCATCTTTTTCAAACCACAATTTTTTCTTCATAATCAGGCAAATGTTTTCTTTCTGTCCCAATATGAATTTTTCGATAATAGCGAAATGCACGTTTTTAATCTCGAGAAAAAAAACAAATTAAAGTTTGAGCAAATCTTTTCGTTGCTAAGACAATCGCTCGACAATAATTCGAATCATCAGCCTTCGATTCTACGAGGTTATCTTTATATTTTAATTTACGAACTTGATTTTATAAAACAGACAATCTTAACCGAAACGACCCAAAATTCTTTGTTTGAAAAGTTTAAGGAAATCCTTTTTAATGATTTTTCAAACCAAAGATCAGTTCAATATTATGCTGATGCTCTCAACGTCACAAGAAAATATTTATCAGAAGTCATCAAAAATAATAGCGGCAAAACAGCAAGCGACTGGATAGAAGATATTGTAGTCCTCGAAGCTAAAGTATTACTTCAAAACAAAGACCTGACAATCAACCAAATTAGCGATATACTAAATTTCCAGAATCAATCGACTTTTGGTAGATTTTTCAAAAAAGCAACAGAAATTTCGCCACTCGAATATCGCAGAAAAAACATTTAGCTTATTTAGGATACTTTGGGCGAGCCACCATCCTGTCAAGAGGGCAATTTAGTTTGCGCATATACGCCCTCTTGTCAGGATGCTGTCGGGCTATACGCTCCGCCGCGGCGGATAGCTTCTATCCCAATGTCATTAAGTTAAGATCTATATTGCTCTTTTGTAATTAGTTACGGTTTTATATTTGCCTGCTTGTCTGATTTTTGATTTTCTACGTTCATAATTTCTATTAATCCTAA
>Ga0163161_10001156_pt1 | contig 19877 bp, 21 predicted proteins | sample S45metaG_FD_129847 | JGI IMG/M metagenome (GOLD analysis project Ga0163161, IMG submission 129847) | Switchgrass rhizosphere microbial communities from Kellogg Biological Station, Michigan, USA - S4-5 metaG | ecosystem: Host-associated > Plants > Roots > Rhizosphere > Soil | place: USA... | reverse complement strand
CGATCAGGATCATGTCGCCAGCGTGGGGCAGCAGTTCGGCGAGCGGCCAGTCAATCATGGGGCGTCTCCGATAATCAGGCTGACGTTGTTGCCACCGAAGGCAAAGGAATTGCTCATCAGGTAGCGGGGTGCAATGGACGTCAGGCGAGTGGCCGGGGTCACCCAATGCAAGGCGGGCAGCAGCGGGTCGGGCTGGGCGTCCCAGATGTGGGGTGGCAGGGCGTGGTCGCGGTTGTCCGGGCTCAGGCTCAGCCAGCAGAACGCGACTTCCAGGGCGCCGGCAGCGCCGAGGGTGTGACCGGTCATCGGCTTGGTCGACGAGCAGGGCACGCCTTGCGGGAACAGCGCCGTCACGGCAAGGCTTTCCATCGCGTCGTTATGCTGGGTCGCGGTGCCGTGCAGGTTCAGGTAATGGATCTGTTGCGGTTGCAGGTTGGCCCGGTTCAGAGCTTTGTTCATGGCTTGCAAGGCACCCCGGCCGGTCGGTTCCGGCGCAGAAATATGGTGCGCATCGGAACTGGCGCCGCTGCCGAGCAGGGCGATGGCCCGGCCATTTCCGGCGGTTTTGCTCATTAGAAACAACACGGCCGCCTCGCCGATGTTGATGCCGTTGCGGTTGACCGAAAACGGATTGCAGCGCTGCCCGGACACCGCTTCCAGGGCCGAGAAACCGTTCAAGGTCAGTTTGCACAAACTGTCGACGCCGCCGCACAACACCGCGTCGCACAAGCCTAGATCCAGCAGCCGTTGGGCACTCATCAGCGCTCGTGCGCTGGAGGTGCAGGCGGTGGAAATCACATAGGCCGGGCCACTCAATTGCAGCCAATCGGCCAGGAAGTTGGCCGGCGCGCCGAGTTCCTGTTGCTGATAGTCGTACTCGGCAGGGAATTCATGCTCGCGGATGTAATGGGCCAATCCACGGCTGGCCTCATCGATGCCCGATGTGCTGGTGCCCAGAATCACGCCGATACGATCGCGGCCATAAGTCTGGATCGCCTGGTCAATCTCTTCGCGAATTTGCAGCGCGGCTTCCAGTAACAACTGGTTGTTGCGGGTGTTTTGCTTTTTCAGCTCAACCGGGATCGGTGCCAGTTCTCCGCTCACCGCCGCCACTGGCAAGGCACGCTCCGGTACCCAGCCGGTTTCGGTACGCAGACCTGAGCAATCGCCGGCAAACAGATTGGTGGCGACTTGCGGTTTACCACGCCCCAACGCGCAGATCACACCAAGGGCGTTCAGATAAGCCGTCATGGCGTCTCCCCACTCAGCGGCGTGACTTGATACCGGGGGCCCTTGGGCAGGTTCAATTCAAAGCTCATGGGTTGTGAATAACTGACCTCCCAACGCTTGGGCAGGGAACGTTGCCGGCCGTGCTGCCAGGCGGTGGGATAGTTGCCCGACAGTTCATCTTTAGGGGTCAGCGCAAACAGCAGCGCGGCGAACAGCTCCCGGGCTTCCGGGTTGGGCGGCAACAGGCCGTCGGCCTGCCACTTGCCGTCGATCAGAACCTGACGCGCCTGTGGAATGCCCAGCAAGTCCATCATCGACCAGCGAAGGCCCGCGTCTTCATGCTGGATCACCAATACCCAGTCCTGACGTTGGTCAGCCTCCAGGCGCTGGATGTGCATTTGCAGGGGCAACGTCAGGTTTGGCAGGTGCTCGGGCAGCGGTGCCCGGCCGGCGCAAGCGCTCAGCAACAGCAGGCACCCAAGGAGCAGAAAACGGGTCATCAGGCATTACCTTCAAGGGTGTTGCGCCGCAAACAGGCGGTTCTGTCATTCATGTGACATCTTTTGCGCAGAGTTCTGACAACACCCGCAGCCGACGCTTGGGTTCACTGACGAACGGGTTGCGCTCGTCCCAGGCATAACCGGCGAGAATCGCGCTGATCATGCGGCGGATGTCCGGCGAGCTGCCCGGATGGTAGATCACATCCTGGAAGGTCCCGGCGTACCAGCCTTCGACATAACAACGGAAGGTGTCGACGCCACGCTTGAGCGGTTCGGCGAATTCGGTCTGCCAGTTGACGCTTTCCCCTTGCAGTTGGCGATGCAACACGCCAGCGGCCATGCTCGCCGAACGCATGGCGATGGTCACGCCGGAGGAGAACACCGGGTCGAGGAATTCCGCGGCGTTCCCGAGCAGCGCAAAGCCCGGACCGTGCAAGGTCTTGACGTTGGCCGAGTAGCCGCCGATGGTTCGTGCGGGTGTGTCCCACACAGCGTTTTTCAGGACACCGGCCAGGCTTGGGGTTTCAGTGATGAACCCGCGCAGGCATTCGTCCAGATTCTCCATGCGGCCTTCGAAATGTTCGGCGGCCGCGACCACACCCACCGAGCAACGACCGTTGCTGAACGGGATGGTCCAGAACCAGATATCGCGATGGATGGGATGTGTGGTAATGAGGATTTTTTCCCGCTCGAAGGCCGGGCTGTCGATGTGATCTTCGATGTGGGTAAACACGGCTTGGCGCACCGGAAAGTTCGACGGTGCTTCAAGATCCAGCATACGCGGCAGCACACGACCGTAGCCGCTGGCATCCAACACGAAATCCGCTTCGACGTGGTACTGGCTGCCGTCTTCGCGCAGCACGTCGAGTTGCGGTTTCGGCAAGTCGAAATCGACGCTGACGATGGCTTCGCCGTAACGAACTTCCACGCCTTGCAGCGCTGCTTGATCGGCCAGCAGTTTGTCGAAGTCAGCGCGCTGCACCTGGAAGGTGGTCGGCTTGCCATGGCTGAAAGTGTCGCCGAAATCAAAGGCGCTGTACTGCTCACCCCAGGCGAATGCGGCGCCGTTTTTTAACTGGAATCCGGCAGCATTCACGGCATCGAGCATGCCGGCTTCTTCAACGAAATCCAGGCAATGCGACAACAGGCTTTCGCCGATGGAAAACCGTGGGAAGTGCTGGCGTTCGATCATCAGAACATCGTGACCGTTGCGTTTGAGCAGCGCGGCAGCGATGGCACCCGAAGGCCCCGCGCCGATGACGACGACTTGTCGACGTTGCATTTCAACTGTTGGCACGAGGGCTCCTTGCCGGGGCGGCGATGTGCAAAGGGGGAGTGTGCATACCGGCCAGGGCCGGCAGCAACGTCGCGATCAGGCCCATCACCATCAGCGCAAAGTACAGCGCGGGGCTGATGAGCTGTAGTTGCAGCAACAGATTCAGAAAAACGATCTCACTCAAACCACGAATATTCAGCAGCAGGCTTTCCCGCCAACGGCTGGCGCCTTCAAAGGAGGCACCGGCCCAACCAAGACCCAGCCAGTTGCCCAGCAGTTTGCTGGCAATCGGCAACAGCAGCAGGGCGGCCAGTTGTAGCCAGCTCAGGCTGGTGATGGCGGCGTGTACGTTGATCTGCACGATACCGAACGTGAGGATCAGCGGAATGGCGATCCAGGTTTGCAAACGGCTCATCCAGAGCGCAGGTATTGGCCACACCAACGGCACTTTCAACGCCGCCATGCACAGCAGATAACCGATGCCGAAAATCAGTGCATTGAGCTTGAAGTGCTCGGCGATTACCAGCAGTGCGAAGAAGCAACCGCTGTGCAGCAACGCCTGACGCAAACCGAGCAGACACAGCAGCACCGGCAGACAAGCACCGGCCAATGGCAGCAGCAGGCTGCTTACGTGCAGGCTGCCCTGAGCGAGTCCGAACAGCGTCCAGCACGCCAGGTCGATGAGGATCGCGGTCTGCACCAGACGCCGGGTGGCATCGGGCGGGTAGTTGATGTGTCGCAGGTACAAATACAACACCGGGATCGCGGTGATGGCGAATACCAGACCCACTGCCAATGAACTGATCCACGGCTGTGGGGGGAGCAACCAGACCGCCGTCGCCAGCCCGCCCGCGAACGGAATGCAAAAACTCGGCAGGGCGATTTTCAGGCTCTGGCGATCCAGCCGCAGGTCGATCACGTCACTGAGAATGTGCCCCAAAAGCAAGGCAAAGCTCAGGCTGTAGAAATTTTTCAGCCATGTCGGCGAGATCAGTTCAGCGCCGCTGAGCTGCCAACCGGGTTCGATCCAGAGGTACATCAGCAGCGGCAGGCCGAAAGTGGCCAGCAACAACTGGCTGACGATGGGGATCAGACCGAAATGACGACCGACACGGGTGGCCACGGCGAACAACGCGAGGGCCATCAGCCAAAACAGGGCGATCATCATGCTGCCGACTCCGCGACCGGAACGCTGTGGACATGTCGTCCCGCCCATGGAGCCAGGATGAAACTGAAGGCCAGGCCCAGACTCACCGACAGACCAAAATTGCTCACCGCCGGTGTGCTGGACACCGCGAGCAAACCGAACGACAGCCACGTGGTCAGCGCCGCCAGCAAGGTGCCCAGCAGGCTCACTGCCGCGCCGCCGACCTGTTCGCGCATGAGGATCGCGTAATCGACGCTGATCGCCGTCACCAGCAGCAAGCCAAACAGGCTGAACAGCGTCAGTGGTTGCCCCAGCCAACCGAGACTGGCCAGGCTGCACAGCGCTGCGAGCAATGGCAGGGCGACGATGCGCAGGGCGCCACCGAGACCGAATGGCAGCATCAACACCAATACGATTAACGCACAGGAGGCAAGTTTGAGCTCTGCTGCGCTGATCTGTGTCGCGGCGAAAACGCTGTTCAATTCGCCGAGACGGTCGACCAGTTCAACGCCTGGCAAGTCCAACGCTTGAACGCGTAACAGGGCAGGGTCGTTCAGGCCTTGCAGGCTGACCATCCCCGCCACGCCACCGTCATCAGTCGGTCCCAGCCACAGTGGGCGATAGGGCTCAGCCAGCGGACCGAGCAGTGCGGCGTCGATGTCTTCGGCGGGCAACGCCTGCAATTTCGTCAACTCTGCGTGCAGCGCTTCTGCCGGCACGCCGACGTCGAGCAAGGGCTGCCAGAACTGCGGCAGTTTGCTCAACGCGTCACGCACTTGTTGCTGATCGCTCGGCTGGCTGACCAGCTGATTCAGCGACAGGTAACCCTGGAGTTTTTCCAGGCCAACCAGTTGATCCAGGCGCTCGCTCAACGCGGTCTGACGCTCCAGCAACTCCTGCTGATTCGCACCGCGCACCAGGAAAAACTGGCTGGTCGGTTGGAAACCGGTGATGCGCGCAATGGTCCGGGCTTCGTCCGTCAATTGCTGTGGTGCGCCGATCCACTGGCGTATATCGTTTTTGCTTTCAAGTTGCAGCAGGCCGCCCACGCAGAAGGCAATCAGCAGTGCCAGCAGTACCGGCGTGTTGAAATGTCTGAGCACCGCGTCACGCAGACTCAGCAACGATTCACAGACGCGCAGCGGCCATTGCGCCGGACGTATATCGACGCCCTTGAGCAGTGCCGGCAGCAGGCAGACAGCGGACAGATAGGCACCGAGCAAACCGGCCGCGGAGAACGCGGCAATTTGGGTCAGGGCCGGGAACGGTGTCCACGCCAGCGCGAGGTAGCCGATGCAACTGGTGATCAGGCTCAACGTCAGGCCCGGCAGCGTCAGGCGCAACGCGGGCCAGCTGTGCCAAGGTTTCAGGCTCCAGCTTTTCGACAAATAATGCAGCGGATAGTCGACGGCCACGCCGATCAGGCTGGAACCGAGCACGAGCGTCATCACATGCATATGGCCGAAGATCGCCACACAGGCCACCGCGCCAAACAGCATGCCCACCAGTACCGGAACAAACGCGAGCAACACCCGCCAGCGCCGGAAGGCCAGCAACAGCATGGCCAGAATGCCCAGCGTGGCGCCGCCACCGACCCATGTCATCTCGCGGGTGGCTTGTTGCTGACCACTGGCGGCGTAGAGCAAGCCGCTGGCAGCCAGCAGTTGCACGTCGAACGGAGCCGCTTGTTCTCGGCTGCGTTCAAGCAGGTCGGCCACTTGCAGCGGCAAGCTCATGTCAAAGGCATTGCCGGTGGTTTTTGCCCGCAGCAACACCCAGTTCTTGCCGTCGGCATCGGCGATCAACGCGCCGCTGCCGATGTCCAGTTGTACGGTGCCGCGTTGTGGCTGGCTGTTCTGGATGCGCCCGGTCAGGCCCAGCCAGTCATCCTGGCTCGGCACCAGGCTGAACCCGGTGAAGGGGTCGAACAGCGCCTGTACCCGCTGCTGGATGAAGGCGTCGGGGTGTTCGATCAGTTGCTGGCGATCCGCCTCGGACAGCATCGCCAATCGGCCTTGCAGCAGTTGTGTGCGTAACGCAGGCAAGTCCGCTTGCAGGGTCCACTGGACCTTTTCGAACAAACCGCTGGCCTGCCATTGTTCGCCGAGTTTCTGCGCCATGGCGATGGCTTGCTCACGATCCTTATGGCCGACCAGCATCAGCAATTCGCGGTTCAGCGGTTCTTGCATGCGTTGTTCGGCACGCAGTTCCAGCGCGTCCGGCGCCGTGCCCGGCACTAGTTCCATGAGGTTGGCCGACAGCGGTGCGCCGTCACGCCATTGCCATCCGGCGAGCGCGAGCACCGCCAGCAGCAGGATCAGGAACAGCCATGGCAGCCTGCGTTCACTCGGCAAAGTCAAGTTGCTCCGTAGTGCTCAACGGTTGGGCGCTGGTGCTGTCCTGCATGCGCAAAAGCGTGCTGTCGCCTTGGGTTTCCAGCAGTTCGATGGTGCTCACCAATTCGCCACCGGTGATGTTGATCTGGTTGAACACCTGCTTGAGCAACAGCGAACGTGGAATCAACGTCAGCTTCCAGTTCTGCGCATCGCCGCTCATTGAAAGTTCGAAGTCACGCTGCAATCCGCTGCTGTCGCCTTGCAGAACGGCGAGGAACAAGCGGTTCTGCTCGGCACCTGCACTTTTGCTCGGCAGCATCTGCCAACCACTGACGTCACGCCGGGCGATGCCTTTGGCGGTGATTCGGTAATCCTGTTGCAACGGGGTTCTTAGCAGCCACAGCAGGCCATGATTTTTCGCGAGGACGAACGATCCCTTGCTGGTCAGCGGCTGGGGCAGGGCGCGCAGGTGTTTTTCCTGGATGAAGTGGCCGTGGACCACCTCCGGTTTGGCCAGTTGATCGCTCAACTGCTGCAAATCAAACGCCTGCGCCCACGAAGAAAAGCCCAGCATCACCACAAACAGGTAGCAGCTGCCGAGCCCGCGAGGCTGCGTCCGGCGGCGAAGCCGTCGTAAAACAACGCCGGGCGTCTGCTGCGCCCGAGCGCGGACCGGACGACGCAGGCTTCGCCAGCTGCTACAGGTCGAACGCAGGCTGCTACAGAGGGTTGTCAGCAGGTTCATGCGAGCGTCCTTTCGACGGCGTCGGTAAAGACCTTCGGTGAGGCCAGCTGCATTTCGCGGCTGGTCATGTCGACGGCGACCTGTACGGAGCTGGCTCGAGTCAGGCGTTCGCCGGTTTCCAGGTCACTGATCAGGTAGTTGATCTTCAACCGGTTCTCCCACTCCACCAGATTGGCGCGCACGTTCAATTTCTGGCCGAACATCGCGCCGCGCACGTACCGCAGTTGCAAGTCGATCACCGGCCAGGCGTAGCCCGACTCAGCCATCGCCGTGTAGTTGTGGCCGATCTTGTCCAACAGCGAACAGCGGGCGACTTCCAGATACTTGACGTAATGGCCGTGCCAGACCACGTGCATGGTGTCGACGTCAAAGAACGGCACGAGGATTTCCGTATCGGTGTGAAGTACTCCCGTGCTACGCATGCAGCCTCCAGTGTTGCTCGGCAATTCGTTTCAGGCACAGGCGTAATTCACCTTCCAGGGCACGATCTTCGATGACCGGAGGGAAGTCCTTGGCCAGCTCTTCGTGCATGGCGGCCAGGGCCGGCGGCAACGGGCGAGCGTCTTCGGCCTTACTGCGCAGCCACACGCCTTGGTTGGCTGCAAGCAGGGTCGCGGCGGCGACCTGCTCGGTCAGCTCCAGCACGCGAATCGCATCGCGGGCGGCAATAGTGCCCATGCTCACTTTGTCCTGGTTGTGGCATTCGGTAGAGCGCGAGAACACGCTGGCCGGCATGGTGTTTTTCAGTGCTTCGGCGGTCCAGGCGCTGGTGCCGATCTGCACGGCCTTGAAGCCGTGGTTGAGCATCGCCCGGTCAGCGCTGGCGCCGGACAAATTGCTCGGCAAGCCATGGTTGTAACGCTCGTCCACCAGCAGGGCGAGTTGACGGTCCAGCAGGTCGGCGACATTGGCCACCAGGTTCTTCAGGCTATCCATCGCGAACGCGATATGACCGCCGTAGAAATGCCCGCCGTGCAGCACGCGCTCAGCCTCGGCGTCGATGATCGGATTGTCGTTGGCGCTGTTGAGTTCAATCTCGATAAACGAGCGCAGCCAATTCAGGCTGTCCGCCAATACACCGAGGACGTGCGGGGCGCAACGCAGGGAGTAGCGATCCTGCAAGCGGTGCAGCGGCGCGGTCGGTGCGTCGATCGCCAGATCCTTGCGCAACCATGCGGCGACTTGCATCTGTCCCGGGTGCGGTTTGGTAGCGAACAGGCGTTCGTCGAAGTGTTCCGGGTTGCCCTGCAACGCCACCACGTTCAACGCGGTGATGCGCGTGGCCAGTTGCAGCAGGTAATCGGCACGGGCGAAGGCGAGACAGGCAAGACCGGTCATCACCGCGGTGCCGTTCATCAAGGCCAGCGCTTCTTTGGGGCGCAGCACCAATGGCTGCCAACCGAGTTCGCGGTGGACATCGGCAGCGAGTCGGCGTTCACCACGGAATATCACTTCACGCTCGCCGGACAGGGTCGCGGCGACGTAGGACAACGGCGTCAGATCGCCACTGGCGCCCACCGAACCCTCTTCCGGGATCAGCGGCAGGATGTCGTGTTCGAGGAACGCTTGCAGGCGTTCCAGCAGCTCCACGCGCACTCCGGACACGCCGTGACACAGCGACTGCAAGCGCGCAGCGAGAACTGCGCGAGTGGCTTGGGCATCAAGCAATTTGCCCAACCCGCAGCCGTGAAAGGTGTACAGATGACGGGGCAGCGCCTCGACGTGATGCAGCGGCACGGCGACCACGCAGGAGTCGCCATAACCGGTGGTCACGCCATAGATCACGCCTTCCTTGTCCAGCAGGGAGTCGAGAAATCGCGCGCCCTTGGCGATACGCTCGCGGTACGCGGGATCGCCCTGCAACTGCGTCGGCACCTGACGATTGGCCAGGGCCAGTACGTCTTCGATGCGCAAAGGGAGTTCGCCGAAGGTTACCGGCTCATGCGTTGGCGTCGTCATCGGTCTTCCAGAAAGGGTAAAAGTTGAACCATTGTTGGGGCGCTTCAAGGCAATAGTGACCCAGTCGCTCGGCGTAGCGGGACGCCCACTGATGAATGACCTGTTCACGGTCGCTACGTTTCCACACCACGGCCTCGGCAAACGGTTCGAGGGTCACGCGATATTCACCCGACGGTTTCTTCAGGCACATCAACAGACTGATCGGGCATTTCAGCAGCCCGGCCAGCAACCACGGTCCCTGAGGGAAGGCCGCCGGATGACCGAGAAAATCCACGTGCACGCTGCGTCCGCCGTGCAGCGGCACGCGGTCACCGGCCATCGCCAGCCATTCGCCGCGCTCAAGGCGCTCATACAATTGCAGCATGATGACCGGGTCCAGTTCGCTGACCTGGATCAGGCGCAGATTGGTCGCACCGGCCTCGCCGAGCAAACGGTTGAACTGCTCCGCGTGTTTGGTGTGGACCAGCACGTTCATCGTGACTTTTTCGCCGATTTCCGCCAGTGCGCGGCAGACCTCAAGATTGCCCAGATGCGCGCCCACCAGCATCTGTCCGCGACTGCCACGCAGTTGATTGCGCAGCAGTGCCGGGTCGATGATTTCAATCTGGTCGATGCTCAGCTTGCCGTTCCATACGTCGAGCTTGTCGAGCATGGAGTCGGCGAACGCCATGAACTGGCTGAACACGCGCCAATGGGTAGGGCGCAACTCAGGGCGAGCGCTCCAGTCGGCGAGACGTTGCTGGTATTGCCAGGCGCTGTGGCGAGCGCTGCGTCCGAACAGGAAAAAGTACAGGACGATGCCGTACAGCAGCGGACTCAACAGCCGCCTCCCCAGTACTTTGGCGCCGAACGCGGTGAGCTTCATCAGCCAGAAACTGCCCCTCTCCTGGCGGTCCGCCCAGTGCTTCTTCTCTACGTCACTGCTCATGCTCGCCACCGTCGCCAGAGGATCACCGGAGCCCGCAACAACATGCCGAAAAACAGCCGCGTGTGCATGCTGGAAATCAGCACATTGTCGTAAAACAGGCGAAAGTGCGAGACGCCATCCAGCGGGTAATGAACCCGAGTCGGCAACCATTGCATCGGCTGATTACGCCAGGCCAGTCGTACGAGGATGTCCGAGTCGAAGTCCATGCGCTTGCCGATCTTCGCCGAGTCGATCAGCGCCAGGGTGGGCGGCAATGGATACACGCGAAAGCCGCACATGGAGTCGCGAATCTGCAAGGACAGCGTGTTGATCCAGACCATCACGTGCGTCAGGTAGCGGGCGTACAAACGTCCTTTGGGCACGCTGGCGTCGAATTGCGGGTACCCGCAGATCACCGCGTCCGGGTGGGCGCGTGATTGTTCGATAAAGCGCTGCACGTCTTGCAGGTCGTGTTGACCGTCGGCGTCCACTTGCAACGCGTGGCTGAAACCCAGACGTGAAGCTTCGCGCAGGCCGGTCATCACGGCGCCGCCCTTGCCCTGGTTGGTGGCGAGGCGGATCAGGTTGACCCTTTCGCGCTGGGCGAGATGGTCGAGCACTTTGGCGCAGGGTGGATCGCTGGCGTCGTCCACCAGAATGCACGGCAGGCCACCGGCGATCAGCGCGTCGACCACCGTGGTGATGGCGGTTTCGTGGTTGTAGACCGGGATTACGGCGCAGGGGCTATGCATACGGAGTCACACCTCAACCTTGTAGCAGCTGGCGAAGCCTGCGTCCGGCCGCGAAGCGGTCGTAAACCGGTATGTGCGGTTTCCCGGAATAGGGGAGGTGGTGTCGATGCGAGCGTTTCGCACTCGGACGCAGCCTTCGGCAGCTGCTACAGGGGGCTTCAACTTATCCACAGGCCGCCTCCAGCAAAATCCGCCCACTGGAGCAGGTGGCGGCCTCATTGCGATAGGCGAAATACAATTTGCTGCGTTCCGGGTCAAAACGCAGGTGCAGCTGGATTTCGTCGCCCGGGCGCACCAGTTGCTGGAACTTCAGCACTTCCATGCCGGCGAATTTAGCCGGAAGGTCCATCAATTGCTGGCCGAGGCGCAGCGCCCACTCCACCTGCACCACGCCGGGCAGTACCGGTGTTTGTGGAAAGTGGCCGCTGAAATAAGCGAGGTCCGGCGGGACCGCCAATTGCAGGCTCCACTCGCCCTCGACTTCGACCTGTTCTAGCACTTCGGGCGCCTTGACGCGGGGCGCCAGCAGCAAGGCTTCGACATCGGCCTGAGGCAGTTTGCCCTGAGCGTTCAGGGGCAATTGCCGCAGCAATCGCCAGCGCCGTGGCAGGGCGAGGGCTTCGCAATGCTGGCTCAGGTGCTGACGCAGTTCCTGTGTGAGCGTGCGTCGTCCCTGATTGCGCAAGGCATGCAGGCCTGATTCGCTCAGTACCAGCAGCGCGCCCAGCGAGGCGCGGTTTTCCTGGACCACGCCGAGGCGTGCTTCCGCGACCCAGTCATGGTCCATCAGCGCTTTTTCCAGCATGGGCAGCGAGATGCGTTTCTCTTCCAGTTTGACGATCCGGTCCAGTCGTCCCAACAGTTCGAAACGGCCGTCGGCAGCGATTCGTGCGGCGTCGGCGGTGTGTTCGAGGTGACCGGCTGGCAAGTACGCAGACTTGATCAGCAGCGCGCCGTCGCTGTCCTGGCTCAACTCGACATCAGCAAACGGCTGCCAGAGATCGCTACCCTGACGCCAGGCAATACCGCCGGTTTCCGAACTGCCGAAAATTTCTGTCGGCCATTGTTGCAGGCGTTGGTGCAGGCTCTGCGCAGCCTCGGCGGGTAACGCGCCGCCGGAGGAAAACACCCGTCGTACGGCGCTCAAGGCTGGCCAGTCGAGGTTGTCCCCCATGCGTTTGAGCAGCGCCGGGCTGGCGACCCAGGCGAAGGCCAGGTGTTCACGGCTGGTGCGCTGCAAGTCTTCGGGGAACGCCAGTTGCCTACGCACGAACCCCCGCCCGGCGCACAAAGGCCACAGCACCCGAAACAAAAGGCCATAGATGTGTTGGGTGGCGACGCTACCGATGATGCACGCCTCGCCCAGGTCCGCGCCCCAGAGCTGTTCCAGCGCTTGAACTTCATTGGCCACTTGGCGCAGGGTTTTGTCGATACGCTTGGGTTCGCCACTGGAGCCGGAGGTGCAAAGGCTCAGCTGGCAGGTGTCCAAATCCAGTGCGGCACCCGTGAGAGGCGGGTGAAGGTAATCCCTCAGGTGTACGTCATCGGCCAGATCGGTCAGCCACAGGTCGACTTCGCTGGACCAGCGCTGGCGCGTCTGCGGTTGTAGGTCGGCAGGCAGCAGCACGCTGGCGCCGGCACGCCAGGCACCGAGCAGGGCAATCGCCAGGTCGGCGGCGTCTTCAAGGTGCACGGCGATGCGCTGCACACCTTGGGCTTGCAGGCCGGCAGCCAGGCGCAGGGCCTGATCGCACAGTTGTGCATGATTCAACGCCGGTTCGGCCGTTACGGCACGCTCCGGCTGAGCCTTGAGCAACAATTGCTCAAGCTTTATCCAATTCATGAGTGGCCTCGTACCCGTTGTCGTATCAGCCATTCAATGGCAAACAGCAGGCCCATCAAACCGTAGGAAATCAGGCCGGTGTACAACATCCACCAACTCAGCGGCGCCCATAGGGTCAGGGCGGCGGCGAGCAAGCCGTTAAAGATGAAAAACACACACCAGACAATCGTCACCTGGCGCGTATAAACAATGGCCCTGGCCGGCAGGTGCGGTTCACGCAGGCGCGCCAGGCGTTCGACCATCGGCGGGCCGAATTTGAGGCTCAGGCCAAACAGCCCGAGCATGAACGCGCTGATCAGCACCGGGTACCAGCGTAGCAACAGCGGGCTGTCGAACAACGCCAGCAACAGGCAAAAAACTATCGTGATGGTCGCCATCCACAGGCTGCCGGGATGGCGCGTACCGAACAACGCCCGAGCCAGCCACAGGCTGCCCAACAGCAGGCCGAACTGCCATGGAGCAAAATGCTCCATGCCGAAATACACCGCGAAGGGGTACAACAGGCCCGCGAGCAGCAGGCCAAGGCCGATCAGTCGGCTCATGCGGCGGGTTGAACCAGGCGATAGACCGCCTCGACCACGTCACTGACGGTACGCACCGATTTGAATTCTTCGGCGGCGATTTTTTTTCCGGTCTGGCGCTTGATGTGATCGATCAGGTCGACGGCGTCGATACTGTCGATTTCCAGATCCTGATACAGGTTCGATTCGAGGCTCACGCGTGCCGGGTCCAGCTCGAAGAGTTCGACCAAGGCATCACGCAGGGTGTTGAAAATGTCGTCACGAGTTTGCATGGTCCGGTCTCAAGCTGCCTGTTTTGCAGTGACGAACGCCGCAAGGCTCGCCACGTTGGTGAAGTGATTGCGGGTGTCTTTGGCGTCGGCATCGATTTTGATGCCGTATTTTTTCTGGATCGCCAGGCCGAGTTCCAGAGCGTCCACCGAATCCAGACCCAGGCCTTCGCCGAACAGCGCCTGATTGTTGTCGATGTCATCGGCACTGATGTCTTCAAGGCCGAGGGCATCGATGATCAGTTCTTTGATTTCCAGTACCAGGCTATTCGTGTGCAGATCGCTCATCTTCGGCGAGCTCCTTAATAAAGTAAGTATGCAAATAATCGTTGAGCTTGCGCGAAGCCTGAGGGGGCGGGCCACTCGCGGCGAAAGCTTGTGGGTCTATATCGGCCCCGACGCGGAAACTGAAGTGCACGCGGCGTTTCGGGATCCGATACCAGGGCTCGGCCTTGGTCAATGTCGTCGGGCTGACCTTGATGATCACCGGGGTCAGGATTTTCGCACCTCGCAGGGCGATTGCCGCGCCCCCCCGATGAAAGGCCGGTGGCTCGCCAGGTTGAGTGCGAGTGCCTTCGGGAAAGATGATCAAGGTCTGACCGCTTTTCAACGCGTCGGCAGCCGCGTCGAGCATGTCCATGCTGCCGTCGTTGCTGATGTATTCGGTGCGGCGTAGCGGGGCACGGGTAAAGGGGTTTTCCCAGAGGCTTTGTTTGACGACGCAGTTGGCGTGTCGTACCAGGCCAATCAGGAACACGACATCGATCAGCGACGGATGATTGGCGAGAATCATTTGCCCGGGGCGACCGAGCCTTTCTGCACCCTGGATGTCGTAGGTCAGGACGCCGGTGCGGGCCATGAAGCGGATAAAAAGCCAGAAACAGCGGCTGACGGTTTGTCGCGCGCGCAGACGGTGGGTCTGGGCATCACCGGGCAGGCAATTGAGCAACGGGAAAACCACCAGCCGCAGGCACAGGCCGCCCAACCCGAACAGGGTGAAGCTTGCGGCAGTGGCCAGCAGACGCCAGTAATAGGCATCGCGGTTTTTTTCGGTCACAGGGTGCGATGCCAAGTCCATACGCGATTCTTCCAGGCATGTTGGCAGGTGGTTTGCTGGCCGAGCAGGGTACTCAACAGGTTCAGGGCATGGGGCCAGTGGGCGTTGGACAACCTTTGCGTCGTACTGTTCAGGGACAGCTGCCAGTCGGTACCGGGGGTCAGCAACAGCGCGACGGCATAGGGAAACGGCACATCGTTGATCCAGGTCTCGTAGGCGCTGGGTGGTTGTTCTTCGGTGACAATCAGCAGGACGGCAGGCGCGCCTTCGTCCAGCATCGCCGCGGCCTCTAGCATGCCGTGTTCAAGCCCGTCGCCGGCTGCGGCGAGGGCCGTCATTTCGCTGGTTTCTCCACGCATGATCGACCAAAGGCCAATGACAGCGTTGTGGACGGACAGGCTGAAGTGAGTCGGTGACAACGGTTGGTCGGCTGCCAGATCGCTGAGGATTTCGAACGTGCGTGGCGTTTCGCCATGACGGGAAACAAAGACCAACGGTAGGTTAAGGCGGCCATCGGCCAAGGGCCAGCCAACACTGAATGCCATTCGCGCCAAACGGCTGAGTCGTCGGCGCTGCATGGCGGGCAGAAACGACACATCGGGGGCGGCATTGCTGCTCGCAAGCACGACCGGTTGTCGGCTCCATGCCTGCCAATCGTCCACGCTTTCGAGCCCGGGAGCCCACGCGCGCCATTGGGCGATGTTGAAGTTGATCACAGACATACATCCCGCCCCAGCGGGGCTTCTTTGACGCGGTGAGTCGCACAGACAGCGACAGACCTTACGTGACGCTTAGCGCCGAGTGGTGCGCATTATCCCGGTGCTACGGGTGCGTAGCAAATGCTGGTTACATTTTGCGCAATCATATGTACCGTCCGATTCGGCAAAAAGTATCGGTTAGCCATTATCCACAGCGTGAAGTTCATGGCTGTCGGCCGTTACACGGATCAATGGAAGTTATTGCTGTTTTTTCATGTGGAGATTGGAATTGACCGTGTAGTCCCTTTCCGTCGAGGTAGCTAAGCGATGCTCTGGAACACTACACTCGGTCATACTTTGAAACACGGAGAGGTTTTGACATGCGGCGCGTGGTGTTTAATCAAAAAGGTGGCGTGGGCAAATCCAGTATTGCCTGCAATCTGGCGGCGGTCAGCGCCAGTGAGGGCTATCGCACCTTATTGGTGGATCTCGATGCCCAAGCCAACTCCACTCAATACCTGACAGGCCTCACCGGCAGTGATATCCCGATGGGCATTGCCGACTTCTTCAAGCAAACCCTGTCCTCCGGGCCGTTTTCGAAGAAAAGCCAGGTCGACATCTACGAAACGCCCTTCGACAACCTGCACGTGGTCACCGCTACCGCCGAATTGGCCGATTTGCAGCCCAAGCTTGAAGCCAAACACAAGATCAACAAGCTGCGTAAGTTGCTTGAGGAGCTGGGGGAAGATTACGACCGGATCTACCTGGATACACCACCCGCGCTGAACTTCTATGCGGTATCGGCGTTGATTGCCGCAGATCGCGTGCTGATCCCCTTCGACTGCGACAGCTTCTCGCGCCAGGCGTTGTACGGCTTGCTGGCGGAAATCGAAGAACTCAAGGAAGACCACAATGAAGGCCTGGAAGTCGAAGGCATCGTGGTCAACCAGTTCCAGGCCCGTGCTAGCCTGCCCCAGCAAATCCTCGACGAATTGATCGCCGAAGGTTTGCCGGTATTGCCGGTTTACCTGGCCAGTTCAGTGCGTATGCGCGAATCCCACCAGGCCAACACGCCACTGATCCACCTCGACCCCCGGCACAAGCTGACCCAGCAATTCGTCGAGCTGCACAAACTGCTGGAAAGTGCCTGATTCCTGCTGACGCCACCGAACTACTGTGGGAGCGAGCCTGCTCGCGATAGCGGAGTGTCAGTCGACATCAATTTTGACTGTTACACCGCTATCGCGAGCAGGCTCGCTCCTACATTTGATTGGTGGTGGTTTTTATATCCCCTGGCTCCGCAACCAACTCATCAGCTGCGGTAACGGGAAAGCCCCGCTCTGGCGCGCCACTTCCCGGCCGTTCCTGAACAGAATCAGACTCGGAATCGAACGAATCCCCAACTGCGCCGACAACTGCGGGTTCGCCTCGCTGTCCAGTTTCGCCAACCGGCACTTGCCCGCCAACTGACCAGCCGCCTGATCGAACACCGGTGCAAACGACTTGCACGGCCCGCACCACTCCGCCCACACGTCCACCAGCAACGGCAGATCGCCTTTGATCTGGCTGGCGTAATCGCCTTGCATCAGTTCGAACGGTTTGCTCAGCAAGACCTCGGCTTTGCAGCGACCACATTTTGGATGGTCGTCGAGGCGCTCGGCGGGGATACGATTGAGGCCGTTACAGTGGGGGCAGGGGATGAGGAGTGGGTCGGTCATGAGCAAGATCCAATGGGAAGCTGATAACACCTAGTTGGAGACGTTTGCTCATATTTTCAATCATGCAGTGGCTGACATTGAAACTAGGCTGAGGGAAAGGATCTGTTTGAGACCGTTGGTCTGCTTAGATGTATCGCAACTTGCGATAAAAAATTCCTGTGATTAACTCATCCATAGCAGAATGCGATAAGGATGTTGCATGCGAGTGTTTTCCGAAAAACGAATCTGGGACGCCAAGGAAATGTGGCCGCAGGCGGCCAGCGCACTGGACCAGTGGTATCGAATGGTAAAACGCGTCAAGCCAAGTGATTTTGCGGCAATGAAATCTTCATTTCCCGCGACCGACAAGGTCGGTGAGTTTCACGTTTTCGATATTGGTGGAAACAAATTACGTCTGATCGCCTATGTTCGATATCAGCATCAAAAAATCTACATCAAGCATGTGCTGGATCACCGCGAATATGACCGCGGTAAATGGAAGGAGGGAAGAGCATGAGCGTTCTTATCAAAAATGCGGCCGAGCACTGGGAGTTCGTATCGCCATTGCTACGCAAACCCAAGAACGAACACGACTATGACACGCTGGTGCAGGCACTCGACGAGTTACTCGAGATGACCGGAGTTGACGAGTCGCATCCTCTGATGAGTCTGGTGGACATCATCGGTGACTGGATTGAGGAATGGGATCACAAACATCACCCTATGCCCGAAGCCACAGGTGCCGAAGTGCTTGGTTACATGATGCGCGAACATGGATTGACTCAAAGCGACCTGCCTGGCGTCGGCCCTCAGTCGGTCGTTTCCGAGATCCTGAGCGGCAAGCGTCAGCTCAACCTGCGGCAGGTCCGCTGGTTGGCCGAGCGATTCAATGTGCCGGTAGACGTCTTTATCTGACCCGCCTCACGACGAACAACTGATCTCCAAATGCTTGCCCCACTCCGGCGGCCGCTCGGCATAACTTTCCATCCCCGGCTGTTCCTCGAACGGCTTGCTCAGCACCGCATGCAGCCGACGCACCTCGGAATAGTCGCCGCTCTCTGCCGCATCGATGGCTTTCTGCGCCAGATAGTTACGCAGGATGTACAACGGATTGACCGCGTGCATCCGTGTTCGGCGCTGTTGCTGATCTACCACGCCTTCGCGAGCCACCCGGGCGACATAAAGCTCGCCCCAGGCATCGAAGCCCTTGATGTCGACGAAGTCATTGCGCAAACGGGCGACAGCCTGTTCAGGTGGCTCATCCCCAAGCCGGCGGAAGAACAGGCTGTAATCGACGCCACTGCTCTGCATCAGTTGCAGCAAGTGTTCCAACAATTTTTGGTCATCGTCTTCAGCGGTGGTGAAACCGAGGCGACGACGCATCAGGTCCAGGTAGTGCGCCTGGTACAGCGGCAGGTACAACCCGAGGGTTTCGCGCAGGGCTTCGACGCTGATGAACGGCGTCAGGGCCTGGGCGAGGGCGCTGAGGTTCCACTGGCCGATCGGTACCTGGTTGCTGAAGGAATACCGGCCCTGATCGTCGGAGTGGTTGCAGATGAAATGGGCGTCAAAGTCATCGAGGAAGGCGAATGGGCCGAAGTCGAAGGTGATGCCGAGGATCGACATATTGTCGGAGTTCATCACCCCGTGACAGAAGCCATAAGCCTGCCATTTGGCGATCAGCTCGGCGTTGCGCTCGACGACTTCACGGAACATCGCCAGATACGGTTCCGGTTGTTCCAGGCATTCAGGGAAATGCATGGCCAGCACGTGGTCGCCGAGTTCTTTCTGTTTTTCGGGGCGTTTGGTGTAGTAGAAGTATTCGAAATGCCCGAAGCGCACATGGCTGGGAGCCAGGCGCAGGACCATCGCGGCGCGTTCCTGCTTCTCGCGCCACACCGGCGTGTCGGAGCCGATCACGCACAGTGCGCGGGTGGTCGGGATGTTCAGCGCGTGCAGCGCTTCTGAGGCGAGAAACTCGCGGATCGAGGAGCGCAAGACCGCGCGGCCATCGCCCATGCGCGAAAAAGGCGTCTGGCCGGCACCCTTGAGGTGCAAGTCCCAGTGTTCACCGGCCTCGTTGTACACCTCGCCCAGCAACAAGCCGCGACCGTCGCCCAGTTGGGGGTTGTAGGAGCCGAACTGATGCCCGGAATAGACCATCGCCCGTGGCACTGCGTCGGCCCAGAGCTTGTGGCCGCTGAACAGCTCGGCGAACTCCGGGGTTTCGGCCACGGCCGGGTCCAGGTCCAGCAGCTTCATGGCCGCAGGGCTGGCGACTACCAGACGCGGGTTATCGATGGGCTCGGGCAGCACATGGGCGGAAAACGTATCGCCCAGGCGGGCAAAACGATTATCGAAGGTCAGTTCGTCGAGGGCTTTCAACGGCCATCTCCAGCAGAATGTCCGAGCATTCTGCTAGGGATAGCGCGGTTAGTCGAGCTTGGCGGCTGGCGGTTCTTGAGGGGGGTTGCCATCGACCAGCGGCACGATGGTTTTATTTTCCGGTTCAACCGGCACCAATTTGTATTCCTGGCCGTGAAGGTTCTTGAGGTAGACCTCCATCTGCCGGAACGAGATGTTGATGTGCTGCTTCTTGAACTCGCGGTTGATGAAGCGGTTGACCTCATCGAGCACCGGGTTTCGGTCACCAAGGTCGCGCACGTGCATGCGTAACTCGTGGTCGAGGGTGCTTTCGCCGAAATTCAGGAAATACACGTGCGGTTCCGGGTCCTTGAGCACGCGCGGGTTGTCCCGGGCGGCTTTGAGCAGCAGTTCTTTTACCAGGTCCAGGTCCGAGCCGTAATCGACGCCGAGCTTGAGCGTTACCCGAGTGATGGTGTCGGTCAGGGACCAGTTGATCAGTTGCCCGGTAATGAACGTCTTGTTCGGGACGATGATGTCCTTGCGGTCGAAGTCGGTGATGGTCGTGGCGCGGAT
>Ga0163161_10001155_pt1 | contig 19878 bp, 20 predicted proteins | sample S45metaG_FD_129847 | JGI IMG/M metagenome (GOLD analysis project Ga0163161, IMG submission 129847) | Switchgrass rhizosphere microbial communities from Kellogg Biological Station, Michigan, USA - S4-5 metaG | ecosystem: Host-associated > Plants > Roots > Rhizosphere > Soil | place: USA... | reverse complement strand
GGCATCGACGAGCTCGTGAAGCGCGCTGAAGCCCGCATCCGAGAAGGCCTCAAGGCGTACGACGCGCTGCAGAAGATCCGCGAGGCAGGCGGCACCGGCAAGGTGACGCAGGGCGTGCGCGGGGACTTCGAGGACAACGGCATCAACATGGGCTACGCGCTGCTGCTCAAGCGCTACGTGGACGATCCGCGCACAGCGACGGACGAGCAGATCACCAAGGCCGCATGGGACACCGTGCCGCAGGTGGCGCCGCTGTTCTGGCTGTTCCGCGTGATGGTGGGCATCGGCATGCTGCTGATCCTGCTGACGGGCACCTTCTTCGTGCTCTCCGCGCGCCGCAAGCTCGACAGCTACCGCTGGCTGCTGAAGCTCGCCGTGTTCGCGATCCCGCTGCCGTGGATCGCAATCGAGTCGGGCTGGCTGGTTGCTGAGTTCGGCCGCCAGCCGTGGGTGATCGAAGGCGTGCTGCCGACGGCTGTAGCTGTGTCGAACCTCGGCGTGAAGACGCTGCTGCTCACGCTCGCTGGCTTCATCGCGATCTACACCACGCTGCTCATCATCGAGATGAAGCTGATGCTCAAGGCCATCCGCAAGGGGCCTGAAGCCGAGCATGCGCCGGACGAGGGCGACACGCTCTCGCACATTCCGCCGGCCCACGCAGGCGCGGCCATTCCTTCTCCTTCCACCGGGAGCGCAGCATGATCCTCCACACACTCCTTGACTACGACACCCTGCGCATCATCTGGTGGCTGCTGATCGGCGTGCTGCTGGTGGGCTTCGCCGTAACCGACGGCTTCGACCTGGGCAGCGGCATGCTGCTGCCCTTTGCCGCGCGCAACGACATCGAACGCCGCGTCGTCATCAACAGCGTGGGCCCGGTGTGGGAAGGCAACCAGGTGTGGCTGATCCTCGGCGGCGGCGCGATCTTCGCGGCGTGGCCGCAGTTGTATGCCGTGTCTTTCTCGGGCTTCTACCTTGCGATGTTCGTGATTCTCACGGCGCTGATCCTGCGGCCCGTGGCCTTCAAGTTCCGCAGCAAGCGCGAGTCGCCGCAGTGGCGCGCGCGCTGGGACTGGGTGCTGTTCTTCAGCGGCTTCGTGCCCGCGCTGATCTGCGGCGTGGCCGTGGGCAACGTGCTGCAGGGCGTGCCGTTCCGCTTCAGTGCCGACATGCACATCTTCTACGACGGCAGCTTCTTCGGCCTGCTGAATCCGTTCGCGATCCTGTGCGGTCTGGTGTCGGTGGTAATGCTCGTGATGCACGGCGCGGCATGGCTGCTGCTGAAGACGGCCGGGCCGGTGGCCGAGCGTGCACGCACCTACGGCATGGTTGCCGCCGTGCTCACCATCGCGCTGTACGCGCTGGCCGGTGTGCTGCTGGCAACGAGCATCGGTGGCTACCGCATCAGCAGCGTGGTCGATGCGGTGGGGCCGTCGAATCCGATGCTGAAGACGGTCGAGCTGCACGCCGGCGCATGGACCGTCAACTACGCGGCGCACTCGTGGACGCTCGCTGCACCGGCGGCTGGCTTCGTCGGCGCGCTGGGTGCTTTGCTTGGGCTCGCGCTGCGCCGCCCGGTGCTCGCGCTGCTGACCGCGGCGCTCGGCATCGCCGGCATCATCCTCAGCGTGGGAGCGTCGATGTTCCCGTTCATCCTGCCGTCGTCGATCGATCCGCGCGCCAGCCTCACGGTGTGGGACTCGTCGTCGAGCCACCTCACGCTGTTCATCATGCTGGTGGTCACGGCCTTCTTCATTCCGCTGATCGTGGCCTACACCAGCTGGGTCTATCACGTGCTGTGGGGCAAGGTCGACGAGCAGGCCATCCGCGACGAGAGCGGCCACGCCTACTGAACGAACAGAGGAGAAAAAAGATGTGGTACTTCGCCTGGATCCTCGGCCTGCCGCTGGCAGCCGCTTTCGCCGTACTCAATGCGATGTGGTACGAACTCATGGACGACGAGGCCGTGCGCAAGGCCAAGCTCGGAACGCCCGAGCCGCCGGCGGGGCAGGAGCGGCTCTAGAGGCTGCAGGCCTATTCGGCGGCCTTCTTCTTCGACGCTGCGCCGCCGGTGATGCGGTCCTTGAGCGTCAGCACCTTTGTCACGGTCGCGCCCATGCCCATGAGCTTCATGGCGGTTTCGGGCGCGAGCCGCTGCACATCGTCGAACCACTTCATCAGCCGGTCGATCAGGTCGTGCATCTCGCGCATGCGCTCCTGCGCGTGGCGCTCGGCGTCGCTCGTGGGCGATTCGAGCAGGGCGTTGCGCAGCATCGAGAGCGTGGGCTCGATCTCGCGGCGGCGGCGCTCCTCGGCCAGCACGCGAAAGATTTCCCACACGTCCGAAGGCGCCTCGAAGTATTCGCGCCGGTCGCCCGGGTGATGCCGCAGGTGCACCAGCCGCCAGGCCTGCAGCTCCTTCAGGCCCATGCTGACGTTCGAGCGCGAGAACTCGAGCAGCTCGGCGATCTCGTCGGCGTTGAGCGCGCGCTCCGACAAAAAGATCAGCGCGTAGATCTGCCCGACGGTGCGGTTGATGCCCCACTTGCTGCCCATCTCGCCGAAATGGGCGACGAACTGGCGGTTGAGGGGAGGGAGATCGGAGGAAGTTGCCATGCGCCGGATTGTCGCGTGGATGGCTGTAATTTCGGAAAGTCCTGAAAACTCAATCCACTGGCGCGCGCCGCCGGTACGACCCCGGTGCACCACCAGTCCATGCCTTGAAGGCCCGCTGGAACGCCGCGCTGTCGGCAAAGCCCAGCTCCTCCGCCAGCACCGCGAGCGGCACGGTGCTGGTGTTGAGCCGCACGATGGCGAGGTCGCGTCGCAACTGGTCTTTCAGCGCCTGGAACGAGGTGCCCTCGGTCGCCAGGTGCCGCTGCAGCGTGCTGACGGACATGTGCAGCACGCTCGCCGTGGTCGCGAGGTCGGCCCATGCCGGGCGGTGCTGCTGCAGCACCGCACGCACCCGCGCACTCACGGCCTGCTCGGCCAGCCGCGGCAGGATCACGTTGGCTGGCGCGGCCGCCAGAAAAACCTGCATCTCCTGTGCGTCGCGGTGCACTGGCGTGTCGAGCGCGCTGGCGTCGAACCACACGGCCGACAGCGGCTGGCCGAACTGCAGCGGCCCCGGGAACACCTTGGCGTAGCCGTCCGCATAGGGCGGCAGCTCGAAGCCGAAGTCGAAGCGGCGCGCCACCAGCCGGCCGCCGTGCAGCCATGCGAAGAGCCGCCAGTACACCCGCAGCATCAGCTCGTGCAGAAAGTTCTGGTGCGTGGCGGGCTGGATGTTCAGCCTCACGCCGAAGCCCGCGAGCGGGCCTTCGTGCAGCAGCACCAGCGACAGGTCGTCCTGCAGCAGGCTGAAGGTGTGGGCCACGCGGCGCAGTGCCACCTCGAAGGTGCGTGCGCCCAGCGTGGAGCGCGTCATCAGCGCAAAGCTGCCGCGGCGCAGGCGCCGGGTGAGAAAGCCCAGTGCCTCGTCGTCCATCCGGTCCATCAGCAGTGCGAACAGCGCCACGTACTGCTCGGCCGTGATGCGCGCGCCGGTCTCGTCGAGCAGGGCGGGGGCGATGCCCGCGTCTTCCAGTGCCGTGTCGATATCGACCAGCGCTTCGCCGCCGCGCGCACGAATGCCCGACAGCATGCCGTGGACGAAGGCGATCGGAATGGTGACGGGCGGTTGCAGCATGAGTCCTGTCGATTGACGTTTTCTGCCATGCGATCGAAGCGAAGTGCAATCGCCGGGCAGCCGCCGGATTTCTACCATGCGGCTACACAAGAACGAGACGGAGACAAACCCATGTACCTCACCCAGGGCCTTCACCGGGCCGTGCAGCAGCGCCCCGATGCCATCGCCGTGCGCTTTGCCGGCCGTGCACGGAGCTTCCGCGACTTTGCCGAACGGGTCGCACGCCTGGCCGGTGCGCTGCAGCGGCTGGGCATGCGGGCGGGCGACCGCGTTGCCATGCTGTCGCTCAACTCCGACCGCTATCTCGAGTATCAGATGGCCGTACCCTGGGGCGGCGGGGTACTCAACCCCTGCAACATCCGCTGGTCGGCTGCCGAGATTCTTTACTCGCTGGAAGACTCGGGCTCCAGCATCCTGCTGGTCGACGAGACCTTCCGGCCGGTGGTCGAGCAGATGCGCGGCCAATCGAAGAGCCTGCGCGAAGTCGTCTACTGCGGCGACGGCCCGGTGCCGCCCGGCATGCACAGCTACGAAGGCCTGATCGACGCCGCCCAGCCGGTGCCCGACGCCGTGCGCCGCGGCGAAGACCTGGCCGGCATCTTCTATACCGGCGGGACCACGGGCTTTCCCAAGGGCGTGATGCTGAGCCACACCAACATCTGCAGCTCGGCGCTCGCGGCGCAGGCAGAAGGGCTGGCCCCGGCCGGCGGCTGCTACCTGCATGCCGCGCCGATGTTCCACCTGGCCGACATGGGCCTGGCCACGCCGCACTGGTTTGCGGGCAACACGCACGCGATCATTCCCATGTTCACGCCCGAGGGCGTGCTCAACGCCATCGAGCGCGACCACGTCACCAGCCTGCTGCTGGTACCCACCATGATCCAGATGCTGGTGGACCACCCCGCCATGCGGGAGCCGCGCGACCTGAGCAGCCTGAAGAACATCACCTACGGTGCCTCGCCAATCTCCGAAGCCGTGCTGAACCGCGCGATGGAGGCCTTTCCGGGTGTCGGGTTCGTGCAGGCCTATGGCATGACCGAGCTGTCGCCCATCGCTACGCTCAACCCCGCGTACTTCCACACGGCCGAAGGCCGCAAGCACGGCAAGCTGCGCTCGGCGGGCCGCGCCGCCGTGTGCATGGAAGTGCGCGTGGTCGATGCCGACGACAAGGAGGTGCCGCGCGGCACCGTCGGCGAAGTGGCCGTGCGCGGCCCCAACGTGATGCAGGGCTACTGGAACAAGCCCGAGCAGACGGCGGCTGCGCTGCGCGACGGCTGGATGCACACCGGCGACGGCGCCTACATGGACGACGACGGCTTCATCTTCGTGGTCGACCGGCTGAAGGACATGATCATCAGCGGCGGCGAGAACGTCTATTCGGCCGAGGTAGAGAACGCCATCAACCAGCATCCCGCGGTGGCAGCCTGCGCCGTCATCGGCATCCCGAGCGAGGAGTGGGGCGAGGCGGTGCATGCCGCGCTGGTGCTCAAGCCGGGGCAGGCAATCAAGACCGAGGAGCTGATCGCGCACTGCAAGACGCTGATTGCCAACTACAAGTGCCCGCGCAGCGTGGCCATTCTCGACGCGCTGCCGCTGTCGGGCGCCGGCAAGGTGCTGAAGACGAAGCTGCGCGAACCCTTTTGGCAAGACCGCCAGCGAGGCGTAGCCTGAGCCTGTCTGTTTTCTTATTCGAACCTCCAAGGAGCCTCTCATGAGTCAAGACGTCTATGTCGTCGGGGTCGGCATGATCCCGTTCACCAAGCCGGGCGCGAACCAGCCCTATCCGCAGATGGCCGCCCATGCCACGAATGCGGCGCTGAAAGACGCCGGCATCGGCTACGAGCTGGTGCAGCAGGCCTACGTGGGCTACGTGTACGGCGACTCCACCGCCGGGCAGCGCGCGCTGTATGAAGTGGGCATGACGGGCATTCCGGTCGTCAACGTCAACAACAACTGCTCTACCGGCTCGACCGCGCTGTTCCTCGCGCGCCAGGCCGTGGCCAGCGGCGCCGCCGACTGCGTGCTGGCGCTCGGCTTCGAGCACATGAGCCCCGGCGCGCTCGGCGCGGTGTTCAACGACCGGCCCAGCCCCTTCGACCATTTCGAAAGCATCACCGACGAGCTGGTCGGCAATGAGCAGGTGCCGCTCGCGCTGCGCTACTTCGGCGGTGCAGGGCTCGCGCACATGCAGCAGTACGGCACGCAGATGTCGACCTTCGCGAAGATCCGCGCCAAGGCCAGCCGCCACGCGTCGAACAATCCGGTGGCGCTGTTCCGCACCGTCGTCACCGAAGATGAAGTGATGGCCGCGCCCGTCATGTGGCCCGGCGTGATGACGCGGCTGATGGCCTGCCCGCCCACCTGCGGCGCAGCCGCGGCCATCGTGTGCTCGGCCCGCTTTGCCGAACGCCACGGGCTGGACCGCAGCGTGCGTATCAAGGCGCAGGCCATGACCACCGACCGGCCCATCACCTTCGAGAGCCGCGACATGCGCGAGGTGGTCGGCTTCAGCATGGCGCAGGAGGCCGCGCAGAAGGTGTACGACGCGGCCGGCGTCGGCCCGCAAGACGTGGACGTGGTCGAGCTGCACGACTGCTTCGCGCACAACGAACTCATCAGCTACGAGGCGCTGGGCCTGTGCCCGGTGGGCGGCGCCGAGAAGTTCGTGGTCGATGGCGACAACACCTATGGCGGCAAGGTGGTGACCAATCCGTCGGGCGGGCTGCTGTCGAAGGGGCATCCGCTCGGGGCCACGGGGCTGGCGCAATGCACGGAGCTGGTCCAGCAGCTTCGGGGCACAGCCGACAAACGGCAGGTCGAGGGTGCGCGGATGGCACTGCAGCACAACCTCGGGCTGGGCGGCGCCTGCGTGGTGACGCTCTACGAGCGCGTCTGAGAAAGGCCACCCGATGATCGACAAGAAATGGATCGGCCACGAGCTGCCGCCTTCGGTGCTGCCCATCGAGCGCAGTCGCCTGCAATTCTTCGCCAAGGCCATCGGCGAGACCGACCCCGTCTACACCGATGCCGCCGCCGCGCGCGATGCCGGCTACCCCGACCTGCCCGCACCGCCGACCTTCCTGTTCGCGGCCGAGCTCGACTCGGGTGCGTCCGACAGATTGCTGGCCGACCTGCAGATTCCGCTGTCGAAGCTGCTGCACGGCGAGCAGGGCTTCAGCTATCACCGGCCGGCCTGCGTGGGCGACACGGTGACGGTGCGCTCCACCATCACCGACATCTACGACAAGAAGAACGGTGCGCTCGAATTCGTCATCAAGACATCGCGCGCCACCAACCAGCGCGACGAACTGGTGGCCGAGCTGCGCACGGTGATCGTCTGCCGTCATTGAAGGAACCCGCACCGATGAATGCCCTGACCTACGACGCCGTGAACATCGGCGACGAGTTGCCTTCGCTGCAGCTGCCGCCTGTGAACCGCACCACGCTCGCGCTGTTCGCCGGCGCCTCGGGGGACCACAACCCCATTCACATCGACACCGATTTCGCGCGCAAGGCCGGCATGCCCGACGTGTTCGCGCAGGGCATGCTGGGCATGGCCTGGCTCGGGCGCCTGCTCACGCAGTGGGCGCCGCAATCGCAACTGCGCCGTTTCGACGTGCGCTTCCAGGGCATCACGCACCTGGGGCATGCGGTGCGGTGCAGCGGGCGCGTGGTCGAGAAGCTCGAGCACAACGGCGAGCGCTGCGTGCGCGTCGAGGTGCTCAGCGCCAACCAGTATGGGCAGACGCGCATCGCGGGCGAGGCGCTCGTCGCGCTGCGCTGAGATCAACCGAAGAAAGAACAGAGACATGACACTCAAGCTCGGCGGCAAGGTCGCCCTCATCACAGGTTCGGGTCGTGGCATCGGCCGGGCCATCGCGCTCAAGCTCGTATCCGAAGGTGCGCGCATCGTCGTCAACGACCTCGATGCTGGGCCGGCTGAAGAGACCGTACAGGCCATCCGTGCTGCCGGCGGAGAAGCGGTGGCCTGCGTCGGCAGCGTGGCCGCACCGGACTTTGCCGAGCGCTTCGTCGGCACGGCGGTGAACGAATTCAAGGGCCTCGACATCATCGTCAACAACGCCGGCTACACCTGGGACAGCGTGGTGCAGAAGATGACCGACGAGCAGTGGTACGCCATGATCGACGTGCACCTCACGGCACCGTTCCGCATCCTGCGCGCGGCGCAGCCGGTGATCCGCGCGCTGTCGAAGTCCGAGACCGAGGCGGGCCAGCGCGTTGTGCGCAAGGTGGTCAACATCTCGTCGGTGGCGGGGCTGTTCGGCAACGCGGGGCAGGCCAACTATTCGGCGGCCAAGGCCGGCATCGTCGGCATGACGCAGACGCTGGCCAAGGAGTGGGGCCGCATGAACGTCACCGTCAACTGCGTGGCCTTCGGCTTCATCCAGACGCGGCTGACCGCGAGCACCGCCGAGGCCACCACCGCGAACATCGAGGGCCGCGAGATCAAGGTGGGCATCAACCCGGGGCTGCTGGCGATGATGGAGCAGTCCATTCCGTTGGGACGCGGCGGCACGCCCGAAGAAGCCGCAGGCGCGGTGTACCTGCTGTGCGCGCCCGAATCCGACTACGTGAGCGGGCAGACGCTGATGTGCACCGGTGGGCTCACGGGGGTCTGAGCATGAACATCAGCGAAGGCATTGCCTGGGACGTGGAGGAGGGCATCGGCCGCATCGTGCTGAAGCGGCCCGAGCGCGCGAATGCCCTTGGCTTGGCGAACGGGCGCGCGCTGGTGCGGGCCATCGACGAAGTGCTGGCGCAGAAGCCGCGCGTCATCCTGCTGACCGGCGAGGGCAGGGTGTTCTGCGCCGGCGGCGCCATCGATGAATTCGTGGCGGCCGGCGAGGCGTTGCCCGAGCTGGTGAGCGAGATGCTGGACAGCCTGCATCCGGCATTGCTGCGCCTGTCGAACAACCCGGCGCCGCTGGTCGTGGCGGTGAACGGAGCGGTGGGCGGCGCCGGCGTGGGGCTCGCGCTGTGCGGCGACTTCGTGCTCGCCGCCGAATCGATGAAGCTGCGCACGGGCTACGCGGCCATCGGGCTGTCGCCGGATGCGGGCGCCTCGTACTTCCTCGCGCGTCGCGTGGGGCCGGTGCGTGCGCAGCAATTGCTGATGCTGAGCGATGCCGTCGACAGCCAGCGCTGCCTGGCGTGGGGCGCCGTCGATGCGCTCCACGCGGATGCCGAACTCGCAGCCGCCGCCGAAGCACTCGTCACGCGGCTCGCCCATGGCGCGAGCGGGTCGTTCGCGGCCATCAAGACCCTGTGCGCCGGTGTGCCGGGCCGGCCTTTCGATGAGCATCTGGCGCTGGAGCAGAAGCTGCTGCGCGAACGTGCCGGCAGCGCCGATGCGCGAGAGGGCGTGGCGGCGTTCGTAGCCAAGCGCGCGCCGCGCTTCACCGGTCGCTGAGGCACGGCGCCTGCATCGCATTCGCCGCGCCATGCGGATGGGATGCGTGCAAGAATCTCCGCGGCGCTTTCGCTTTGCGCCCAGCCCACGGAGTTTCTTCTTGAGTCTTGTCTCCACGACCTCGCTTCGGTACTTCGCCGAAGTCGTTCGCACCGGTTCGATCAGGGCGGCTTCCGAGAACCTGTACGTCGCGGCATCCGCCATCAGCAGGCAACTCGCCATGCTCGAGGACTCGCTGGGCGCACCTTTGCTGGAGCGGCGCCAGGGGCGCGGCAAGGTCAAGCTCACGGCGGCCGGCGAGATCTTGATGCGCTATCACAAGAACGTCGTCAAGGAGTCCGGGCGGCTGCATTCCGAGATCGAGGCATTGCAGGGCCTCAAGCGGGGCCACGTCAATTTCGGCATGCCCGAATCGTTGACGCGCGACTTCATGCCGCAGTTCTTCTCCGGCTTTGCCAAGCGCTACCCGGGCATCTCGTTCAGCGTGAAGGTCAGCGGCAGTCCCACGCTGGCGGAGATGCTGCTCGAAGACGACCTCGACGCCTGCTTCACCTTCGGCGACATCGCATTCCAGGATCTTTCGATGGTCTATACGCGGTTGCTGCCGCTCTATGTGCTGGTGCCCACCGGGCATCCGCTCGAGGGCTACAAGTCGCTGCGGCTTTCGGATTGCGCCGAGTACAGCCTGTCGTCGCTCGACTCGTCGCTGTGGGCCAAGCAGCAGTACGACGAGATGCTCGCGAAGGCGAAGATCCGGCCGCGCATCGCGCTGGAGACCAACTCTTACGAGCTCATGCGCAACGTGGCGGCAGAGGGCATGTGCCTCACGTTCACGACCACGCCGCTGGAAGACCCGTTCGGGCGTCCAAGGGCCGGCTCCTATGTGCCGTTGAAAGACCCGCGCGCCCGGCCGCAGCGCCTGGCGCTGTGCGTGCACAAGGGCCGCAGCCTGCCGATACCGGTGGCTGCATTTCTCTCGGAACTCACGGTTGCGCTGGAAGAGGCGGAGCAGCGTGCCGAACAGGGCCGCCCCGCCGCTTGAGGCCCTGAAGCCTTACCCCGCGGCCAACTCCGCAGGCGTCTTGTACTTCTGCACGGCCGCGAACCGTCGCACCAGGTAGTCGCCCGACTTGATGGGCGCATGGCTGGGCTCGCCTTCGCCGGGCGCGAACTCGGGCAGGCAGGCCACGGGCGTGTCGTAGTCGAGGTTGAAGAATGTGGGAATCGAGTAGCGCTCCTTGCCCGTGCGGTTCGCGACGCGGTGCCTGTTGGACACGTAGACGTCGTTGGTCCACACCTTCACCAGGTCGCCCAGGTTGATGACCAGCGTTCCCTCAACATAGGGCGCGGCCACCCATTCCCCACCGCGTGTGCACAGTTCGAGGCCGCCGATAGGGTCTTGCGCCAGCACGGTCAGCATGCCGTAGTCGGTGTGCGCGGCGGCACCGAGTTCGAGGTTGGTGAACGACTCCTGCGGCGGGTAGTGAAAGAGCCGCGACTGCACCATCGGCTTGGTGGCGTACTGCAGGAAGAAGCCTTCGTCCTTGCCTACGGCCGAGGCGAAAATCTTCAGCAGGTTGCGGCCGAGCTCGATGGTGGCGTTGAAGTACGCCATGGCTGCGGGCTCGAGCCAGGGCTTGTCCGCAGGCCAGCGGTTGGGGCCGTGCAGCGGCCGTCCGTTCGCTACGTCGGGGTCCGTCAGCGGCAGGTCCATGCCGAGTTCGTAGCTCTCCTTCAGGTCCGGCTTGTGGCCTGGATGCTGCGTGACGCCCATGGGCATGAAGCCGCGCCGGAAGCGCTCGTCGATGCGGTCTTTCAGTCGCTCCTCCATCGGCAGCGACATGTAGCGGCGGGTGGCGTCGAACACGGTGTCGATCACGGCCTGCGGCACCCCGTGGTTCCTGACGTAGAAGAAACCGGTGTTGGTGCATGCGGCCTTGAACTGCTCGACCACCGGCCCGATCGGGCCGCCGGCCAGCCACGGGCCCAGGTCGAGAATCGGCATTTCCTGCGCGGAGGCCCTGCGGGGTGCCTCGAGCTTCTGTTCGTCTTGGATCATTGCGTTGCTCCTTTTTAGGGGTTGTGTTGTTGCTTCATGTGCCGCGAGACAGATCGGTGAACGCGTCCGCCCAGAACACCACGCGCCGCGCAATCGCCTTCATCAGGCCGTGCAGCACGATGCCGATGGCCGAGAGAACGATGAGGATCGCGAACATGCCCGCCGCGTCCATCGAGAAGTTGCGCTGCAGGATGAGATAGCCCAGCCCGGCCTGGGCGCCAACGAACTCGCCCACGATCGCGCCGATCACGGCCAGCACGATGCCGATGTCCAGCCCCGCGAACACATACGGCAGCGCGTGCGGCAGCCGGACCATGCGGAACACATGCCAGGAAGACGCCGTGAATGCGCGCATCAGGTCGATCTGATCCCTGGGCGCCGAGCGAAGCCCCACGATCGTGTTGGCGAGCACCGGAAAGAACACGATGGTCGCGGTGATCACGACCTTCGACGTTGTGTCGAAGCCGAACCACAGCACGAACAGCGGCGCCACGGCCACCTTGGGCACGGTCTGGAACGCGACGACGTACGGGTAGAGCACCAGTTCGAGCAGCGCGCTCTGGCCGATCAGCGCGCCGAGCAGGAAACCCGCGAACGCGCCGAGCGCGAAGCCCGCAAGAATCTCGTAGAGCGTCACCCACAGGTGCGGCCACACCTCGCCCGACTGGAAGACGTCATAGATGGAGCGGGCCACGCCCGCGGGCCCCGGGAAGATCAGGTGCGAGATGCCCAGCGCGCTCACCACGAGCTGCCATGCGGCAATCACAGCCACGAAGACGGCCGCGATCAGCGCCTTGCGCCGTGCGGGGGTGAGCCACGGCGCGGGCGGCTCGAAGTCGATGTTCTCGGTGTTCGCGGTGCTCATCCGTCGAGCCCTCCACTGGCGTTCAGGTTGGTCCGGATGTCGCGGACATGGCTGCCGAATCTCTCGGTGTTGATGAGCTCCAGCGTGCGGGCGGCTGGCAGGTCGACGTCGATGACCTTCGTGACGCGCCCGGGCCGCGGCGACATGACGATCACGCGGTCGCCGAGGAACACGGCTTCCGGAATGCTGTGCGTCACGAGCATGATCGTGGCGCCGGTGCGTTCGCGCAGCTTCAGCAGCTCGACGTTCATGGTCTCGCGCGTCATGGCATCGAGCGCGCCGAAGGGCTCGTCCATCAGCAGCAGCATCGGGTCGTTGACCAGCGCCCGCGCAATGCCCACGCGCTGCTGCATGCCGCCGGAGAGTTCGCCGGGGTACTTGGTCTCGAAGCCGGCCAGCCCCACCAGATGCAGGTAGTGGAGGGCACGTTCGCGCGCGACCTTGGGGTCGCGCCCCTGGATCTGCGCGGGCACCAGCACGTTGTCGAGGATGTTGCGCCACGGCAGAAGCACGGGCGCCTGGAACACCACGCCCACATCGCGGCTCGGCCCGGTGTGGCGTCGCCCGCCGAGCTCGACCGTGCCGCGGCTCGCGCGCTCGAGGCCGGCCAGGATGCGCAGCAAGGTGCTCTTGCCGCAGCCGCTCGGGCCGACCACAGTGACGAACTCGCCGCGTTCGACGCTGAAGCTCACGTCGTGCAGCGCGACCACATCCGCGCCGTCCTTAGATCGGAAGGTCTTGTGCAGGCCTTCGAAGCGGAACGCCGGTACGGTGCCCGATGCTTCCTGCAGCGTCGTCCGTCTTGGCGGAAATTGAACGATTGCGTTCATGCCGGTGCCTGCTCCGTGCCGTGGGCCACCCATGCATCGATGGCGCGAAGCGCGGCGCTGCGTTGCAGCGGCGTGATGAAGGCAGCCTCGAAGCTGTTGCGCGCCAGGCTCACCATGTCGTCGCGCCCGAGGCCGAGCGCCTGTTGGCACGCAAGGTAGTTGTCGTTGACGTAGCCGCCGAAGTAGGAGGGGTCGTCCGAGTTGACGGTCACGCACAGGCCTGCGTCGATGAGCCTGCGCAGCGGGTGCGCGGCCATCGAAGGCACCAGCTGCAGCTTGAGATTGGACAGCGGACACACCGTGAGCGGAATGCGCTGCTGCGCGAGTTGCGCGACGAGCGCAGGGTCGTCGAGACAGGCGTTGCCATGGTCCAGGCGCTGCACCTGCAGCAGTTCGACCGCTTCGCGCACATAGGAGGCCGGGCCTTCCTCGCCCGCATGCGCCACCACCTTGAAGCCGCGTTCGCGGCAGCGGCGGAAGAACTCGGCGAACTTCGAGGGCGGGTTGCCCAGCTCCGCACCGCCAAGGCCGAAGCCCAGCAGCCGGTCGTACCAGGGGCGCAGGTCGTCGAGAAGGGTGAGCGCCTCGTCTTCGCTGCGGTGGCGCTGCACGACGACGATCAGGCCCGAGCTGATGCCGTCTTCGGCCTGCGCGGCTTCCATGGCGCCGAGCACGCCTTCCATCACCACGGCCAGCGGCACTGCGCGGCTGGTGTGGCCTTGCACGCCCAGGAACATTTCCGCATGCAGCACGCGATCGGCATGCGCGCGGCGCAGGTAGGCGCGCGTCACGTCGTGGAAGTCCTGCGGCTGGACGAGCACACGGCAGCCGTCGTAGTACAGGTTCAGAAAGTCCTGCAGGTCGGTGAAGCGGTAGGCGGCGCGCAGCTCTTCTTCCGTCTGCCAGCGGATGTCCACGCCGTTGCGCCGGGCCAGCCGCAGGAAAAGCTCGGGCTCGATCGAGCCTTCGATGTGCATGTGCAGTTCGGCCTTGGGCAGGCCCGCGACGAATTGTTCGGGCGTCACGTCACAGCCCCTTGCAGGCCTTGGCGGCCTCGATGACGGCGTTGCGATCGAAGCGGTTGATGGCCTCGACGAAGCCGGGCTTCAGGTAGAGCATCGACTCGGGCGGCAGCGTGCGCTTGATCAGGCCGTCCTTGAGCATCGCGTCCTGCATTCGGCCGTAGGCGGCCGGGCTCATCGAGCCGATCAGCTTGCCGCCGTTCATGGTCTGTGCGTCGGCCATCGTCTGGAGTTGCGTCTGCAGGAGCGCAAGGTCCCACTTGGCGAGCGTGGCCTCGTCAGCACCCGTGGGCTTGGCGCCGGGAAAGTGCTTCCAGTGGATCTGGCGGGCGCACTCGGGATCGGTCTGTGCGAACAGCGTCGCCTTGGCCGCGCCGCGCGCGATGGCCTCGACCATGGCCGGGTCGGCGTCGATGGTCTTCTGCATCGTGGCGAAGGTGAAGTCGGGCAGCGAGCGCCACGTCGGATCGAACAATATGCGCATGTTCGCGCCCGCGTTCTGGAAGCCGGTGAGCGCGGAGCCCCAGAACATCAACGCCTGCACGCGGCCAGCGCGCATCGCCTCCAGCGCCGGCGCGCCGGCACCGGTGGCGATGATCTGCACGTCGGTATCGGGGTTGACGCCGTTGGCGCGCAGGTAGCCCTTGAGCAGCGGCATGCCACCCGTGCCCAGGCTGAAGATGCCGATCTTCTTGCCCTTGAGGTCCGCCACCGTCTTCACGGGGCTGTCCTGCGGCACGCCCACGCCCCAGTCGATCACGCCGGTGCCCATGAGCCCGCGCACGGCGACGTTGTTCTCGGTGTTGGCCTGGATCAGCCCGGTGGAGTTGATCTGCGCGAAATCGACGCCGCCGGCCACCATCTGCTGGATGCCCTGCAGCGAGCCTCCGGTGGTGACGATCTTCACGTCGTAGCCCTCGTCCTTCCAGTAGCCCAGCGCGATGGGCAGCGTCAGCCAGGGGTAGGTGACGTTGACGACCTGGGTGCCCAGCGCGATGGTCACGGGCTTCAGCGGCTTGTTCTGGGCCTGCGCCACGGTGGCAGGCAGCAGGAGGACCAGGGCGGCGAGCGCGGCCGCGGCCCGTGCGGCAAAGCGGGCAGGGCGGGCGAAGGCGAGTTTCAGGTGGGGGGGCATGAACGATCCTGTGTTGGTCGGATCGTTGCGAGATTAGCCCTGGGAACCAATCGCTGTGGATCAATATTCCGTCAGCATTGTTCTGATTTTTCGCACATTGAATCGCCCGGTTCGCGTGCTGTTCCGGTGCGGCGTGCAGCGCCTCGTGCGGAGGCTCGTCCGCACGGGGCTGCTGTTTGCTAGTTGCTGTTGCGCTTGAACAGCTTCGCGATGCCCCAGAGCGCCGCGCCGCCCGCCACCACGGCCAGCTTGGCGAATTTGGCCAGGAAGGCCAGGGCGATGGCGAAGAGGCCCAGCTTCTTCACTGCCACGCCTGCCACCAGCGCGGCCAGGCCATAGGCGGCGACCTTGTCGGTCGAGGAGTTGAAGTCTGCGTACTTCTTGCCGTCGTCGTACTGGATCGCGCCGAGCAGCTTGCTCGCGTCGGGCTTGTACTTGTCGAGGTCCTTCGCGTTGGTGATGAGGTTCAGGCTCAGGTAGCCCTCGCGGCCCAGCGCGTAGGTGTTGTAGTTGACGCCCTGGTTGCCGTCGGTGCTGCCCTTGCGCTGGGACAGGGCCGACCACACGAGGCGGTGCGACGCAGCCTCGTACTGCGGCTTCTGCGCCCAGCCCGTGACCTCGATGGCGGGAATGCCGCGCTTGGCGCGCTCCTCGTTGGCGGCCTCGGTGCCCTCCTTCAGGCTCTTGAGCAGGTCGTCGGCGTTCCAGTCCTTCGCGTCGTCGTCCTTGATGTAGCCCTCCTTGACGAACTTCACGACGGCCATCCAGTCGGCGTCGTCGGCGGGGAAGACTACGCCGACGAAGGTGTCGTCGGTGCGGTTGCCCATGCTGCGCATCAACTGCGCGGCCGCGGGCGTCGGCACCCACACGTAGCCGGCGGGCAGCTGCAGGTGGGCCTGGTCGCGCAGCACGATGTCGGCGGGGCCGGCTTTCTGCACGGCCTTGGCGGCCTTGAATGCGGCGTCCTGTTCGGCTTCCAGTGAACTGGCGGTCGAAGCGGGGGCAGTGGTGGACGGGGTGGTTGGCGATGCGGCGTGAGCGGTGTTGTGCGCCACGAAAGCGGCGCACGCGAGCAGCACGCCGGCCGTCAGGCGGGCGGTTTGAATACGCAAGTTCTCTCTCCTCGGTTGTTGTCTGTTTGGCGAGCCGGGAGAGTTTAAGAGTTCAGGTATCGCTCCATTCATACGTCTGCTCGAGATGCCGGCGCTGGGTGGTGCTGTGCTCGATCAAGTGCAGGGCCATACAAGCTGGGCCATACGAGGCGTATATAATTCATATACGTTTCATATAGAGGTCGCCGATGGGCATCGTAAAAATTTCGGACTTGATGCACGAGAACCTGCGAGTGGCGGGGAACGCTCTCAGCAGGTCCATCAATGCACAGGCAGAGCACTGGATGCGGGTCGGCATGCTGACAGAGATGCACCCGGAGCTGGACTACCGGGAAATCTGCCAACTGTTGATACAGGCTGAACTCGCGGGGGGGCTGGACATCGCCGCGGCTGTCACGACTCAACCTGGCAAGCCCCGCGCGTCCTCGAGCGGAAAACACTGATGGCTCACGGCGTTCCCATCAAGTCCGCCGAGGAGCTTGAAATGTCACGGCGTGCCGGCAGGCTTGCCGCAGAGGTTCTAGCCATGATCGAGCCCTACGTCGTGCCGGGGGTGAGCACGGAGACGCTCGACCGGATCTGCCACGACCACATCGTGAATGTCCAGGGCGCCATTCCAGCGAACGTGGGGTATCAGGGGTATCCGAAGACCGTCCTCACTTCCGTCAACCAGGTGGTTTGCCACGGCATCCCCTCGGCCGACAAGATTCTGAAGAAGGGCGACATCGTCAACATCGATGTCGCCGTCATCAAGGACGGCTGGTTCGGCGACACCAGTCGCATGTACTTCGTCGGAGCTCCCAGTGTGTTGGCTCGGCGCCTTGTGGAGACGACGTACGAAGCAATGCTGGCCGGAATCCGGCAGGTCAAGCCCGGAGCGACTCTGGGCGATGTTGGCCATGCCATCCAGTCGGTTGCCCACCGGGAGCAATTCAGCGTGGTGCGTGAATACTGCGGGCACGGCATCGGCCAGATCTACCACGATGAGCCGCAGGTGCTGCACTATGGGCGACGCGGGGAAGGGTTCAGGCTGGAGCCGGGGATGGTTTTCACCATCGAACCGATGCTCAACGCAGGCAAGCGCGAAACCAGGCAATTGCCTGACGGATGGACGGTGGTGACGAAGGATCGGTCTCTGTCCGCCCAGTGGGCGCACATGGTGGCTGTAACGCCCGAAGGCTATGAGGTGCTTACGCCCTGGCTTGGAGGCACAGGCGCCTACGCGCCGGTTTGATACTCAGCCTGGGCGAGAACGCTTCACTTTTCGTGTCGCGCGACAGCTGTTGAAATCCATGCCGAGCGGTTGAAAACTGCCAACGAATTCATTAAAAAAGAAAAGGCGCCCGGCATTGCCAGGCGCCTTTTCTTTTTCTTTTTTCTTACTCCGAGGCTCGTCCGCCTGAATTTTCCGCCTCCCCAAATTTGCAGGCCATGGTTTTACGCAAGCGCGCATTAGGCGGAATTACTACGTCGAGCAGGTCGTGTTTCAGCGGAAATCCGCGACCCTGTCTTGCACCTGAACGCCGTAGGGGAGACAGGATGTTGCACTTCAGATTTGACTCAGCCTTCTCTTTGAGTTTGCATAATAAGTTTTTGCCGAAAATGCGGCGCGGCTGCGTCGCCAAATTGGGCGAAAACAGAACAGATTTTCGTAATTGAATCGGCCAATCAATTCCGAAGTTCTCGTCTGTCTGCGTCAACAAATTTAAATAGTGCGTCATTTGTTGGCTGCCGCAATTACCGTGCTGCAGCGCGGAATAATCGTGCATCACCTCGCGGCCAGGCCGCGAAAAAACCCTAGCTCGCCACCCGCAGCAGCACCCGCGCTTCATTCATCGAGCGCGGGAATTTCAGAGAGCGCACGTTATGCAGGAAGTGACCGTGGAAGCCGCCGCGACTTCAACCCGTGACGACCCGGTCATGCCGCCGTTGCAACACGCGCCGTCGCGCGCGCGATCGACGTTCGCCTTGCTGTGGCTGAGCGAGACGGCCTTCGATCTCGGCACCACGCTGGTCAGCTTTGCGGTGGGCGTGTGGATTTTTTCCCGGACCGGCTCCGCGCAGGACTATTCGTTCTCGGTGCTCGCCGCCGCGCTGGCGGGCATGCTGGCCACGCCGTTCGCCGGCGCATTGGCCGATCGCCACGACCGGCGCTGGGTGGTGCTGTCGTGCGATGTTGCCGCCATCGCCGGCACCTTCGCGATCGTGCTGGCCCTGCTGTCCGGCCGGCTCGGCATCGGCGCGCTGTACGCCTACGCCGCGGTCGCGGCGGCGGTCGGCGCGCTGCGGCGTCCGTCGATCCGGGTGGCGGTCAGCCGCTTCGTGCCCAAGGACCGCTTCGCCCAGGTGGGGGGGCTGACCGGCATTTCGCGCGCGCTGGTGCAGGTCGGCGCGCCCGCCGCGGCCGGCTTCCTCATGGCGCGGATGGGCCTGCAGGGGGTGATGGCGACGCAGCTGTGTCTTTTGCTGGCAGGAGCCGCGCTGGTGTTCGCGGCATTGACCCGGGCCGGCGTGGACGTGCGCGGCGGGCCGCGCGCTGGCGAGTCGTCCACGCGCAGCACATCGCTGTGGCGTGGAGCGGGGGCCAGCTTTTCCGGTGCGCTGGCCTATCTGCGCGAGCAGCCGTTGATGGGCGCATTGCTGGGCTACGGCGCGCTGGTGCAGTGCCTGCTGGTGCTCGCGACGACCCTGCTCACACCGATGGTGCTGTCCACTCATTCCAGCGACGTGCTGGGCCTGGTGATGTCGGTCGGCATCGTCGGTGGCCTGCTCGGTTCGATCCTGGTCGCCACCGCCTGGATCCGGCGCGGGCTGATGCAATGGATCCTGGCCTGCGACGCGCTGCAGTGCGCGGCGGTGCTGTTCGCCGGTTGCGTGACCACGCCAGCCCTGTGGTGCGCGGCGGCGTTTGTCTGCCTGTTCTGCGGCAGCACCTCGGTCGCCTGCTCGCATGCGCTGTGGATGCGCAAGGCGCCGATGGGCCGGCAGGGCAGCGTGTTCGCCCTGATCGCCGCGTCCAACATGCTGGTGATGTGCGTGGTGCTGCTGGCCGGCGGCTGGCTCGCCGACGCGGTGCTGGAGCCGGCGCTGCGCCCGGGCGGCGCGCTCGGCGCTACGGTCGGCGTCTGGTTCGGCACGGGGCCGGGCCGCGGCATCGGTTTTCTGTTCTTCGTTAGCGGCGCGGTCGGCCTGGTGCTGACCGTTGTCGCGCTCGCCCACCGGCGCTTGCGCCGCCTGGAAACGCTGGTGCCGGACGGCGGCGAATCGTGAGCAGCAAGGAAGTCCTCCATCCCCTGAGCTCGCCCCAGCAAGCGGTCTGGCTGGACCAGTCGCTGGCGCCGGACCTGCCTTGCTACAACATCGGCGTCGCGACCCGCCTCGACGGGCCGACCGACCCCGATCGCCTGGAGGCGGCGATCCGCTCGGTCGCCGGGCGCCATCAGGCGCTGCGCACCGTGCTCGAGCGCAGCGCCGGCGCCGATATTGGCGGGGCTGTGCAACAACGTTTCGCCGATACCGTGGATGCGCCGTCGCAGCGCTTCGATTTCACGGGCGAAGCCGATCCGGAGGCGAGCGCCTGGGCCCATCTGCGCGCCGCGTTCCTGACGCCGTTCGGGCTGTACGGCCAGCGGCTGTGGCGCATGCACTGGCTGCAGGTTGCGCCCGAACGCGGCTATTGGCTGGCGTGCTTTCATCACCTGGTCGCGGATGGCTGGTCGGTGTCGCTGATCGG
>Ga0163161_10001152_pt1 | contig 19908 bp, 17 predicted proteins | sample S45metaG_FD_129847 | JGI IMG/M metagenome (GOLD analysis project Ga0163161, IMG submission 129847) | Switchgrass rhizosphere microbial communities from Kellogg Biological Station, Michigan, USA - S4-5 metaG | ecosystem: Host-associated > Plants > Roots > Rhizosphere > Soil | place: USA... | reverse complement strand
TCACTTTTAATCGCTCAGTATCGATTTGCTCTTTTTCAAAATATTGACCATAAGTCGTGTTTTTCAGGTTCAATTTTGAAATTAGTTTATACGTTGTATTAATCATAATCCTTTAACCTTCCACCTCTAATTTGCGAGTTCCCCGATCTCATCTACCGATATTAGAAAACTCATCTCAATGTTCTTTTTCTATGAAGGGATATGTTTTGATATGCCCTATTGTTTTTCATTCTTTGAAAGCTGCGCTTTATTTCTAAATCGCTACATATTCATTTTCTTCCCCCGATCCATAAATATGGTTAAAAAGGCGGTCACAAACATGATGATTGCGAGCATGCGTAATAAATCATTAAAGCTAGATGTCAGTGCCTGAAAATGAATGTCACGATAGATCACACTGAGCGCGATTTGCTGTGCATTTGCACCGACTTCCTGATATTGCGCCGTGAGCTGATCGAGTCTTTCTGTAAAAATCCAGTTTTGCGGTGTCATCGACTGATTAATCTGCGTGACATGTAGCGCAATTAACCAATCTAATGATGAGTTAATCAGTGCCAGTCCAACCGCGCCGCCAATATTGCGCATGAGGTTATAAATACCGCTGGCATCAGCCACTTTGCTGAGAGGCAAAGTGCTCATGGCTAAATGCGAAACCACAATCAGGCAGATCATGAGACCAATACCACGGTAAATTTGCGGCCAAAACATAAAGTCGTAATCACTATGAATGCTCAAATGTGAATTGAGCCAAACACCAAAGCCCGCCAAAATCATTCCAACAAATACGGTTTTACGGGTATCAAAATTGGGAATAAGCCACGCAAGAAATGGCGCAAAGCAGAACATCACAATGCCTGTCACCATCATGACGTGCCCAATTTGGCTACTGTTCATTTCACGGACTTGCCCAAGAAACACCGGAATCAGGTAACCCAAGCCATAGAGCGCCATGCCAATCACAAAAGTTGTGATGGCACTTAAGGTAAAGTTTTTATTTTTAAATACGGATAAATCGAGCAAAGGTTTAGGCTGGGTAAAACTTCTAGAGAAGAAAATCATGCCGCCCACAACGCAAATCACGAAAGCAATTCGAACACCTGTGTCTGCAAGCCAGTCATGCCGTGCACCTTCATCAAGGAAATATTCAAGCCCACCCAAAAACATCGCCATACCAATGAGGCTGAGCCAGTCCATACTTTTAATGAGTGAATGGTTAGCACGATCGATATTTGGGCCTGAGTAAATGACTGTGGCGATGATAATGCCCGGAATAATATTAATCAGGAACATCCAGTGCCATGAGAAGTTATTGGTGAGCCAGCCGCCAATGGTTGGGCCAATGGCCGGACCCAAAGTACTGATCATTCCAAACATCACCAAAGGCAAAGAACGTTTTGCTTCAGGAAAAAGTAGATATAACGCAGTCATGGAAGTCGGAATCATTCCACCGCCCATAAAACCTTGAATGCCACGGAATACCAATAGACTTTCTAAGTTCCATGCCAACGCACAAAGTAAAGAACTCACCGTAAAACCAATTGCACAGATGGTGTAATACACCCGTGTCGACAGCACCCGCGAGACAATACTCGACATTGGAATTGCAATAATCTCGGCAATTAAATAAACCGTTTGCACCCAAGTCACTTCGTAACGACTTGCACTCATCCCCGCTTGAACTTCGTTTAAAGAACTCGCCACAATCTGAATATCAAGAATCGCCATAAAGTTGCCAAAAATCATGGCAGCAAAAATTGCCCATGCCGTCTTTGCGGGAAACATCCACTCGGCTTCAACGTGCTTATTCATTTCTTATTACCTAAAATTTTATTATTAAGTTCTTAGGTCAACGGTCGCACTAACCGACATTCCAGGTTTTATCAAATCAATATGCGGGCTTGAATCTATGGCAATACGTACAGGAATGCGCTGAACAACTTTGTTAAAGTTACCTGTCGCGTTGTCTGGTGGCATAAGTGAAAAAGTTGCACCTGAAGCTGGTGAAAAGCTCTCAATTTTTCCGCTATAAGTCAGACTTGGGTAAGCATCAAGTTTGAGTTCAACTTTCTGACCAATATGCATTTTTTCAATTTGAGTTTCTTTGAAGTTCGCTTGTACATACAAACTATTTTCAGGGATGATCGCCATTAAGCGCGTTTGCGGAGAAACACGTGATCCTTTCTGGATTGCAAGACTACCGATTTTGCCGTCTACTGGACTGACTACTTTTGATGAAGCCAGATCAACCTGATACAGGTTTAAGTTTGCATTGGCACTTTGAATATCTGCTAAAAGCTGCGCTCGACTGGCTTGCAAACTCCCCAACTGAGCTTCTGCTGCATTAACGGCGGCTTGTGCCTTACTTAACTGCGCTTGAGCCGTTAAATATTGAGATTGAATCCCTTCAAAATTTTGTCGGGTAATCACGCCATCTTTTAATAAATCTTGATAACGTTCAAAGTCCTTTTTTAAGCGGGATAAATCTGCTTGCGCTGCCACTACCCCACTATTTGCTTCACTAATTGAAGACCTAGCAGATTTTTCATTTTGTTGTTGTACGCCAAGTGCTGCTTCTTTTAAGCTGACTACAGAACTCGCCTGATCATAGCGAGCTTGGTAATCGCGGTGATCTAATACCGCCAAAGTTTCCCCTTTTTTTACAACCTGATTATCGTTAATTAATAACTCAATCACTTCGCCTGAAATCTTTGGCATGACCCAAGTAACATCTGCCTGAACATAAGCATTATCAGTAGATTGATAAAATCGGTATACAAAAAAATAATATACAATACCAGCAACTAAAAATAACAGCAGGATACTAAACACACCCCAAGTTATTTTCTTTCGACTTTGGAAATTAGTATCAGTTTCTAGCTGAGCTACGTTATCCATATTTATTCCGCTTATTTGTAATATTCGATTTTTTATTTACATCAATAAAAATATTGGCGTCTTTTTTACGTAACTTTTCACTTGGTTTTATTAAATGAATCGTGACAGCGTAAATTTGGTGCAAATTATTATTCTTAAGTGAATTAAATAACATTGACCTCTCTGACATATATTTTTTCTATTTCCGTCAATAAACAGCAAGTTATACAAACTATATTTAAAAATTATGTAATTTTACATTTTTTAAAAAGACCTAAATAAACTTACTTTCCGAAAACCAATTATACAAAAATAAATCAATAACTTAAAAAATATATCGATTATTAATAATAGCTCTACTTACTCTAAAATTTGTTGCATTCACATTAAAAACAGACTTTATTTTTGTATTCATTCAGTAGAATTAAATAAGGTTTTTTGTAATTTAAAAACAAGTTAGCAATACTGCTCGCATGCTTATAAAAATAGAATATATAAAATACAAATATTATAATTTACCAAAACAACAACACTACAACTGACTAAAATAAATAAATCCATCAAGTGATAAATATTTAACAAATCAGTCATTATAGTGAGAAAAATGACACATATTTTTTTAGATAAAACACTATATCAATAAATTTAAACATATTATTAAAAAGCAAATTAACTCTTGAAAAAAAGAGTTAAAAGCAACTCTTTTTTATTTAGGAAATAGTGGATTAAGTGGTTTTGATTATTTATTTAAACCCTTAAAAATTTCTTCTAAAGTCACCCCAATCGCAAGTATTTCACTATCTTGATGAGGTAAACCATCAATTTCTAATCCAACTGGTAGTTTCGATTTCATACCCTTTCCAATAGGTAAACTCAGCCCTGGTAATCCGATATTACTTCCGGGATCTGTATTTCGAATTAGTGTCTGGAAATTTTCAATTGAATTGATTTGTTCATTTGCTAGCGGTGCAACAATCGGTGATGTCGGAAGTAATAAAGCATGTAAGTGATGCGCTTTAAATGTGTTTTGGTAGAGTTCAAGCAATTGAGGGCGAGCTTCACTGATGGCCTTTTCATAGAAAGATAAAACAGGAACAAGTTGCCCAGTCTGATCTTGAATTAATTGAGGAAGAATATTCTGTTTAAAAATTGCCTGTACATCTGGGCTAGAGATCTGATCGACTACAGTCTCAATGGTCAAATTTACATGATGATCTTTCAAATATCGAATAAGGTCATATTTGCCTTCATAGACGACTACAGGAAATGAAATAGCATGATTGAGTTGTTCTAAATTTGGCATATCGACATTAATAATTTCGACTCCTGCCTCTTTTAAAAGCTCAAGCGCAATATGCGCCTGCTCACGAACATCTTCATCTAAATGATTCCAAAAATATGGATTGATACCGAGCCTAATTTGATGAGGCTGTAATAGTTCTTTCTTTGGCTCTTGAGTAATAAGCTGATCAATTAAAATAATGTCAGATACTGTGTGTGCAATAGGACCAGCAGTATCCCGCGTATGTGAAATTGGGGTAATGCTCTCTTGTGAGTATCTTCCTACCGTTGGACGAAAGCCGACACAACCATTTAATGCACTTGGCAAACGAATAGAAGCACCAGTATCTGTACCAATCGCAATTGGAACCATTCCAGCGGCAACAGCCGAGGCACTACCTGAAGAAGACCCGCCAGCAATGTGCAATGGGTTTATAGCATTTCGTGTCCCCACAACACCTTCAATGTGCATGGCAGTATTATAACCCGTTACCCCAAAGGCCAATTCGTGCATATTGGTTTTACCAACAATGATCGCGCCGTGCTCAATGAGCTTTTGAATAATCGGTGCGGAGCTTTTAGGCTTAAAATCAGCTAAAGCTGGTGTGCCTGCACTATTATGGAAACCTGCAACATGAATATTATCTTTAACCGCAATTAAAATGCCCATTAAAGCTGGACATGGCTTTCCACTCAGTAGATATTCATCCCAATATTGAGCTTGTTGAATTGCTGAAGCTTTATCTGTGCTAATAAAGGCATTTAAAGACTCTTGTTTTTCAATAGCGGAAAAGTAGTGATGCACGAGTTCTTCACAAGATACTTTTCTCTCATGAATCATTTGAGTGATGACATCTACTGAAGCATTTGCTAAACCCTGTGATCCAATCCAATTATTTTTTTCAACTGCATTTGACATGGTGACTTAAAATCCATTTAAGTTGTTATCTTAAGAACTTAGTACAAATTGTCCGATATTTCGTATCCTCAAATTTGAGGATTGCTTTGCTTTAATGTTGAATGAGTAAAGCCATTTCAGGCGATTATTGCAGCCTATTTTTCTCATAGAATTATTCAGATGGGTTCTTAATGTGGTAAAGCCAATCCCCAGTAAGTTTGCCACATCCTTGTCACTTAAACCTTTCGATACCAAATGAACCACTTCTTGTTCACGTGGAGTCAGTCCATATTGTGTTGATAAATCTGCTGGTAAGGCTTGGGTAAAATAAGGTTCAAGCAGATTTAATATTCTTTTTTCACGCTCACCAAACATGTCAGCGTCTTGTGCACGCCAAATACGTAAATCACCAATATCCATACCATTTCGGACAAAATAAATATTTATGCCATGATATAAACCATAGGTTTTTAAAAACTCATTGTAATAACTTGTTTTTTTAAGATCCTTGAGATGCATGACTTCGTTTACAAATGTCGGTTTCTGGAGTTTATGAAGCTGTGCAGTAATGGGGTCGTCAAATTGCCAAATACATTCATAGTCCTCCATCGCTTTTGGGTCGATTTTCCATATCACGCCTTCTTTCGATAAATTATGCGTTGAATCCCAAATATAAGATGCGGCGAAATCAGCCCTTAATAAAATGGCAATATCTGCAATAATATTTTCACGTAAATTATATTGCCCTTTTCCTGAGCCAAGTTTCCATAATATTTCAGAAAACAAGGTGAACTCAGACGGGCTGAAATCCTTTTCTAAAAGTGCGGTCATCGTCTACCTATTTAACGAAATCCATCGAATTTTAAGAAGATCGGTTAAGTGCTTCCTTTGAACTTAATACTCATCCCATCCTTTCTATAACATATCCATTTTTTGATTTGGTAGGTATGAGATGTTGTAATTTTCATGTAAATAATAATCTAGACATTACATGTCTTGAAGTCATTTTTGTACTGATATTTGAGAGAAATTACAAAATCATAGAAATATTATTTTTCTAGTTTTTTATATGCTCATTATATAGAAAAGCCCTCTAATGAGGGCTTTTCTATTTCTATCTAGGCATCAACTTGGGTTATTGAAGGGACAAACTTACATTTCTTTAGCACACTTTAATGACACTTGTTTAAGGTCGTTATCGGCCTTGTAGACCATATTTAAATTAGAAGCGCTCAGAGTTGTCCTAGCTTTTAATATTTTTTTATCTAATCGCTTTACTTCTAAAGTCATACCATTTTGGACATAAACAGTATTATTGAAATACTTAATTCTGTTCAATAACACATGCCCACCAGTATCTTCGCAAAATATTCCAGAGCCATCTCTATCAAGTTTTATTGTTGATAATCCAGGACCGAATGAGCGCTTTAATAACCTGAGCAAGCTAAATAGTGTTTAGCAGTGAATTCATTCACCTGATCTTTTTTAATTGATGGAACAGTATAGGTTGGCTGAGCATAAGCATCTCTTACTATATCTTTTATTAGGTCTCTATCCTTTTTTTCTTTAAATGCTTTATCAACAATTCCCAGTGCTTCAAGAATTGGGGCTCCATTTTGTCTTGTTGTCATGAAAAGCTGAGCCAATTGGGCAATTTGGATGCATTTCTTCTCATGTTCTTCCTCAGTTATTCTTGGAACTGTTCCAGCAAATATGGATTTTGTCATTCCAATTATTAATAGAAATATAATTACTTTATTCATTTAATTAACCATCATTATTAATGGGTAAAATTTACCAGTTCAGAAGGTTAAAAACCACCTGTGAAGTAGTAATTTTTATTAATAAAGACTAATTAGTTAACTCATTTGAAAACATGAAATGTACTATTTGCATTTTTCATTATTCAACAAAATAAGCTTTTCTTTTTTCCCGAGCTTATTTATATAAAATAGTTCATATTGATGATTATTCACTTTCATATATTTAGGATAAAATACTCTATCGCACCAAATCTGAATACCTTCATCAGTTTTAATAAAATCGATCACTTCATTTTCATCTTCAATTGGTGGTTTCACAAGTACCTTGAGCGTAATTGATGTATAAAATGGACTTGTTGATCCTTCTATAATTTCAATATAATCATTTGGTTTATAAGGAAAAGTACTTTTTGCTCCTTCATTTCCAATTTTAAAAAATTCAATCGCTTGATCAAGATCTATATATTTAAAGTCTTCTCCAATAATCCCAAGTTTTATAAGTCCGCCATCTGCATCAAAATTATTATTTGCTAACGTACTGTGGCTAATAGCTAATAATAGTAAAGCAATTAAAAATCTAAGCACTTAAACACCCTCTTATTTAAGGGTAATTTAACAAGTGATTAATTATGATTCAATATAAAACTGCTATCTCTAGCGGTTCTGTTTTACTCGAAGTCGCTAGAAGAATTATCAACATCCAATCTAGCAATTATTATTAAATAATACTCGAAATCAATATATCTCAAGAAAAGCACGCTAGTGTGCTTCGCATATTGCTTGGATTAATTCCCACCCAACACTATCAGTCTGAATCAAAATAATATGCTGATGCATTATTTTCCCCAAATTTTTCCCAAGTTGCAGCAAGAGAGTTTGTTCCCAACAATAAAAGCGCTAATGAAGAATGTAAATAAAAAACAAAAATGAAACCCACTCATTGAGTGGGTTTTTTATTGCTAACCATTTTGCCTGAGGTGATCTTGGAACTCTTGGTCGTGTATTTTGTCGTAATTAATAGGGTCGTAAACGCATCCAGTTAAAATAACAATTACAGCAAGTGCAGCAACCAACTTTTTCATTGAGACAGCCTTTCTTTTAACGCAAAAGATTTGCTTTAAGTATACTCCTAGGTAATCATTTTGATTGGACATAATTAAGGCAAACGATTGTTATTTTTAAATTATTGCCGTGCTTTAGCATATAAATTGATTTTTTAACAAAATCAAATCAAGGCGTAATACAAAACTTAAGCCTCAGTCGCTAAATACCAATTTTTCCAAGAGCTGGTTCCCCTAGTTTCAAGAGGCACTGTTGGAATCAATTTATCTTTTAATATTTCAGTTTGTTCAATGGCTTTTGCAAGTCGTGCTTTAACAGAGTGAATGCATTCACGGTCACCAAATTCGCAGCGGTCTAAAGTTGTACCGCCACAAGGCCCGTTGGCTAAGCCTTTTGGACACGTTTCAGGGCAAATATATAAAGTATCGCTTAGGCGACACTGACCACAGCTTTCGCAGCCCACTAAGCTATGTTTACTCAGTACTTCTGTTTTAAGTAAGAATTTGGCGATCAAAGCGTTTTCCCAAAAAGATGCTTTGAAAATAAAACGTCCGACGCCTTTAGCAATTTTTGATCCAAACATTGCTTCATGCATAACATGTAGCTGGCGATATTTAATGATTTGTTTAGAGGTTGGCTGACGCGAAAAACGAGCAATTTCAGGTGAAAACTCTTTGCCGGACGTGACTTGCCAAACTGAATTCCAAAGCTCTTCTAAAACTTTAAGCTCCAGATGTCTATATTGCTCAATGTAGCTTTCAAGCAGCATTTGCTCTTCTGGCTTATGGCAGGCAGATAAGTGAATTCCTGCAAACCCCAAATGTTTACATATCAAAATCTGTAAAGCACAGCGCAAATAAACGCGGTCTGTATGCCCTGCCTGTTTTTCTTCTGCCAAAACTTTTAACATGTGCGGAGTAATTACAATACCCGCGACTTTATGCTTCACCATAAAATTGGCACGGCCCAAAGTCAGTGGCATGACACAAGCCAGTATTTGCTGCGAATAATTGTTCTTAGTTAAAAATGATTTGGCTTGTTTTAAGGCTTCAATGTCATAGCCCAATTGGGTAATGATAAAGTCAGCGCCTGCTTTAATCTTCTTATGCAGTTTTAAATACTGCGCATCACGCTCAGCTTCGACATATTTAAAAGGGTTAAAAGCAACCCCAATACGAAACCCGCCATGCTGCTTGGCTGCCATTACGGCATTTACAGACTCTAGGTATCGGCTACGAGGCTGTCCATCTCGACCATTATGGTGTTCTTTGAGTTTATCGCCTGTAAGCAATAACAAGTTTTGAATATTGGCTGCTTGAGCTTGTTCTAAAAAATATTTGAAGTCTTGTATGTCTCGGGCCTTACCTGAAAAGTGTAAGACTTTATCGATTGAGTCAGGGTAACTTTTACTGGCCTCAAGCGGCGCAATATCATGATCTGAATGTACGCGATCTGCCAATGTCATTGCTGCCGGATATCCCGCAAATTCGGTTTTGACTGGATAAATCTCATGCAGTGAAGTGAGATATTCCACCAACACAAAAAACTGGTTTTGCTGGAAACAGGGAGAAACGTGTGACATAGGCAAAGTGCTGATCAAAACATGACATCAATCATAAGCGCGGTATTATAAATCAAAGTGCATCAAGATGCGCTAGTCAGAAAGCTCAATGTTTTGCTTATCTTCACCCTCTTTATTTCTGGGTAACTCGAGTGAGCGAGGAAATATAAAATCAAAAGAATCGAGTGCATAATGGTAAAGCTGAGCTGGCCGTTTGCCCACAATTTTACTGTGATTGGTTTCTTCAACTGCACCCGCTTCTATCATACGGCGTCTAAACGCTTTTTTATCTAACGATTGCCCAAGAATAATTTCATAAATAGTTTGCAGCTCAGTCAGCGTAAATAATTCAGGCATAAGACTGGCTGGCAATGCAGTATAGCGGGTTTTATTGGTTAAACGCTCTAAAGCTAAGCTGAGTAATTCATTATGATCAAAAGCCAATGCTAAATCTTGTGCTTTTGTCACTGGCACCCATTCGCTATATTCAGCCAAAGCTTGCTGTTGATAGGCATTAAAATCAATTAATGCAAAATACAAAATGGTCACTGCCCAGCCACGCGGGTCACGTTTGGCATTGCCGACCGAGGCAACTTGTTCCAAGTAAGGTGAAGCAATTCCTGTTTTTTCGACCAGCTTACGATAGGCTGTGGCCATCAAATCTTGATCATGGGCTAAATCGGCAAAACCGCCCGGTAAAGCCCATTGATCTTTAGCTGGAAAGTTTGGGCGCTTAATGAGTAAAACCTGCAACTGACCATTAAATACCGAGAAAATAGCCATATCTACAGTGAGTAAAGGTGCGTCATAATCTCGGCGATCATAACTGGCAAGGAATTCTTGTTCAGTTTGAATAGTCACGTTCAGTCTCTCAATAAAAACGATGAGCCGATACTCATGCAACGACTCATCTAAACTCAGTTATGCGATGGATAAACGCTCACGAATTTGATCCAAAGTACACTCATATTGGAGTTTACCATTTTCAAAGACTGTTTTTAGTGCTCCGCCTTGTTCTTGTTCCGCTGTTTGCTCATCAAACAAGGTAAAGCCAGTTTCACTTTGTTCGATGCGTAATAGACCTTTAGCAGATTTTTTTACACCTGAGTCAGTAATCGGGTCTTTAAACAGCTCTCGACCTACACCATTGACTTGTCCCCAGGTTGCTTTCACAGCAAACCCAAAGGTATCGCGAGTTAAGTAGTTATAGGTAAAGCTGCCTATACCAAACACCAAGTTGTTTGATGCAAAACCTTTAGCTTCAAGTCCTTCCAAAATGCGCTGCGCACGGTCTAGTGTAATCGAGTCACCATAAATTAAACCAACACGTTCATTCAGTACTTTATAGCCTTGGTCTGTCGTTGTACCGCCAAACACTTCCCATAAACACTCAACCGCACCTTTGTACGCTGGGCTGCCGACTTCGGCGTCTGGGTCACCGCAAATAATTTTAACTGGGTCGCCAGAGTCTGGACGGAAAACCAATTTAGCCAAGCCCAAAGCATTGGGTTGTCTTGCTAGAATTTCAGGTTTTAAAGCCACCGTAAACTCTGTAATCACTCGCAAAAAATCCCAAGTATCAGACACAATGCTGACAACACCAGACGGATAAAGCTCACAGATTAAACGCTTAAATGTTTCTAGCTCACTGTTTTCTGTACCCATACACATCACACTATGTTCGGTCGCTGGTACAGAGACTCCAATCACACCTGTCGCATTGTAATATTCTTCTGCGTAGTCAATTGAAGCAACCGAGTCTGTTCCAATGAAACTGGTTAAGTGCCCCACACCAGATTGAGCTGCATCATAAATGCCGCTCATGCCACGGCTACTAAAATCGTGGCCTTGCAAAGGTACAAAATCGAGTGGTGCGCCAGTTTTTACGGCGTATTGGGTTAATAAACGTTTATACTCGTAGGCAATAGTGGCGGTTGTACAGCTTTTCCAAAGCTCAGCACTTAACACAGTTTCAATATAGTTGGTTAACCAAAAGAAACGCGGGTCGGTATTAATGACGGTGAGCACAGGTACACGCATATTGACGCGGCTACCTTCTGGCAATGCTTTAATGCGTAAAGGTAAATAGCCCAAGTCGTGTAATGCTTCAATGTGATCAACGGGCACAGCACCATCACCTAATGAACTATCCATACGGCGTTTATATGCAGCCACTACTTTGTCTTTAGGTTGTTGGAAAAAGCCTTCATTCCACGTATCTATCAAAAAGTGTTTGATAAAACCCTGAAGACCAAAGAATACGACTTTATCATCGAAGTCCGGTAGCATTTTTGCGAGGTGAGATGAACGCGGTGTAAAGTTGGCATACACGTACTCTGTGCCTACTGGATACTGACGTCTGTGATCAGCTTTATAAAAATCGATAGCGTTTAATGGATTAAGTTTAATAGTCATCTTTATTCTCTTTATTTTGCTGCAAAAGCAATTACTGAAATTTTGTCTGTTGGTTGTTGTGGAAAGCTGTCCGAAGTAAACAGTTGGTCAAGCAGTCCATAAAAAACCTTTAATCCTTTACTAAAAATACCGTGCGTCACGTATAGAACGACCTTATGGCAATTGAGGCGACGGAGTTCTTTGGCAATACCAATAAAGGTTGCACCACCATCGCAAATGTCATCGGTGATTATCGCAGTCAGCCCTGATAAATCAGTCGCATGTACATGTGTACCTAAAATTTTGCCAGTCACTGGGTCACGTTTTTTATCACACTGAACAATAGTGATTGGTTGTTTACGCTCGCGATTAAAAGCACTTGCAACCATTTGTGTACGTGCTTTTGCGCCTTTGTCTGGACAAATCAGTACTGTTTTTTCATCTTTTAACAGTTCACTCAGCGCTTCACTCTTTTTGATGATTTCTACTGAACTCACATTTATAACTTCACTAAAAGAAGTATTTGCACGGAGTAATGCGGTAGTAACTTCACTATGGCAATCCCATACAGTCACCTTGCCTTGTTTACCCGCTTTTTTGTCTGTATTGATGTTGAGTAATTTCGTCATAACATCGAGTGAGAATGCTTGGCCTACGGCACAAATACGGTCCTGACGTGCATATGGAAAATACGGAATTTCTAGGTCAACGGTTAAACCCTGATTCAGCAATATACTTTCAAGCAGTAAGTAGTCCATCACATCGTGACTTGTGGTCATTTGTGCACGAACCAATACGGTGCCAGATAAAGAAGCTAAGGTTGTCCCATCAATCTGAACATGACGCTCGCCACCAGAAAACTGCGTAAATTTCACTGGAATTTCATTTCTTGCCGCATCTAAAAGCTGGATAGCCATATCATCCTCTTTTTGTCTGATGACCTTCGATGAATATATAGTGGCATAAAGCCACTATATATTTCAAGTCTATTTTTCAAACTTTTTTCAAAGCAATTTAAGACATAAAATTTGCATTTTTAGAGCGTTTAGAAATTCGTTTTTTAATAAAAATTATTATTCAAGCTGTTGAAATAAATATTTAATTTACAAAAATCATGACTAGTAGAACTATGATTAAAAGTAACGGATACAACTTTGCACGCCATAAATCAGGTAGTTTTGAAATAAATTTTTCTGAAAAATATAGTCCGATCCATGTTCCGGCAACCAAGAATAATGCGGCCTCAAACCAGATTAGACCGATAAATCCGTTGGGGGTCCATTCAGATTGCCAAAGTGACAATACACAATAGGTCAGCGTTGCAGTTAAAGACAAAGGTAAGGTGAGAATGTTTGCCATAGCCGCAGCCTCTGCCATAGAGCTACCGCGCCGTCGTAATAAAGGAACCGTCATCACGCTTCCTCCTACACCTAAAAGTGCTGCAACCCAACCAATTGCTCCGCCTTTAATGAGTTCACTGTTTTGACCATAGTTTTGCTTTTGCCTTGATGTCACCATAAACCCAGGTCGGTAATAACAATCAATAATCGTTATTAACACATAGCCCATAAATATCCAGCGAAGCCAGTTTCCATTAAATAATGAGGCCATTACCGCACCAACAACTCCACCCAGTGCGATACCACTCCATAAAAAGCGGATCTTTTGCCAATCTATATGTCCAGACCGATAGTGCCTAAAAGTTGCAAAACTTGCCGCGCACAACATGACAAATGCTGATGTCGCCACGGCGATTTGCATAGCATGTATGCCAACACTGCTTTCATTGCTCCATTTGTGAATAATCACGGTGTAAAGCAAAGGCACAGCAACAAAACCACCGCCAAAGCCAAATAACCAAGTGGTGACTCCCGAAAGTAGTCCAAATAAAAATAGCTCATATAGCATCGTTATCTTCCTCACATTTATAGAAGCATGATATAAAATAGCCATATGGCAAACTAACGTAGAAAAGCCATATTTTTATTTATTTCAGCCAAAAATATATGCGTAATATTCCAATTAACGATGTAGATCACTTACCACAAGCAGTTCTCGCTTTAGGATCAGACTATCCTGCTGATACCTTATTAGATACGCATAGCCATCGCCGTGCACAGTTCTTATATGCACCCGAAGGCCTCATGAAAGTTGAAACTGAAGATGGCCAATGGCTCGTATTGCCCTATAGTGGTGTATGGATACCCACAGGCAAACCACATCGGGTATGGTTATCTAAAGTCAGCACATATAGTTTGTATATAGAAGTGAGTAATGCCCCAAGACAGGCAAACTACTGCGAAGTCGTACAAGTATCACCGTTACTTCATCAACTGCTCATTCAGGCTAATCAGCTACCTGTTGATTACTCGCATTCAGGCCGCGACGGCGCTCTTATTGATTTATTGTTATATGAATTAGAAGCTGCACCCGCGTTACCTCTGTTTATTCCGCTACCTCACAATCAATTGTTATCTAAACAATGTGCTGAGTTTATGAAACACCCTGATATTCATAGTAGCCCTAAAGATTGGGCACATAATCATAATAAAAGTGAACGGACTTTCCATCGCTGGTTTAAGTCAGAAACTGGCATGTCCTTTCAGGCTTGGCGTAATCGGGTCTGCATCATCTATGCTTTAAATGCATTAAAAGAGAATATCTCGATTACTGAAATTGCATTTAGTTTGGGCTATGAACACTCAGCAGCTTTTACAGCAATGTTCAGCAAAATTATGGGCTATCCGCCTACCCACTTTCTAAAAAGATTTCATACGCATGATGAAACGCTATAAAGATTTACTCATGTGAATGGTGTCATACGTCTCGATCCACTCTCGTTTAATAACTTCAAAGCCTTGTAGAGTCCAAAACTCTTCAGCCGCAGGTAAAAATGGATGAGTGTGCAAATACAAAGTGGCAATTTCATTGTTTTTTGCATGGCTAAACAACATGTCACATAGTTGAGTTGCGATGCCATTACGGCGGTATTCAGGCAATACAAATAACTTAACCACTTCCACCGTATTAGATGGCAAATTTAAATCAAAACGATGGTCATACGCCCGATATGCAATAGTGCCAATAATACGGTTTTTATCTTTTACCGTAATAAAGCAACCTAATGGATCATTGACATAATATTGCCCAAAATTTTTTAAATCTTTGGGAACTTGCCCATGATAGATTTCTGGGAATAAAAGCTGTCTAGTATAAAGTGCAAACTCTACCGCAGATGCATAGTCTGATTTGTCCGCTAGCTGATAGTGAAATGTCATATTTATAGCCAAGAATGATCAGGGATAACAATGGTTTTGTCTTGAATCATGGCTTCATGGAACTCGACATCATAGACACTTTTTAAAAACTTCGGATCGGTGACTCGGGTTTTAGACTCAGGCTTAATCACCTCATGTTGCCGCATAAAAAATAAATGATCTGCAAATAAAAAAGCCAAGTTTGGATCATGCATAATCGCAATAACAGTAAAGTTTTGACGCGACAACTGACGCAATTTTTTCATTAAATAAGACTGATAATAAACATCAAGATGATTAGTTGGCTCATCGAGCAAAATGACTTTCGGTGCTTGCACCAAAATACGCGCAATCATGACCAATTGCCTTTCACCACCCGATAGCTCGGTATAAGGACGGTCGCATAAATGCTCAATGTCTAAATCAAGCAATGCTTGGTCTACACGTTCCCAATCTGATTTTGAAGGGCGATATCGGCTAAAAGCAGCACGCCCCGTAATCACCACATCTTTAACCAAAAATGGAAATACAGTTTTATGAAATTGCGGTAAAAAACCGAGTAAGGCAGCCCGATCTTTCCCTTTAAAGTCTGATAATGGTTTTCCTGAATAACGAATCAACCCGTCTTTTACAGGTTCTAAGCCTGCCATTAATTTAAAAAGTGTCGATTTTCCGCAGCCATTACGTCCTAAAATGACGGAAAACTGATTTTCAGGAAATTCCAGATGAATATTTTTGAGAACCTGTTTGTGCCCATAGGCATAATTTAACTGATCAATTTGAATCATGCCCAATGAGTCCTCTGTGTTTTCATTAATAATAAGAAAAACGGCGCGCCAAGTAGCATAGTAAAAATACCAATCGGTATTTCAAAAGTAAGTAAAACCCGAGAAAAGTTATCAATCATGAGTAGGAAACTACCGCCCAAAATCATATTGGCAGGAATGCTATATCGATGATCTGGCCCAACCAACATTCTCACAATATGCGGCATAAAGAGTCCATATAGACTAATAATGCCTGCCGCCGCAACTGAAGTTGAAGTACAAACGGTCACCAGAACAATTAAAAGAAGCTGTTCCCAGCGTGGATTAACACCTACAGCTTGTGCTTCTTCTGCACCAAGTGCTATTAAATTTAGGCGCCAACGCATAGCAAAGAGTCCAGCAAGTCCAATACAAATCGGTAGCACGGCGTATTGAACCTTTTGCCAAGAAGCTTGATGTAAGTTGCCCATGGTCCATTGCACAATCGCTTGCAGTTTAAATGGATCACTTAAGTATTGAATTACCGTGAGGCCTGCCAAAAACAGCCCAGAAACAATCATGCCCGATAAAATTACCATCACTAAAGACGTCTGGCTTTCATGTTTTTGATGGGCAAATAAATACGTTAAGGCAACGGCACAAACACCAAAAATAAAGGCGGATAGATTGGGTGAAAGCCAACTTAAAGAAAGTGCCAAAGCCGCACCGAATGCCGCGCCAGATGAAATACCGAGTACATAAGAGTCAACTAAGGGGTTACGAAATAATGCCTGCAAGCCATTACCCGCTGTTGCTAATGCAGCACCGACCATAAAGGTCAATAAAATTCTGGGAAGTCTGACATTCACTAAAATGTTTTGCATGAGTCTAAATTGTTCAGCATCAAAATATGATGTACCGAAAACTGCTTGCACACCCCACAGCAAATAGTCCCATGCATTCAACGTCTGAGTTGGCCCAATGAGCAGCGAGATAAAAATCATCACGACTGGTAACGGATAAAACCAATAATACTTTAGTGTTTCCATCTTCATTGCACTAGCTCCTGAGCTAAGTGCTCACCATACAACTTAGTTAAAATGCGCTGTTGCAAAGCACTTACAGGTAAATCCGACTGTTCAGGATAAATACTGTGATTCAAATAAATCGCCGTAATAATAATTTTGATGGTGTGCGGGTTATATATAAATGCTGGACTCAAATTAAAGACCTTTCGGTTTTGTACGGCGCTTAAACCTTGTAATTCTTTTCGTTCATAAATCAGTTTTGGGTTGGTGTTCCAAAGCACGATATTGTCTGGGTTCCATTCAATTAAGGTCTCGGGGTTTACATTGGGTTGGTTGGTGTCGGTCTGAACAATGTTGTAAGCACCCGCCAGCTCAATAAAGTCATTTGTAATGGAATTACGGCCAGAAGTTGAAAAAATTCGCCCTCCAGACCATGCATAATAAATCGATTGCTTATTTGGCTGACGTGCAGTTTTGGCTGCGACCTCCGCCACAATTTCATCCGAAAAACTTAAAATTTCTTGGGCACGTTTTTGGGCACCGCTTAGAATAGCAATTTCAGAAAGTTCTTCTTTCACTTGCTGGTAGGTACTGGACTCCATCACATATACGGCAATGCCAAACTGCCGTAACAGTTCAATCGTTTGGGTTTGTCCGCTCCCCAAAATCACCAGATCTGGTTTTAACAACACGAGACTTTCAATATTGGTGGCATTTGCACCTTGCGAAGGTGTAGCAAGCTGTTTATTGGCAATTCGTTGATCGATTTTTGAATAGGCATTAAATAGTAAAGGCTGTATGTACACCTCAGCTGGTATACCAATCACTTTATGGCCTTGCCCCAGCATATATAGACCATCTAAGCCCGACTCAAACAAAGACACAATTCTTTGGGCTGGTTTATCTACACAGACTTTTGTATTTGTACTATCAAACACACATATTGAATGGACCGCTAACTTTTCTTGTGTTTTTCCCTTTTGTTCAGATGAAGAACATCCGTATAGGATGAATACAGTGAGTATTGAAACCAAAAACTTCATTACAGCACCCAACGCACAAATACAGTGCAAAATAAAAAGATGTATCTATTTGGTGCATTTTTCATGTGAAAAACACACTATAAGTGATCAAGAATATTTGAAGCATAAGTAATACGGCAGTCAAATCAAGTGTTGTACTGAAGATAGGAACGATTAAGCAATAAAAATGCCAGAATTACAAAATAAACTGAATAATCATGTGATTGTGATTTTTAAAACTTAGAAGATCGATAGTCATTTCTAAATTCTTTAGAATTTTCTTTACAACCGTTCAAATAAAATTACTCACTTTCCAATATTTAAATTTAATCAGAGGGTTTTTGCTTTAATATTCTAGATAATAATGAGACTTTAGACCTATAAATTTTAAAAAACAAAATATATTACACAAAAATATAATTAATTTTATTTTAACTATCTTTTAAATTCCAATAAAAACAAAATATTAAATAATTAAGTTTTTCTAAAAAATTACAGGATTTAAAATTAAATTTTTTCATTATTAATATTAAATATAAAACTTTAATAAAAACTATTTTATATGCTAGATTAGATTAAGAATTATCCAAACCAAGGGTAAATTCATACATTACAAATAATCAAATATAAGAACATTAAACATGACAAGGATTTAAAAACATGAAGAGAAATTATTATATTTTAGGCACTCTATTATTTAGCATGAGCTTAACAACCCATGCCGACTCACTACGAATAAGTGCGACGGAGTTTGCAAAAGATCCAGCCAAAGTAAGTGCATTACAAAAAGGTTTGGAAAAAATGCGGGCAAATAATAATGCTCCCCCCTTATCACCGGAGTTTCGTACAAGCTTTAATTACTGGGCTAATACGCATGGCTATTTTGGTACAGGTACACATGCAACAGACAAAGATTATTATGTTAATCAATACCGTATGCCCCAGTGCTTACAGGTATATAGTAAAGCAGTATGTGACAGTTACTATAAACATATTCAAAATTCACCAGTCCCAAATGATGGCTTTACCGATGAGGTTTGGGGTACATGCCAACATGGCAATCTAAATTTCTTACCGTGGCACCGTATGATGCTTTATTTTTATGAGCGAACGGTACGTAAATATGTGGGGCAAAATTACTCCCTTCCTTATTGGGACTATTACGAAGAAAAAGCTGCTAATGGTCAAGGCTTAGCACTGCCTAAATTGGTCCGTGGTAAACAGGCTGGTACCTTATATGATCAGTTCCGTACCCCGGGTTTAAATACAAATATCAGCGCCATAGATCCAGATAATGCCAGCGCTGCTCAAGCATTTAAATGGGATAACTTCATAGATTTCTCTAACCAATTACAGTCTCAACCTCATGGTGTCATGCACTGTGCTGTAGGTAAAAACTGTGTGCTACCAGATATGGGATTTGTACCTATTGCGGGCTTAGACCCCGTATTTTATATGCACCATGCAAATATAGATCGCTTGTGGCAATGCTGGTTAAATAAAAAAGCAAATGGGCAACCGATTACACTTGAGTGGGCCAAGAAAAATTTAGGTATGCCAGATAGTTGGTATGACACTCGATATACATTTGCAGATGAAAACGGCAACAAAGTCACCATGACCATTGCTGATGTATTCACCCCTGGTAAAATCCCAGTTCGATATACCAATGAAAATGCTTGTAAAGTTCAAGCACCAGTTATGAGTAGTCAAGGTGCTGAAAAAGTAAACCTATTTAAAATGAATCATAAACCAGTGAGCAGTAATAAAACCATTAAACTTATGGGTGTAACCCAAAAAGTAGCCTTAGCCCCTCAAACTGCAAGTTTCTTAGAGAACTCAAGTCAACTTACTCAAACAACGCTCTCATCAGGACAAACCTATTTAATATTAGATAATGTCGAAATGATTGGTAATCCAAATCTAACCTATAAGATTTATCTATCTCCAAAAAATAAACCTGACCAAAAAATCTATGTTGCCACAATTAACTACTTCGGTGTGTTGATCATGACCACGGCG